>Ga0209382_10000708_pt1 | contig 53936 bp, 42 predicted proteins | sample SoiMetdeltSBSDD5_FD_187599 | JGI IMG/M metagenome (GOLD analysis project Ga0209382, IMG submission 187599) | Bulk soil microbial communities from a Populus tree surrounding site in Tennessee, USA - Soil MetaG P. deltoides SBSDD5 (SPAdes) (version 2) | ecosystem: Environmental > Terrestrial >...
TGCCGACGTTGACGAAGAGCTCCGTCTCGCGCCACGGGCCGAGGATCAGCGAGAACTTCGGACTGACGATGGAATCGTCGGCGCTGCCCGAATTCGCGGCGAGGCTGCTGCGTACTTCGAAGTCGAACAGGTCGGCGCGCAGGCCGACTTCCGTACGGACGTGCTCGCTCCAATGCGTCTTGAGGGTCGAGTACGCCGAGTAGCTGCTCTGCGTGACGTCATCCTCGCGCGTCGTGTCGATGCGCTTGCGCGCGACGGTCTTGTACAAACCGACCGTGCCGATGTCGTCGCGCCGCAGCTCGAGACCCAGGTCGAGCTCGTGCGAGAGGCCCATCGAGCTCAGCGGCCGCCCCCAAGAGAGCTGCCCGCCGTACACGCGCCGGTCGTCGAACTGCTCGAACTGGTCGCCGTTCTCGGTGTCGAGCGCATACGTGAAGTTCGAGAACAGGTCGAGGCGATAGTCGATCGCGTAGGCATTCGCGTGCATGCGGCCGTCGCCGATCTGCTCGTACCAATCCGCCGCGAGGCTGTAGCGATGCGACTCGCCGCCGTCCGTCGGATCGACGAAACCGAAGCGGTCGAGCGCACCGGATTGCACGGCCCGCAGCGGGATCTGGTCCGTCGAGCGCCACTCGCCGTCGTAACCTTGCGCGGTGACGGCGAAGCGGCCGTTGGCTGTGTCGTGCGAGTAACGCAGCAGCGCATTGGTCTTGTGGAATCGCTCTTCCAGCAGCCACGGGCCGTTGGTCGTCGAATGTTCGAGCGCAACCAGCATCGTGCCGCCGCCGATTTCAGGCGACGCCGCGAACAGGCCGCGGAGGTAATCGTCGTCGCCGCTTTCGACCGCGACAAACGGCGCATCGAGCGCCGAGCGATAGCGCAGGTTCACGGTGCCGGCCGCCGAGAAGTTACCGGTTTCCGCGTAGTACGTGCCTTTGCGGTAGTCGATCGACTCGATCAGCTCGGGAATGACGAAGTTGATGTCGGTATAACCTTGGCCGTGCGCGTGCGTCGGCATGTTCACCGGCACGCCGTCGACGCTGGTCGCGAGGTCAGTGCCGTGATCGAGGTTGAAGCCGCGCAGGAAGTACTGATTCGCCTTGCCGCTGCCGCTGTGCTGCGTGACGATCAGCCCGGGCACGACTTCCAGCAGCTCGCCGGTGCGCAGCACGGGGCGCAAGTCCAGCTGCTCCGATGTTGCGACACCGACCGTTGCCGATGCTGGATCGCCGCCGAGGCGCTCGAGCTTGCCCGAGACGATGACTTCTTCGAGCCATTGCGTCGACGTCGGAATTCCGCCGCCGAACGCGAACGCGGGCAACAGTGTCAGGAGGCCGGCAGCGGCCAGATTCCGCGGGGACAGACGCATGGCGCAAAATTGTCCTGGGCTTGCGTGACAGTTCTGTAACAGCCCAGTACGTCATCCCACCGGCGTCGGATGCGGGTATTCCCCTCGTAACAGCACGACAACGCCGCTTTCCGTCGTCACCGGCTCGTGCCACGAGCCGGCCGCCGCGATGTGCACGTCGCCGGCGACCAGCCGGTGGGAGCCGATGTAGCACTCGCCTTCGAGGATGATGAATTCCTCTTCGCGCTCGTGGCGATGAGCCGGAACCACGCCGCCCGGCCGCAGGCGCATCAGGCTCGTATGCATGCCCGCAGCCTCGTCCCGGCGCAGCTCGCGCACTTCCACGAACGGTGCGATCTGGATCCAGGCACCCTCGCCCCCGCGGAGCGTGCGAGTGCCTTCGGGAGCCTGCTCGCGTGCCAGTTCAACTATGCGGCCACGCATGCGAGCGCGCTGCTCGGTGCCGAGCTCCGCGGGCTGCACGGCGGCAGCGAGCGAATCCTGCAGCTCCTGCAGCAGGTCCTCATCGTCTGGAGTGCGACTCACATGGCCTCCAGCGCTTCGCGCAACTGCGTCAGTGCGCGACGCACATGGCTCTTGACGGTGCCGAGCGGCAACTGCGTCACGTCCGCGATCTCCTGGTGCGACAGGCCTTGCAGGAAGGCCAACGAAATCAGATGCCGCCGCTCGGGCGTCAATTGCGAAAGGGCTGCGTGCACGTTGCTCCGTTGTTGCATCAAGGAAAGCATGTCGAAGGGTTGATCCGGCCCGGCCGCGCCGGCTTCACGTAGTGCGGCGACGTCGAGTGCAGTGGCGGTGGCACGTCGTTGCCGCAGCCGGTCGAGCGCACGGCTGCGACAGAGCATCAGCAACCACCCGAGCGCGTTTGCGCGGCTGGCATCGAAGCGCGCGGCATTCGCCCACGCGTACGCGTAGGTTTCGCAGACGATTTCCTCGGTGTCTTCGGCACTGCGCAGAATCGCGGACGCGAGCGCGTACAGCTTGCCGACCGTTGCGTCGTAAAGCTCTTCGAGCGCCCGCTCCTGCCCGATGCGCATCCGTTCGATGAGCGCGGCCAGGTTGCGCACGGCCGCCGCCTCGGACTGCGGAATTTCGTTGGTAGCCGCTTGCACGACCATGGCTGACGATCGTAGCGCAAGAGTGCGCCAGATTCCTGCTGTCACAACCTCTCCCCGGAACTGTCGACCGAAGCCAACGGTCACGTCCCGGCTACGGGCGCAAATCCGCGCTGGATGCAGCGAAGAGAACTATATTTTCCTCAGCCGGCCAGCCGCGACCCGACCCATACAGCCGCAACGCACGCGACTGATACAGATGCCAGCGGTACACCTACCCGCTCGCTGCGCAGGCCCCGGAACAGCCACCAGATCAACGGCACGGCCGCCGCCGCAATCGCGACCTGGGCTGTCTCGATCCCGACGTTGAACGCGGCCAGCGCCAGCAGATCGATCCGTCCGCTCGCCAGCTCGGCCAGCGCGCCCGCGAATCCCAGCCCATGCACCAGGCCGAAGGCGAAGGCCAGCTTCCAGCCATGCGCGGCCGCGCCGCGCGAAAGATTCAGCAGGGCGGCGATCATCACCGATAGCGCGATCGCGACTTCGACCGGCTGCGACGGCAGCCGCACGTATCCGGTCGCTGCCAGCGCGAGGGTCAAGGAATGCGCGAGCGTGAAAGCAGTTATAACCGCGAACGCACGCTTCAGCATGCGGGGCAGCGAGGACGATTCGCCCGATGGCCGTCGACGTGCCAGAGCGAGCAGCAGGACACCCAGGAACGCCAGGTGGTCGTAGCCGGTGACGAGATGCCGCATGCCTTCGACAAGGAAGCGCACGAGATGCGCGGCGCGGGATTCCGTCGCCTGCCACCGTGTGTCGCTGCCGCCGAGGATTGCCTGCGCACGCTTGCCGTCGGCGTCTTGGAACTCGAGCAGCGCCCGGTGGCCAGGATCGAACGCGAGCCATCCGGAATGATCAAGCGTTAGCGGGCCCGGCGGGCACGAAAAGGTCGCGATGAAGCGCAGGTACGGTCCATCGCCATGCTCTGCAATCGCAGGAACATCAGTGGAGGCCACCGTACACGCGCCGCCAGCCGAGCTGAGCTGCGTGCGCGTGACGACCAGCGATTCGATCGTGGGTCGCGCGGCCAGGATTTCAGCCCACGTCAGCGCGCCGTCGCCATCCACATCCAGCTGCAGCGACTGATGCAGATCGCGGATGTCGAAGTCCCACTCGGCGTGCACGGTCGAAGCTTCTTCCGCGCGCAAGGCGAGGAAGCTGCTGCCAGACGTGTGCGCAAACGCGCCTACGGAAGCGAAGAGCAGCACTACGATGGCAAGCAGCTTCTTCATCGTAACGCCCCGAGCAGAGTGTCGAGACGCACATCCTGGTATCGATAGCGCTGCTGCCACGCGCGGACAGCGTTCAGAGAGTCGCGATCGCGAGTTGCGGTTGCCGTCGCCGCCAGGAGCAGCGCGTCGTCGGCTTCGTTCCGATCCTGAAAGCTCGCACGAGCGCTGGCGTTGGCTTTTGCCGGATCGCGCAGGAGCACGAGCTCGAATCGGGCACGATCACGAAGATGCGCGCGCTCGCCGCGTGCGTCGGCTTCCTGCCATGCAAGTTGCAGGCGCTGCGCATCGAGAGTTTCAGCATCGCGGCTGGCGAGGACGCTGCGAGCGCGGTCCGCGAGCGAGGCGCCGCGATTCGCGACCTTCAGCGCTTGGTCGAAACGGCCGGCCGATAGCAGCCAGTCCGCGTACGTGATGCGAGCGTAGTGGCTCAGCGGATCGAGCTCGAACGATTCGCGATACCAGCGTTCCGCCGCATTTGCATCACCGAGTCGAACAGCAAACTCCGCAGCGACACCCGCAGCCCAGCTGCGCGTCGCATCGTCACCGCTCGGATACTCCAGCACTCGCAGCAGCAGTGCTTGTGCGCCGTGCAGGTCGCCCTGCGCCGCGCGAGCCTGCGCGATGCATGTCGTCGAAGTAAGCAGATCGACGAATGGCATCAGAGCCGTGCAATCGGCCAGTGCCGGCTGCGGCTCGTGAAGATGCAGTCGAACCTGTGCGCGCATCAGGCGCGCTTCGCGATTGCGGCTGTCGATCTCGAGAATCTCGCCGAGGGCTCGCTCGGCAGCCACGAATTCGTGTTTGTGTTGCAGAAGCTGTGCGCGACGCAAGGCGAAGGCCGGATTGCCCGGATCGCGGGCACCCTGCACGGCTTGCTCCGCGTAACCGTAATACCGCTCATTGCCGCTGCGCGCACCCGCGGCGATCAATGCATCGACATAACGAATCGTCGCATCGGCATTGGCCGGCGCCGCGAGACTTGCGGCGCGCAACTGCGCAAGCTGCGACTCGCCCGATGAGCTGCCCAGTTGCAGCACTACCTGCGACGGCTCGTCCGGACGATAAACGCGAACCGCAGCTTCGGCATCCATGCCGAAGACTGCGATCGCGAGCAACGCCGGGGAGAGGAGGCGTCGCATGGGGCTCACTGCAACAGCGGGTCGAACGCGTTCGGGTTGTCGTCCGCGTCCTGGGTGAACGTGAAGCCGCGCAGTGAACGCGGCTCGCCGTTCTCGGGGTCGTCGAACAGGTCGGTCACGGTGGTCGTGAACGACACGAACACGCCGTTCACGGTTACACCGACCACCTGTTGTGCGAACAGCCCATCGGGATCGGCTGCGCGGATCGTGATCATCGCGTTGCCGAACACTTCCGCAGCCGGAGTGATCTGCAACGTGCGATTCGCACCGCTGCCGCCGAGCACGATCCCCGCAGCGGGAATGATCGTCGGATCAGACGAAGTCGCCGTGACGGTCAGCGCATTCGCGCCCGAATCCGCATCGCTGACCTGGAAGGTCAGCACTGGGCTCGACGTGTCCTGCGGCAACGTCTGGTTCGCAAGGCCGACGATCGTCGGCGCCTGCTTCGCGGCCGGCGGCGGCGAGTTGCCGCCGCCGTCGTAGCCGCCGCCACCGCACGCCGCGAGGCCGGCGGTCAGCGCAGCAATGACTGCCACGCCGAGGTTTCTATTGAGGTTCATGACGGGTCGCTCCTTTCGCTCAATTCGTCGCGCCGGGAATCGGCGTGCGCAGGTACGGGAACGTCTCGTCGAAATCCGCAGCGCTGATCGGCGCGCCGTCGGTGAACGCGACTTTGCCGAGCGGCGCCTGGGCCGGTGTGCACAGCTTGAGATCCGTGTCCGTGCCGTTGACCGGCACCGGATGGCACAAGCGGCCCATCACGACGCGCAGCGCGATGTCGACGACGTCGTCGCCCGGGCGGCGGCCGTTCGGGAAGCCGGCGAGATCGTTACCAGCGACGCCGAAGGTGCTTTGCATCGCAGCCGGCTTCGCAGGAATCCCCGTGTTGAGACGCGTCATCTCCGACAACGTGACCGTCTTCTGCTGGTTGACGTTCTCGAAACCGCTCAGGAACGCAGCGATCAGATCCTTGCGCGGCAAGTTGGACGGCGCGATGTTCGCGATCGGCGTCATCGGCTTCAGGATGTCGTTCACAGCCTTGTTGAACAGCACGTCGATCAGCGCCGGCAACGTCGGGTTGGTCACGTACTTGGCGAACTGGCCGTCGTCCTTCGGCTCGCTCGCACTGTAGCGGTCCTTGTCGGGCATGCCGACCACCAGCTCGTTGACCAGCGGCGCCGACAAGCGCGAGACCTGCGTGAAGGCACCGCCGTTGACGTCGGGCTTCGGGAAGGTCGCGTTCGGGTTGAGGATGCGTGCCTGGCGCAGGCTCGCCGAAGTCCAGCCGCCGATCACGCCGTTGCCGTTGCCGGTGAGACACGCGGCGGGCAGCTCGAGCGCGAGCGTCGTGATATTGGCGTCAGAAACGATGTCGTTCGCCTTGTTCTGCTTGATGCCGATGCCGCCGGGCAGGCCACCCTGGTCGGGCGGCACGTCGGCGTCGACCGGCACCAGGTTGATCAGGTCGAAGATCTGCCCGAGGTTGACGACGAAGCTCTCGTCGCGCTGCCCGACGAACACGCGGCCCGCCTTGCCGCAGCCCGGCACGGAGATCTCGTGGATGAAGGTCTTCGCGTACTGCTCGTAGCCAGCGATGCTGCCGAAGGTCTTGGTGCCGACGAAGTCGTACGGCTTGCCGAGCTCGGTCGCGCCGTCACTCGTGCGAGTCACCGGCGAGGCCTGGCCGGTGCGGCGATCGCCGCGCACCACCGTCAGCGTGTAGCTCTCGTTGAAGTTGAGCTTGGAGACGTCCTGCGCAGTGATGGGTCCGATGTTCTTCAGCGGCACGGCGACGTTCTGGTCGCCGATCATCAGTTTCGCGCCGGTGTTGTTGTCGCCGAGGCGATTCTTGAAGCGGAACTGGAAGGTCAGGTCTTCGACTGCGTCGCCGTCGCTGTCGACGTGGATCTCGTACACGCCCGCCTGACCCGACTCGAGCGCGAAGTAGTTCGGGCCGCCGTACGGATCCTGCAGCGGCAGGTAGTTCGCAATGAGCGTGACGTAGTCGGCGCGACCCGCCTCGTACGAATTGAACATGTAGAAGTCGGTGGAATCCATCTTCGGCAGGCCGGTGATGTTCGGCGCTTCGCGATGGCTGGAGCCGCTGGCCACGATCGGCGTGAGCAGCGGCAGGCTCGCGGCGCACAGCGCGCTCACGAGAGCAGTCGTTCGAATCTTCATGATCGTCGTCTCCAGTGTGTTGCGATGTCTGGGACGCTGATACGCACTGCGTTTGCGTGCGGATGCAGGTGCATCCGATTCGCGCGCCGGGCAGTAGAGAGTGCTATCGCCATCAAAGGAGCGACTGTCATGTTCAACTCACGATCCGTTTCCCGCCGCGCGCTGCTTGCAGACGCGGGCAAGCTGACGCTGTCGGCAGGTGCGATCGCCCTGCTCGCCGGCAACGATGCACTCGCGAATACCGCCGGCGCCGATGCTTCGAAGGACACCGGCATCCTCAACATCGCGCTCGCCCTGGAGCACGAAGCCATTGCCGCGTATCAGATCGGCGCAGAGAGCGGCCTGCTCGCGAAGGAAGTGCTGCCGGTCGCCGTGCTGTTCCAAAGCCACCACAAGGCGCATCGCGATGCGCTGGCCGACACCGTGCGCAAGCTCGGCGGCACGCCGGCTGCAGAGCAGGCGATGGACGCTTACATGAAGAGCTCGAAGCTGAACGTTGCTGCGATCAAGTCGCAGGGCGACGTGCTCGCGCTCGCACAGCGACTCGAGCTCGGCGCAGCGAATGCGTATCTGGGCGTGATTCCGGCGTTCGGCGACCGCGAGCTCGCGAAGATCGCAGGCCGTTTGGCCGCGGACGAGACGATGCACTACACCGCGCTGACGCAGGCCCTCGGCGGCAAGCTGCCGAGCGGAGCGCTGAGTTTCGGGGGCTGATATGCCGCCCTTTCGCCGGCGTGCTGCGTGCGCCGGCTTTTTTCTTTACAGCAGCTCGCTGCTCGCGCCTGTCGCGCAGGCTGAAGATCGGCTGGCGCGCGGCGAGCAGCTGTATCACGAACGATGTGGCGCGTGTCATTCGCTCGACGAGCATGGCGCCGGCCCGAAGCATCGCGGTTTGATCGGCCGCAAAGCCGGCTCGCAACCTGGCTTCGATTATTCAGCTGCGCTCGCCGCATCGAAGATCGTGTGGTCTGCGCAGACTCTGGAGCGCTGGATCGCAGATCCGAACGCGCTCGTTCCCGGCAACAGGATGATCGTGCAACTCGCGAACGATCCCGTCGACCGCGCAGCGATCGTCGCGTACCTCGTAGCACGCACGAAATAAAGAAAGACTCTCGCCAAGGCGCCAAGCTCGCCAAGATTTCTTTTCCCGGAAAGAAATTTCTTCCCTTGGCGTTCTTGGCGTCTTGGCGAGAGATCTTCTCTCTCACGCATCCGACTTCCACCTTCACGACGTAATGCACGACATCGCCACAGGAGGATGTCATGCGCTCACGTCAATCCGCGGCTGCCGCCGCAGTGCTGCTCGCTCTCGCAATCGCCGGTTGCTCCAACAACGACGATGACGACACTCCGGTGCCGGTACCAGCACCGATGCCGCCGGCACCGACGCCGACACCTGGCGACACGTTCGGACTGACGAGCGCCAATCGACTCGTGACTTTCAATCGTGCCGCGCCTTCGCTGCGGACCGGCGTCGCGATCAGTGGATTGCAGGCAGGCGAGCAACTGCTCGGCATCGACATCCGGCCCGGCGGCACACCTGCAGGCGAGCTCTACGCGCTCGGCAGCACCGGACGGATCTACACGATCAACACGACGAGCGGCGCCGCGACACAGAAGTCGCAACTCGCCGCCGATACCACCGACACGACGAACCCGTTCACGGCCCTCGATGGCGCCGATTTCGGCGTCGACTTCAATCCGGTCGTCGATCGGCTGCGCGTCGTGAGCAACACGGGACAGAACCTGCGCATCAATGTCGACAGCGGCGCCACGACCACTGACGACGCGCTCAACAGCGGCGGCGCGACCCGCGCCGGCGTATCCGCAACGGCGTATACCAACAGCTTTGCGAGCGCTTGCCGCACGACGCTGTTCTACATCGACATCAGCACCGATCGTCTGCTCACGACGACCGATCCGAATGCCGGCACGCTCAGCGAGGTCGGCAGCCTCGGTGTGAACGCCGACGCGGGCAGTGGCTACGAGATCATCACGGCCGCAGACGGCACCAATGCCGCTCTTGCTGTGCTCACCGTCGGCGGCGCGACGACGCTGTACACGATCAACATGACTTCCGGCGCCGCGACCGCGACCGGACCGGTCACAGGCCTGAACAGCGGCGAAACGCTGCGCGGCATTGCTGCCGCATCGACGACGACCGCGCCGACGCAGGCGATTGGGTCGGTGCTGGCGGTGACGGAAACGAATAAGCTGATCTCGTTCAACAACGCAACTCCGCAGAAGCTGTGCACCTCGGCGGCCATCGGTGGCTTGCAAGCCAGCGAGAACGTACTGGGCATCGACACACGGCCGGCTGACGGCGCGGTGTACGCCCTGGGCAGCACCGGTCGCATCTACACGATCGACACGAGCACGGCCGCCGCGACACAGAAGTCCGCGCTCGCCGCCGACTCCACAGACGCAACGAATCCGTTCACGGCGCTCGAGGGCACCGACTTCGGTGTCGACTTCAACCCCGTGCCGGATCGCTTGCGAGTGGTGAGCAACACTGGACAGAACCTGCGAATCAACGTCGACACGGGTGCGACCACGACGGATGCGACTCTCAATCCCGGCGGCTCGACGGTCACGGCCGCTGGCTACACGAACAGCTTCGCTGGCGTGGGCACGACGACTTTGTACGTGCTCGACATTGCGAACGATCGCCTGATGATCCAGGGCCAGCCGTCCGGCAATCCCAACAACGGCGATCTGCAAGCGGTCGGCCCGCTGGGCATCGATGCGCAGGCAGCGACGGGCTTCGACATCAGCGGCATCAACAACGCAGCATTCGCCGCGGTGAGTCTCGCCGGCGCGGCGACCTCGGAGCTGCACACGATCAATCTCGCCAGCGGCACAGCGACCCGCGTCAATGCGATCGGCGGCGGCGAGCGCGTGCGCGGCGTGACGTTGAACGCGAATCCGCGAGCCACGCTGCTCGGCGTGACGACGGACAACCGCCTCGTGACCTTCAAGACGGCCACTCCGGGAACGTTGGATACGAACGTCGCAGTGAGCGGATTGCAAGGCGGCGAAACGATCATCGGCATCGACATGCGGCCCGCGAACGGCCGGCTCTACGCAGTGACGGACGCTGCCCGCCTCTACACGCTCGATGCAACGACGGGCGCCGCGACGATGGCAGGCATGCTGAGTGCGGATGCCGCCGACGCGACGCTTCCGTTCGCGATGCTCAGCGGCGCTGCATTCGGCGTGGATTTCAACCCGATGGCAGACCGGCTGCGCGTCGTCAGCGATGCAGAACAGAACCTGCGCGCGAACGTCGACACCGGCGCCACGACCACCGATGCGACGCTGACCCGCGGCGCATTCGCGGTGACAGCCGCTGCGTACACCAACAATTTCGCACCGAGCCCATCTACGACGCTGTACGTCATCGACACGTTGAACGATCGGCTGCTCACGCAGAATCCGCCGAACAACGGCACGTTGAACGACGTCGGCGCGCTCGGTATCGATGTCGCGGCCGTGAATGGCTTCGAGATCGTCGGGCCCGACACGGCGCTCGCCGTACTGGCCCGGGTCGGCGCGCCCACCGCGCTCTACACGATCAACCTCGTGACAGGCGCCGCGGTACCGGTCGGCAATGTCGCAACCCCGCAGGGAAGCGACAGCATTACCGGCATATCGGCGATGCCGACCGCGGCCACGCCGGCGCCGGACAGCACTGTCTACGCGGTGCTGAACGGCGTGACGCTTACCTCCTTCGCACGCAACGCGCCGGGGACGCTTGCTACGCCAGTCACAATCACCGGGCTGCAGTCCGGCGAGACCTTGCTCGGAATCGACTTCCGTCCGGCCGACGGCTTGCTCTACGCAGTCGGTAGCACTGCGCGGCTTTACACGATCGACGTTGCGACCGGCGCGGCAACACACGTCGCGGCGCTGGCTGCTGATGCGGCGGACGCGACCGATCCGTTCACGACGCTGAATGGCGCGAGCTTCGGCGTCGACTTCAACCCCGTCGCGGATCGACTCCGCGTCGTGAGCGACGCGCGGCAGAACTTGCGGATCAATGTCGCCACGGGTGCTGTCACGACAGATGGCACTCTCGACTTCGTCGCACCTGACATCGTCGCCTCGGCATACACGCAGAACTTCGCGCGGCCGGCGAGCACGCGACTGCTCGGCATCGACGCCGCAAGCGGCACGTTGCAGCTGCAGAATCCGCCGAACGATGGCGTCCTCACGACGATCGGCCGGCTGGATCCGGCGCTCGGCTTCGGCCCGACGGCGGGATTCGACATCGCGGGCGGCGACGACGGCCTGTCGCTGGCCGTGTTGCAACCGACCGGCGCTGCGCAATCGACGCTCTATCGCGTGAACCCCAGGACGGGCGCAGCCACGTCGCTGGGCGCGATCGGACCGGCCGGCACTGCACCGCTGCGAGGCTTCGCGATCCGGCTGCAGTGAGAGGGTGGCCCAGGGTTGCCCTGGGCCTGCCTTCGTAGTGCAATCCGCTGCATCCAAACGCCACCCATGTACGTACAGGGATTAATGGCTGACGTGCACTCCCAGACGCTCGCTGCAAATGCGCCAGTTCCGCTGTCGTCGCAGGACGCGACGCAGGCGGAACGCATCGAGCTCCTGCTCGGGCGTTGTGCGCAGCGCGACGAGCGTGCCTTGCAGGAGCTGTATCAGCTGATTTCCGGGCAGTTGCTGGGAGTCCTGATGCGGATCCTGCGGCGCCGGGCCGTCGCGGAAGAGGCCTTGCAGGACGTTATGGTGAAAATCTGGCAGCGTGCCGATCAGTACGTCGCGTATCGCGGCCGGGCCATGGCCTGGATCACCGCGATCGCGCGTTATCGTGCGATCGACCTGCTCCGCCGGCAGCAGGCCGCGGCGCCGCTCGACGATGCGCCCGCCGAAGCGCTGGTCGACATCACGGCCGCGGACTTCGTCGACACGACGACTTCGGCCCGTCTGCGCAAGGCGCTCAACGACTGCTTCAGCCGGCTGACGGCTGAGCAACGTCGCTGTCTCGAGCTCGCGTACGTCGACGGCTATTCGCAGGACCAGATCGCCGGCGAGATCCAAAGTCCGCTCGGCACGGTCAAGAGCTGGATGCGTCGCGGCCTGGCCAGTCTCAAACGGTGCCTGGACTCATGAACTACCAGCACCCACAACTGCTCGACGAGCTCGCCGCGCAATACGTACTCGGTACTTTGCGTGGCCGTGCTCGGCGTCGCTTCGAACGCTACTGCAAGCACAATGCGAGCGCGCTACATGCGGTGCGTCGTTGGGAAGATCGGCTCGTCGATCTGCTCGCAGGCGTCGTGCCTGTCGCGCCTTCATCGGTCGTGTGGGAGCAGATCAGATTCCGTGTGCGACGTGACCGCGCGCTGCGGCCGAAGCGCGTGTTCGCGACGTTCGGCAACTGGCGTTTCGCGGTCGCCGCAGGTATCGCGGCGCTCGCGATCGCGTTCGGTCTGTGGACCGGCGTTGGCCCGGGGAGCGTGGAACAGGTCGCAACGATCTGGGATCAGCAGCAGGGACAGATGTGGAGCATCGCGGCCACACGCAGCCGCGGCGAGCTGCGCGTCAGCGCTACGGAAAACCTGATGCTCGATCCGGCACGCGCCTACGAGCTGTGGGCCTTGCCCGGCGCGGGTGCTGCTCCCGTGTCGCTCGGCCTGATGCCGAAGAGCGGCCGCGGCACGCTGGAATTGAACGACGCGCAGCGCCTCGCGCTGTCGCGCTCGCGCCAGATCGCAGTCAGCCTCGAACCGCCCGGTGGCTCGCCGACCGGCGCACCGACCGGACCCGTGCTGTTCGTCGCCGACGTAGCCATCGCTGGCTAACCACACCCCTACTCGACCGCGGCTGGCAGTATGCTTGGCAGCTCTGCAGCATCGCCGCGAGAATTTTGTACATGGTCGATACGGCCAGGCGCCTCACGAGCCGTTCCGGACTGAGCCTCGAAGTCACCTCGCGCGGCGCGGTCCGTCGCTTCGACTGCGGCAGCACTGCGCTGAATCTGTTCGTCGGCAATGAGCTCGAGGGCGGCCCGACCAATCTGTACTTGCGGCGCCATCGTGGCGGCACGACGGAATTCATTGCTCTGCTCGGACCGCGCAGCCCGACGCGCTTCGACCTGCGGCAGGCGGACGGGCGACTGATCGGCGCTGGCAGCTGGCAAGGCATCGACTATGTCATCGCTCTTGTGCTCGCACAGGATGCACTCGCCTGGTTCTGGCACGTGCGCCTGTTGAACACGACCCCCTCGCAGCACCAGCTCGATCTGATCTACGCCCACGACGTTGCGCTCGCGCCTTATGCAACGGTGCGGCTCAACGAGTACTACGTCAGTCAGTACGTCGATCACACGCCGCTGCAACATCGGTCGCGCGGCTGCGCAGTCGCTTCACGGCAAAATCTCCCGGCGGAGGGACGCAATCCGTGGTGCGTCATCGGCTCACTGCGCAGCGCCACGTCGTTCGCAACCGACGCGATGCAGTTGCACGACCTGACGAAAGCGCTGCCGGGACGACGTTTGCAGCACGAGCATTCGCTGGTCGCGATCCAGGACGCGACCTTGCACGTCGATGCGGGCCAGAGCATCAGCGCGGGATTTTTCGGGCTGTATCGTCCCGATCACCCGGGTGCGACGTCGCCGGCCGATCTCGAGAGCATCGACGCGGCGACGGCGCTGCCCGAAGCAGTGCAAGGGACGCTCGGCTTCGTGCCAGCGGACGTGACGGCGACCGCTACGTTGTTCGCCTCGGCTGCGGCGTTGCAGACGACTGATCTCGATGATGCGGCCGCACGCGAGCTCTTCCCCGGCGAGTGGCGACATGAAGAGCGGGACGAACAGGGCGCGCTACTCTCGTTCTTCCATGGCGCTGACTGCCATGTGGTGTTGCGAGCTAAGGAGCTGCGCGTGCAGCGGCCGCACGGTCACATGCTGCGTACCGGCCTGCACATCACGCCGGATGAAACCGCGCTGACGTCGACCGTCTGGATGAAGGGCGTGTTCCATTCGATGCTCACGCAGGGCCACGTGAGCTTCAACCGCTTCCTGTCGACGACACACAGCTATCTCGGCCTGTTCCGCTCGCACGGCCAGCGGATATTCGTCGACATCGATGGCGCGTGGCACCTGCTCGACCTGCCCTCCGCGTTCGAAATGACGCGCAATGCGTGCCGCTGGATCTATTGTCATGGCGCCGAGACGATCCAAGTTCGCGCCGCGGCGGGCACCGATGCACATGAGCTGACGCTGGCTGTCGAAGTCTCGCCTCCGAGGCCGATGCGATTGCTGATTTCGCATCACGTCGCGATGAACGGCGACGATGGCAGCACGCCCGGCCCCGCTTCATGGCGCACCGAAGGTAGCAGCGTCGTCGTTACAGCCGCGGCCGGCAGCGAGATGGCGCGCCGCTTTCCGAGCGGCAGCTTCGTGCTGACACCCGTCGGCAGCACTGAGTTCCAGCGCGTCGGTGGCGACGAAGCGCTGTTTGTGGACGGCAGGTCCCGGGAACTGCCATATATATGTATCGTCACTTCCCCCGCCCCGGCAGCCAGGTTACGAATTCGCGGGCAGCTGATGGCCGAAAGCGACCCGCCGCCACTGCGTGTCGAAAAGCCGAGTGCCTTGGCGCCGCAGTTGCAGATGAGTGCGCCCGCTGCAGGGCCACTCAGCCAACACTTGGCGCGCATCGCCGACATCGTCCCCTGGTTCGCGCACAACGCGTTCGTGCACTACCTGTCGCCGCGTGGCCTGGAGCAGTACTCGGGTGGCGGTTGGGGCACACGCGACGTGTGTCAGGGTCCGGTCGAGTTGTTGCTGGCGCTCGGGCGAGTCGAACCGATCCGCGATCTGCTGCTGCGAGTGATGAGCGCGCAGAACGCCGACGGTGACTGGCCGCAATGGTTCATGTTCTTCGAGCGCGATAGTGCAGTCCGCGCCGGCGATTCGCATGGCGACATCGTGTTCTGGCCGGTACTTGCACTGGCTCAGTACCTGATCGCTTCGGGTGACGAGGAGCTCCTCGACGAGCGCGTTGCAGGCGCGACCGTGTGGCAGCATGCGGAGCGAGCGCTCGCATTGATCGAAAAGCGCGTCGTGCCCGACACGGCGCTCGCGGCGTATGGGCATGGAGATTGGAATGACGCTCTCCAACCCGCCGACCCCGCGATGCGAGAGCACATGTGCAGCGCCTGGACGGTGACACTGCACTATCAGACGCTCGTAACGCTCGCACGTGCGCTACGTGCGATCGGTCGCTCGCGGGAAGCAGCGACGTTCGAGCAACGGGCCGAAGCCGTGCAGCGGGATTTCCAGCGAGTGCTGGTCGTCGATGACGTGCTCACGGGGTATGCGCTGTTCGAAGGCGGCGGCGTGCGTCACCTGCTGCATCCGAGCGACACGACCACCGGCGTGCGCTACAGCTCGCTCGCGATGATCCACGCGATCCTCGAAGATCTGCTGACCCCGCAGCAGGCGCGTAACCATTTGCGACTGATCGACGCGCACCTGCGCGGTCCAGACGGCGTGCGCTTGTTCGACAAGCCGATGCCGTACCACGGCGGACCGATGCGGTTCTTCCAGCGGGCGGAAAGCGCAACCTTCTTCGGCCGTGAGATCGGGCTGATGTACATGCACGCGCACTTGCGCTACGCCCAGGCGCTCGCGCACGTCGGCGAGGCGGATCGCTTCTTCCACGCGCTCTGCCAGGCGAATCCGATCGGCATTCGCGCGATCGTGTCGCCGGCGACGCTACGTCAGGCGAACTGCTATTACTCGAGCTCCGATGCCGCATTCGCGGACCGTTACGAAGCGAGCGCGGAGTATCAGCGCGTCGTCGAAGGGCGCGTGCCGCTGGATGGCGGCTGGCGTATCTATTCCAGCGGCGCCGGCATCGCGCTGGGCTTGATCGTGCGCAGATTCCTCGGGCTGAGCCCGGAGGCGACGGCACTCAGTGTGGATCCAGTGATTCCGTCGGCGCTCGACGGTCTGCGGGTCACGACGATGTTGCTCGAGAAGCCGATCGAAGTGATCTACGCAGTGGGCGCGAAAGGATGCGGCGTGAGCAGGATCGAATTGAACGGTCGCCCGCTGGCATTCGAGCGCGACCACAATCCGTATCGCGAGGGTGCGGTGCGAGTGGCTATCGAAGCTGTGAAGAACTCACTGCAGGCGAAGAAGAACAGGCTGGAGATTGCAATCGGCTAGTGGACTAGCTGCCGGCGATCGCTGCCGGCAGCTAGTCCATGATCCTTACGGCGTCGTCGCAGCGACGATCGGATTCAGGAACGGCTCGAGCACGCGGACGTCGCCATCCCAGTCGACGTCATTCCACGTCCGGCCGGTGGTGATCGTCGACGACTGACCGCCGTTGCGGACGATCACGAGATCGAGGCTCGGAATCACCACGATCAGCTCTTCGCCCAGGCCCCACGCCCAGAACGTATCCGCCGGCACGTTGGCCATCGTCTTGGACTTGTTCGTCCACCACAGCACACCGTAGTCGGACTGCGCGTTCGGGAACAGCTGGCCCGGCTTGTCAGGCACGACTGGCAGGCTGCCGTTCTCCGGCAGAGGCGTGCGCACCCTGGTGAGGGTGAAGTCCTCGCTCAGAACCTGCGTTCCATTCCACAGGCCCTTGCGCAGGAACAGCAGGCCGACGCGCGCCATCGCATTCGTGTTGGCGTTGATTCCGGACGCGAGCTCACGGAACTGGATGCCGTTACGGATGGCCGGCAGACGGTGGGCGTTCGCGCGCCAGGAGATGTCGTCGGTGCCGTTGCCGGGGTTCAAGCCGATCTTGCTCCATACCTCCCTCTGTGCCACTGCGGCCAGATCTTCCTGGTACACAGTGGTGAGCACGTCGGCGAGCCAGTTCAGTCCGGCGTCGGAGTAGGACCAGGTCGTGCCCGGGTCGAACTTGATCTCAGCCGTGAAGTTTCCATCCGCCTTCTGGAAACCGGACGTGTGCGTCGCGAGCTGCCCGAGGGTGACCAGCTGTGCCCTCGTAGCGTTCGTGGCCGGCGGCGTGCCGAACGTCGGTATGTATTTGATGCCAGTGTCCGTCAGCAAGACGCCCTTCTGAGCGATGGCGAGGCCGAGCACCACGCCGCCCATCGACTTGGTCACGGACTTCATGTCGAGCTTCTGGTCGATGTCGCCCCACAGGTGCACGAGCTGACCGTGGCGCACGATCATGCCGCTACCCGCGTTGACGCCGGTGGGCACTGCGACCGCAACATCCTCTGCGGCGTCCAAACCGCCTTGCGTCATGCCGACCGTCGCGGCTTCGACCTTGGCCCAACCATGGAACGTAGCATCCGAGTCATCGTCGTCGGCCGGCCAAACCACTGTCACAGGTGGCGGCCCCGCGGCGTTTACCGTGACTACAACTGAGTCCGAGCCGGTCAGCGTGCCGTCGCTCGCGGTGAGCGTCAGCGTGTAGGGGCCGGCAGTGGTAAACGTTACGTCGGTCGCCGCAGAGGTTTGCGACGAAAATGTCACGCCCGCCTCCGGGGCGGCGGTCCATCGATATGTCAACGAGGATGCCGGGCCGTCGTCCGTCGCCGAGCCGGACAGCGACACGATTGCGTTCGGCAGCGTCGCCGTTGCGTCGTTGCCAGCACTGACCGTCGGCGCCGCATTCGTTGCCGGCGGTGCAGGAGGAGGAGTGTCGTCACCGCCACCACCACCGCCGCCACCGCACGCAGCCAGGATAAACAGTGCGCTCACAGAAAGAACGCTCTTGATTCCGCGCATGGAAGAATTCCCCTATCGAAAAAACGCCGGCACCCGGCGCGCTGAGCTGACAACGCATTTACGCGGATCAAAGATCCTAGCCACTGTCCGAAAAAATTCACGGGAAGGAAGTGCACGCGCAGCGCGCGCGCAGCTTGTATTTTTTTCTCGTTGTATTTTTTGCAGCGAGGCTCAGAAGCCGCGATGCGTGGCGACGAATTGCAATTCTTCCGTCGTCGATTGGCGACCAAGCAGCGCGTTGCGGTGGGGAAAGCGACCGAAGCGATCGATGATTTGCTTGTGGCGCTGTGCATAGTCGAGGTTGTCGCGCAGTCCCAGTTGCGTGAACAACTCGATCGAGCGCGCTTGCACCGCGCGATCTTCGCTGTGCTGAAACGGCATGTAGAGAAACAGGCGCTGCTGCTGCGTGAGTTGCTGATCCCATCCCGCGGCGATCGCGTGCTGCGCGATCGACAACGCCAACGCATCCGTAGCGAACGCCCGCGACGAGCCGCGAAACATGTTGCGTGGAAACTGATCGAGCGCAATCACCGCGGCAATGCATTCGAGCGCTGTCGTGAGTTGCTCCGGACGCAGCTGAGCGAGCTGCTCGTACGATGCGCCGAAGCGCTCGCGGATCGCGGCATCGACGCGTTCGTCCTTGCGAAACCACGCGTCCGGCTGCAGCTCCTCGAACCAGTAGCGAAGGATCGATGCGGCCCAGTCGCTTTGCATGCGCACCTACAGCGTGAAAAAGAAAGTTGCGCCGCGCCCGGGCGCAGCGTCGGCCCAGACCTGCCCGCCGTGCCGCTCGATGATCTGCTTGACGATCGCCAGCCCGACGCCTGTGCCTTCGAAATCGGCAGCAGTGTGCAGACGCTCGAACACGCCGAACAGTTTACCCGCATGCTGCGGATCGAAGCCGACGCCGTTGTCGCGTATGAAGTACACGGTGGAGTCGCCGCGGCGCTCGGAGCCGATCTGGATGCGCGGCGGATCGGCATCGCGCGAGAACTTCAGCGCGTTGCGCAGCAGGTTCGTCAGCACCTGCTTCAACAGCGCCGGGTCGGCCTGCACGGTGCGCAGCTCGTCCGGACTCACCTCATAGACCACCGACCGCGAATGCGGCAGCTCGTGCAGTACGCCGCGCACCAGATCCCACAACACCACCGGCTGCTTGTGCAGCGGACGCCGGCCGATCAGCGCGAAGTTGAGCAGGTCGTCGATGAGCTTGCCCATGCGCGCGAGGTTGCGACGGATCGCCCCCGCATGATGGCGTTGCGCTTCGGGTGTCGCATCGGCCTCGTCGAGAAACCGGATGACGTGACCGTCGATGGCCCGCAGCGGCGCGCGCAGGTCGTGCGAGACGCTGTACGCGAACGCTTCGAGGTCGCGATTCGCGGTCGACAACTCGCGATTCGCGACTTCCAGCTGCGCGGTGCGCTCGGTGACGCGCTGCTCCAGCGTTTCGTTCAACAGCCTGATCTCGGCCGCCTGCCGGCGTGCCTGCGTGATGTCGCGCAGCGAGGCAGCGAACCGCGGCCCAGCCGGCGCGGCGATCTGCACGATCGACAACTCGACGAAAATCTCGCTGCCGTCGCGGCAGCGTGCGGGCATCTCCAAACGCCTGCCGAGCAGCGGGTGCTCCGTGCGCGTCGCGAACGAGCCCAGGGCGGCGAGGTGACGTTCACGCATGTCGCCCGGAATGATGGTGTCCGTCAGGCGCCGGCCGATAGCTTCGTGCGCGGACCAGCCGAACAGCGTCGTCGCCTGTCGATTCCACTCCAGGATGCGGTCGTCGGCATCGATGGCGACATAGGCATCGAGCGCGTTCTCCAGCACCTGCGCGGCCTGCCGCTCGCGCTCGGCCAATGCGCGATCGGCGCGGATCCGGTCCTGCAGTCGCTGCCGGCTCACGGCGAGCGCTTGCGCCAGGCCAGCCAGCAGCAACGTCGTCGACACTCCGCCGAGCACGATCCACGGAATCGGGCTGTTCGCCATCGACAGCAAGGCTCCCGGCGCGGATACGCGCAGCGTCCACTCGTGGCCGGCGAGCGGCAGACGCCGCGTTTCGGTCATCGAGTCTGGCGGGACGCTGCCGCCAGTGCGATAGAGCAAGGTGTCGGTAGTGGGCGAATCGCCGTCGAACACTTCCACGAACGCGTTGCTCGAAGAGTCGGCGAGTGTCGAGCGGAAGAAATCCTCGGCCCGAAACGCGCTGTAGACGAAGCCGCGCAGCGTCTCGCGCCGCTCGGGGACTGTCGCAGGCAACGCCGGCGATGAGTAGACGGGCAGGAACAGCACGAACCCCGCCGTATGCAGCCCACGCCGCGAGTCCTGGACGAGAACGATCTTGGCCGACAACGCCGGAGCCCCGGTGTCCCGCGCGCGCTCCATGGCCTCCCGGCGACGCGGCTCGCTCGTCGGGTCGTAGCCGAGCGCGAGACGGTTGCTCTCGTCGAGCGGCTCGATGAGCACGACGGCGAACTGCTCGCTCTTCTCGGCGCGAGCCGCGAAACCGATGCCTTGCAGCCCGGGATAAACCGTGGCGAGGCGCATCTGGGCCGCGAACCGCTGCCAGTGGTCGCTGCGGACGGGCCAGAAGGCGTCGAGCAGTCCGACGCCGGCGCGCAGCAGCGCCTCGTAGGCGAGCAGACGGTCACCGATTGCGGATTGAGTGTCGGCTGTGAGCAGCTGCAGCTGGGCGCGTGCTCGCTGCTTCTCGCTTTCGATGGCCGCGCTCGCCGCGACCCAAGTCAGCGTGCCGCCAGCAAGCAGCACCGCGAAGGTCAGGATCGCTCCCGACATGCGCCGGAGCGCCGGAACGCGGCCGACGTGCAACGATTCGCCCCCGCCGCCCATGCGCGGCGAAGTATCGAGCACGAATCATGCAAACGGACATGCGAGGAAGTACGAAGATCGGTACACTCCGCGCGTGAACGGAGCCGAGGAGGCCCGGTCAGACCAATGACCCATCGATGAACAATCCTGCTGCCGTCGCGCACGAGTCAGCATTCGAGATCCGGTTCGGCCAGGTCGGCCTGGCGCAAATGCGGATCCGCAGCACCGACGCCGAAGCGGTGCAGGCCCAACTGACGGCGCGTGTCGCAGCGGCCCCTGCTCTGTTCGAGCGTGCCGCGCTCTGCCTGGACCTCAGTCCCCTCGATCACGATATCTCCGCGGCCGAGTTGCGCGCGGTGCTCGAAGCGATCCGTCGCACTGGAATGCTGCCCGTGGGGCTTGCGCACGGCACCGCCGCCGTCGACGCGCTCGCGCGCGAGCTCAACCTCCCGGTCCTGACCCAGTTCCGCGCACAAAAGAGCTATGGCGCGGCCGTCGCCGCTGTCAAGGCTCCTCCAGCTGCCGCACCAGCCGCCCCTGTCGCGCCGGCTGCGCCCACGGTCGCCGCCCCACCCGTCGAAGAGATCGTGGCGCTGCCGACTCTGATGCATCACCGTCCTGTGCGCTCCGGCCAGCGAATTTACGCGCGCCACCGCGATCTGGTCGTAACGAGCGCAGTCGGCGCCGGCGCCGAGGTGATGGCGGACGGTTGCGTCCACGTTTACGGCACGCTGCGCGGCCGCGCGATGGCCGGAGTGCGCGGCGAAGTGAGCGCGCGAGTGTTCTGCCATGAATTCAACGCCGAGCTGGTGTCCATCGCCGGCGTGTACCAAGTTTTCGAGACCATCCCGCCGGACCTGGCGGGCAAACCCGTGCAGGCGTGGCTCGACGGCGACGACCTGCGTTTTGGGAGGATAGGCCATGACTGAAGCGACTAGCGAAACCGATCTGGTACTCGACGTGACGTCCGAGGAGGCGTCCGTGGCCGTTGCGCCGCCCCGTCCCGCCGAGCGGACGCGCGCAACCGATGGACCAGCGGCTCGCAAAGAGGCGCGCACCACCGAGATCATCGTGGTGACGTCCGGCAAGGGCGGTGTCGGCAAGACGACCACGTCGGCCAGCTTGGCCTGCGGGCTCGCCCGGCGCGGCAAGCGCGTCGCGGTCATCGACTTCGACATCGGCCTGCGCAACCTCGACCTCGTCATGGGCTGCGAGCGGCGCGTGGTCTATGACTTCGTCAACGTGATCAACGGCGACTGCACGCTCAAGCAGGCGCTCATCAAGGACAAGCGGATCGAAACGCTGTTCGTCCTGGCGGCCTCGCAGACGCGCGACAAGGACGCGCTGTCGGCCGAAGGCGTGCGCCGCGTGCTCGACGATCTGAGCGCGGATGGCTTCGACTACATCATCTGCGACTCGCCCGCCGGCATCGAGAAGGGTGCGCACCTCGCCATGTATTACGCCGACCGCGCAGTCGTGGTCGTCAACCCGGAAGTCTCCTCGGTGCGCGACTCCGACCGCATCCTCGGCCTGCTGGCCAGCAAGACGCAGCGTGCCGAAAAGGGCGATCGCGGGGTGACCGAGCACCTGCTGCTGACGCGCTACAGCCCGCGGCGGGTGGCGACCGGCGAGATGATGAGCGTCGGCGACGTGAAGGAGATCCTGGGACTCGACGTGGTCGGCGTCATTCCCGAGTCGCCGGACGTGCTGACGGCGTCGAACGCCGGCACGCCGGTGATCCTGAATGCCGAAAGCGACGTGGCACGCGCCTACGACGACGCAGTCACCCGGTTGCTCGGCGAGTCGGTGCCGCTGCGCTTCATCGATGAACCCAAGAAGGGCCTGTTCGCCCGTATGTTCGGAGGCTGAAACGATGGATCTGCTGTCAATTTTTCGCCGCAGGCCGTCGAGCGCTAACGTCGCGAAGGAACGGCTGCGAATCATCGTCGCCCAGGAGCGCAGCACGCGCGGCGGCCCGGACTACCTCCCGGTGCTGCGCAGCGAGCTGCTGCACGTCATCCGCAAGTATGTGAACGTCGACGTCGAAGCCATCCAGGTCAACTTCGAGCGCGATGGCGGACACGAAGTGCTGGAGCTCTCGGTGGCACTGCCAGAACGCCCGGTCGTCGCAGCTTCGATGCCCGAACCGGCCTGACGCACGGGGTCCGGGCGAGCCCGGACCCCATCCCTTCTCATCGCGCACGCGTACGCGTGCATACGTATCGCCTTCGCAGGCGGTAGCGTGGTTCGCTTCGCGCCCGAGCTGCCTGAGAGCAGCAGCAGGATAGCGACAGTCAAGAAGAGCGGGAGCGAACAGCGGGCCCGCCGACGAACAACCAGAAGGGAGCACTCCAATGACCAAGCGACGTGTGTGGATGATCGTTAGCGGCTGCGTGTGTTTCGCTGCCGGCCTGAGCGGCTGCCGCGCAGATGCGCCCGACGACTGGGTGTGCAACACGGACACGAAAAAAGGGACGTGCGACAAAGAGATCGACATTCAGGGCTCGCGGCCGAAAGGCGACGATGAAGTCCGTCACCTCGTCAAGCACGCCAAATTCCGCATCAACTTCGACGGCACCCAATACTCGGTGCAGCTGACCTCGAAGGAGTGGCTGCTGGGGTTCAAGGGCGCCATCCTCGAGTGGAAGAAGGTGCCCGACGCGAACGGCAAGCCGAAGTTGATCACCGAGGCGCAGTGCGCGGCATTCGAAAATGCAGGTGGATTCGCCACGCTGTATGCGGGCCGGGTCTTCACGGCCCCCGACTATTCGCGCTTCGTGACCAAGGACCCGATCCCGATTCATGTGACCGAAGACGGCGAGGACGTTCAGAAGCACGACTGGATCATCTATCCGATCGGCGACACGGCCACACAGGACAAGCACTCCTACTGCCTGATGATCCCGTCCGCCGAATCGAGCGGCGGCTCGCATGATGGTGCAGTCCACGGAGAAGGATGATGGGTGCGGCTGCGGTAGTCAGCTGTGCTTTCCTGGCAGCAGCGTGCCTGGCCGCCCGCACTTGTCAGGCCGACGGCCAGTGCACCACGGAATCGCTGAGCAACGGGAAGATGCCGCCCGAGCTCAAGGCGCTCGTCGGCCAAGGTGAGGGCAGCGGTCTGGTCGGCACGCTTTGCAGCGTGCCGGCCGCGGCACCCTGGACGGTCATGTTTGGCGACAATGTGCTGCAGTGTGTGCAGCAGCAGGGCCAAAGAGTGTGCACAGTGCCCGCCATCAACGGCATCTCCATCAGCGTAGAGAGCAGTACCGCCGAGCCGCGCGTGAGCACGGCAAACGTCAAGCCGTCGCAGGACCGACTCCGTCCTTTGCTCAACCACAGTAGCGTTCGCTACATAGCACCGAACTGCCGCTCGTTTGGCATACTGGCAGCCCCGGCTGCTGTGCAATATTCGCAGCGCACAGGGCTCATCGGCACTGGGCTCGCCGCCGCCAACACGGAGGCGTGCGAGCGGCACGACTCAGCGCAGTGGGGAATCGCGGACGCGTGTATTCCCGCGACCAACCAGAACGCGGCGGCGCCCAAGGTCGTCGCGATTCTCGATGCCGGCGTCGACTGCGTGCATCCCGCGATCAAGGGGCGATTCGACAATGGCGCAGCGCCGACCGGGAAACGTCGCTGCACTGCCGGCTCAGGAACGAACTACGTGTTCCCGACTCTGCCAGCGGATTCCTGTACGACTGCGGATGATCCGTTCACCTCCTGCGAGGCACACGGGACAGGCGTAGCTGGGATCATCGCGTCGAGCGCACCGCAGGTACCAGGGATCGACCCTCGCGCGAAGCTGCTGTCCATGCGAGTGCTGCAGCCGAAGTCGGATCTGGAGTTCGTGCAGCCGTGGACCAAGGTTGCAACGGCCATTCTCGATAGCCGCGATAAGGGCGCCCACATCATCAACATCAGCGCCAACTGGTATAGGAACTATCCCTGGCTCGCGGCTGCGGTCGACAAGGTGACGGAAGATCACCGTCATCTCGTGGTGGGCGCAGCGCGGCACGACGAAGCGGACCGGCCGCCTTATCCCGCGGCGTACGCGAAGTGCAACGCCGCCGTGATCGGCGTCTCGGACATTCTCAGGAATCCGAACCAGTCGCCGCCCTACCTCTGGGGCAGCGGTGACCATGATCCGGTCTACATGGTGGCGGCAGGGCACAACGTGCTCACGAGTTATTCGGACCACAATACTCTCGGCTTGGACGACCCCATCGAACCGATGTACCGGCCCCAGGGAGGCTCTTCGTTCGCAGCGCCGCATGTCACGGGCGCGGCCGCCCGGGTGTGGAGTACCCAGGAGTTCGAGAACTGCCGCGCCGAGGGCGTGCGCGCGCTGCTGGAATGCTCGGCGCGAATGACGTCGATCGACGGTCAGGACATGCGCAAGCGCCTGCACGTGGGTTGCTTGTTCGCCGAGCGCAACTCGCAGCTCTGCAGCACCGCACGGCAGTGCATCGCAACCGTGAAAACGCAGCTCTGCTCCAACTGAGCTGCGCATCGTAACTTGCACCGGCCGGCCGATCCCATGATGCTAGCTGATCATGGGGAGACGGAAATTCTGGTGCATGGCATGCGCCATGGCGATGCTGCGCGCGCACGTCGTTTGGGCAGCGCCTGCGGACGCATGTGCCGAACCGCCGCGCACACTCGTGCGAGAAGTGCGCGAAGCTGTGCAGGGATCAGCGGCAACCATCACTGTGGCAGTGCCCGGCAGCCGCGCGCCACTCGTCGTCACGCTGGAGCGAACCGCTGTCGATCTCATCGCGCAGGTCGGAGGCGAGACATCGCTGGCGCTGCGCTCGCCCGCCCCGCTCGATGCGCGAGATACGTTTCTCATCGAGCCGACGACGGCTGAGCCGATCCAGATCGTTCTGAAGCCCGCAGAAGTCACCGGCCCTGGTGCGACAGTCGCGATTCGGGTCGAGCGGTTGACCTCGACTGCAGCGACCGACGCCGTCGCGATGCGGACGCGTCGCACACTCGCGCGCGCGTACTCGTTGTATCAGACGCAGATTCGCCTCGAAGAGGATGGCGCGGCAGCGACGATCGCCGCGCTGGGTCGAGGAGCACAAGCTGCACGCTCCCCCGAATCGCTTCCCGCAGCGAACTGGCAGATCGTCGACAGCGAGCTGATGAAGGCTGCAGACACGCTACGCGGCTGCGAGGCGCCGCTCAATGTCTTGGCGGCGGAAATTGTCACGGCGCGCGCGGCGCTCGCGACACTCAAGCTGGAGAGCTGGGAAGTGGCGATGAAGCTGTCGCGCGAAGCCGATGCGCAGAACCGAGCGCTCGGTCGCGCTGCGACCGCGACACGCATGCAAATCCTGCAGGCGTCAGCACTCATCGATGGGGCGGCCGAGGCGAAGCGCTCGAACGAAGCGGCTCGACAAGATGAAGCGACGCGGACGTTTGCCGAGGCGACGGCGCTGCTGCAGACCGCACGCTCCACGTATCGGCAGAGCAAGCGTGTTGCCGATGAGGCCTACGTCGAAAACTATCTCGGCGCCGCGGGTCACTATGCCGGATCCTGGGACGAGGCGCGCCGTCACTATCAAGCGGCTGATCGCCTCTACGCGCAACAGCCGCCGTCGTTCCGACATGCTGTGGTCAAGCAGAACATGGCGCTGCTGGCCAACGACAGCGGCAACTACGTCGACGCCGCGAAGCTGTTCGAGCAAGCCGCGGCGATGATCCGCGGCTCGCCGCAACCGGACATGCTCGCGACGATCCTCGAGAACCAAGGCGGGACGTTGTCGATTCTCGGGCGCCAGGACGAGGCGATAGCGATCTACTCGGCCGCGCTGAACATCCGGCGCACGCAGGCTGACCAACCAGGGCTTGCGCGGTCGACCCTCGGCATCGGTCTCGCGCTGACGCGCGCCGGGGACACGCACGCTGCTCTGCCCTTCATCGAACAGGCGTGGACGATACGGACTGCAAATCGAGATCGCGATCGCCGCGGGTGGTTGGTCAGCGGCCTGGCGCGTGCAGATACTCTGCGCATGCATGGACAGGCTGCCGAGGCTTTGCAGACCTTGCAGCAAATCGAAAGTGTCGCGGTCAGTCCCTCGCAGCGCGCGCGCCTCGGCGTGCAACGTGGCAGAGCGCTCGCAGACCTCGCCGATCATGCCGGCGCGCTCGCCCAGTACGACGCCGTGCTCGGGCTCGACCTGCCGCAGATCAACCCCAATCTGACGTTCGCGCGCATCGGTCGATTGCGCGCGCTCATAGAGCTCCGCAGGCCAGAGGGAGCTCGCGAGCAGATCGCCGCGGACCGCGCACTGACCGACGCGATGCCGGGCTCGCTGCCGGCGATCGATGCGCAGTTTCTCGGCGCGGAGCTGCAGGCTCGTCTCGGCAATCGACAGGCGGCGCTCGCCGCGGTGGAGAAGGCAATCGCAGCGACGCGGCGGATCCGTTCCGGCTCGTTGTCATCGGAATCTCGCGCGCGCTTCATGGCATCGCGACGCGAGCAGGACGAGTTGCGAATCTGCCTGTTTGCAGGTTGTGCAACGCTGCCGCCGTTACCGCACGATGCCGTGGGGTCGTTGGTCGCAAGCGAGAGCGCACGCGCCGGCGCGCTCGCCGAGCTCATTGCCGGCGCCGCGGATCGTCGTCGCCAAGGCACTCGCGAGGAGACGGAACGTGGCCAATTGCTGAGCGAGATCGACGCGAAGCTCGCGCGCGTGGACGTGCTCTCGGACCGTTCGGTAGCCAACATGCGCGAGATCGCCGCACTGCGCCGCTCGATCCTCGACGCGCAGGCACGACTGCGAAAGCTCGACGCGCCGCAGACGACGGCAGCGGCGCCGCTCGCGCAGCTGGATGTGCAGAAGCTTCTCGCACGCCTGCCTGCGGACACGACGGTCCTCGAATATTTCCTCGGCCGCAAGACTGCTTTGGTGTGGACACTGAGCCGAAGCGGCATCGCCGTTCATGAGATCGCATCGGGCAGCGCGGCAGTCACGGCATTGCGCAACGACATCCGTGCGTTGATGCAGACCACTGCCGGCGATCGGAGCATGTCGCAACGTCTTGCACGTCTCGGCCGTCAACTGGTCGAGCCCTACGTTGCCAGCGACACGCGACGGCTGGTGATCGTGCCGGACGGCGATCTGTCGTTCGTGCCATTCGCAGCGCTGCCGATCGCGAGCACCCCGCAGCTCATCGATCGTTTCGAGACTGTCCTCACCCCTTCGCTGCTGCGGCTCGCACTCGACGACGCACGGCCGTTGCGACTGACTCCGGTGACCATCATTGCCGATCCGATTTTTGGCGCCGACGATCCGCGCGTGCCCGCCAACGTCTCGCTGCAGATTGCTGCTGCCGGCGCCGCGCCGGGCCTTGCGCGCTTGCCGGCGACCATTGGCGAAGCGCGGTCGGTGGGGACTTCGCTCAAGGATCCGAACCCGAGAGTGCTGGAGGGCACGGCCGCTACGCGCGACAACGTGCTGCAGGCTTTCGCTCAGGAGGTCGCGATTGCCCACTTCGCCAGTCACGCCATCGTTCGCGCGTCCGATCCGAGCCTGTCGTTCCTGGCGCTGAGCGCTTACGACGATGCATGGCAACGCGTGCCGGCACGGCTGTACAGCTCGGACATCGTCGGCTCCGGCATCCACGCGGACCTGGTCGTGCTGAGCGCCTGTCGCAGCGCCGTCGGCGAGATCGTCGCCGGCGAAGGTCCGCTGGGACTGAGCTACAGCTTCCTGGCCAATGGCTCCGGTGCGGTGGTCGCCTCGACCTGGCCCGTGCCGGATGCCTTCGCGGCCGAATTCATGCGCGACTTCTACGATTCCCTCTGGCAACCGCCACGCTCGCCGTCCGCAGCATTGCGCGCGGCTCAGCGCAAGGCTCGCCAGAGCCTGATGTGGAACGACCCGTACTACTGGGCGACTTTCTCGATCACTACGCTGCGACTGTAGAAACCTCCAAGCACAGCAACATGGAAACCGCTGCACTCTGTCAACGGATTCGCGCGGGAGACGAGCACGCAGAGCGCGATCTGTTCATCAGCTACCGTCGTGGCGTCGTGCTGATGCTGCAACGTCGGCTGACGGATCGATGGCTCGCCGAAGATCTGGCGAACGACGCGCTGCGCGAAGTGCTGGAGATCCTGCGCACGCGGCCGCTCGAGCAGCCCGACAAGCTCGCGGCGTTCATTCACGGCGTCGCTCTGAATCTGGCGCGCAACGCGCGCCGCAAGCAAGCACGCCAGAAGACCGACTCGGATACCGAAACGGTCGAGACGACCGTCGATCAGACCGGCGACCCTGCCACCTTGAGCATGCGTGCGTCGTTGGCACGAACGGTGCGCGAAATACTGGCGACGCTGCCGGTCGCGCGCGACCGGCTCATCCTGATTCGGTACTACCTCAACGAGGACGACAAGGACGAGATCTGCCGTGACCTGCAGCTCAGCGGCGAGCACTTCGATCGCGTGGTGCACCGGGCGCGACAACGCATGCGCGCGCAGATCGAAGAGCTGGAGCCGCAACTGGCCGGCATGCGGGACTTGCTGGTGCTCGCATGGGTCACGCTGTTCGTTAGCGCCTCGCGCTGAGGGGCTCCGCTTTGTCACCAAGCCCGCCACCGACGGCGAGCGCGAGGTCGACCGTGTTCAACAAGGCGTCGCGTTGCGCGGCGACCAGGTCGATCTCCGCCTGGAATAGACCGCGCCGCACGTCGAGCAAGTCGATGTACGCGATGTCGCCCTGCGTGTAGCGCAGCTCCGCCAACTCGGTCGCGCGCGCCAGCGACGCGACCTGCTGTGCGTTCGCATCCCGCACGCCCGCGATGACGGACTGACCCTGCAGAGCATCGAGCACCTCGCGGAAGGCGGATTGCACCGTCCGCGAGTATTCAGCCTTGCGCTGCTCACGAACCGCCTTGGTCCGCGCGACATTGGCGCTCAGGCGCCCACCCTCGAACAGCGGTGCCAAGATGCTGCCCGATGCCGACCACGCCTCCGCAGGCTTGGTAAACAGGTCGCCGAGCTCGGTACTGACGGAGCCGAACAGCCCGGTGAGACTGATGCTCGGGAACATCTCGGCCCTCGCGACTCCGATGTCGGCCGCTGCCGATTCCAGCGATGCCTCGGCGGCCCCGATATCGGGACGCCGTTCCATCACCGATGAAGGCAGCGCCTCAGGCAACGTGACTGCGTCCGGCAGCAACACGCCCTGGACGGAAATCGCAGCGTCGACCAGATCCTTCGGCGAGCGGCCGAGCAGGATGCCGAGCGCGTTCGTGCGCTCGATGACCTCGCGCTCCAGCTGATGCACGGAGACGAGCGTCGCGGCCGCATCGGCTTCGGCGCGCTTGAAAGTAAACTCGTCGCTCTCGCCGGCGTCGAAGCGGATCTTCTCGAGCCGCAGCGATTCCTCGCGAGTCGACAGCGTCTCGCGAGCGCGGCCGAGCTGCTGTGCTGCTGCGATCAGTCCGAAGTAACCGCGCGCGACATCGCCCGTCAGGCTCAACTTCGTCGCTTCGCGCCCGAACTCCGTGTTCAGCAGCTGCGCGCGCGCCGACTCGGACGCGCGTTGGTAGCGACCCCAGAGGTCCAGCTCGTAACCGACCGCGCCCTGCACCGTGTAGATCGTCCTATGCCGATCGATCCCCGGAACAGTGTTCACGAACAGGCTGTCCTTCGAGCGCGTGGCATCGGCCTCGACATCGATCGTCGGGAACCGATCGGCGTTCGTGATGCGCAGGCCCGCACGAGCCTCGGCCACGCGACCCGCCGCTACTGCCACGTCAGCATTGTGCGCCAGCGCTTCTTCGACCAGCTTGTCGAGCGTCGCGTCGTGGAAGATGGTCCACCATGGGTCAGGCAACCGCGCCGTAGCATCCGCTTGCGCAGGCAGCGCCGCCGGCAGCGGCAACTCCGGCTTCTCCGGGTCGACACGCGAGACGATGCAGCCGCTCAACACGAGCGACACGAGAGCTCCCACCACCAACAACCGACTATGCATTGACTTGACTCGCTTCGGTCCCGTGCTGCTCGCCCTTGCGGCGCAAGCCGGCGATCCAGCGGAAGAACAACGGCACGAAGAACGTGGCGATGAACGTCGCAGCCAGCATGCCGCCTATGACGCTCGTGCCGAGCGAATGACGGCTCGCCGCACCGGCGCCCGAGCTAACGGCGAGCGGCAGCACGCCGAAGATCAGCGTCATCGACGTCATGACTATCGGCCGGAAGCGCAGCTTCGCGCCCTCGACCGCGGCCTGCGCGAGCGGCATGCCCTCGTGATGCTTGATCATCGCGAACTCGACGATCAGGATCGCGTTCTTCGCTGCGAGTCCCACCAGCGTCAACATGCCGATCTGGAAATAGATGTCGTTTTGCAGGCCGCGCAGGAACACAGCCGTGAACGCGCCGAACGCCGCGAAAGGCACTGCGAGGATCACCGCGAGCGGCAGGGTCCAGCGCTCGAACTGCGCGGCAAGGATCAGGAACACCATCAGCACGCCGAGCAGATAGACGCCATTCGACGCGCCGCCGCTGACCTTTTCCTGATAGGCCGTGCCCGTCCAGGCGAACGTGTAACCGCGCGGCAGCACTTCGCGTGCCACTTCTTCCATCGCGTTGATGGCGTCGCCGGAGCTGTAGCCCGGCGCCGCGCTGCCCAGAATCTTCCCGGACGTGAACACGTTGAACCGCTCGACGATCTCCGGACCCTTCACTTCGCGGATGTTCGCCAGCGCGGTCAGCGGCACCAGATCGCCGGACTTCGCACGCACGTAGACATTGCGGATGTCCTCGGGATACGCGCGGAAGCGCGGCTCCGACTGCAGTTGCACCTGGTACACGCGGCCGGAACGGTTGAAGTCGTTCACGTACAGCGCGCCGAATGTGCTCTGCAGAGTGTCGAACACTTCGGGCACTGGAACACCGAGCGTCATCGCCTTCTCGCGATCGAGATCGATGCGCATCTGCGGCACGTTGGCACTGAAGGTCGTCTGGATCTGCTTGTCGATCTCCTTGCGTTGCGAAGCCGCGCCGATGACTTTCTGTACTACGTCCCCCAGCTCCTGCGGCGTGCCGCGCCCGCGCGACTGGATGTACATCTCAAACCCGCCCACGTTGGACAGGCCTTCGATCGGCGGCGGCTCGACCGCGAAGAAGAACGCATCCTTCACCTTCGAGCCCGCAGCCATCACCGCCTGCACGACCGCGCCGGGCGACTTGGATTCGTCACCGGTACGCTCGTCCCACGGCTTGAGCGGCACCCACACCAGGCCGGCATTGGTCTTGAACGAGAACGTCAGCGGATCCATGCCCGAGACCGACATCGCGTTGGCGACGGCGGGATGCTGGCGCACTTCAGCAGTTACGGAGTCGAAGGCCGTGGTGGTACGGCGCAAGGACGCAGCATCCTGCAACATGCCGATCACGAAGACGTAACCCTGGTCCTCGGTCGGCGCGAGCGAGGTCGGCACGGTACGGAACAGGCCGAAAATCGCCAGCAGCATGACCGCGAACACACCGGCAGCGAGCGCGCCGCGCTTCATCACGAAGCGCACGCCCTGCTCGTACCGATCAGTCATGCGCGCGAACCAATCGTTGAAGCGGCGCAGAATCCGATGCTCGTGCCGGTCCTCGCGCTTGAGCATCAGCGCGCACAGCGCCGGTGTCAGCGTAAGCGCGACGAAGCCCGAGATCACCACCGATACCGAGATGGTTACGGCGAACTGCCGGTACATCTCGCCGACCAGACCGCCGAGGAACGCGACCGGCAGGAACACCGCGGTCAGCACCAGCACGATCGCGATCACGGGACGCGTCACTTCCTCCATTGCCCGCATCGTTGCGGTTTCCGAGTCGATGTGCTCGGTGCGCATGTGTCGCTCGACGTTCTCGAGCACGACGATCGCGTCGTCGACGACGATGCCGATCGCCAGCACCATGCCGAACAGCGTCAATATGTTGATGGAGAAGCCGAACATCAGCATCGCCGCGAACGTGCCTATCAGCGATACCGGCACGGCCAGCATCGGGATGAGGGTGGCACGCCAGTTGTGCAGGAACAGCAGCACGACGCAGAACACCAGGATCATCGCCTCGATCAGCGTCTTGACGACTTCCTTGATCGAAATCTTCACGTACTGGAGCGTGTCGTACGGAATCGTGTACTCCATGCCCTGGGGGAAGTCCGCCTTCAACTCCTTGAGACGCGCCTCGATCGCGCCGCCCGTCTGCAGCGCATTCGCGCCGGGCTGCAGGAAGATTGCGATCGGCACCGTCGGTTGCCCATTGAGCTTGGGCGCGGAGTTGTAGGTCTGCGCGCCGAGCTCGACGCGCGCGACGTCCTTGAGCCGCACGATCGCGCCTGCGTCGGTCGTGTGCACGATGATCTGCTCGAACTCCTCCGGAGTCGCGAGCCGGCCTTGCGCCTGCACCGAGAAGGTGAAGTCGACCGACTCCGGCATGGGCTCGACACCGACGCGGCCGCCCGCGAACTGCGAGTTCTGCGCACGCACCGCGCTGATCACGTCGGACGCAGCGAGGCCGAGCTGCGACAGCTTGTCGGGCTGCATCCAGATGCGGATCGAGTATTCCTGACCCCACATCTGCGCGTCGCCGACGCCTGGCACGCGCCGGATCTCGTCGAGAATGTTCAGCGACGCGTAGTTGGTCAGCGCCAGCGGATCCTGGCTGCCGTCCGGCGAATACATCGCGACCACCTGCAGGATGCTGGTGGACGCTTTGCGCACCACGATGCCCTGACGCCGCACTTCCTCGGGCAAGCGCGGCACCGCGGCCTGGATGCGATTGTTGACGTTGATCGCGGCCAGGTCCGGATCGGAACCGATCGCGAACGTGATGTTGATCATCAGCTGGCCATCGCCCGAGTTGACGGACTGCATGTACAGCATGTTCTCGACGCCGTTGATCTCCTGCTCCAGCGGCGCCGCGACGGTTTCGGCAATCGTTTCGGCAGTCGCGCCCGGATAGCGCGCGGCCAACGTCACCATCGGCGGCACGATGTCCGGATAGGCCGAGATCGGCAGCGCGCGCATGCCGGCGAGCCCGGCGATCACGATGAACGCCGAGATGACGCAGGCGAAGATCGGCCGCGTGATGAAAAACTTCGAGATCATGCGGCCTCCTTGCGCTGCGGCTCGGCCTGCGACTTGCGGGCCGCCTCCTCGGCCGACACAGCGCTCACCTGCGTGCCGGGCTGGAACACCTTCAGCACGCCTTCGACGATGTAGCGATCGCCGGCTTGCAAGCCGTCGGTCACGATCACGTTGTTGCCGAGACCGCGGCCGATCTGCACCGGCCGCATCTGCGCCTTGTTGTCGTTACCGACGATCCAGACGTACGGGCCCTGCGGCCCGGAGACCACGGCCTTGCGCGGCACGGACACGACGTTCGACAGCTGAATGCCTTCGACCTTGGCGCGGATGAACTGGCCGGGAAGGAGCTGCGCGTCCTTGTTAGGCAGAACCGCGCGCACGTGCACAGTGCCGGAGTTCCTGTCCACGGAGTTGTCGACGAAGGTGACCTGCGCCGGCTGCGGATACTCGCTGCCGTCCTCGAGGATCAGCTTCACACCCGGCGGCGGGGCACTCTTGTTCGCTGGCGCGAGACCTCCGCGGATCATGGCCGCCTCGGCCTCCGGCACGTCGAACTCGACGTACAGCGGATCGACCTGGACGATCTTGGTCAGCAGACTCGAGGCCTGATCGGTCGAGATCAGGCTGCCCTCGGAGAGAGTTTCGCGACTCGTCAGCCCGGTGATCGGCGCACGCACGTCGGTGTACTCGAGATCGAGCTGCGCCATGCGCAGCTGCGACTCGGCCGCCTGCACGTTCGCCTGCGCGACCTCGAAAGCGGACACTGCTTCGTCACGCCTGCTCTGGCTGACAGCATTCTTCTCGAACAGCGGCAGGACGCGGTCGCGCTGGCGACGCGATTCGTCGGCCCGCGCCTTCGCGACCGCAACTTCCGCACGCGCCGAGTTCACGCGCGCGCGCACGGGCTCCGGATCGATCAGGAACATCGACTGGCCCTGCACGACACGATTGCCTTCCTGGAAGCGGCGCTTCATCACGATGCCGCCGACACGCGCGCGCACTTCGACCTCACGCGACCCGAAGGTGCGCGCGGGATAGGTCAATTCGAGAGGCACCGCCCGGCCGTCGACCGTCTGCACCGTCACTTCGGGCGCCGGCGGCGCCTGTTGCGCCTGCTCCTTGCCGCAGCCGACGAGCGCGAGGCTCGCGGCGATGCTCACGGCAGCAGTCCTGAAAATTCGCTTCGTTGCAGTCGACATACGATTCACCTGTAAGACTCGTCGGCAATCTTCATCAGCTCGCGCACGACCTGTGCGCGCTGCGTTTCCGTGAACGGCGAGATGCGCAGCGACTCGCGCATCATCAAACCGTCGATCGCGAGCGTGACGATCGCCGCGCGCGCGAAGTCGGCGTTCGATGCCACCAGCTCCTGGTTGTAGGCGGCGAGCCGCTCGCGAATCACTTCCAACAGCGTCAGGTCGTTCGCCGCCGTCGCGAGCAGCGCAGCTCCCATCGCCTTGGAGCGCGGATCCGTGCCGAGAATGCCGACGATGCACGCCTTCAAATCCCTGCTGTGGTCCTGCTCGCTGATGCCGCCCTTTGCGGCCTCGATGCATTGCTCCATGTTCTGCACGTAACGCTGGGCGAGCGCGCCAAGTAACGATTCCTTGGACGGAAAGTGGTACAGCAAGCCGCCCTTGCTGACGCCGGCGGCCTGGGCCACCACATCGAGCGTCAGACGGGCCGCACCCACTTCGGCGACGACTCGCTCCGCGGCTTCCAGAATCCGGTCGCGCGCCGGCCCAGGCACCGCATGTGCTTCTACCATCGGAGGTTTTCCTTGAATTGGACAGTTCGGAAGTCCGGGAACTGTACCGGCTGGACGGTATCCTAACCGTCCAGCCGGTACAGTTGCAAGCCCATGAGCGCTCTGTAAATAAGGCTACGGCTCGACACAACTTGTATCATCGCCAGCCTCGCGGGGATCGAACGAGCGGTGCGCTTCTGGCTGGAGCAGCACCGCCCTCAGGGACTATTTATTCAGGAGCCCGCATGACCGAAGAGGCTACGTCCTGGTTCTCCAGCGGGCAGTTCCTGCCACACGGGCACTGCTACATGTGGAGCCCGGGCGTAATGTGGATGAACGTCGTCGCGGACATCTTGATCGCGATGGCGTACTTCACGATTCCGTTCGCGCTGCTCTACATCGCCCGCCGGCGCCGCGACCTGAAGTTCGATTGGCTCGTGGTCTGCTTCGGCGTGTTCATCGTTGCGTGCGGCTTGACGCACGTGATGAACGTCTGGAACGTCTGGCACGCGCATTACTGGGTCGAAGGGAGCGTCAAACTCCTCGCCGCCGCGGCCTCGGTGCCGACTGCGATCCTGCTCTGGCGCTTCCTGCCCGGCATCCTCATGTTGCCGAGTCAGCGCCAGCTGCGCGACGCGAACGAATCCCTGGCGCGCGCCAACCGCGAGCTCGAAGCATTCACAGCGTCTGTCTCGCACGACCTGCGCTCGCCGCTGACGACCATCGCCGGTCAGGCCGGGCTGCTCGAGCTGTCGCTGCCGGACGCGACTGACGAACAGAAACGCCGACTTGCGCGCATCCAGAGCAGCGTGCGGCAGATGTCCGAGCTGATCGAGGCGCTGCTCGTACTGTCGCGCATTTCGCGGCAGACACTGCATCGTGAAATCGTCGACGTCACTGCGCTCGCCGAGAGCATCGTGCAGGACATGCGCCAGCGGGACCCGACGCGCAACGTGGAAGTCGTGATCCAGCCGAACATGGCCGTGCACGGCGACCGCCGCCTGGTCGGCGACCTGTTCCAGAACCTGATCGGCAACGCGTGGAAATTCACGTCCAAGACCGGGCAGGCGCGCATCGAGCTCGGCCAGTCGAGCGGCGGCTCGCTCGCGACGCTGTACATTCGCGACAACGGCGCCGGCTTCGACATGGCGTACGAGCAGAAGCTGTTCAAACCGTTCCAGCGGCTGCATGGCTCGGCGGATTTCGACGGTTCGGGCGTCGGGCTCGCGACGGTCGCGCGCATCGTCGATCGCCACGGCGGTCGCATCTGGGCCGAGGGCAAGCCGAACGAAGGGGCGGTCTTCTATTTCACGCTGCCGACGGCGCCGATCACCGACCCGTTCGTGGTTCATCACCGCGCGCTGGCCTGAGATCGACCTGACCAGCACGATCGGCTGATCGAGGCTTGGCCGGCATTCAACGGCCTTTCGCCGGTCCAACTTAGCAACTGGCCAGCGACCTGATTAGAATGCGCCGCCCTCCAACGTGGCGAACGCATCCATGGCTTTCGACCAGAACGCTCTCGACAGTCTGCGCATTGAGCGCAACAACGAGCCCAGCAGCAGTGGGCCGAGCCCTCTGTACAAGTGGCTGGTGATCGGCGCGCTCGTGCTCGCAGTCGCCATTGGCCTGTATGCACTGTTGCGCGACAAGGCTATCGAAGTGGAGACGGCAACGGCCGTGCAGTCTGCGTCGAGCGGCGGTAGCGGTGGCGCAGCCGTGCTCAATGCGTCCGGCTACGTGGTCGCCCGACGCCAAGCGACGGTTTCATCGAAGGTCACGGGCAAAGTTGCCGAGGTGCTGATCGAGGAAGGCATGGCCGTCAAAGAAGGCCAGTTGCTCGCGCGGCTCGACGACACGACGACCCAGCCGATCTACGAGCTCGCCAAGCGTCAGCTGGAAGCCGCGCGCGGGAATCTCAATGAAGTCCAAGTGCGCGTCGCCGAAGCGGAGCGCAACCTGCGCCGCACCGAGCAGCTGCGCAACGACAAGCTCGTCAGCGAATTGCAGCTCGATCAAGCGCAATCGGAAGCGGCAGCGCTCAACGCACGTCTCGAAGCACTGCGCAGCGAAGTGAAGGTCGCTGAAGGAACCCTGCGCGTGCGCGCGCAAGATCTCGACGACTTGATGGTGCGCGCGCCGTTCACGGGCGTAGTCGTTTCGAAGGACGCGCAGCCGGGCGAGATGGTGTCGCCGATTTCTGCCGGCGGCGGCTTCACCCGCACCGGCATCGCAACCGTCGTCGACATGGATTCGCGCGAGATCGAAGTCGACGTCAACGAGGCGTTCATCAATCGCGTCAAGGCGAATCAGAAGACCGAAGCCGTGCTCGATGCTTACCCGGACTGGGTCATTCCCAGTCACGTGATCAACATCGTGCCGACTGCGGACCGCCAGAAGGCGACAGTGCGGGTGCGCATCGCCTTCGACACGCTCGAGCCGCGCATCCTGCCGGACATGGGCGTGAAGGTCAGTTTTCTCGAAGACCGCCCCGTCGAAAGCGCGCAGGCCGCTGCGCCGCGCCCGTCGGTGCGCATTCCCGCCGCGGCAGTGATCCGCGACGGCGACACGAGCTACGTCTGGCGCGTGCAGGACGGCGAGCTCGAACGTGTCGCCGTGCGCACCGGTGGCGAGCGTGACGGTCAGGTTGAAGTGCTGTCGGGGATCAATCCCGGCGACGTAGTGGTGGCAGCGCCGGTCGAAGGGCTGAGCGAAGGCACGAAGGTCAAGAGCAAGAACGGGTGAGGTGAATCGTGGAAACTCTGGTACGCCTGCGGAAAGTCGCAAAGGACTACAAGCGTGGCGCCGAGACCGTGCACGTGCTGCACGAGCTCGACCTGGACATCCCGAAAGGGGATTTCCTCGCGCTGATGGGCCCGTCGGGCTCCGGCAAGTCGACGCTGCTGAACCTGATCGGCGGCCTGGACCGGCCGAGTGCCGGCCAGATCGAGATCGCCGGACAGCGCACCGACTCACTCAGCGATGGCGCCCTCGGCAAGTGGCGCGCGAATCACGTCGGCTTCGTGTTCCAGATGTACAACCTGTTGCCGGTGTTGACTGCCGAGCGCAACGTCGAGTTGCCACTGCTCCTGACTTCATTGTCGGCGGCCGATCGTCGCAAGCGCGTCGGCGCCGCGCTCGGCCTCGTCGGACTGAGCGACCGCGGCAAGCACAAGCCGCGTGAGCTGTCGGGTGGTCAGGAACAGCGCGTCGGTATCGCGCGGGCGATCGTCTCCGACCCCACGCTGCTGTTGTGCGACGAGCCCACGGGCGACCTCGACCGCAAGTCGGGCGACGAGATCCTCGACCTGTTGCAGGCACTGAACTCGCAGCAGGGCAAGACCATCATCATGGTCACGCACGATCCGCACGCCGCAGCGCGCGCCAAGCATGTGTTGCATCTCAACAAGGGACAGCTCACCACCGAAGCTGTCGCCTAGCCTGACGACGGAACTGCCATGTTCAAGCATCTGCCGCTGCTGTGGGCGAACCTCGGGCGCAAGAAGCTGCGCACCGGGCTGACGCTCGCGTCCATCATCGTCGCGTTCCTGCTGTTCGGACTGATGCAGACGCTGCGCATCGCGCTCACCGGTAATCCCGAGCTCGCGGGCGTCGACCGTCTCGTGACGATTCACAAGATCGCGATCATCCAGCCGCTGCCGGAGAGCTATCTGAACCGCATCCGCGCCGTGGACGGCGTGAAAGTGGCGTGCTCGCACGACTGGTTCGGCGGCGTGTATCAGGACGACCGCAACCAGCTGCCGGCAATCGCCGTCGACGTGCCGACGTTCTTCCAGGTCTACGCGGAGTACTCGCTGCCGCCCGAGCAGAAGGAAGCCTGGCTGCGGGATCGCACCGGCGTGATCGTCGGCAAGCTGGTCGCGCAGCGCTTCGGTTGGAAGGTGGGCGATACGATTCCGTTGCGCTCGAACATCTGGGTGCAGAAGGACGGCACCAACACCTGGCCGATGAAGGTCGTGGGCATCTACGACGCCGGCAACGGCGACAACCAGAGCATGTACTTCCATCACGAGTACCTGGACGAGTCGCGCGGCGGCGGCGTGCCGAAAGGCACGATCGGCTGGGTGGTCGTGCGCGTGCAGGACCCGGCGCGCTCCGCCGACGTGGCACGCACCATCGATGCGATGTTCGCCAACTCCTCGACCGAGACGAAGACCGCGACCGAGAAAGCGTTCATCCAGGGCTTCGCGAACCAGATGGGCAACATCGGCGCACTGCTGACCGCCATCGCCACCGCCGTGTTCTTCACGATGCTGCTGGTGACGGCGAACACGATGGGGCAGTCGATCCGCGAGCGCCTGAACGAGATCGGCGTGATGAAGACGCTCGGCTATTCGAACGCCAGCGTCATCGGGCTGGTGCTCGGCGAGGCTCTGCTCGTGACGGCGCTCGGCGGCGCCATCGGGCTCGGACTCGCGGCGCTGACGTCGTTAGGCATGGCGCAGGCGGTGGCGCAGTTCTTCCCGGTGCTCGGCATGCCGGCGAGCACGTGGGCGATCGGCGTCGTGCTGATCGTCGTGCTCGGCGGGATCGCCGCTGCGCTGCCCAGCGCGCAAGCCGCTCAGCTGAAGATCGTCGATGCTCTGAGGAAGGTGTGAGATGGCCGGTAACGTCGCTTCGCAGATCGCCGCGATCACTTCGATGAACCTGCGCAACGTCGCAGAGCGTCTCACGGCGTCCGTGGTCGCGCTCGTGGGTATCGCCGGCGTGGTCACAGTGCTGATCGGCGTGCTGTCGATCGCCGCCGGCTTTCGCGCCGTGCTCGACCAGTCGGGCCAGGCGGACGTCGCAATCATCCTGCGCAGTGGCGCCACCGATGAGATGGGCAGCTCGATCCTCAACGCGCAGACGCGCATCATCGAAGACGCGAAAGACACCGCGCGCGACGCGCAAGGGCCGATCGGCTCTCCAGAGCTCTACGTGATCGTCGATGTGCCGCTGAAGCGTACTGCGACGGCGGCCAACGTGCCGTTACGCGGCGTCGGCGAGCAGGCGCCGAAGCTGCGGCGGAACTTCAAGGTCGTCGAAGGCCGCATGTTCACGCCAGGCACGTTCGAGGTGACGGTCGGGCGCGGTGCGAGCCTGCAATTTGCCGGGCTGACGGTCGGCAACAAGCTACGCTGGGGTACCACGGACTGGACCGTCGTCGGCATCTTCGAGGATCGAGGCAGCGTTTCCGAATCGGAGATCTGGACCGACGCCTCGGTGCTGCAAGGTGTTTACAACCGCGGCAACTCGTATCAGTCCATGCGCGTCCGGCTCACCAACGCAGGCGCGTTCCAGTCGTTCAAGGACACGCTCACCTCCGACCCGCAGCTCAACGTCAAAGTGTTCACGGAAAAGCAGTACTACGAGCAGCAATCGCAGACGCTGCAAACGCTGGTGCGCACGATCGGCGTGACGATTGCGGTACTGATGGGCCTGGGTGCGGTGTTCGCAGCGCTCAATACGATGTACTCGGCGGTATCGTCGCGCACCCGCGAGATCGCGACGCTGCGCGCGCTCGGCTTCGGCTCGTCGCCAGTGGTCGTTTCGGTGCTCGCCGAAGCGCTGCTGATCGGCATCGTCGGCGGTGTCATCGGCATGCTGATCTCGTACTTCGCATTCAACGGCATGCGCGCCTCGACGATGAACTTCTCGACGTTCAGCCAGATCACGTTCGCATTCACCGTCACACCGCAAATCCTGGTGACCGGTTTGGTCTACGCGCTCGCGCTCGCTTTCGTCGGCGGCCTGCTGCCGAGCTTGCGCGCCGCCCGGTTGCCCATCACGAGCGGACTCAGGGAGCTGTAACTTCGCACGGATTGTCGGGCTGAAGCCCGACCTACAGGTCCCATGCCCGAGCTTCCCGACGTCACGGTCTACCTCGAAGCTCTCGAGAGTCGCCTGCTCGGGCAGACGCTCGAACGCGCGGTTCTCAAGAACCCCTTCCTCCTACGCACCGCCGATCCGCCGCTGCAATCGTGCGAGGGACATCGGGTCGTGGCATTGCGTCGCGTCGGCAAGCGCATCGCGATCGGCTTCGACAACGATCGCTGGCTGCTGATCCACTTGATGATCGCTGGCCGCTTGCACTGGTACGACAAGGCGCACACCGGCACTGTGCGCGCGTCGCTCCTCGCTCTCCAATTCACGAATGGGACGCTCACGCTGACTGAAGCCGGCACGAAGCGGCGTGCGTCATTGCATGTGTTGAACAGCGCTGCGCAACTGACCGAGCACGATCGGGGCGGCGTGGAAGTCCTCGGCATCGATCCCGCGGCATTTCGCGAGCGCCTCTCGAGGACGAATCACACGCTCAAGCGCGCGCTGACCGATCCCACGATCCTGAGCGGCGTCGGCAATGCGTACTCGGACGAGATCCTGCATCGCGCCCGCCTTTCACCGACCGCGCAAACGCGCCATCTGAGCGACGCCGAGTGGCAACAGTTGTACGAAGCAACCCAGGCGACGCTCGTCGACTGGATCGAGCGTCTGCGCGCCGACGCGGCCGGTACCTTCCCCGAGAAAGTGACCGCCTTCCGCAAGGACATGGCCGTGCACGGCCGCTACGGCAAGCCTTGCCCCGTGTGCAGCACGGCCATTCAGAGGATTCGCTACGCAGAAAACGAAACGAACTATTGCCCGCGCTGCCAGACCGGCGGCAAGCTACTCGCCGACCGCTCGCTTTCGCGGCTGCTCAAGGACGACTGGCCGAAGACGATCGAGGCGCTGGAAAACCAGCGAAAGTCGTGAGCCATCGACCCATCCTGTACTGCACGCATCGCCCCGGTCCGCCGCTCGATCGCTTCGTCGAGCAGCTGTGGTACTGGGAGGGCCTGCCGCCCGCACACGCGAAAGACCGCTTGATGCCGCGCGGCCTGTGCGGGCTGATGATCAATCTGGCAGAGGACGAGACGCGCCTGTACGGCGGCCCCGGCGACGACGTCGTGCAGCGCATGCCCGGGTCCGTGCTCGTCGGCGCGTACGCCCGTTACTTCGTGATCGATACGCGTGAGCAGCGCGCCAATATCGGCGTCGCCTTCCGCCCCGGCGGTACGTGGCCCTTCTTCGATCCAGCGAGCGACGAGCTGCAGAATCAGCACGTCCCGATGCGCGATCTGTGGGGTTCGGCCGGCGACACATTGCGCGAGCGCATTCTCGCCGCGCCGACGCCGCGCGCGAAGCTGCTGCTGCTGGAAGCCGAGCTGCTCGCTCGTGCAATCCGGCCGTTGCAGCGTCGCGCCGAAGTCGACTTCGCACTCGGGCATCTCACGCACGCGCCGCAGAACTATTCGATCGCGATGCTCAGCGGGCACGTCGGACTGAGCGCGCGCCGCTTCACGCGGCTGTTCACGCTGGAGGTCGGGCTCACGCCGAAGCTCTATTCGCGCGTGCGGCGTTTCCAGCGCGTAATGCAGGCGATGGAAGGACCCGTCGGCGATTGGGCGGAGGTGGCTTATCGCTGCGGTTACTTCGACCAATCGCACCTGATCCGCGAGTGCCGCGAGATGTCCGGCTTCACGCCGACCGAGCTCGCCGCCCGGCGCATCGGCGACAGCGATCACGTTGCCCTGACCTGAGCGACGCTTTTGTCCAAGCAGCGCCCGCACGATCCGTGGCAATGTAGCGCCCCATGACCGAGCCCCACGCCCACGCGCCACGGCGCGCCGCCTTCGCGTTCGTCTTCGTCACCGTTCTGCTCGACATGTTCGCCATCGGCATCATCATTCCGGTGCTGCCGCGGCTGGTCGAGGATTTCATGGGCGGCGACACGGCGCGCGCCGCGATGATCTACGGCATCTTCGGCACGGCGTGGGCGCTGATGCAGTTTTTGTTCTCGCCGGTGCTCGGCTCGCTGTCGGACCGGCTCGGCCGCCGCCCGATCATCCTGTTATCGAACTTCGGGCTCGGCCTCGATTACATCCTCATGGCGCTCGCCCCGAACCTCCGCTGGCTGTTCCTCGGCCGCGTCATCTCAGGCATCACCGCAGCGAGCATCAGCACGGCCGGCGCGTACATCGCGGACGTCACTCCACCCGAACAGCGCGCTGCGAAGTTCGGTCTGCTCGGTGCTGCGTTCGGCGCCGGTTTCGTCGTCGGCCCGGCACTCGGCGGTCTGCTCGGCGGCATCAGCCCACGCCTGCCCTTCTGGGTCGCGGCTGGCCTCAGCCTGGCCAACGGACTCTATGGTCTGTTCGTGCTGCCCGAATCGCTGCCGCGCGAGCGCCGCGCTCCGTTCTCATGGCGCAAGGCGAATCCTGTCGGCGCGCTGAAGCTCCTGCGCTCGCATCATGAGCTGTGGGGACTCACCGGTGTGACGTTCCTCAGCAACCTGGCACATGCGGCGTTGCCGAGCGTCGCCGTGCTCTACATGGGCTATCGCTACCACTGGGATACGAACGCCGTGGGCCTGTTGCTGGCGGGCGTTGGCGTGTGTCAGATCATCGTGAATGCTGTGCTGGTCGGCCGCGCGGTCAAGGTACTCGGCGAACGACAGACGATCCTGGTCGGGCTGGTCGCCGGCACGGCCGGCTTCACGATCCAGGCGATGGCACCGAACGGCGCGATTTACGCGGTCGGCGTAGTCGTGATGTCACTATGGTCATTGATGGGGCCGCCACTGCAGGGCTGGATGACACGGTTGGTGAGTCCGTCCGAGCAGGGTCAGCTGCAGGGCGCGAACAGCAGCGTGCTCGGCATCTCGACGTTGATCGGCCCGATATTGTTCACGCAGATCTTCGCGACGTTCATCGGCGCACATCGCGACTGGCATCTGCCCGGTGCCCCGTTCCTGCTCTCGGCGATCCTGCTCGTCAGCTCGCTCGCGGTCGCGCTGCGTGTGATGGCGACGCGACTGCAGAGCGTGCCGGCCGCGAATCCCTGATCTCTAATCGTGCGCGCGCGGCGCACTGTGCACATCGCGAGTGCAAATCACTGCGCTTCGACGGCGTAAACCCAGTGTTTTCGCGGGTGCCGCGCTGGCACAGCACGTGCATTGAAGACCACGAGTCTGACCGATTTAAACTTGCTGACGAAGGTGGTTGACTATCCCCCTGAGCCATCTCGGATGCAGACGTGCGCGATGGCACCATCGCGCACGTTATTTTTTGACCGTTACTTCTGCACCAGCCACTGCGGCACGAGCGGCCACAGCGTCGGCTCGAACTGCGGCCGGAAGAAGCCGAAGTGCCCGATGCGCGGCACGCCGACGTCGCGCGGCGCTATGCGGCGGTATTCGATCGGCGCGTTCGCATACAGCCGATGCAGCGAGCGGATGCCCTGCTCGGACATCATCTCGTCGTCGGTGAACGATAACGACAGCATCGGCGTGCGCACCGACTCGTAGGAGCGGCGCACGCTTTCGCCCTCGACGCCGACGACGTATTCGCGATTCAGGCACCAGCGGCGCCACTGCGCCATCACGCCGCGCGGCAGATCGCCGACCTTGCGCAGCCGCTTGCCGGGAAAGTAGCCGACGGCTCGCAACGCCAGCGGTACGACCACGAACCACAGCCACCACACGAAGCGCCGCGTCTGCCAGCTGTTCTCGAGCCAGTAGCCGTTGCCGGTCGCGATGGTGATCGCGCGGTCGATACGCTCGCGATTCGGAATCAGCCCGAGCAGCTGGCCACCGAGACTGTGGCCGACCCAGTAGAGCGGCACACCGGGCGACCGCGCCTTGATGAAGTCGATGACTGCTGCGCAGTCTTGCGTCGCCCAGTCGCGGATGTCGATCTCGAAGCCGCGCAACGTGCGCGGCGCCGACTCGCCGATGCCGCGGTAGTCGAACGTCGCGGCGAGATAACCGCGCGCTGCGAGCCACTCGGCGAAGCGCGCATAGAAGGTCTGCGTGACACCCATCGCGGAAGGAACCACGACCGCGGCGAGCGGCGTGCCGGCCGGCTCGAATGTGCGCAGGACCAAAGAGGCTCCGCCCTGCAGGCGGATGGTGTGATGCATGACCGGAAGCTTACTATTCGGACGTCTCTGGTCACCACCGCACGCGCCATGCTCGTCTCCGAAGCAATCGACAGCCGTATCAGTTGCCGCGCGTTCCTCGACACGCCCGTGCCCCAACAAGTCGTCGTCGAGATCCTCGAAGCGGCGAAGCGCGCGCCTTCCGGGGGCAACTTGCAGCCGTGGCGAGTCGACGTGCTCACGGGCGCGCCGCTCGCGGAGTTTCTCGCGGCCATCCGCACCAAGCAGCGCTCGCAGCCGGCCGGGGAAGGCACCGAATACAACGTCTACCCGCCGAACCTGCACGACCCCTATCGCTCGCGGCGCTTCAAGTGCGGCGAGGATCTGTACTCGATGCTCGGCATTCCGCGCGAGGACAAACCCGCGCGCATCCGCCATTTCGCGCGCAATTACGAGTTGTTCGGCGCGCCGATCGCGTTGTTCTTCTCGATCGATCGACGGATGGGGCAGGATCAGTGGGCCGACGTCGGCATGTTCATGCAGAACATCATGCTGCTCGCACGCGAGCGCGGGCTGCACACGTGCGCGCAGGAGGCTTGGGCGATCTGGTACAAGAGCGTCGCGGAGTTTCTGCAACTGCCGGCAGATCACATGCTCTTCTGCGGCATGGCGCTCGGCTACATGGATGAGAGTGCGCCCGCCAACAAGCTGCGCACGGAGCGTGCGCAGCTTGCCGAGTTTGCGACCTTGCGGGGCTTCGACTGACCTAGAACCTGAAGCCCAGCACCAACCCGTACGTCCGCGGATCCAGCGCGAACACGTTCGTGAACAGGCCCGATGACGGGTCGGTCACGTACATGCCCGTGATGTTGTCGTCGTCCATCAGGTTGTAGACGTAGCCGCGCACGAACCAGCTGTTGCTGGCGGAAGCCAGCTCGACCTGCGCGTTCACCACATCCCAAGCGTCGATCTTGTCGATCGGCCGGTTGAAGATGCGGGCGTAGAACGAGTCGCGCCAGTAGTAATCCGCACGCGCCGTCAGGTTCATGCTGCTGCCGAGATGGAACGTGTACTGTCCGCCGACTTTGAACGACCACTCCGGCGTGCCCTGCAGCGAATTGCCATCGAGATCCGCAGCGACGCCGTCCTGCACCGGGAAGCCGTTCTCGGCCATCGACCCGCAGAAGCCGAACGGACCGCCGACGAGCGCGACCGGCAACACCAGGCCGACGCTCTGCGCCGTGCCGAGCGCCGCAGATGCGAGCACGCAGTTCGAGCCGTCGGTGATGTCCTTGATCACGGTCCAGTTCGGATCGCCGTTGCTCGGGTCGCGCGGGTCGATGCTGCTGAAGTCTTTGATCTCGGTCTGGAGGTACGCGAAGTTCGCGTCGATCAGCAGATCGTTCACCGGGCTGAACACGAACTCGCCTTCCAGGCCGTAGATGTTCGCGTCCACGTTCTCGTTGACCGAGGTGCGCGCGACGATCTTCGAGACCTGCAACGCGTCGTACTGGTAGTAGAACGCGGTGAGGTTCGCTTGCACGCGGCCACCGGCCAGCAAGTTCTTCGAACCGACCTCGAATGCGTTGACGAACTCCGGCTCGTAGACCTCGGGCGTGCCGGCAAACTGCGGCAGACTGCGGTCGAGCGGCGGATTGAAGCCGCCGGCCTTGTAGCCCCGCGAGTAGAACGCGTACACCGTCGAGTCGTCGAACCAGCCCGGCTTGTAGTCGAAGCCGAAGCGGCCGGTGAACTCGTTGAACGTCGTCTCGTCGACGCGGAAATCGTTGAACTGCGTCGTCGTCGGCGGCCTGCCCACCGGCACCGAGAACAGCATCTGCCGATCTTTCACGCCCTTCTCGTCGTGCGTGTAGCGCAGACCCGCGGTCCACTTCAGCTTGTCGGTAGCGTCCCAATACAGCTCGCCGAACGCGGCGGTGGATTTCAGCGAGGCGCTAGGTGTGGCGTTGATGTAGTACGGCGGCGCCGAGTTCAGGTTCGGCGAACCGGGTGCGGTGACCTGCGCCCAGTAGTCGAGCTCGCTGGTCACGACGTAGTAGTTCGTGTTGTCGTCGGTATCCAGATAGAACAAGCCGAACTGGAAGTTCCACGGCCCCTCGAGCTCCGAGGACAAGCGCACTTCGGCCGACCACTGGTCCGCTTCCTGATCGGACTGGTCGTAGTTGCGCGAGAACACACCGACATCGCGCACATTGCCGTTGAGCGAACCCAGCAACGAGGCGCTGTCGATCTCGCTGATCGGGATGCCGCCGCCGAAGGCCGCCACCGCCGGGCCGTCGTACGCCAGACCCGCGATCGTCCAGTTGTAATCGGTCTGCGACAGGAAGCTCGTCTCCTGATAACCCGCGACAGTGGTCAGCGTCATCGGGCCGAAGTCGTACGAGAACTCGAGTGTGCCGACCGTCTCGTCAGCCTGGTACGTCGGGTCGTACTCCGCGAACGTCTGGTGCAGGTCCGTCGGGACCGGCGAGCCGGTGTTGACGTCGGTACCCGTGTTGATGAGCGCGGGAGGCAGCGGCGAGCCGAAGAGGTTGCCATTGACCTTGCCGTCGCCGAGATCGAGCAGCAGCGGACCCCATTCGCCGAGAATGCCGCCGAGCGTGCCGCGCATGTTGCCGGCTTCGAAGCCGAGCCGATCCGGCAAGCAGCCGAACGCGCCGCTCGGATCGTGATGACACATCTGCTTGGTGACACGCGAACGGTTCGAGTCTTCCTTGTAGTGATTGACCATCAAGGTGAGGTCGGTGGCGTCGTTCGGCGTGAAGCGCAACGCGCCGCGCGCCGACCACTGATCACGGTCGTCGATGTCGTTACCGGTCGCGAGGTTGTCCGTGTAGCCGTCGCGCTTGAAACTGATGCCGGCGAAGCGCGCGGCGACGGTGTCGCCGAGCGGGATGTTGACCATGCCTTTCGCTTTCAGCGCGCCGTAGTTACCTGCCTCCAGCTCGACGTTGCCCGCGAAGTCCTTCTCGGGCTTGCGCGCGATGACGTTGACGGCGCCGCCAGTTGCATTGCGCCCGTACAGCGTGCCCTGCGGGCCACGCAGCACTTCGACGCGTTGCACGTCGAAGAACTCGCTCTCGTACAAGCGCGGGTTCTTGACCGGCATCGAGTTGAAATGCTGCTCGACACCGGAGTCGCCGCTCGCCGCGACCGACGACACGCCGATGCCGCGGATCTGGAAATTCGAGCCGGTGAAGTTCGTCTTCGTGAACGAGACGTTCGGCACGTTCAGCTGCAGGTCGGTCGCTTGATCGATCTGCCGGCGCTCGAGCGCCTCGCCGCTGAACGCGGCGACTGCAATCGGCACATCGATCAAGTTCTCCTCGCGCCGCTGCGCGGTGACGATGACGACGTCGATGACTTGAGTGTCCTTCGGCGAATTGGGTGTCTGCGCGTGGCCGGCGCGAGCACCAGCCAAAGTCGAAGCGATAGCGAACGCGAGCGCAGCCGCGCGTCGCACACGGATGTGATCCCCCGAGCTCATCTGTGACTCCTTCTTGCTGTTGTGCTTGACGGATCCTGATCAAGCTCGATACGTGCTCGCCTTGATCGGAAGCCGCACCTGGAAACAGTCTCGTTCGAAGCTGAAGTATGTCACTTTGGACACTGTGTCCAAATACTGAACAGGCCATCTGCGCAAAATTCGAATAGCGGGAATGTCCCTCCTCAGTCTCGTTACACCAGTTCCGCAGAGCGCGAGCGAGGCGGCTGGCGGTACTCGCCACCTGCCTGGCGGCAGTTGTTGCTATTAGGCGACAGGCTGCTCGCCAAGGCTGAAATCCAGCCTGTATGATGTCGGCCGCCGGCAACGGTGCCGGCATGTTCCTCCACCCTTCGGAGATCCTTGCATGCAACGACGCATATTGAGCGGACTGGCGGCCCTCGCCGCTGCGCTGCCACTCGCTAGTCACGCCGAGACGATGAGCTACTCCTACGCGGAGCTGGGTTACGTCGACACGGAGTTGGACGGCGACGGGGTCGACGTGGACGGCGACGGCTTCGCGCTGCGCGGCTCGCTGGCTGTGCACCCGAGCTTCTTCGTGTTCGCGAACTACCAGGACTTGAGCTTCGACCGCGGCGTCGATATCTCGCTCCTGGAAGTCGGCGGCGGCGGTCACTGGCCGCTCGCCGACAAGGTCGACATCATCGGCAAGGTGGGCATCACCAAGGCCGAGATCGACTCGGGACCGTTCGACGCGGACGACGACGGCTTCCTGCTGGGCGCGCGCCTGCGCGGAGCCATCGCGCCGAAGTTCGAGCTGGAAGGCGGCTTCGACTACCGCGATCTGGATGAGGTCGGCGACGACACGACTATCGTGTTCGAAGGCCGGTATTTCTTCGTCGAGAACGTGGCCGGCGGGCTGAGCGTGTCGATTGGCGACGATGTGACGTCGCTGGGGTTGAACGTCAGGATGACGTTCTAAGAAAGAAAGAACGAGGGTCGGGCTTCAGCCCGACCCTCCTCTCGCTAGAAATCCGCGAATTTCGCCTCGACGATCTCCGCCTCCGCCGCACAGCCGATCTCCCGCACCGAATTCGGCCCCGGGAAGAACTGGTCCTGCAGATCCTTGCCGCCGGCTGCGCGCCATTTCACCGTGGTCGCCACGGTCTTGAACGTGTGAGTGTTCGTCAGCCACAGACGATTGTTCTGCGCGTCGCACGCGCCTTCGAGCTTCAGCGAAACGAACGTAGCCGCGGGCGCCTCATCGGCCGCCTCGAGCCCGGCCGAAGCCGCCATGGACCCCAAGAGGATGAAAGCTGCGATCTGCGCCGCTCTGCTCACAATCTATGCCTCCCGGCGCCGCTAAGGCGGGCGCCACCAACCCCCTCGCCCAATCCCCTTCCGCGCGCCGGATTCTGTGTCATGTAACGTCAACGTCCGCGCTGCGGCACGAAATATAGACCCTCTTGCCCCGGTGCGCACATCGCTCACGCCCCGTGCGTCAAAAAAGTAGCGCGCCGCGCTTGTCCGCCGGCTGAACGCGCCGGCCCGCTCGTGTGACGGCGATCACACTTTTCGCGGTTGCATCAAGCCCCGCCCCACGGACGTACGACTTCGCCGCAGTGCCGGATGCGGCGACCCCCGCGCCAGGCTGTGCGCCAATCCGCGGTTCACCGCTCGCTTCGTCAAGTTTGGTCAGGCGGGCCCGCCATCTGCAGCTACCGAGCATGGCGGACTGTTGCTCATAGGGGTCACGATCTCGCGCGTGATTGGCGCCTTGTTCGTGTTGGTCGTGCTGGCTGCGTTGGGCGCGTTTGCATGACGCGTTCATTCCCTGCCTGACCCCGCCGCCCTACTTGGTGAACGGTGTAATGGTCAATCTACACCGTCACGGTCACGTCATCGCGCGGCGCATACGGCACGCCGGAGTCGTCTCGCGCACCTCTACCGTGCGCGTCAGCTCCCAGTAGATCGAGCTTCAGCCCGACGCGGTTGCGCATCCGCCTCCGCCAGCCGCTTACCGACGAACTGCCAGTTCGCAATGCTCTCGATCACGGCCGTCACGAACGCGGCGCGCTCTTGCTGGTAATCGAGGTAGTACGCGTGCTCCCACAAGTCGCAGGTCCACAGCGCATGCTGGCCCGACGTCAGCGGATTATCGGCATCGTGTGTGGTCACAATTTCGAGCTTGCCGTCGTTCGCGACCAGCCACGCCCAGCCGCTGCCGAAGTGATCGACCGAGGCCTCGACGAAACGGTCGCGGAAAGTTTCCAGCGACCCGAAGCTGGCGACGATGCGCTTCATCACGGGATCGGGCGGCGTGCCACCGCCGTTCGGCGCAATCGACTCCCAGAAGAAGTCGTGATTCCAGACTTGCGCCGCGTTGTTGAAAATCTTTTTCTCCTTGCTCTTGTCCTGGCCTCGCGCAGTCGCGCGGATGATCGCCTCCAGGTCGGATTTTTCGAACTTCGTGCCACGGATCAGCTCATTGAGCTTTTTCACGTAGGCGGCGTGGTGTTTTTCATGATGATGCTCGAGCGTGCTGCTCGACATCGTCGGACCGAGGGATTCTTTCGGAAAAGGCAAAGGCTTGAGTTCGAATGCCATGGGGCGCTCCGGCTTGCATCGTCGGGGATACAAGGCCAACGCCCGCACTCCAAGCGAAGTTCCTGTAGCGCGCTGTAGGTCGGCCGCTCCAGCGCATCCTGCGCCCGCGGCATTCGCGCATCCCTGCGCAGCAGGCTTTAGCCCGACTCCGCCGCACTTGCTCTTGCCACCAACTCCTCGAACACGCGCTTCGCCTGCGCATCGTTCCTGCGCGCATCGAGCAGCGACACTGCCCAAGCTGTGACCAGCGCCAGCGGCAGCGCAATCAACGTCGGATAGTTCGAGCCGAACAACGGCCGCTCGTAGCCGAGCACGTCCACCCAGATCGCCGGACCGGCGATCAGCATGCCGGTCGAGCCGATCAGACCGACTGCGCCGCCGAGCAACACGCCGCGCCGCGTGAGCCCACGCCAGTACAGCGATAGCAACAGCACGGGCAAGTTCGCGCTCGCTGCGACGCTGAACGCCAGGCTGACGAGAAAGGAAATGTTCGTGCCCTTGAACGCAATACCGAGCAACGCGGCGACGACCGTGACGGCGAGCGTCGCGACTCGAAACATCCGCAGCTCCTGCGCTTCGGTCGCCGCGCCGCGCCGGAATACCTGCGCATACAGATCGTGAGCGAGCGCGCCGGCACTGGCCATCGTCAGACCGGCGACGACCGCGAGGATCGTCGCGAACGTCACTGCCGAGACGATCCCCATCAGCACGTCGCCGCCCAGCAGACGCGACAGGTGCACGACGGCCATGTTGGCGCCTCCGCGCAGAACGCCTGCGTCATCGAAGAATTCCGGCTTGCCGTACAGGAACGCAATCGCCGCGTAGCTCAGCACGAACAGCACGATGAGGAACACGACGGCGATGAGCACCATCGCAACCACGATCGAACGTCGCGCCTGACGCGCGTCAGGCACGGTGAAGAAGCGCATGAGCACGTGCGGCAACCCGCAAACGCCGAGCGACAGCGCGAGGCCGAGCGACAGCGTCGAGTACAGCGAGTTCAGCGCGCCGGTCTTGTTGCCGGTGAACACGACTTCCATCTGGCCACGCGCAGTGGAATACAGCGTGCCGATGTCGTAGTCGACGCGACTGAGCGTCAGAATCGTCATCAGCAACACACCGACGATCAGCACGACTGCCTTGGTGATCTGAACCCAGGTAGTCGCCAGCATCCCGCCGAATGCGACATAGAGCATCATTAATGTTGCGACCACGACCACCGCGAGCGAATACGGCACGCCGAGCAGGATCTCGATCAGCGCGCCGGCGCCGACCATCTGCGCAATCAAATAGAAGATCGTGACCACCAATGCCGCGGCGGCGGTGAATGCGCGTACTCCGCGTCCGGCGAAGCGCAACGCCACCACCTCGGGCACCGTGTAGCGACCGAGCTTGCGCAGCGGCTCGGCAATGAACAGCAGCATGACGGTGAAGCCGACGAGCGGCGCCACGATGTACAGCACCGCGTCGGAGTTGCCAGTGAATGCGAGGCCGGCGACGCCGAGGATCGTCGAGGCGGACATGAAATCGCCGGCGATCGCCAGGCCATTCTGCGTGCCGGTGATGGAGCTGCCGGCCGCGTAGAACTCCGAGCGCGAATGCGTGCGGCGCGCAGCCCAGCGAGTGATCAGGAGAGTGCTGAGGATGACGATGAGGAACAGGGCGATCGCTATCGGGCTGCGCATGCTCAGCGGCCTCGCGCTGCCCGCGTGCGCTCGATGCGCCGCCAGTAGCCGAAGGCCACGACGCTGCCCAACGCCAGCGCGAAGTTGATGCCGACTCCGATGATGCTGAAGCGCACGTCACGCAGCGGCGCCAGCGGATCTTGCTGAACGGAGCGGTTCAGCAGTACCAGGAAGATCAGGAAGACCACGAACGAGACACCGGCCAACAGCAGACACAGGCGCGCTTGTGTACGCGCCCGCCGCACTATCTCGTCCGATTCATCCGCCATGCAGTCCGCTCCCCTGCCCCCAAAGTTGATTGCGCCGGCCGCGACCCGGATCAGTATTTCTGCAGGTTTATCTCATGCGGCGAGGCTCGCACCATCCAACGACGGTACGCTGTCATGCATAACCATCAGGATACCCGCAACGAATCCGCGATCTACTGGTCCGCCGTGAGCCTGATCGTGTGCGAAGGATTGTCCGTCGGCACGGCGGCCGAACGATTAGGCATCGAAAACGTCAGGCTGCGCAATATCCTGCGCCGCCGCCGACGCCGGCTCGCAGCTGAACTCGGGTGTCACCAATCCCCGACACTCTTCGCTTCCGTGAAGTAGAGCCCGTCGTGCCGCACGGGCATTGGCATAATCGGCGCGCATAGTTTTCGGGTCGAAAGCGGCCAAGGCCCTTTCGACAACGCCGTCAAGAGGCGTGACTTTAGCCGGCTAGGAAGCACCGAATGCCAAACAGCTGCCGACTCTTGCTGCTGATCCCCATCGTTGCGCTCGCACCCGCGCTCGCCAGCGCCGCGGAAGCCACGGCGCCCGCCGCAG
>Ga0209382_10000709_pt1 | contig 53885 bp, 52 predicted proteins | sample SoiMetdeltSBSDD5_FD_187599 | JGI IMG/M metagenome (GOLD analysis project Ga0209382, IMG submission 187599) | Bulk soil microbial communities from a Populus tree surrounding site in Tennessee, USA - Soil MetaG P. deltoides SBSDD5 (SPAdes) (version 2) | ecosystem: Environmental > Terrestrial >...
TCGGCGATCAACTGCGAGGGACCGGCCTCGGGCTGGCCGGCGCCCGCCAGATCGTCGAGCAGCACGGCGGCGAGATCAGCGTCTCGAGCGAGCCGGGCGCCGGCACCACGTTCGCGGTCCGTCTGCCACTCGACGAGGAGACAGGAGTCAGGAGTCAGGAGTCAGGAGGGGGCTAATCTCCTGACTCCTGACTCCTATGACGTGATGACTCGCCTGATGCGGCGGCCGTACCTGCTCGCTGGCGTCGTCGTCGCGCTTATTGTCGTGCTCGCATTCGGCGGTCGGGCGGCCTGGCGGCTCGGCCATCGGCTCTTGGGGCCGCCGCCGCCACCCCGCCAGACGGACGTCTCGCTGATCGCCGACTGGATGAGCGTGCCGTACATCGGCCGGGCGTACCGGGTGCCGGAGCCGGAGCTGTACCGCGCGCTCAGCGTCGAGCCGGAGGGGCGCCGAACGCGGCCCTTGCGAGTAATCGCGCGCGACTCCGAACGAAGCACGGACGAGGTGCTCACGATCGTGCGGGAGACGGTCAGCGCCTGGCAGGAGGCCCACCCGGGGCCGCCGACGCCGATCGGCGCGCCATCACCGCCCCCACTCGTGCCGCCGAAACCGAAGGATGGCGGACCGGGCGGTCCCAGGCCGCCGCCGTGAGCGAGGTTGCGACGGCGCTCGTCGCCTGGCTCGCACTCTACACCTACCCGGTAGCCGGGTTGACCGTGCTCGTCGGCTCGGTCGGCATTCCCCTGCCCAGCACGGTGGTGGTGCTGGCGGCCGGCTCGTTCACCACGGACGGCGATCCTGCATTCTGGCTGCTGTTCGGGGTGATCCTGGCGGCAGCAGTCCTTGGGGATGCCGCGAGCTACAGCCTGGGTCGCTGGGGCGGCCACATCGTGGTGGGCCGCGTCGGGTCGCGGATCGGGCTCACCCAGGCGCGCCTCACCGCCGCCGAGCAGCACTTCGACCGTTGGGGCGGCTTGCTGGTGCTGGTGACGCGCTGCCTGCTGACCGGGCTGGCCCTTCCGACGAACCTGGTGGCCGGGGCCAGCGCCTACCCGTTCGCGCGGTTCCTGGCGTACGCGCTGGTCGGCGAAGCGATCTGGGCCGGCGAGCTGCTGGCGCTCGGCTGGCTGTTCGGTCCGAGCTGGGTCGCGTTCCTGGACTATCTCGACGACGCCGTCACCGTCCTCACAACACTGGCCCTGGCGACCGGCCTGGTCGTGCTGCTGGTCCGGCTGCTCCGCTCGAAGGACGCCGAGGAAGCGGACAAACGCGAGAAACCCGCCTGAGGCGGGTCTCTCGTGACGTGCGCGGCTGTTCCGGGACCGTCAGCCCTTGCTCTTGCCGTTCGTCATGGCGGACTGCCTACTCCCGCCGATCTGAATCCGGCGCGGCTTGGCCGCCTCGGACTTCGGGAACGTCAGCCGCAGGATCCCGTCCTCGAAGCGCGCCTGGCAGGCATCGGCATCGTACATCGCGGGCAGGCGCATGCTGCGGCTGAAACGCCCCGTACGGTGCTCGCGGACCAGATAGTCGCGGTCCTTCCGTGAGCTGGCCGTCTCGGTCGCGGTGACCATACGATGCACATCATCTCTGGCGTGGCGAAGCACGACCGACATCAACGAGAACGACGTACGCGTGTGCCGAAGTGAGGCACTGATGCCTGACGTGGATATCCGTCTGTTGGAGGCGCGACACATTCAGCCGATCGCGGCGGCGTTCGCGGCGATCGGCTGGGACAAGCCGGCCAGCCAGTACGAGCGCTACCTGACCGAGCAGCAGCGCGGGGATCGCGTGGTGCTCGTCGCGTTCCTGGACGGGGCGTTCGCCGGCTACCTCACCATCGCCTGGCAGTCCGGCTACGCCCCGTTTCGCGAGGCCGGCATCCCCGAGATCGTGGACTTCAACGTCCTGCCCCGGTTCCGGCAACGCGGGACCGGGTCACGGCTGATGGACGAGGCCGAGCAGCGGATCGCCGAGCGCTCGCCGGTCGTCGGGATCGGCGTCGGGATGGACCCTGACTACGGCGCCGCCCAACGGCTGTACGTCAAACGCGGCTACGTCCCGGACGGACGCGGCCTCTCGTCGAACGGCAGGCACGTCAGATGGGGCGAGACGGTCAGGGTGGACGACGGGCTGAACCTGCACTTCACGAAGGATCTCGGCCGAACCGGCGTCAGCCCTCCAGAGTGAAGGCATCAGGTCTCCTCAGACTCCGGCGTAAAGAAGCGCACCAGATCCTCTGGGGGCCGGGCAGGGCGGCCGTCCGGCAGGTGTACCCAGACCCACTCGGTGTGGACGTCGGCGATCGGCGCACCGTCTGACACGCGGATGATGGTGGTGTCACGGAACCCGCGAGCCCCCTTGATCGAGACGGCCCGGGTGGTCAGCTCCAGCTCGTCGCCGTAGACTGCCGGCGTCCGGTAGGTGATCTCGTGGCGTCGGACCACCCAGGCGCCGTGCCGGGCATCAGTCCACGCCCGCCCGAACCCGGCCGCCTCGACGTGCTCGGTGGCGAGCTGCTCGGCCCAGTTCAGGTAGACCGCGTTGTTGACGTGGCCGTTCATGTCCAGCTCGTAGGTGCGGACCCGCCAGCGCGAGGTGTACCCCAGACGGTCGTCGCTCATCATGCCCATGCACAGAATCGTACCGGGTCAGGAACCGGCGCGCCGCCTGAAACGGGCACCTGCTCGATCGGCTACGATCAGCCGGCAGTAACGTCTTCGTAACACCATCAGGAGATCGAGCTCCGACAAAACCGGGAGGCACCATGCGTGTTCTCGTCGTGGGCGCTGGGATCGGCGGGCTGACGGCCGCCCTCGCGCTGCGCCAGGCGGGCATCGACGTCCACGTCTACGAGCAGGCCGCCGTCCTGCGCGAAGTGGGCGCGGGCCTCGCGGTCGGCCCCAACGCCGTCAGGGTCCTCCATCGGCTCGGGCTCGCCGATGCTCTCCGAGCCGTCGGCGTCGCGTCGCTCTCGTGGGACTTTCGCGACTGGCAAAGCGGCGACGTCCTCGGCCGGGTGCCGCTCGCCGACGTGGCACCGGTCCGCTGGGGCGCGCCGTTCTACAACATCCACCGGGCGGATCTCCACGATGTGCTTCGAGCCGCGCTCGGGGATCAGCACATCACCCTCGGTGCGCGTTGCGTGTCCGTCGAGCAGCACGGGTCGGAGGTCACGATCCGTTTCGCCGATGGTCGCCACGCGACCGGCGACCTGTTGATCGGCGCCGACGGCATCCACTCGGTGGTCCGGGAGTACGTGGCCGACCCGGCCCGGCCGACCTGGTGGCGGCAGATCGCCTGGCGCGGCCTGGCACCGGCGGCGATCGGGCACGAGGTCGGGCTGGAGACGCGCCAGCACTTATTCTTGGGGCCGCGCGTGATGTTCGTGACGTACTACGTCTCGTCGGGCCGACTCGTGAACTGGATCGGCTGCACGCCGAGCGACGGCTGGCGCGAGGAGTCCTGGTCGGCGCGCGGCGATCGCGACGAGGCGCTGGCTTTGTTCGAGGGGTGGCATCCCGAGGTGCGGGCGCTGATCGCGGGCACCGAGGCCGTATTCAAGTGGGCCCTGTTCGACCGACCGCCGCTCGAAACGTGGACGCGCGGCCGGGTGACCCTCCTGGGCGATGCCGCCCACCCGATGCTGCCGTTCATGGGACAGGGCGCCGCCCAGAGCATTGAGGACGCGCTCGTGCTGGCGCACTGCCTCGCCGCCGATCGGGACGATCCCCAGCGCGCGATCGGCGCGTACGCCGCTCGCCGCCGGGAGCGAACGGCCGCGCTGCAAGCCGCCTCGCGTGACGCTGGTAGCAATTTGCAGGTCAGCGACACGGGCGAGGTCGCCGCTCGCAACGCGCGGATGCGTGAAAACGCGGAGGTACCAATCGCCATGTACGACTGGGTCTGGGGGTACGACGTAGAGAGCGCCGTGAACGGTAGCTGAGCCCGTCGCGAACCGTGAGCCCCGCAATGCAAGTGTGACAGGCAACCTGCTCGTTCAGCCCGGCGGCGCGAGTGAGAGGGTTAGTGGCCCTCGGCCGGTGTGACGCCGCTCTCCAGCGCACCAGAGCGCACCGGCACCGAGGTGATCGTGGCGATTCGGGCGCTGATCTTCGACTTCGACGGCACGCTGCTGGACACCGAGAGCCCTGACATGCTGGCCTGGCAGGCCGTCTTCGAGGAGCACCAGGTCTCGCTCTCCCTCGACCTCTGGTACCAGAACATCGGGCGGGCGCCGGGCACGTTCGACGTCTACGCTCACCTGGAGGCGCTGATCGAGCGGCCCGTGGTGCGCGATCACGTCCACGGGCGGTACCGCTCGCGCTTCCTGGAGCTGCTCGCCCTGGAGACGCTGCGCGACGGCGTGGACCGCTGGCTCGCCGACGCGCACGCGCTCGGCCTCGACTTGGCCATCGCCTCGAGCTCACCCCGGAGCTGGGTGACCGGCCACCTGACGGCGTTCGGCCTGCTCGACCGGTTCCGCGTCATTCGCTCCCGCGACGACGTCACGCACACCAAGCCTGCCCCCGACCTCTACCTGTCCGCGCTGGACGGGCTGGGGCTCCAGGCCGACGAGGCGATCGCGATCGAGGACTCGCCAAACGGATCCGTCGCGGCGAAGGCGGCCGGTCTGTACGTGATCGCCGTGCCCAACCCCGTCACCCGAAACCTGCGCTTCAGCCGGGCCGATCTCGTGCTGGACTCGCTCGCCGACCTCAGCCTGGCAGACGCCCTGGCCCGGGCCGCGAACGGCGTGTCGGAACACGCGGCCTCATGATCCGCCCTGGCAGCGCCCGAGGCGACGTCGTAGCCGCCGATCGGCACCTGGACTGGGACGGCTGCTTCAACGTCCGCGACCTCGGCGGCCTGCTGACGGCTGACGGCCGGCCGATCCAACGCGGCGCCGTCGTTCGGGGCGACAGCGCGCAACGCCTGACCGCCATCGGCTGGTCAACGCTGCTCGCGCACGGCGTTCGCACGATCGTCGACCTGCGCGACCCTGACGAGTACGTCGCCGATGCCGCGCCCCGATCGGCGGACCTGACGACCGTCGAACTGCCGCTCGAAGACCGGACCGACGAGGCGTTCTGGGAGCAGTGGCGCCGCCTCTCCGGCACGCCGCTCTACTACCAGGCGTTCCTCGAACGGTGGCCGGAGCGGTTCGCCGCCGTCTTCGCCGCCATCGCCGAGGCCGGCCCGGGCGGCATGCTGGTGCACTGCGCCGCCGGCCGAGATCGGACCGGCCTGGTGACGCTCCTGCTGCTGGCGCTCGTCGGCGTCTCGCACGAGGAGATCGCCGCCGACTACGCGTTGAGCATCGACCGGCTGCGCATGCGCTCGGCGCATCAGGGATGCCCCGACGAGGACATCGCTGCCCAGGAGCATCTGAAGAGGGCCAGCACGTCCACGCGCGCGGCAATCCTGGCGACGCTGGCCGCGCTCGACGTGCCGGCCTACCTGCGGGCCGGCGGCCTCCGCCCGGACCAGGAGGCGGCGGTTCGCGCCCGGCTCTTTGCGGCGCCGGGCGTCCACGCCGCGGAGGTACCGTAGTCCCATGGCGAGCCCGTTCACCGATTCGACGTACCTCCAGTACCAGTACGGAGACTCCGAAAAGCTCCGAATCAGGCTGGAGACGCACAGCCGGTACACCGAGGGCGAGGACGACTACATCCAGGTGGAGCTCCACCATATCGCCCCGCGACCGGGCCTGCTCGCCGTCGACGTCGGATGCGGACCGGCCCGGCTCGTGAACCGGCTGCGGGATCGCGGCGTCACCTGCGTCGGCCTCGACATGTCGGGCGGCCTGCTGCGCGAGGCACGCACCCAGTCGGACGCGCCGCTCGTCCAGGGCGACGCCCAGGCGCTGCCGCTCGCCGACGTCCAGTTCGACCGGGTCCTGGCGATGAACGCGCTCTACCACATGCCGAACTGGCGCCAGGCGCTCCTGGAGATGCAGCGCGTGGTCCGGCCGGGCGGGCGAGTCGTCATCTCGACCAACGGCGCAGACGCCATGAAGCGGATCTACGACGTCCACCGCGAGGCCGCGCTGGAGCTGGGGTACACGCCGTTGCCGTTCAGCGGCTCGCCGTTCAACCTCGGCCACCTCGCCGAGGTCCAGGCCGTCTTCCCGTCCGTCGAGCGCCACGTCCGGGACCTCGCGCTGGTCTTCCCGGACGCCGAGCCGGCGCTGCGCTTCTACGCCACCAACCGGATCGACATGGTCGAAGGATGGGCGGAGAGCACGGCCCACCGGGCTCGCCTGCTGCCGCTGGTCCGCTCGAAGATCGATGAGATCATCGCCCGCGAGGGAAGCTTCAGGGTTCCCAAGAGCTACGGCTACTTCGTCGCCGACGTGTAGTGCAGGTACGGGCGACGTACTCGGGAACGACGTTGCAGCGTCGAGCCTGCTGGGAGAGCGGCCGTCCCGGCCGCTTCGTTCGCGCGCCCAGCAGACTCATGCGCGCGCTGGTCGCATCGGCACCGTCTATGAGGTCTCCCCGAGGTCGAGAGCGGCCTGCCGCGCCCGGAGCTGTACCAGGACCCGGCGCTGGGCCTCCGTGAGCCGGGCCTGTCCGCCGCTCAATGCTTCCAGGTCGTGTTCCAGCAGGTTCAGCAGGGCGTGGAACGAGCGCTGAAGGGACAGCAAGTCGTCTCCCGGCAGCGTCCTCGCGATCCGAGCTTGAAGCCCCTGGTCGGCAGCCTGGATTGCGTGGAACGGTCGTCGAGCGCCTCGGGTGGCAGCAAATACCCGTAGCATCCTCTCGCGCAGCTCGTACAGCACCAGATAGGCGAGCCAGAACGCCCGCCGGTGCAGCTTTGCATCGGTCGTGACCGCCTGGCGAATGCAGGCGCCGACCAGATCCGCGATCACTGGCTCGCGCCGCCGCCGGTTCGCGAGGCCGGCTGCCACGATCGGCGCGTGGTCGAGCGGTCCTGCCAGGACGATCAGGCTGTCGACGATGTTCGGGCTGGTGCTCTCGAGCGGGTGGTAACGGATCGAAAACTCCATCAGCGACGCCAGCACCACGTCGGCAGCGTCGTCGCGGTCCGGCACGATCACGACCGGCTCCTGCCCGATCCGCTCGCACAGGCGCCAGACCTCAGCTGGCACGTCGAGCGTCAGGCCATCGACGGTGACCACGTCCAGGTCGAGATCGGAATACTTGTCCCAGGTCCCCCGCCCCAACGATCCGAACACCGCGAACGCGCGCACACGATCGTCGGCAGCGTACTGCTCGGCGACAGCACGCAGCAGCGCCTGATGCTTCGGCGTCCCGGGAAAGAACGGTACCCGCCCGAGCTGGTGTCCGGACATCGTGCCGATTCGTTCGCCCCAACCCCGCCACCGAGTGCGCCACGACGGCCGCGTGGCGAGCGGCAGGCGTCGCCTCAGAGTGTAGACGACCGTGTGACCGAAACCCGCGTCTGGCAGACACACGATAAGTACAGCAGGCGGAAACTGAGATCTGCCGCGTGTCTGGGGACAGTACTTCTGTCGAGGGTGGACGCGTGAAGCCGGCCGACTAGCGGGCTTCGACGCACGATCCGGGGGAGGGCAGATGGCAAGCTTCAGCGTAAGCGTAGACGGCGTGCGGATGCGGGCGCAGCCAGGCACCTCGGCGGATATCGTCGTCGAGAACCTTGGCCAGGGCGCCACCGTGACGACGGTGAGCGATCAGGTCGTCAACGCCGACGGGTTTGACTGGCGTAACGTCCAGACCTCGAGCGGCCAGGCCGGCTGGGTCGCCAGCCAGTTCCTGACCGAGGTCCCGGGCTCCAACGGTCAGGATTCTGGGCGGTTCATCGTGAGCTCGGACGGGGTGCGCATGCGGTCTCAGCCGAGCACGTCCGGGGATATCGTGGTCAACAACCTGGGCGTCGCGGCGGTCGTGACGGCGGTGAGCGATCAGGTCGTCAACGCCGACGGGTTCGACTGGCGGAACGTCCAGGCCTCTGACGGGCGGACCGGCTGGGTGGCCGATCAGTTCCTGGCACCATACGTACCGGGCAGCTTCTCGCCGCAGGGGATCGCCGCCGTGCTCGGGGCGCCGCTCTCGAACGTGAGCGCGAACTGGCCGCTGCTCGAAGCCGCGCTCAACGCTAGAGGCATCGGCGATCGGCCGGTCCAGATCGCGGCCCTGGCGACGATCGGCGTGGAGACCGGCAGCTTCGCCCCGATCCCGGAGTTCGCCAGCGGCGACGCGTACGAGGGCCGCGCCGACCTCGGGAACACCCAGCCAGGAGACGGGCGCCGCTACAAGGGCCGGGGTTTCATCCAGATCACCGGCCGCTCGAACTACCAGACGTACGGGAACACGCTGGGCGTCGACCTGATCGGCAACCCGGACCTGGCACTGGACCCGAACATCGCCAGCCAGATCTTCGCCGTCTACTTCACCGATCATCAGATCCGCTGGGAGCCGGCCCCGGCCCCGCTGATGAACTGCGCGGACCTGGCTCGGGCTGGCGAGTGGCGCGGCGTCAGAATCGCGGTGAACGGCGGCACCAACGGCCTCGACCGCTTCATGCAGATGGTGAACGGCCTGTCCGCGCTGAGCGGCTGACCGGCGCCCTGGCCGGGCGCCGCACGACGGTCGTGCGGCGCCCGGCCCGCCGTGACACAACACCAGCGCCGGACCGCTGCCCTGGCGCGCGGTCCAGAGCGTCGCGCCTGCGACTTCGACGTATTCGACCACACCAGGATCGGAGCTCAACAGTCCCGCCAGAGCCGGCGGTGGATGGTGGGCATGTCAGATCCAGTCTGGTGAGGGGTGCCGGAGATCGTCGAGGATCGGTCGGGCCAGACGCAACCAGTGGTCCACCGCCGGTTGGCCGTGATGGCGCATCGACCAGGTGGTCTGGCTGAGCGTGGTGTACGCAAGGTAGACGCAGAGCGCATCGAACCCCGAAAGCTCGAGGACGCGAGCTCGCAGCCGATCCCGAATCGGCTGATCGTCGTAGTGGTAGAAGAGCAGCAGGGCCAGGTCGAACGCTCGGTCGCCACATCCGACGGCGTCCCAGTCGACGATTCCGCTGATCTGCCCGCGATCGACGAGGACGTTGCCGGGGCTGAAGTCCCCGTGGGTAATGTCGCCGTTCGCGTGGCAGCTCTCGTCCTTCCCGGTCGTGATGGCTTCGAGCGCTGTCACCAGGTCGGCAGTATCGGCGGAGTAGGCACGCAGCGCGGCGGCCCAGCCGGAGACCTCCTCGAAGACGACTCCGGTCGCATAGGCCGACCAATCCTGTTCCGCTGAGATCGCCCGGCCGGCCTGGAGATCGTTCAGCTCCAGCAGGCGATCGACCTGATGCAGTTCGGTCAGCCGATCGATCGGACTGCCGGGCAGCGCTTCCTGGATGGAGTACAGGTCACCGCCTGGAGTGGTCCCCGTCACGAGGTACCGTGGGACCGGATATCCCAACGACCTCAACCGCTCCGTCACCTCGGCAGCGCGGGCGATCCCGCTCTGGCTCGCCGGGGTCGCGGCCTGACGCTTCAGGATGAACTGCCGCCCCTCTGGATCGGCGATGGCGTAGGCACCGTGATTCTCCCCACCCTGAACGCGTCCGAGCAGGCGAAAACCCATCTCATGGCGTGCGTTGATGGTCTGGAGCAGCGCACTCATAGCCGGCTCAGGTTTCAACAGGACGACCTGGTCAGCATGGCGCATACCGGCCTCCTGGTGCGTGGCGCGACAGCGGAGTCAAAACCGGTTCCGGACCCGGCAGAGGCTCTGCCACGCATCGGCCGGATTACGAATTGGTCATCAGCACTCGCTCTCCTTCCGAAACGTACCTGTTCATGGTCCTGGCATTCGAGAAGCCGTGATCGTTGCAGCCTACCATCGCGGTGACAGCGTGCAAATCTGATGGCCGAATTGCGCTATGATACTGGCATTAAGACCGGAGGTTATTCGGTTTCGGGGCGAGACGTGGCGCGAGCACAACGTAGGACGAGTATCGGAACCAATGCAGCCGATTCGGCCCGAGCCACTGATCACGATCAGCACATGAGCAGGCCGATTCCACGACCGAGGCAACCTCTGTTCTCACTCTCTCCTGAGGACGCAGCACGCGAACGACAGGTGCAGGCGACTGTGTCGGGTGGTGCTCTGGGTGGTGGTGTGCTGCTGGCAGGGTTCGGCCTCGCCCCGGCGCTCGTCGGAGCCGCGCTTGGGGGTCTGCTAGGCTACCTGTTCGAGCGGGGCATCGACCGGAAGCGAACCAACCAGATTTCGTCGTAGCGCCGAGGGATGACGCTCGCGCTGCAAGTCGCCTTCGGGACGATCATTTTCTGGTTCGTCCTCATTCTCCTGCGCTGGCTCAACGTCCAGCCGATCACGGCCGACACGAGTCGCCGACTCGCCTTCGCCGCCGCTGGACTGAGCGGAGCCTTCATCGGCGGCGCGTATCCCGTCGTCTGGGCGATGAGCAGGAATGTTGCCGCCTGGGCCGAACGCGGCAGCACGACGTTTACGTTCACTGGTAATCTTCCAGTGGGGGTCGACGAGGGCGACCTCTTGACTGTGATCGTCATCGGGTTATTGATTCTGGTCGTACAGGCGCTCGGCGAGGCGTCCCGGGCCATTCGCCAGCGCTGATCTGCCAGGTGCCGAATCCTGACTTGACGCACGTACCGATCGTAGTGAATCGACTCGGATCAGAGGCGATGCTCCATCAGGACTCGTACAATCCTTTCCGCAAGGTCTGCCCGTGGGCAGGACTCTGCCAGAGCACGGGGCTCGGGCTTGCCCACCTGCGTGTGTTCGAACCCTTCAGGGCCCGTCGATGACGGGGCCCTGACCATGTCGGCGTCAAACCCGTCGAAGACTGCCGACGGTAGCCGCCAGGCGACGCACGCTCACAAAATACTCCCAGGTGAGGGGTCACACCAGATTCACGAGTAGAGATCCTCCAGCCGCGTCACCCTGACGCCTGGAGGCCCACCGTGACCACGCCCTTCGCCAACTGCACGCCAGATACCCCCCTCGGCCGACGTCACGTCCATCTCATCCTCACCGCGCTCACCGGACAGCTCGACGGCTTCGATGCCGAAACGATATGCGTCCCGGAGATCGCCCCAGACGACGTCGCCTGGGTCGACGTCCCGAACTGGACGGTCCAGCGCTTCGGCCAGCTCGTCGCGGCGATCGCCGAAGAGACAGAGCGAGACCCCGATCAGCTGATCGCCGACGCCACCACCGCCGCCCGCGACACCGTCAATCGCGAGCGCGCCGCCCAACGCACCTTCGACCGCCAGGTTCGCGACGTTCGAGCCGAGCGCGTTCTCCCCGAAGACGCCCCCCGCGACCGCCTCGTCCGCTACGAGCGCCACCTCACGCATCAGCTCGATCAGACCCTGAAACAGCTCCGCGCCCTCCAACACGCCCGCCGCCCCACCCCCACCCAGAGCACCCGTCCTCCCCAGCTCCCGTCTCCGCATCCGCACGAAGACCCCGCCGACCCGATCCTGCTCCCCCTCTCCCGCGTGCGGGAGAGGGGGCCGGGGGGTGAGGGGCTTTCGGACGGAGCAAACCCACCGCCCAACCCCGCTCCTTCGAGTCGCCTCACCCGGGACCTCTCGGAAGTCATGGCTTTGCTCCACAATGAGCCACCAGAAACGTGATCCGGACCACGAATTGCAGGGCCGGCGCATACACAATTCTGATGGATCTCGTATACCGTGCTAACAGGGATACCTCATCAACCTTGATACACTATTGTCAACATTGACGTTGTAGAGAGCGCTGTCCGCCGTGCTGGCCTGCGCTCGGGGGAGGTTCACCATGGCTTTCAACTCCAACAAGCTCACCGAGAAGGCCCAGGAAGCGATCGTCTCCGCCCAGCGGCTCGCCGAGGAGCGGCAGCACACCCTCCTCGAGTCAGAGCACCTGCTCGCCGCGCTGATCGGCCAGGAGGGCGGCGTCGTGCCGGCCGTCCTGGAGAAGATCGGCACGAATCCGAAGACGCTGCTCCAGCAGGCGACGACCGCCGTGGGCGCCCTGCCCAGGATGACCACCCCGCCGGCCCAGGTCCACGTCTCCAGCGAGCTGATTCGGCTGCTGGACGCCGCCCAGAGCGAGGCCGAGCGCCTCAAGGACGACTACACCTCCACCGAGCACTTCCTGCTGGCGCTGGCGGACGACCAGTCCAAAGGGAAGGCCGGCCAGATCCTCCGTTCGGCCGGCGTCACCCGTGACAAGGTGTACCAGGCGCTCCAGCAGGTCCGTGGCGGCCAGCGCGTCACCTCCCAGAACCCCGAGTCAACGTACCAGTCGCTCGAACGGTACGGCCGCGACCTGACCGACCTGGCCCGGACCGGCAAGCTCGACCCGGTCATCGGCCGCGACGAGGAGGTCCGAAGAGTCATCCAGGTCCTCTCCCGCCGGACCAAGAACAACCCGGTCCTGATCGGCGAGCCGGGCGTCGGCAAGACGGCGATCGTCGAGGGGCTGGCCCAGCGGATCGCAAGAGGCGACGTCCCCGAGGGACTCAAGGACAAGAAGGTCGTCTCGCTCGACCTCGGCAGCATGGTGGCCGGCGCCAAGTATCGCGGCGAGTTCGAGGAGCGGCTCAAGGCCGTCCTCAAGGAGGTCACCGACGCCGCCGGCCAGATCGTCCTCTTCGTCGACGAGCTCCATACCGTCGTCGGCGCCGGCGCAGCCGAGGGCGCGATGGACGCCTCGAACATGCTCAAGCCGATGCTCGCCCGTGGTGAGCTGCACTGCATCGGCGCCACCACCCTGGACGAGTACCGCAAGCACATCGAAAAGGACCCGGCCCTGGAGCGGCGCTTCCAGCCAGTCTTCGTCGGCGAGCCGAGCGTCGAGGACACCATCAGCATTCTGCGCGGCCTCCGCGAGCGGTACGAGCAGCACCACAAGGTCCGGATCAAGGACGCGGCGCTGGTGGCGGCCGCCGTCCTCTCCAACCGGTACATCGGCGACCGCTTCCTGCCGGACAAGGCGATCGACCTGGTGGACGAGGCCGCCTCGAAGCTCCGGATGGAAGCGACCTCGATGCCGGCCGAGCTGGACGAGGTCCGCCGGAGAGTCATGCAGCTCGAGATCGAGCGCGAGGGACTGCGCAAGGAGCAGGACTCCGGCTCGAAGGACCGGCTCAGCCGGATCGAGCAGGATCTCGCCGACTTGAAGGAGCAGGCGACCGAGCTGGAGGCCCGCTGGCAGCGCGAGCTGGACGAGCTGAACAAGGTCGGCCAGATCCAGGAGAAGCTGGACACCGCCCGCAACGCCACCGAGCAGGCGACCCTGCGCGCGGACTGGGAAACTGCCGCGCGCCTCAAGTACGAGACGACCACCCTGGAGCGCGAGCTGGCCGAGGCGACCGAGGCGCTAAGCTTACGCAGCCAGGACGGCCGGGCCCTGGTCAAGGAAGAGGTCGACGAGGAGGACATCGCCGACGTCGTCAGCCGCTGGACCGGCATCCCGGCCTCGCGGATGATGCAGGGCGAGATCGAGAAACTGATCCAGATGGACGAGCGCCTGTGCGAGCGGGTCGTCGGCCAGGACGAGGCCGTCGAGGCAGTGGCCAACGCCGTGCGCGCCGCTCGGGCCGGGCTCCAGGACCCGAACCGGCCGCTTGGATCGTTCCTCTTCCTCGGCCCGACGGGCGTCGGCAAGACCGAGACGGCCCGCGCGCTGGCGGAGTTCCTGTTCGACGACGAGGGCGCGCTGGTTCGGATCGACATGTCCGAGTACCAGGAGAAGCACACCGTATCCAGGCTAATCGGCGCGCCGCCGGGCTACGTCGGCTACGACGAGGCCGGCCAGCTCACCGAGGCCGTGCGGCGGCGTCCGTACTCGGTAGTCCTGTTCGACGAGGTCGAAAAGGCCCACCCCGAGGTGCTGAACGTCCTGCTCCAGCTCCTGGACGACGGTCGGTTGACCGACGCGCAGGGCCGGCACGTCGACTTCCGCAACACGATCGTCATCATGACCTCGAACCTGGGCTCGGACGCCTACCAGCTCGGCCAGCGCTACCGCACGGACGGCGGGGTGCCGGTCCTCTCGGCGCCGCCCTCGGCCGAGCAGGTCCGAGAGCGGGTGATGGACGCCGTGCGCGAGCACTTCCGTCCGGAGCTGCTGAACCGGATCGACGAGGTCGTGATCTTCCGGTCGCTCGGGCTGGAGCAGATCTCGGCGATCGTGACGATCCAGCTTGGCGGGCTGCGCAAGCGGCTGGCGGAGCGGAAGATCAGCCTGGAGCTGACGCCGGCCGCCCAGGAGCTGCTCGCGCGCGAGGGGTACGATCCGGTCTACGGCGCGCGCCCCTTGAAGCGAACGATCCAGAAGGAGATCGTGCAGCCGCTGGCGATGGCGCTCCTAAGAGGGGAGTTCCGCGACGGCGACACGATCGTGGCGGACGCCGAGGGCACGTCCCTGGCGTTCCGCCGCGCCGAAGCGACCGCCCCCACCGCGTAGGAACCCCCCCACGCCCAGCCCCCTCTCCCGCGTGCGGGAGAGGGGGCTCGAACGTTCAGCCCAGGCGCTCGGGCCAGCCTTGCTCGGCGATCACCCGCCGCACATCGTCCTCGAACGCCTGGAACGCCGGCAACTGCCGCAGCGGAGCGAAGTCACTGATGCTGTTCGCGACGTCAATGGGATCTACAAGCAGACGATCTCGGTCGCGACCTCGGAGCTCGCTCGCTACGTGGAGCAGATCCCGAAGCGTGTGCTTCGGGTCCGAGAGCCGCTCGATCTGGCTTGCCCGAGGCAAGGCAAGCCGAACACGCCCGTTCGGGTTGCGCGCCCCCGAACGGATCGCCACTTCGTCGAGCAGGAGCCACGCTTCGGTTTCACGAACCGGGACTACGGGGATCACCGGCGGGCTGCCTACCAACACGGTGCGTGCTTGACTGACAGCTCGGACGATCTCGTCTACACGGGCAGATCGACCGGCCCTGTCCGCGTCGCGGTGAACGAACAACAGGTCACACGAAGAATCTGACATGGCGCCTACGATTCGCTCAGCCAGCGACCGCGGCCGAGGTGCCGGCAGCTGACGACGGTTCGCCCAGATGCCTACAACATCAGCCGGCGATAGGTGCTCGCGAAGTAACCACTCGATCACTGGCAGGAGCGCGTGATCGGTGCTGCCCTCACCAATGAGTGCGAATCGGAGCTCAGCCACTGAGGCGTGGCGTCGGGCTGAGCATACGGTGCACATCGGCGCGGTCCATGACGCGAACGTCAGCATCTGGATCGCGCTCGGGATCAGGCTCTGGGAGTGGGCGGTAACCCTCGGGGTTCAGATAGTCGAGAAGCGTTCCCAGGGCGAGACTCTGTCGATCTGGCTGAGGATCACGCCATGTATTTGCCAGTCCGCGGAATCGGGCCCGCTTGAACCGTCCTCGGTCGTCGTGGCTCGGCCATAGCTCCGCTACCACAAGGCTGTCTGCCGGCACGCGCATCACGACAGACGGTGAATGCGTGCTAATGATGACCTGCCGCAGCGGGTTCCCTTCCTCGACCGGATACCTGGTGTCCATCGCAATAGCTTGGAGCAAGTTGAGCAGGGACTCGATACGGCCAGGATGGACGCCGTTCTCCGGCTCCTCGATACAGAGCACTCCGGGCCTCCGTTCCTCCTCGATTGCGGCAAGTGCAAGAAACCTCAGTGTGCCATCCGATAACTCACGTGCCGAGTATCGCGTGCCGTTACGATCCGTGACGTACAGCGTGAGTTCCTCGCGCTTGTCGTCGCGTTCGACGGTGAGATCCCAGACGTCACCGATCAGACGCCGAATTCGGCCCGCGATCCGTGCGTAGAGAGCCGTCTCAGCCTCGTACGGATCCCGGCCATCGGTGGGCGGCTCGTGCGCGATGCTATAGAGGGTCGCGGCAACGTGCCCGCCGTTGCTTCCGACGACGGCTGGAGCAGTCACGTCATCGGGCGTCCGCATGGCCGATGGATCGAGATGAAGCACACGCCAGGAGCTCATTTCTTGTCGCGCAAGAATCACGGTCGCATCGCTGGCGATTGGGCCGATCGACGGTGACGATAAGACCGTTCGCGGAAAGATTCTCGTGTCGAGCGACATCGATTCGCCCGGCCCAGAGTATGGGGGCGGACCGAGGTGAACGAAGACCGGCTGACCCTGCCTGATTGAGAAGACAGGAGCCTCGGCGTGAGCATCTGAACGGATTGCCGATTCTGACCAATCAGCCGAATGGCTAAAGCTCGACTCTGCGAGAAAACCGGTGCCCGGAATCCGAATGAGCTCCTCGCTGAGTATCTGAAAGGGTTCGCTGGGCCAAGGACCGTCGCGGCCAGTGTATGCAAGCTTCAGGTCGTAGCGGAGAAACGTCGAAGTCGCATTCACCGGTTGGCCGAGATCGTCAATGCCCTCGGAAGGGATGATCATCTCGGCCTCGAACGACATCTCCTTTGCGTACTCGTCGCCGACGCGATGGAACAGGCTCCGGATGTCGGCCGAGCGACCGCCCGAGCCGCGCACGATTGACAGCGCGGCCTCGACCAGTGGCTTCTCGGCGAGCGCCACGAGGAAGCGGATCGCGTCGAACAGGTTCGACTTGCCGGACCCATTCACCCCGGCGATGCAGGTGAACGGCCCGAAATGGACGTCGACGTCCATCAGGTTCTTGAAGCCGTTCACCTTCAGCCGGGTCAGCACCAGACGCTCCAGGACATGCAGAGTCTCTTGCCCGGATGATACCCATCCGAGCGAGCTACCGGAGCAGAGTCCCCGAAGGACGCGCTCGTGCGCGGACGGTTCAGGCGCGGGCGCCGCCCTCAATCGCCTCTGCCGAGGGCTCCTTCGTCGGCGTCAGATTAGGGAGCGGGTGGGTGCCACGCATCGGCTCGGCCTGCTCGCCGGGGCGGTGGTTGTACTCCACTTCGCAGATCGTGCCGTCCGGGCGATCGTCAATCGCCGTGATCGTGGCCTCCCTGCCACCGGGGGCCATCACCCGATCGCCCACCGTCGGCTCCCAGGGCTCGGCATCGACGTCTTTCGTGCCGATCGGCTCCAGTTCGGCGGCGGCGTAGCGCCGCGTCCCCCGGTCCGACGCATCGCCCGGAAAGGCATCGTGCCGGACCTCACACAGCGCCTCCGGATGCTCCGGGTGGAGCGCGACGATCGTGCCCGACTCGCCGGTCTGCGTCGCCCCGCCCAGCTCATCCCGCTCGACGATCCGCACGCGATCCCCAACCGCCGGCTTCCACTGCTCGTAGAGGCTGCTCATCGTATCACCCTCGTGTCCGCGATCCGGACCTGACCGACGTCTCGCATCCAGCGTGCCGGCGGCAACCCGTGCCGTTCGCGGGAGGCCGCCGTTATAACGAACGGAGAGAGAAACTTCGAGAAGAGGATGCCGTGAAAGCCACCGTTGCCGCGCTCCGCACGACCCCCGAGCGGGTGCTCGACGACTACGACCGCCTGTTCGACCTCGCCGCTGCACGCTCGCACCTGGCGGCCGGCGCCACCACGATCCTCAAAGACAACATCTCCTGGCACTTCCCGTTCCCGGCTGCGAACACCACGCCCTGGCAGCTCGAGGGCACCGTCCTCGCCCTCAAGGCCAGGGCCTACGACGACCAGGTCTGCGTCCAGAACAAGACCGTCGTCACGGACGCCTTCAAGGGCGAGGACCTGAACGGCTACGTGCCGATCTTCAACCGGTACAACGTCCCCGTCCTCTACAACTTCAAGGACGAGGACATGACCTGGTCCGAGTACCGCCCGAAGGCGAAGATGCGGGTCCTCGACGACATCTACCCCGAGGGCATCCTGGTCCCGGACTTCTTCCACGGCAAGAACATCGTCCATCTGCCGACCGTCAAGTGTCACATCTACACGACGACGACCGGCGCGATGAAGAACGCGTTCGGCGGCCTGCTGAACACCCGGCGGCACTACACCCACAGCTGGATCCACGAGACCCTGGTCGATCTGCTGGCGATCCAGAAGGAGATCCACAGCGGCCTCTTCGCCGTGATGGACGGCACCACCGCCGGCAACGGCCCCGGCCCGCGCACGATGTACCCGAAGATCAAGAACGTCATCCTCGGGTCGGGCGACCAGGTGGCGATTGACGCCGTCGCCGCGAAGATGATGGGGTTCGACCCGCTCACGATCCCGTACATCAGGTTGGCCCACGAGGCCGGCCTGGGGATCGGCGACCCGCGAGAGATCGAGGTCGTCGGCGACCCGAGCCTGGCCGAGGAGAGCTGGGGCTTCACCGTCGGCGACAACGGCGCCAGCCGGATCGGCGACGTCGTCTGGTTCGGGCCGTTGAAGCCGATTCAGAACGTCTTCATGCGGACGCCGCTGGTGAACCTGTTCATCCTGGGCTCGGAGACGTATCACGATTACTATCGCTGGCCGCTCAAGGACAAGCGCGTCTTCGAAGCCTGGACGAAGAAGACGGCCTGGGGCCAGCACTTCCTGGAGTACCGCAAGCACGGCGCGCTCGCCGCCTCGCGCCCGGCCGCGGCCGGCTCCGGCGATCGCTAGCCGCGATACCCGTCATCTCACTCCAGTTACACGGCGAGATCGCTGCCCGCCAGCAGCGACCTCGGAACCGCACCAGGAGGGACTCGCGGTGCGGAAGCGGTGCTGGGCCTGGCGTGGCGCGATCGGAGTTGAGCGGATGGAGGGCTGAACCAGCTGCTACTTCTCTAGCGGACGCAGCTCCGTTGAGGCGTGGACGCGCCGCGCGGCCGGGCGATTCGACCCGGCCGGCGGATCGAATTCCAGGTCGCAGAGCAGCCCCCACTCGGTCGGGGCCAGCCGCAGGACCGTCGCCGCCTGGCCGGTCCGGATGAGCACCACGCGGTCGCCGATGGCCAGCACCCAGGCTCCGGCCGGACCGCTCATCGGTCAGGGCTCACGGGTGATGCCTCAGACCCACCCCGATCACACCTCGATCTGATCGATCACGTTCAGGAGCTCCTGCCGCAGCTCGCCCGGCGTCAGGTCCGTCTTGTCGGCGATCCGGCGTAGCTCGCGGCGAACGGCCAGCACGTCGGTCGGGGGAGGCGACGGCTCGAGCGGCTCGACGGTCGGCGGGTCCCGGAACAGCGCCATCCGCGCGTCGTTCCTGAACACGTTGAAGATCGTCTCGTGCTCGCGCTCCGTCTCCCAGATGTAGTAGGCGTAGCCCAGACAGTTCGGGTCGGAGGCGCAGACGCCGGCTGCCGCCCGTAGCATGTCGCCGTCGTCGACGCCCGGGTCCCGGTTGGCGTTCATCTCGGTGTAGATGAGCGGCTTGACGCGGCCCGGTTCGCCGAACCGCTCGGTCAACAGCCGGCGCATCACCTCGTGGGTCCGTGTGACGTTGCGCGGCCCGCGATGCTCCGGATCGCCGTCAAGGTGCGAGTAGACGTGCATGCCGATGGCGTCCCAGGCCATCGCCTCGGCCATCCATTCGTCTGCCGCGAGGAACGGCGCATCCACGCGGCCATTCGGTTGATCCGGGCCCCACGGCGGGAAGATCAGCCGAACGTCGTGGCCAAGGTTGGCGAACCGCTGGCGCAGGGCGAGGCGCAGCCGCCCAAGTCGCTCGGCCGTCGTCCTGAACCCCGTGAACTCCGGCTCGCCGGACTCCCAGGGGAACTGCAGCTCGTTGAGCGGCGTGAACCACTCAGTGCCGTCGTGCGGCTGCTCGTCCCAGAGGTTGAGGCACTCGTCCGCGAGCGCGTCGGCATCCCAGTCCAGGTGGGCCGGCAGCCGGTCGCCTCGCGGCAGGGCGCGCCAGACCACGGTACAATTCGGCGCCTCGTCTCGGATGCGCTGATAGTGGAAGCGGGCGGAGTCCGCCAGGATCACCAGGACGCCGTTTTGAACCCCCGGCAACGAGGTGATCGCCTGCCGGTTCGGTCGCTCGGCCATCGTCGGCCAGTGCATGCCCGCGTGCCGCATGAGTCCCCCCAGTTGCGAGTTGCGACTTGCCAGTTACGAGATGTAGGTTACGTGGCGTCTCGACCATCCCGCCGTGCACCACTCGCTCCTCGCTCCTCGCTACTCGAACGACCGAATCTTCTCGATCACCTTGCCGAACATCTCGATGCCGCGCGTGGTCCACGGGTCCAGGATGACCGTCATGTGCGCGACGCCGGCCTCGGTGTGAAACGCCCAGATCTTCTCGGCGATCTCCTGCACCGAGCCCGTCATCGCCGAGGCCGGCGCGTCCGGCGCATCGCCCGCGTCCGGCACCAGCACGTTCGAGCCGGACGTCCGCATCAGGGTGGCAGGATCGCGCCCGGCCGCGTGGCAGGCCGCGTCCACGTTCGCGAACCGCTGGATGGACTGCGAGACGTCCGAGTGCCAGACCGTGTTGTAGGCGTCCGCGTACTGCGCCACCAGCCGCAGCATCCGCGGACCCTTGGCGCCGATCCAGATCGGAGGGCCGCCAGCGCGGGGACCGCGCGGCCGAAGCTCGGCCTCGTCCACGTTGTAGTACGTTCCGTGGAACGTGACCGTCTCGCCCTTGAGCAGCGGCACGATGATCTCGAGCGCTTCCTCGAACCGTCCCGCCAGGTGATCGTACGGGAAGCCGAACGCCGTGTACTCGGGCTCGTGCCAGCCAGCGCCCAGCCCGAGCAGCAGCCGACCGCCACTCACCTCTTCCAACGTGTCCGCCATCTTCGCGAGCAGGGCCGGCTCGCGGAAGCTGTTGCAGGCGACGAACGGCCCGAGCGTGACCCTGGAGGTGACCGCCGCGATGGCGCTCAGCAGCGTCCAGGCCTCGTACGGCCCGCGCGCGGTGCCGGGCTCCATCACCACCGCGCCGGCGTTGCGGAAGATCAGGTGATCGGCCACCCAGATTGTGTCGAAGCCGACCGCCTCGGCCATCACCGACATCTCGCGGATCTCGCTCCAGCCCACCACCCGGCCATCGGGCCTGGACTGCTCGCCAGTCCGCAGGAGCAGTCCAAGCTGGAGCTTGCCTGTCCCGTTCGTCATCGCTCATCCATTCCCACAGCGGTCCACGCCGCCGCCTCTGGTGTCAACACCTCGTCGTGCAGCCGAGTGATCGTACGGCAGCCGGCCCGCGAGCGGCGACCCGGTATCGGCCAGATGCGACCAATCGTCGGCCATAACGCCCGAGTCGTTCGGGGTGTCGGCGGCTCGACGCTCAGGATGGCACCGGACACACAGGGCAACCGTGCCGGACGGAACTCCCGTCTGGGCCATCCTGGCGGACACTGTTGCCAGAGCCTCTCATCGAGGGAGGTGAATCATAGTGAGGAATACCAGCATGCGCTTCGCCACGCACACCGCTCTCGGCGCTGCCCTTGCGCTCGCCATCTCGCTGACCACGGCCGTCTCGCCGGCCTCCGCGGAGACGCGGCGACCGGGCATCACCCCTTCCAACCCGATCGCCACCCTGCCCGACCCAGCGCCTACCACTTCGAGCGTGACGTTCCTGCCGGACGTGCGGGTCAACTACATCGGCAAGTCGACCGGCAGCGGCGGGAAGGTGACGTATCGCTTCCGCGTCCAGAATATCGGCATCGGCACGGCAACGAATGTCGGCCTCAGCAAGGCGGCCGGGCAGCTCTCGAACGACGGCTCGGTAGGTACATACCAGACCTGGAGCGGCGGCACGATCGCTTCGCTCGGCCAGGACCAGCAGCAGGAGGTGACAGTCGTCTGCAGCCCGCTCCCCGGGTACCGCTGCGACGGTGGCTCGTTGAAGGCGCTGGTGACCAACGATCTCGACCCGAGCAACAACACCGCCCACAGCTGACCGAGTAGCGAGTTGCGAGACGGCCCCCAGTCGTAGCTCGCTACTCGTTACTCGCTGCTCGGCTACACTGTCCGACGTCTGATCCCGCCCGGTCTCCCCCGCCGGGCGTCTGGGAGGCAGCCGGTGCAAGGCATTGAGGCCGCGCGCGCAGCCACCGCGCACTACGACAACCCGGACGTCGTCATCGTCGGAGCCGGCGCGTCCGGCGCTGCCGTCGCCTGGAGCCTGGCCGTGGCCGGCTTCGAGGTGGTGTGTCTGGAGCAGGGCGACTGGGTCAACCCCCAGACGCTCCCGCATCACCAGTCTGACTGGGAGCTTCACCGCCTCACGGACTTTAACGCCGATCCGAACGTGCGCGGCCGACCGGAGGACTACCCGGTCAACGAGACGGCCTCGACGTTCAGCCCGCTGATGTTCAACGCCGTCGGCGGCAGCACGATCCACTGGAGTGCCCACTTCCCGCGCTACCACCCCTCAGACTTCCGCGTCCGCTCGCTGGACGGCGACGGCGACGACTGGCCGCTCTCGTATGACGAGCTGGAGCCGTTCTACGACCTGAACGACCGGATGATCGGGATCGCGGGGCGGAATGGTGATCCGTCCCAGCCGCCGCGCTCGGCACGGCAAACGCCGCCGATCCCCCTCGGGCCGCTCGGCGAGGCGATGGCGAGCGGCTTCGACCGCCTCAACTGGCACTGGTGGCCGTCCGACACGGCCATCATCACGGCCCCGTTCAACGGCCGGCCGGCCTGCAACAACTGCGGCCCGTGCGACGTGGGCTGCCCGACCGGCTCACGATCGAGCGCCGACGTGACGTACTGGCCGCTCGCGCTGAGGCTCGGCGTCGAGCTCCGGACCCGCTGCCGCGTCCGCGAGATCACCGTGGACGAGCAGGGCCGGGCGCGCGGCGTCCTCTACTACGACGAGTCCGGCGGGCTCCAGGAGCAGCGCGCTCCGCTGGTGATCGTGGCGGCGAACGGCGTGGGGACGCCCCGGCTGCTGCTCAACTCGCGCTCGCGGTCGTTCCCGGACGGCCTGGCGAACCGCGCGGGGATGGTCGGCAAGTGCCTGATGTTCCATCCGTTCGCGACAGCCAGCGGCATCCTGCCGGAGTCGGTTGCGAGCTATCAGGGGCCGATCGGCTGCTCGATCTTCAGTCACGAGTTCTACGAGACCGACGAGTCGCGCGGCTTCATTCGCGGGTTCATGATGCAGATCGTGCGCGAGACCGGACCGCTCAACGAGGCGCTCGGCGGGGCGACCGGGACGCGGGTGCCGTGGGGATCTGCCCACCACGCCGCGTTCTCCTCGCGGTTCGCCCGCGTCGTCAACATGGGGCTGATGGGCGAAGACCTTCCGGAGCTGGTGAACGAGGTCACGCTCGACCCGACGCTGACGGACAGCGACGGCATCCCCTCGCCACTGGTGCGGTACCGGCTGAGCGAGAACAGCATCACGATGATGGAGTACGCCGCCGCCCGCGCCACCGAGGCGCTCGAAGCGGCGGGGGCAACCCAGGTGTTGATCCGCAACCCGCTCCGTCAGTCCGGCTGGCACCTGCTGGGGACCTGCCGGATGGGCGACGATCCGAAGACCTCGGTGGTGGACCGCTGGGGCCGGGCTCACGACGTCCCGAACCTGTTCATCGTGGACGGCAGCCTGATGGTGACCAGCGCGGCCGTCAACCCAACCTCGACGATCCAGGCGCTGGCGCTGCGTACCGCCGACTACATCAAACGCGCCCGAGGATAGCCCTCATCCCCCGCCGCCTCCGCTGCGCGGCGCGAACATCGGCTGCGCCGACGTCCCTTGCGAGGGAGAGGGGGAGACTCAGGGAGGACACCATGACAACCCATGAAGACCAGGAGCGGGCCGCCGAGCCGACCGTCGCCGGGCCCCAGTCCGAGGCGGCCGTTGCCCCGGCCAGCGAAATCTACGCCGTCAGCATGCCGACGGTCCTCTCCGAGGATCAACGCCGGCTGCTGGTGGCGGTGCTCGACCGGATCGTGCCCCCGAACGGGGCGCTGCCGGGAGCGGGCGGACTTAGCGTGGACGCCGCGATCGACCGAACGCTGGCGCTGACCCCTCGGCTGCGACGCATCTTTCTGAACGGCCTGGCAGAGATCGCCGTGGCGGCGGAGCGCGAGACGGGCCGGGACTTCCTGGCGGTTGACGTCGAGACTCAGGAGCGCGTACTCCGGAGCGTCGAGGAATCGGAGCCGGCCTTCTTCGCGGCGCTGGTGGAGCACGCCTACCGAGGGTACTACGTCCGGCCGGAGGTCCACGCGGCGATCGGCTACGCCACCCGGCCGCCCCAGCCGCTCGGCCACGAGCTGGCCCCCTGGCGCGAGGAGTTGCTCCAACTCCAGGTGAACCGCACCCCCTTCTGGCGCCGCGCGACTCCCTGATCGGAGAACCCGTCAGGCGGGGCTAGGCTGCTCTGGCTGAAGCCGCGGCGAAGACGATGTCTCAGCCGACGCTGTGAGCGGAGGGGGCACCGGTGCGCCCGCTCGAGTCAATCGCCGCCGCGCGAGCAGGTGCCCGCCGATGATGACGGCATCCGTCCAGGCAACCCCGGCGATGTATCCGGCCATGACGTCCGTCAGATAGTGGACGCCCAGGTACAGGCGTGACAACCCGATCAGCAGCGCCACCATCACCAGGAACTCGGCGCAGACGATGCGCGTCCGGCCGGTCAGGATCTGCCAGGCCAGGTACCCGACGAACAGGTAGAACGCCGCCGCGACCATCGCGTGGCCGGATGGGAACGAGAACGCCTGGGCCGGGATGAGCCCTTCTAGCGGTGCGGGCCGGGTACGATGGAACCAGTCTTTCAGCACGTTGTTCAGCATCTGGGCGCCGACGACGACCACCAGGAGGCTGACCACTGCGCCCCACCGTCGCTGCCAGCCAAAGAGGATCAGGAGGACCACCATTAGCACGGCCAGGATCTCAGCGCCGAGGGCCGAGACGACGTACGCCAGGCGATCGAGCTCCGGCGACTGGACCGCTCGAAGCGCGGCCAGAACGCCGTAGTCGATCCGGGTCGTCTCCTCGTCCATAACGGTGTCGGCCAGGGCCGCGAACAGGTAGAGCGCCAACAGCGCCGCGCCCAGGCCGAGGCCGAGGGTCAACCCGAGCGCGGCCAGGCGTGCCTTGCCGTGCCGAACGACGAACGATGCCCATGCACGCCAGCGTGACGGACTCGCCTGCGCAACGGCCGGATCGGCGCCCGGCCTGGTCGACGCTACCATCCCTCGTGACCCCTCCAGCGCAATCTGAGACCTCTGAGTCCTGGAGTCTGTCTGGCAGGCGGTGTGCCACGCGCGAAGCGGCCCGGAGGCGGACGGTGCGGCGCGACGGAAGCGCGTCAGAGCACCGTACTACGTCTGAGTGTCGGAGCGAGGCGGGAACTACGCGGCCTGCCAGCGGCGAACCTGATCGGCTGCCCAGTTGGCGTCGGCGGCATCGAGCGCGGGGGGCGGTGGCGGGCCGGCGTAGTCAACCAGATCTGCGTAGCGGCCATCCTCCCAGACCCGGTCGAGCATCGCCTGAAGGTCCAGCGGCACGTCCGCGGCGTCACGGAGCGGGATGCCGATGGTCGGCAGTGGATCACGCAGGCCGACCGGCCAGACGCCAGCGACCGCCGAGCCCGAGCGCTTGACGAGCGCGTAGTAATCGCCTGCCCCGCGCACCTCAGGCGGCCGTTCGCCGGCTCGCAGCAGGTCGATCTCCACCCAGTGCGTCCGCGACGAAATGACCTCGGATCGCTTGCGCAAGAAGTCGGACCGCCCCCGGCTGTTGGCCGGTGCCTTGTTGATTGGCGACAGGATCTCCAGGAAAGTGACCACATCGAGGCTCGCGGTGTCGCGGATCAGGACGTGCGCCTGGCTGTACGTCTCCGGGCCGTCGATCAGCACCTGGACGGGCGCCTCGATCCGGGCACCGACACCCGCGCCAACGGCCTGGCGAAACTTCACAACGTAGAACTCAGGTAAGAGCCAGCGGCGATCCTCCGGGGCGACCACGTACTCGGTCACGCCGGCATCGGCCACGAAGCGCGGCCCGGGGCGTCGATTGAGGTCAGTACGGATCGCCCAGATGAGCATGTTGTGAACGCCCGCCCATCTCCCGGGATCTTCGAGGTACGGGTCCATGCCGGGAAACGGCGACCGCATGTCACGCTCCTGCCCGACGACGTCTGGCGTTTCCTGATGATACGGCACGCGCCCCGCTTCACGGGCCACTCGGCGCCGGGGTCAGAGCGGGACGGCGCCGGGGTGGTGGACCGGCGGGTGCGAGGCGATCGTCTCCTCGGCCGGGAAGCCGTGCTGGCGGACCAGCTCCAGCACCGTCAGCGCGTGGGCGCGATCCCGCGTCTCGACGATCAGGTCCAGCCCGACCTTCCCGATCCCCGAGTACGGCCCGAGCCGGTGGATGGAGATGTGGACGATGTTGATCCGCTCGGCAGTCAACAGGCCGGTCAACTGGTTGAGCCGGCCCGGCTGATCGTCTAGCCAGGTCCGGATCGCCAGGTAGCGGCCAGCGCTCGCGAGCCCCTGCTGGAGCACCTTTCCCAGCAGGTTCGGATCGACGTTACCGCCGCTCACGATCACGCCGACCCGCCGCAGCCGGGCCGGGATCGTGCCCTGAAGGATCGCCGCCAGCGCCGCCGCGCCGGCCCCTTCGGCCAGCAGTTTGTGGCGCTCCAGCAGCAGGACGATCGCCTCGGCAATCGCCTCGTCGGTGACCGTCACGACGTCGTCCACCAGCCGATTGATCAGGTCGAACGCCAGGGCGCCCGGCCGCTTCACGGCAATGCCGTCGGCGATGGTCGAGGAGGCCGCCGTCATCAGCCGCCCCTCGCGGAACGATTCGGCGAGGGCCGGGCTGCCAGACGCCTGGACGCCGATCACCCGCAGGCTCGGGCGGAGCGCCTTGGCCGCGACGGCGATGCCGGAGATCAGCCCACCGCCGCCGACCGGCACGACGATCGCGTCCAGGTCCGGGGCATCTTCGAGCAGTTCCAGTGCGACCGTCCCCTGCCCGGCGATCACGTCCGAATCGTCGAAGGCGTGGACGTAGGCGAGCTGGCGCTCCCGGGCGAGCAACTCGGCCGCCGCGTGGGCGTCGTCGTAGGTCGGGCCTTCGAGCACGGCCTCGGCGCCCTGGCGCTGGATCGCCGTCAACTTCGCCAGCGGCACCGTCGTCGGCACGACCACGGTCGCCGAGATCCCGAGCAGCCTGGCAGCCAGCGCCACCCCGAGCCCGTGGTTCCCTGCCGAGGCGGTGATGACGCCGCCGGCCCGCTCGTCCGTCGGCATCGCCAGCAGCCGGGAGAGCGCCCCGCGAATCTTGAAGGCGCCGGTGAGCTGGAGATTCTCCAGTTTGAGATTCAGTTCGCGCCCGGTCAGCTCCCCGAGCGGCTCCGAGCGCTCGGTGGGCGTTCGACGCACGTACGGCCGCACGCGGGCCGCCGCGTCCTCGACCCGTGCCAGATCGATCGTCTGGACTGCTGAAGGGGTAGATCCGTTCGTCGTCACGTCACTCGCTCGCCACTATTCCCGGTAGGGAACGGTGCCGGAAGCGCGCGAGGGATGGCAAGTCCGCACAGCGTGTGAACCAATCAGGGCCGCGTGAGCTGCCCTCGGCGGGCCAGCAGCAGGTTCACGAGCGGGCCGAGCAGAATGGCGCTGCTGCCGACCCCGATCAGCCAGAGGCCAATCTCGCGCGTGGCGTTCAGCGGCAGGACCGTCAGCCCGCCGAGCAGGCCCGCCAGCGGCACGAGGCCGGCGAGTACCAGCAGCACTGCCAGGAGACGCCGCCCGCCGAGCCAGCCGTCCAGCAATGCCAGCGCTGCCGCGATGGTGCCGCAGGTCGGAAACAGGTAGATCAGCGCACGGAGCGCCTGGGCCTCCAGCGGGTTTCCGCTGCTGCCAGGGATGAACTGGCGGAGATCGGTGGTCCGGGAGAGCAGCCCCCCGAGAACGTTGCCGGAGAGCAACGCACCCTGCGCACCAACCTGAATCCCCAGCCACGGCATCCAGAACGCCGCCACCAGCGCCAGCCCGCCGACGAGCGCCAGGACTGTCCCGTACGAGAGGCCCGGCAGGGCACCACCGCCTCCGACCGGCACCTTGCAGACCGGACAGCGCCGTTCCGCGTCAAGCACTGTCACAGCTCATCAGCAACTCCACGTCACTGCGTCGTGGGCAGGCCGAGGATAGTGGCGAAGTCGCGCGGCGTGACGATCTGCACACCGTCGTACTTGCCTAGCGCGAGCAACTGCCGGTCGCCGGTGATCAGGTAGTCCACTTGCGCCGATACGGCGGTCGCCAGAACCAGATCGTCCTCAGGATGCGACGCGACGCCCTGCACGGTGACCGTTATCGGTACCAGAATCCCGTCAGACTCCAGGAACTGTTGGATCTGGGAGATCCGGGCCGGATCGACCCGGTATCTTCGTCGGACCCGGTCGCGCCCAAGGGACGTTAGCACTTCGCGGACAATCACCTCGCTTGCGAAGCACGAGAACACGCCAGCGAAGGCCGCGAGTAGAATGCGCGCCGGTATCCCGGCTGGAACCAGGATCCCGGAAACCAGGATATTGGCGTCAAGGACCGCGCCGATCACGGGCCGGGTGCAGTCGGCGTCTTGGCCCGCTCCTTCGCCCGCATCTCAGCCCGCATCTCGGCGATTGCCTCGGCGATATCGCGCTCGGCTTCTTCTGGGTCGATATCAGCGTTGCGGGCCCAGATCTCCTCGATAGCCTTCCATCCTTCGGCAGCCCGACGATCCAGCATTTCGAGGCGCTCCAGATCATAGGCGGAGACGAGCGCCGCCGCGTCCTTGCCGTCCCTCTGAACGACGAGCCTCAGCCGACCTCGGGCGACCTCCTCGATCAGGGTGCCGACGAGCGCGCCGGCCTCGGACATGTCGGCGGTTCGACGTACTCGCTTCTTTTCGGCCACCGTACCCCCCTGCCTGGCGTCACATCTCTGCACAAGTGTACTCCGTCGTCACGACGGTGCGGCGCGAGAGCCGCCGACGTGGGTCGCGACGATCACGGCGCTGCTCGGGCCGGCGCCAGGCCGTATTGCATCCTCGCTGTCATTCCGGGTGTCGGAAAAACGATGTGGTCAGCGTGCCGCTCGGAACGGTGACGGCCGCTTCCGGGGCGAATACTGAACTCAGCGGGAAGAAGCGAGAGCTTCCCGGAAACGGTAGCCCACCAGGGTGGTGGACAAGAGGACGACGAGGAATCAGACGTGAAGACCGTAGCCCGCATCGTGAGTGCCGCCTTCGCACTCGCCATCATCGCCGTGCCGTTCGCCCAGCCGGCCTCCGCGGCCGCCCCGGCCGACCTCCACGTTAAGGGGGAGTCCTGGGACTACCAGGGCATCCCGTGGGGAGGGCGGGGCTCGCCGCCAGACCCGAACGCTAAGGTGCACGTCATCTTCAGCATTCACAACTACGGCGGCAGCAGCAGTGGCGACATCAAGGTGTGGCGCTCCTGTCACTACCCTGGAGGGAAGAAGGTCACATTCATGTCCGCTTCCGGTGGTCTAACGTACATCGTTCTGCCGCCAGTCTCGAGCGGCAAAGGCACTCTGGTGTGGTTCGACTGCAAGCGCCTGAACGGCGCCTTGCCGACCGGGGCGAGCGTCCACGCATTCGGCGTGAACGAACCGGTCGAGAAGCGTGACGGCTACAACACCGCTGAGCTGGTGTTCACGGGCCTCGTCGGCTGATCGGAGGAGCCTGAGCGTAGGGCGGCGCGCCGGTGGCGCGCCGCCCTGCTGCACGATCGGCGCGTCGTGGCCTCGTCGCAACTCGAATGGAGGCGCCGGCCGCGGCGCCACCCTGCTCGCCGGAGTACAGGTCAGGCGACCCGGCGGCGTCGGCGCGACATCGGGCGCTCCTCCTGAAGCGGGGCCGGCTGGAGGGCGCGAGCAGCGGCGACGGCCACCAGCGGCGCCAACGCCGGCTGCTCCAGCTCCACCGTCCAGCCGCCCTGCTCGCGGATCGGCTCCACGAGCGCTGATGGCCCGGCGAACAGCAGCGGCTCACCGCCCGGCGCGGCCGGCAGGAGCGCAGCAAGCCGCCGTGACTGAAGCGCCGTCCTGATCAGGCAGACCAGCACGCCGGCCGTCAGGTCGCCGCCGATCGGCCGCACCAACAAATCCGGGACCAGCAGACCGGCCTCCCAGGCGCGCGGCTCCGGATCGCGACGCACCAGCCAGCCCGGGACCGATCCCTGGCCCGGCCCGATCGCCTCGCCAACGCTGTGCTCATCCCAGCCATCGGCCGTGTCCCAGCCATCGCCGGACCCGGCTGATCGTCCGGTCTGGGGCAGCAGCGCGTCGAGCGTCTCCCCGCTCAGTCGGAGCCGCCCCCGACGTCCCCGCGTCATCACGGTCGCGGCGCCGTCGTCGACCTGAGACCCGATTCGCTCCAGCAGCCGCGTCACGAACCTGGCGACGCGCCGACCCTGGCGCGCCCACGAGCCGAACGCATCCGGACGGCCCCGCACGGCGACCCGGCCGCCACCGGGCTCGGCCGCGAGATCGACGTCGACTCGCTCAACCTCGGCCAGCGCCCGGATTCGGTCGAGGTGGCCGGCCGCGACCCGGCCCAGCGTCAGCTCGACACGCTCGGCGTGGGTCAGGAGCGCCGTCACCACCCCACGACGGTACTCGGCCAGGACGTCGGCGGGGCGGGGCGGCTCGCCGAGGCGGGTCAAGACGGCGTGCTCCGGTGCGTCGAGCGCGATCAGACGGTCAAGCTGCCCGGTGCGGAGGCCGTACCGACCCTCGAGCGACCCGACCACGCTCATGCGATGCTCTCCGACCAGGAAGCCGGAGCGGTCCTCGTTCGCGGTATCCCAGAGTAGGGCCCGCAGCGCACCCGGTCCCTCGAGGCCGGCCCGCTGGAGCCGTCGCCAGGCGGTCCGGGTCACCGTCTCTTCGACGGACGGCGTCCGGTAGCGGTACGTTCGCCCGATGCTGGCGACCATCCCGCGCGCCACCTTGTAATCCCCGAAGAAGTGGACCAGCGCCTCCGGATCGAGCGCCCGCCGCTCCTCGCCGACCATCGTCTCGAAGTACTGGAGCGCGACGTCGATGCTGGCGAGGATCGCGCGGTCCTTCAGCAGGCGCGGGTAGAGCAGCGGATCGCCGTCGCCGTTGCGGCGGGTGGTGAATCGAACGTCCTTCACCGAGAGTGGCATGGCGTGCTCCAAGTTCTGGGGATGGCCCTCACCCCCGGCCCCCTCTCCCTTGCGAGGGAGAGGGGGAGCAGGGTTACAGCCGGGTGGGGTTGCGGCGGCGGGCGGCTTTGCCCTCCGTGGTGCGGCGGCTGATCAGCTCGTAGAGGACCGCTTCGCCGGGCTTCGGGCGCAGCACCCGGCCGAGCCGCTGGATGTACTCGCGGGTTGCGGCGCTGCCGCTGACGACGATCGCCACTCGGGCGTCAGGCACGTCCACGCCTTCATTCAGCACGCGACCGGCCGCCAGCTTGGTGTACCGGCCGGAGCGGAACCGCTCCAGCACCAGCCGGCGCTCATCCGGCGGAGTGCGGTAGGTGATCGTCGGGAGGGCCAGGCGCCGGCCGATCGCCTCAACGGTGGCGACGTGCTCGGCGAAGACGATCGCTGGATCGGTCCGGTGCTGGGCCAGCAGCTCACCGACCCGGTCGATCTTGCTCTCGGCGTTCAGCGCGATCATCCGGGCCTGGCGCTGGGCCTGGAGGGCGCGCCGGGCGGCCGGGTCGTGGGCGCTCTGCCTGACCAGCTGCTCGAACAGGCCGCCCCGCCCGAGCATGCTGCGCTTGGAGGCCAGGTACCAGCGCCACTCGGCCATCAGGAGGTCGTAGCGCGCCCGCTCCTCGGGGGTGAGATCGACGTAGATCCGCTTCTCGCGGTACTGCGCGATGTGCCCCTCTTCGGCCAGGTCGGCCGGGCGCCGACGGTAGACCTCCGGCCCGATCAGGGTCGCCAGGTCGTAGTGGGCGCCGTCCGAGCGCTCTGGCGTGGCGCTCAGCCCGAGCCGCCAGGGAGCCGCCGCCTTCTCGGCAATGGCGCGGTAAGTCGGGGCCGGCAGGTGGTGGACCTCGTCCACGATCAGCAGGCCGAACTCGTTCAGGCGCCGGCGCGGCATCGCCGCCGAGTCGTACGTCATGACGGTGACCGCCCTGACGGTACGCTCGCCGCCGCCGACCACCCCGACCTGGTCCTCCGGCACGCCGGCCTTCTCGATCAGGCCAGTCCGCCACTGGCGCAACAGCTCGATCGTCGGGACGATCACCAGCGTGCGGACCGGAACCTCGGCGAGCGCCTGAAACGCGACCACGGTCTTGCCGGCTCCCGTCGGGAGGACGACCACGCCACGGCCGTCGCTCGTGAGCCAGTTGCGGATCGCGTCGCGCTGGTACGGGCGGGCCTGGAGCGAGAGCGTCGGCGAGAACGGCAGCGCGTACCGCTCCAGCAGCTCGGGATCGAGCGGTGCGTGCTCCTCGTCCCAGGCGACCGCGTCCGCGCCGAGGACGTCGAGCAGGCCGTCCGGGCTGAGCGCATCGGCATCCTCGTCGCCGTCCGCGCCGAAGGTCGCCAGACTCGACTCGACGGGGGTTGTAGTCCTGGATGGGAAGCGCCGGAACGGCCGCGCCATCAGGCCGCTCGCTCCGGCCCGCCCTGCTGCCCGGCCGGCAGGAGCGGCATCTGCACGAAGCCCGGCGACTCGACTGCGTTGGCGGCCGGAGACGTTGCGCCAGGTGCCGATGCTGCCGTCACCACGTCGGCGGACCCGGCCGGGGTCAGCAGCAGCTCGGCCGCCTCGCCCCAGGCTTGCTCGCGGACCGGTCCGATACCGCGCATTCGCTGAAGCCGACCCTGGCGCGCCGCGCGGGCCAGACTCTTCAGGCCACGAACCTTACACTCGCCAACCAGCCGATCGGCCGTTTTCGGGCCGATGCCTGGCACGCTCATCAAGGTCCGGATCGGGCGGGGCTCAGCCGCGATCAGCTCGTCGTGAAACGACATCCTCCCCGTCCTGACCAGTTCGCCGAGCTTGCGGCGCAGTCGCTGCCCGAGGCCCGGCAGGTCAAGCTCGCCGTTCGCGTCCAGGTGAACCGCCGCGTCCTTGGACATCCGCAGCAGGCGCAACGCGGCCCGCTGATACGCCCGCACGCGGTACGGATTGGCGCCTCTGGCCTGGAGGTACGAGGCCGCGGCGAAGACCTGAAGCGCCCGCTCTCGATTGCCCACGCCGCCCTCCTCGCGCGTAGAACTTCTGTTCTATTTTACAGAATCGAGGCCTCCTTCAGCAATGAGATTGGCACCCGGCGCAGGCGAGTGCCCCTGCCGCGGAGTCCATGGCAGGGGCACTGCTGGACGCATGGAGCGCGGATCTCAGGCCGGGACCGGCACGGCGAGCGCTGTCGTCTGGCGGTCCCAGGCCCGGTGCTGCGTGACCGCCTGCATGAATCGCTCCGCGACACCGCCCAGGTCGTTCGGCTCCCGCTCCGCGACGATGCCGATCAGCCGCTTGAGCCGCTGCTCCGGGCTGGTGCCATTGGTCCCCGGCGCGACGATGCTCGATGCTAGTAGCAGATCCACGCCCTCGCCGGTCGCACCGATCGCCTTGCAGTGCTTGAACGCCTCGTTGACGAAGTGAATGGCGTCCCCGTCCTGCCCGAGCGTCTCCGCGCTCTGTTTGCCGCCCGGCACGTAGAGGGCGTCGAACACCACCGAGCCGGTCGTCAGCAGCGTCTTGGCAATCTTCAGCTCGGCACCGTCAGTTGCCTTGACCGTCGGGGACGGAGAGACCAGCTCCGGGACCGCGCCGGCCTCGATCAGCGCCGACTTCATCGACGTGAGCTGCTCGCCGTCGACGCCGTTCGCCGCCAGGATCGCGACCTTCCGACTCTTGACGGTGTCCTTGATCGTGTTCGCCATGCTCAAAGCCGCCGAGCGTTCGATCGAGCTCGTACGCGGCGTGCCCGGCACGCTGGTCACGCCGAACTGCTCCCAGCCCTCGTGCAGCCGCTTCAGCGCCGCAGAGTTGCTGTCCACCGTGACGCCGATCCCGGCCGCCACCCGCCGGGCCAGCTCCAGGTCGACGTTCGTCAGCAGGTCGACCATCCGCTCGCGGACGTGCATCGTCTCGACCTTGCCCAGCTCGAACTGGAACGCCAGGACGATGTGCTCCTTCTCGGCGTCCGACTGGCTGTTCCAGAAGAGGGTTGCCTGGCTGAAGTGGTCGCGGAAGCTCTCGCTGCGCTCGCGAATCTTCTGGCCGTCGATCCGCTCGGCGTAGCTCATGAACCCCGGCGGCATCTTCCCGGCCTGGAACGGGCAGCCGCCACCCAGCGAGTTCGGCTGGTAGTTGGTCCGGCCGGTGTTGATGGTGTGGCGCATGAAGCCGTCGCGCTGGTTGTTGTGGACCGGCGCCACCGAGCGGTTGATTGGCAGCTCGTGGAAGTTCGGGCCGCCCAGGCGGGTCAACTGGGTGTCCACGTACGAGAAGGCGCGCCCCTGGAGCAACGGATCGTTCGAGAAGTCGATCCCGGGCACCAGATTCCCGACGTCGAACGCCACCTGCTCGGTCTCGGCGAAGAAGTTGTCCGGATTGCGGTCGAGCGTCAGCTTGCCGATTCGCCGGACCGGGATCACCTCTTCGGGCACGATCTTGGTCGGATCGAGCGGGTCGAACTCGTACCTGAGCTGGTCCTCCTCAGGGATTAGTTGGACGCCGAACTCCCACTCCGGATAGGCGCCGCTCTCGATGGCGTCCCAGAGATCGCGACGGTGGAAGTCCGGATCGTAGCCGCCCAGGCGGAGCGACTCGGTCCAGGCAAGCGAGTGGACGCCCAGCAGCGGCTTCCAATGGAACTTGACCAGGTGGGCCTTCCCCTCCGGCGTTCACGAAGCGGTAGCTGTTGACCCCGAACCCGCCACCGTCGAGAAGCGCACGAAGACCGGCGTCTTGACGGCGGGATCCTGGAGGAACCCGGCCGAGGTGTACGCGGTCATCGGCTCGTACAGCTCGAAGGAGGCATGCGCGGCTGAGCCTCGGGCGTGGACCACGCGTTCCGGGATCCGCTCGTGATCGAAGCTGGTGATCTTCTCGCGGAGGATGAAGTCCTCCAGCAGGGTGGGGCCACGCGTCCCCGCTTTCAGCGAGTTCTGGTTGTCGGCGATGCGCACGCCTTGATCGGTGGTGAGCGTCTGACCATCCGGCATCTCGCGGTCGCGCTGAAGATCCTGGTTTTTGGCATCCTGACCGTTCTTCGACCCGCGCTCCCTGGCCCGTCGTCTGCTGATCGTTCCGACGCTGAGGCATGCTCTGGTCCCCCTGTTGGCTCCGGTTGGCAGCCCCTGCCCGGCAGGCAGGTTGCAGAATGCGGGGCATGGCGTGTGCCGCCCGAACCTGCGAGACTCCCGTCCGAGGGCGACCGGCTGCTACACTCGTTGCCCGCCGCACCCGCGAGACGGGGCGCGATCTTCGGTCGTGGCCAGGGCAGATCAGGCGGCCAGACCCGAAGGGACCCGGCCATGAGCGTACTCGTCACCGGCGCCGCCGGCTTCATCGGCTTTCACACCAGCCTCCGACTGCTCGAGCGCGGCGACACCGTCGTCGGCGTCGACAACCTGAACAGCTACTACGATCCTCGCCTGAAGCAGGCACGCCTGGCGCAGCTCCGGAAGCATCCGGGCTTCAACTTCGTGGAGGCGGACATCGCCGACCGCGCCGCGATGTCCGCCGTCGCCGCGGCCCACCCGGACGTCACCGACTACGTCAACCTGGCGGCGCAGGCAGGCGTCCGCCACTCGCTGACGGCGCCGTTCGACTACACCCACTCGAACGTCGAGGGGCACCTGGTGATGCTGGAGCTCGCCCGGGCGAACGAGCGGTGCCGCCACTTCGTCTACGCCAGCTCGTCTTCGGTCTACGGCAACAACACCAAGCTGCCGTTCTCGGTGGAGGATCCAGTCGATCACCCGATCTCGCTCTACGCCGCCACCAAACGGGCCTGCGAGCTGATCAGCCACTCGTACTCGCACCTGTATGGGATCGCGACGACCGGGCTGCGCTTCTTCACGGTGTACGGCCCGTGGGGCCGGCCGGATATGGCGGCGTACCTGTTCGCCACGGCGATCGAGGCCGGCCAGCCGATCAAGGTGTTCAACTACGGCGACATGCGGCGCGACTTCACCTACGTCGACGACATCGTGACCGGGGTGGTCGGCGTGCTCGACAACCCGCCGCCGAAGGTGGACGGCGCGGCGCCGTACCGCCTCTACAACATCGGGAACAGCCGCTCCGAGGCGCTGATGGACTTCATCGGGCTGGTGGAGCAGAGCCTGGGCAAGAAGGCCGAGTACCAATTGTTGCCGATGCAGCCAGGCGACGTCAAGGAGACGTACGCCGACATCTCGGCGATCGAGCGCGACATCGGGTTCGCGCCGACGACGCCGATCTCGGTGGGGATCCCGCGCTTCATCGAGTGGTTCAAGGCGTACCACGCCGAGCTGGAGGCCGTCCCCGCTACCTGACCGTTGCTCCCTCTGCCCCTGGGAGAGGGCTGGGGTGAGGGCGCTACCCGGACTTCGCCTGTCGGGCGTGGCGGATCAGGAAGGTGATGGAGCAGATGCTGGCGCGCGCCCCAAAGTTCACCGTCGAGGAGCCGCTGCCCACACTGCGTCACGGCGACATCGCCCTGACCTCGACGCGCCCTTCGGACGGCACCGGCGGCCGGGTGCAGGTCGCCCGCCGCCAGCCGGACGGCAGCTGGCTCCGCATCCTCGACCGCCCCCGAGACCTCAAGCTAGCGGGCGACTCCGCAGTGAAGGCTCGGTGGCAAGGGCCACGGCGCTACCGCATGCGCGCGGCGCTTCGATCCGCAGCCTGCCGAACAAGCTCAGCATCCCCTCCAGCGCTCAGCCATTCCACGGGCGTCTGGTCATCCAACAAGCGATGCGGGCTGACGAACCAGGATGCGATAGTGTACGGCGTCGCGACGACTCCGTCGAACGCGGCCAGAACGTCTGGGAGGACCGCGTACGGGCGACCGGAGCCCGAGAACTGAAAGGATGGGAAGGCCCAGCGTCGTGCCTTCACAGGCAGGCCGAGCAGCCGACCACGCTTCATCAGGTCGTTCACGGCTTGCCGCGTCTGGACCCTCAACAGTTCTTGAACCTGCCGGCTATCCAGCATGGTCCCGAGATGCCGGTCCCAGACGGCACCAGCCGCTACCAGGAGCGCAGCGCGACGCCCAAGCCCCTCTGGGTCATCCAGTTCGACGTCAAATCCCGAGAGCCCGAGTTCTTCGAGCGTCTCCTCGAATGCAGCGGCGGCGGCAGCGATGGCTTGCGACATCGGGATCACGCTCCAGCCGTGTCCTGGGCCATGAAACTCAGGAATCACCCAGGCGAAGTCTCATCCGTACCAGGGCAAAGCTCGCACGAGCTTGACACGCTTGACTTGACACACTTGACATTCTACACTACCGTGTGACCGGCGTCTAGCGCTCAGCACTGGTACCGATGCTACAGGGCCTGCTTACGGCACGCGCCCTTTGCCGGCGTACTCATCGCAGTTCGCCCCGATCGCCCGTGCGCCCATGCCGATACTCACGCTGAATGTAAGCTGCGAGAGGGTTGCAGGTGAGTCCGCTCGTCTGGCCACCGACCCACCTGACCGACTTCCCCGAACACCAGCTTCTTCCCGCCAACCCGATCGTCCGGATCCATCGACACAACTTCGGGCCCTGGTGGTTCTCTCACGATGGCTCTGGGCGATTCGACCTCGCGGCGCCGTCTGGCACGTGCTACTTCGCCGCGGACGAGCTCGGCGCGTTCGTCGAAGTGTTCCGGGAGATGCGTGTCATCCCCGACGTCGAGGTGTTGGCACGAAGAATCTCGGTCATTCGCGTCTCCACTCCGACTCGATTGGCCGACTTCACGTCCTCAGCCGCCGCGTCGTTCGGTGTGACTGCGGCCATCCACTCCACCGAAGACTACGTCAGGACCCAGACATGGGCCGGAGCGCTTGCCGCCGCCGGATTTGGTGGCGTGAGATACCTGGTCAGTCATGATCCGGCCCAGCGGAACGTGGGAATCGCCCTGTTTGGGTCAGCCGGTGCCGCGAACTTGCCGGTTCACAGCACTGATCTCCTAAGCCCACGCCTGATCAGCGACGCCGAACGCCTCTTTGGCTACCGTGTCATCCCGATCCCCGGGAGATGAGTCACAAGAGCATCCAGGCTCGCCATCCTCGTCAGAGGCGGGTGCGGACGTCCCACAGCTCGGGGAACGCCTTTGACTCCAGCGCACGGGCCAGGTACTCGACGCCGGACGTCCCGCCGGTGCCCGGCTTCTGGCCGATCGTCCGCTCCGCGATCCGGACGTGGGCGGCGGTCAGCAGCCAGAACCCTTCCGAGATGTCCACCAGCAGCTCGGCCAGGCGGTACAGCACGCCGCCCCGCGAGGGGTTCTGATACAGCGTCTCCAGCGAGAAGCCGGCCCTGTCCAGTGCAGCGCTGAACGCCGCATAGCTCGGGCTGCCGCCAGATCCGCGCAGCCCGAGCGCCCGCTCGACCTCGCGGTACTGCTTCGACTCCGAGCCGCTCGCCTGCCCGAGGTACGGCCGGAACGCCAGGAAGCTTCTCGGCGAGAGGTGGTCGAACAGGACCATCTGCTGGGTCAACAGGCGCTGAATCGCCGCGACCCGCTGGAGGTGGTCCAGGGCCAGCTCCGGATCGTCGTTCGACGGGGCCAGCGCCTCGGTGGCGCAGCGCAGGTCGAGTAGCTCCTGCTTGAACCAGAGCTCGAACGCCTGATGCACCACGATGAAAAAGTGCTCGGCGGCGTTGACCTGCGAGCCGAGCTCGGGCGGGGCCAGCGGGTGCTGGGCATCCAGGATCGCGCTCAGCTCGAGATACCCGTGATAGGTAACCTTGTCCGAGCTCTCCGGAAGCTCCTCACCCGCTGGCGGCCGGTCGCTCATCGCATGGCTCCACTGCTCTGACCTACGACGGTCGCGAGCCCGCGGATCAGGTGTGCCGGCGTCGAGCGCTCCATCGACGCGCAGGCGCGCTGACCGTCGCGGTCGGGTGTCGCCTGCCGTTCGGGTGCGCCGCGCAACGCCGGGGCCGCCGACGCCAGCCCGCGCTCTTCCGCCGTGTGCAGCTCCATCCCGTCCTCCCCCGCCCGCGCGCCTCAAGAGATGGTACCGCCGACCACCTGCCCACCACGTACAACGAGCAGGCGCGGCGGGTGGGCCGCGACCGCCTCGGCGCCGTTCTCGGCGTCTACCAGCACCAGGTTAGCCGGGGCGCCGGCCTCGATCCGGCCCGGCTCCAGACCCAGCAGCCGCGCGTTGACGTCGGTGACGGCCGCCAGCGTCTGGTTCAGGCCGGCGTCCGTTCTGAGGTTGTTGCGGTACGCCACCAGGAACGCCTTCTCCAGCACGTCGCCCCGCGCGAACGGCGACCACGAGTCGTGGACGTTGTCCGATCCGATCCCGAGGGTGACGCCAGCGTCCCAGATCGCCCGTGCCGGTGGCACCGCTGACGCTCCGGAGGCCGCCGTGATGACGGCGACCCCAGAGCGAGCCATCCGCTCCAGGACGGGCTGTACCTCCGCCGCCGGGCGGTCCCCGAGCGCGAAGGCGTGGCTCACGGCGACCTTCCCCGCGTAACCGGTCCGCTCGGTCCAGGCGCAGATCCGCCCGATCTCGAACAGGCCGAGCGTGCCGCCGTCGTGCAGGTGGACGTCGATATCGGCGCCGTATCTGGGCGCCAGTGTGAACAGCAGTCGAAGCTGGGCCTCGACGTCCTGGTCGTAGCCGGCCGGATCGAGCCCGCCGAGGACGGTGCACCCCACTTTGAGCGCTTCATCCAGCAGCTCCGCCACGCAGGGCGTGATGGTGCCGTCCTGCGGGAACGCCACCAGCTGGATCTCGACCTGGCCGGCGAACCGCTCCCGCACCGCCAGCAACGCCTCGACGGAGCGCAACCCGAGCCCGGGCGTGACGTCGGCGTGGCTCCTGAGGGCCAGCGTCCCGAACCCTCGCGCGGACTCGACCAGCGCCGTCGCCCGCTCCTCGACCGTCAGCATGGTCCGGGTGGACAGCAGTCTCTCGGCGGCGGCGACACGCTCGGCCAGCGTGCGCGTCTCCGGTAGCCCGATCCACGGCTCGCCCATCAGCGTCTTGTCGAGGTGCATGTGGGCGTCGACGAGGCGGGGCAGCACCACCCGCCCGCGCCCGTCGAACGTTGCCAGCGACGGATCCGACTGGCGCGCTGCTCCCACCGACGCGATCCGGCCGCCCCGGATCTCGATCGAAACCGGACCGCTGCCGTCTGGCAGCCGGACGTTGGTCAGGAGCAGATCGCCAGCCTCAGACATGGAGCGTTTCATCCCGTAAGGGCAGGTTTCCAACATTGGATCCCGGCAAGTCCCAACCCCAACCTGCCCCTACTTCCTGGAGGCGATGACCTCGTTGAGGATCTCCAGCGCCGTCAGCCCGGACGGGAAGCCCAGATACGCGATCAGGTGGACGATCGCCTCGGTCAGCTCCTCTGGGGTGATCCCCTGGTTGAGCGCGCCGCCGAGGTGGCCCCGCAACTGGCGCTCCTTCCCCTGCGAGACCAGCGCCGCGATCGTCAGCAGGCGGCGCGTCTTCAGGTCGATGTGCGAGCCCTCGCGGCCCCAGGTATCCCCGAAGCAGAACTCGGTCAGCTTGCGCTGGACGTCGTCGGCCTGCTCCGGCGGCAGGGCCGGGAATCGGTTGCGGCCGGGGCCCGGGGCCGGATTGCCGATCGCCTTCATCGTCGCCGCGCCGTGCTCCCAGCGCGCATCCTGCTCGTCAGCCATCGTCTTCCTCTCCCTTGACGGTCGGCTTCTCCAAGCCGGCCACTGGCGGCCACGGAGCCGACCGGTCTGTTTATCCGCCGGGCAGGTAGTGCAGCGCCAGGCTGACTCAACAGCGCGATGACTGCACATGTCGCGGCGGTTCTGCATGCGACCTCTATCCAGAACCTCTGTATGTCCGCCTTTAGCTCTCGGCCGCGCGCAGCTGCTCCGGGTCGTGCGCCATCGTCCAGTCGGCGATCTGCCAGCGGGAGCGCAGTCCGAGCTTCGCCAGGATGCGGTGGACGTGGACTCCGACCGTGCTGGCCGCGATGGTCAGCTCGTCGGCGATTTGACGGTCCGTCAGCCCCCTGGCGATGAGTCGAGCGACGTCGCGCTCACGGCGGGTGAGCGGAGGCTGCCGATCATCTCTCGGAGCGTCGGGCTCGTCCGCGAGCGCCAGTGCCTGCTCGATCGCGCGCTCCAGCGGCATCGCGTGCCCCTCCGCCCAGGCCGACTCCAGCAGCGAGCTCCCGAGCTGGGCCCGCACAAAGGCCACGTCTCGGTCGTAGTCGCGGCGCTCGCCGGGCCTGAGGGGTGCCCGGATCGCCTCGCGCAGCGCCTCCGCCGCCCCCATCAGGCGCGCCGCCCGCACCAGAGCATCTCGCGTGGGGGCGTCACGGCGCAGGCCGTGGCGCCCGGCGAGCACGCTGGCACCGGCCATCGCCTCCAGGCGCTCGGCGACACCGGCGCGGTCGCCCTGCTCGGCATGCAGCGCGAGCCCTTCGGCCAGTAGGGCCAGCGTCCGCGCCCGGTCGCCCCGCGCTCGCGCAACCTGGCTCAGGCTCGCGAGCGCGTATCCCATGCCACGCCGATGGCGGAGCGAGCGAAACAGGTGAAGGCACTCTTCAGCGTCGTTCGTCGCCCCGGTGTAGTCACCGCGAGCGAGCGTGGCCCGACCCCGAAACAGCAGCGCCTGAGCAAGGACGAACGAGTCGCCGACCTGCCGTTGGACGTGCACGCTCGCCTCGAACAGCTCAGCTGCCCGGCTCTGCTCACCCCGGGCTGTTGCCACTCGTCCGAGACAGGCGAGCGACACGCCGATCCCCCAGGCATCGTCCAGCGCGCGGAACTCGTTCAGGCTCTCTTTGAAGAGCGCTGCGGCTCGCTCATACGTGCCCTCGTAGAACGTGCAGAGCCCGTGTACGCTCAGCGCGTACCCGGTCCACCATCTGTCACGCGCTTGCCGGAACAGCACGCGGGCCTCCGCGAGTAGCGCTCCGGCGCGCACGTAATCCCCCTGCATCTGGAGCAGGACGGCCAGCGACACGGTCGCGCGACCGCGGACGCGGGCCGGCAGCCCACCGAGCACCTGCTGGGCGGCCTCACTCCAGCGCCGCCCTTCGGTCAGATGACCGTGGATGTACCAGTACCAGTGCAACGCACCGACCAGCCGAGCCCCCAACTCGGCGCGAGCTGGATCGTGCTGTCCGTCGTCCAGCACGCCCCAGCCTATGGCCGCTCGCAGGTTGTCCTGCTCGCCATCGAGCCGTTCGAGCCAGGCGAGCTGCCCGGACCCACGCAGCTCGGGTTCGGCGCGCTCGGCCAGCGTGGCGTAGTACGCCGCTTGCCGGGCCTGGGCAGCGTCGGCCTCGCCGTACGACTCGAGCTGCTGACGAGCATACTGGCGGACGGGCTCGAGCAGCCGATAACGGGCGACCGTGCCGCCTGCGTCCACCAGGACCAGCGACTTGTCCACCAGGCCGCTGAGCACATCCAGCACGTCATCGCCGCAGACCGCCTCGGCTGCCTCAAGTTCGCAGCCGCCGGCGAACACCGCCAGCCGGCGGAACATGGTCTGCTCGGCATGTGTTAGCAGATCGTGGCTCCAGTTGAGGGTGGCTCGCAGCGTCCGCTGGCGGCGTGGCGCCGTCCGCCCGCTCCTGACCAGCAGCCGGAAGCAGTCGACCAGTTGGTTGCGGATCTGCTCCACTGAGAGCACGCCCACCCGCGCCGCCGCCAGCTCGATCGCCAGCGGGATGCCGGCGAGCTGCGTGCAGATCTCGGCGATCGCCGCGGAACTGTCAACAGTCAGTTCAAAGTCGGACTCGACGGCCTGGGCTCGTGCCAGGAAGAGCGCGACAGCCGGACTCCGTGCCAGCTCCAGGGGCGCGGCCGGCTCCTCGCAATCCGGCACTGCCAGCGGCTGCACCCGGTACCGGCGCTCGCCGGCGAGCTGGAGCGCCTCGCGGCTGGTCGCCAGTATGCGCAGATCGGGACAGGTGGCGAGCAGGCGCTCGGCGAGCTGCGCCGACGCTTCGACCAGGTGCTCGCAGTTGTCCAACACCAGCAGCGCCGACCGCTGCCTGAGGAACGCCAGGAGCGCGTCGACCACCGACACTCCCCCGGACTCACGCACGCCGAAGGCGGTGGCGACCGCCATCGCGACCAGCGCTGGATCGTCCAACGCAGACAGCTCGGCGAGCCAGACGCCATCAGGAAACTCATTCGCCACGTCCGCCGCGACCGCGAGCGCCAGGCGAGTCTTTCCGCCGCCTCCGACTCCGGTTACGGTGACGAGGCGCACGTGGTCCTCCAGGAGCAGGTGGCCAACCGCCTCGACGTCCCGCTCGCGACCGATCAGCGGATTCGGCGGATGAGGCAGGTTCGTACGCCGAGCCTCGGGAGGTGGCGCCGCGCTCGTGGCTGCCGGGCTCGCGCTGGGCCGACGGGCCGCCACCGTGAACGCGGTGCGCTCGTCCGCCGACAGACCGAGCGCCGTGGCGAGGGTCTGAACGGTGTGGGGGTAGGGCCGGCGCCGGAGGCCCCGCTCGAGCGCGCTGATCGCGTGCGCGGTCAGCGCGGCCTGCTCGGCGAGCTCCTCTTGCGAGAGCGCCGCACGGTCGCGGAAACGCCTGAGCTGCTCGCCGAAAGAGGCTTCCCCGCCCTGCAACGCGCCGCTCCCTGGCCGATGGCCGGCCGCCTGCAGCAACCCCGGCCTCACCACGACCATCACCCGATACGTGCCCTGCCAACGTCACATTCGGTCATGACCCTTCGCACGGCCGCCATCGGCGAGCGTATGGGTACTGTCCGGGTGGTGACCGTGGCGTGCGGCACGCCAGGAGCCGATGCTGAGGCTACGCTGGCACGAGGCCAGCGGCGTCAGGCGATTCGGCACCGAGGCCACGGCGGATCCCCTGACGAGCGCGACCGTCACGTGGCCGCGGGAGGGCCGTCATGGTCAGTCTGAAATACGGCACGGTGTACTCCATCCAGAACGGCTACAACGCCTGGAACGGCGGGTATTTGGACACTCGAGGATCAGGTTGCCAGGACAATTATCTGTGCGTTTCTACCGCTGAGAGCTCTAATAGAACGAAGAGCGTCTCGAACCCCAACGGCGCAAGGACCGCCTCATGGCAGATACTCTCAGCGCAGAACAAGCAGCCCGGGCAGCCCGTCGTGAATGGTGATGTGATCTATTTTCTCAATATGTACAAGGGAAGCACCGGCAATGGCGGGTACCTGGACACTCGAGGATCAGGTTGCGCAGACAATCTGTTGTGCGTTTCTACCAGCGCGGACCAGGACAGACCCGACACGGATGGTAGCACCACGAAATGGCGAATAATCGCAGATTCTCCGTCCCCAGAAGGACAGGTGCAAACGGACTCACTGGTCCACTTGCTGAATGGCTGGAATGATTGGCAAGGGGGCTTTTTGGACACTCGCGGATCAGGTTGCCAGGACAATTACTTCTGCGTGTCTACCACTCCGACTTGGCAGAGAGATACGGGTAGCACCCACTGGCGTTTCTACGAAGAACTCTCGTCTTAGGCTGGGTGACGGCCAGGTCTGCGGATCAGCGGCGAGGTGGCTGCTGCTCGGCTCGGTCTGTCGTCATCCGCGCACAGCAGGCATGTCGGACGGGGTGCTGCCGTCACCCCTGAGGCCCGCTTCGGCGGGCCTCTTTCTTTTTCCTCGGTTCGACTGGCAGCGGGCGAGCCCACTCTCGGAACCGAGTCGATATGCAGAGCCTCGTCGATGCCTGGGTGCTCCGTGAAAGCGGGCAGTCTGATGAGTCGATCCGGGGTCAGCGCGCCGACCTGCTGAAGCCGCGGACACGGTGGCGGCGCGGCTTCTACGGTGATCAGGGCACGAGCCGGGCGCCTGAGATACTCATGCTTGTGCCGGCGGCAGGGGATGACAGAGAGATGCCAGAGTTGACGCTCACGCTTGAACGATGGCCTCGGTCAGCTTCTCCGGGGTGATCCCCTGATTGAGCGCCCCGCCGAGATGGACCCGCAACTAGCGCTCCTTCCCGTACGAGACCAGCGCCGCGGTCGTCAATCCCCACGCACGACGCTGGTCAGAATCTCGACGGCCGGCTGAAGCTCCTCCGGTTGGCTGCTCTCGGCGAGCGATTCGATCTGAGCGAGCATCGTCAACAGGATATCCGAGCCCGTGATGATTCCGACGACGCGACTATCTCGGGTCACGGGCAAGCGGTGGATACCCCGTTCGCGGAACAGCGTCATCGCGTCTCGGAGCGACGCCGATTCGGGGATCGACGTCGGCGAGGTCGTCATCACTGTGCGAACCCGCTCCGCCTGCAGGCGACGCAGGTACTCGCCCGGAACGAGGATCGATTGCTGTGAGAGCTCCTTGACCGCGCGCTCATGCCACGACATGATGTCGCGCTGGGAGATGACCCCGACGAGGCGACCCTCGACGTCGAGTACCGGGGCGCCGCTCGCCCGCCGACGGACCAGCTTCCGGAGGACGACGACGAGCGATTCGTCGTCCTGGACCGTCATGACGTCGCTGGTCATCACGTCCCTCACGTGCTGCTGACCGGTCGTCCGCGCTGCGATGGCCCGAGCGCTGGCCACGAGGACCGGTCGGTCGACGTTTCGGACAACCTCGTCGGCGACGCTGCCCAGGAACCAGCCGGAGACGCCGCCTCGCCCATGCGTCGACATGACGATCGCATCGACGTTCAAGGAGGCGGCGGCCTCCGCAATATGTCGGCTCACCGCCGACCTGGACTCGCCGACGATCGCCCTGGTCTCGACCGCGACACCGGCCGCGCGGAGCCTTGTGGCGACTCCGTCCAGGTAGGCGGTGGCCATCGGGACACCTTGCGCGGTTGTATCGGCGACCCGCACCAGTACAAGCGTCGATCCCGCCACGACGACCTCGCGGGCAACCTCCAGGGCACTCTCAGCCAGGACAGATCCATCGAGCGGAACCAGGAGCCGATTGAGCGACGGCTCACGGCGATGCTCGGCCGTCGTGGCGCGGACCAGGAAGACCGGGATCGACGTGTGCGTCACCAGTTGCATAGCGACGCTGCCGAGCACGACCCGCTTGAAGCCGCCGCGGCCGTGGCTCGCGATCACGATCGCCGCCGCGGAAAGCTCGTCCGCGAGGTCGAGCAGGGTGAAGGCCGGCCTGCCGTCCCGCATGATCGTCTCGACCTGCAGGCCGGTCGCGGCAAGCTGCTGCTGAACCCCGTTCAGATAGCTGGCCGCCTCTCCCTCCTCGGTCTCGAGCACCTGCTGATACACCTCGACACTCATGGACTCGTCGAACCCGGCCCCGGCGGCGTAGTTCGGATACTCCGCCACGCGGGCGAGCGTCAGGGTCAGGCCGCGTTCCAGCGCGAGCTTCGTCGCCAGGGGAAGAGCAGCTTCGCTCTCCTCCGAGCCGTCAAGAGGTACCAGTAACGTCTTCTGCACGATGTACCTCCCGCCTTGGCCGGGTCGGAGCGTCGACCGTGAGGTCGATGTCATCGGGACAATCGTGCCAGCCTGTAACCGGCATCGCGCTCGCACGGTGACCCGGCCACGACGCTGATCTACCACCAGCATCGCTGAGCTATAGCTCGGTCGGCAATGTGTTTTGTCACCTGGCTGAGCGGGACAGATGGTACCGAGCGACAGGCTCGGGTGAGACACCGGAAGCAATCCCGCCCGAGCTACCGGCGAGCGCCAGCCTCATCGGGGCCGGCGCAGTGGTAGCGGCGCTGGCGGTGGCACGCAGGCGACGACCGCTAGTCGATGAGGGTCCGGAGGATGCGGAAGTTCGTGAGCAGCAGATCCCGGCGCGCGACGTTGACCGGGTCGTTGGCCTCGTCGGGCGTCATCTCGTCGAAACCGTCCAGATCCGCCAGCATGATCCGGATGGTGTCCTGGGCCGGCAGGACATCGGTCCCGTGGCCGACGTCGACCGGGCCCAACGTCGCCAACTCACCGCGATCGTAGCGGGCACGCAAGTCGGCGATCCACGCGGCGAGCTCGTCATCCGGTAGGGGATCGCGCATCTCTATCGGTCATACCTTCCGGCCGAGGCCCGTGCAATGCTGGGCCTATGATGACAGATAGAGGCCCTGATCTCAACGTTTGAGAGGCCGGACAGCATCGGGCAGCCGAAGCGGCCCCGCGGAGGAAATCCGGGAGCTCTTTCTGCAGCCTGCTCTGTCAGGAGCGCCGCAAAGCGGCGTCAGGGCAGCGTCCCGTCGGCGCGGGCGGTCTGGATCGCCGTGTAGGCCGGTCGTGGCGTGCCGTCCGGATTGGTGATGCTCCACCACCACTGCTCGAAGTCGGGCGTCCAGGTCGGGTCCGGCATGTTCCAGACGAACATCGGGCCGATCCACGGAGACCAGTACGTCTTGGCGTACTGGTATGCCTTGACGGTGTACTCGGCCTGCTGCTCCGGCGTGACCGCGTAGAACGAGCGGTCCGCATGGATCGTGTCGGTGGTCCAGCCGAACTCGAGCACCCAGACCTGCTTGTTGACGTCGCCCTTGCGAACGATCAGCTCGTGCAGTTGCTCGACCCGCCGGAAGTAGAACGACGGGTGCGAGAAGGCCGGATTCGAGAGCAGCTCGGCCTCGGGCGGCGAGCCGTAGCCCGGCGCGTGGACGCCGATCGCGTCAGAGTACTCGTCCAGGTCGTTATCGTACAGCCACTCCAGGTAGGTGAGGTCGTCGATCGCCGTCCCGTCGTTCGTGCCAGTCGGCGAGAGGCCGGCGCTGACGACGATCTTCGTCGGGTCGCGCTGCTTGATCTCCTGGTACGACTGCCGCAGCAGCGACATGTAGTCCACCACCGCGCGGCGATTGATGATCGGCTCGACGCCGGTGCCGCCCCACTCACGGGAGAGGTTCGGCTCGTTCCAGACCTGGATCGCGTGGATGGTGCCCTTCGGCGAGCCGTTCGCGTAGCGCCGCGACATCTCGCCGACGATGTCCGCGTAGTCGAACGGATCGTCGGGCGGGCCGTTCTCGGCCGGGATGGCGCGGGCCCAGGCGGGCGGATGATCGACGCGCGCCATAACCTTCAAACCGACGGCACTGAGGATCAGCATCACGCGGTCCAGCTCGTCCCAGTCGATGCAGCCCTTGCAGCTCGCCTCGATGCTCCGCCACGGCACCGTCAGCTTGACCCATTGGAAACTGGCGCCCTTGATGAGATCGACGTCACGCTGCGTCGTCTCTGGGTACCCCATCAGGTGCGGCACCACGCCGTACTCCGGACTGGCCGTCGGCGGGACCGAGGCCGGGGCTCCGGGATCGACCTGGGCCATGCTGTTCGACGCCGGAAGCAGCGTAGAGACCCCGATCACCAGAGCCAGCAGTACGACGACTCTTCTCAGCAACTTCAACTCCATTGAGGTGCCCTGGTACTGGTGAGTGTCACGATCCTTCTGCTGGACCGGTTCTGACGAGTCCCAATTCGACGGCGCGGACTGCCGCGTGGGTCCTTGTCAACACCCCGAGCTTCCAATAGATCCGGCCGAGGCGGTTCCGCACGGACTCGGCGGTGATCCCAAGCTCGGCGCCAATCTGTCGATTGGTGTGCCCCCTGACGACCAGCTGCAGGATCCGGAGCTCACGCTCGGTGAGCGGAATCGGGTCACGGAGCCTCACCGCTGGGGTCTGCTGTACGGTGCTCGCCGAAGGCTCCTGTAGCCGTTCGCGCTCGAGCAGCTGCTCGATCAGGCTCTTGAGCCTGGCTTCGCGCTCCAGCAGTTCGCGGTGGAGAGCTTCCAGCGAGTCAGCACGCCCACGATCCGTCATGCGGCGCACGCCTCCACCGGCATGGTGACTCGCGATCAGCTGTCCGGCGTGCAGGGCTCAGCATCCTCATGCGACGTCGGTCACACGTGAACCAAGAAGAGAAGCCGTCCCTGCCTACTCTAGTGGTCGGCAGCGCGGCACGGAATGACGGTTGGCACCCACCGGATGGTGGCACCTGGCCCATCCTTCCGAGGTACTGCTCGCCGGTGTGGTCACGATTCACGTGACACGGCGAGCCCCATACGCACGTTCTCACGGCTCGAGACGCAACACTTACCCAGGCCGCCCGACCCGTCTGTGGCACGCTATTGGCCAGGGGGAGCGTTCACGGGCATGTCCGTGGACAGGACAGGATCTTCCGAGACGGCGCGGGGTCTGTCCTACGCGCAGGTTGGTTCCCGGTGACTCTCCGTCGGCGTCGAGGCGGCGGAAGGCGGGGCGGGTGACGCATCGAAGAGGGCCTCCTCGATCGCCTGCTGAGGACGTAGCGCAGCTCCGGCTGCCCAGGCAGCCGCGAACGCGTCAGGCGCGAGGGCGGCTCGGAGGGTGGCGAGGATTCGAGCGTAGGCCGACCGTCCGACCGTTGAGACGGTTGCACCGGCCTCGTCCAGCACCCGCTGAGCCGCCGCGAACAGGCGCGTACCGCGCTCGGCTTGCCCGCGGTCGGCCTCGATCGCGGCGAGGGCCTGAAGCACCTCGGCAACGCCAATCGCCTCACCCCGATCGCGGCGGATCAACAGGCTCTCCTGGTAGAGAGCGATCGCTCGATCGATCGCGCCCTGCGACTCGGCGATGGCCGCCAGCCCCTCAGTCGCCCGACACAAAGCGAGCACATCCGAGACGCGTCGGCTGAGTTGGAGCGCCTCCTCATACAGCAGCGCGGCCTGCTCGCGGTCGCCAAGCTCGAAGTGACTATCGGCGAAAAAGCACAACAACCGCGAGAGCCCCCGGACGTCGTGCAGATCGCGCTTGAGCGCGATCGACTCTTCGAACGCGACGATGGCCCGACGTGGCAGTCCCTGCGTGTTGAAAGCGCAGCCCAGATTGAGTAACGCCCGACTGAGCGCCCAGGTGTCGCCCGAATCCCGATAGATCGTGACGGCCCGTTCGAGCAGCGCGACGCCGCGCTCATCCTGGCCCTGAAACTGGACCACCATACCGAGATGCGTGAGCGCCCAGGCGACCCCGTCCAGGTCATCGAGCGCCTCATAGAGGGCCAGACCTTCTTCCAGCTGGGCCGCGGCGCGGGTGAGATCGTTGTGCATCCGGGCCAGCGCACCGTTGCTGATGAGCAGCTTTGCTCGGACCGCCGGCGCCTGCGCACCCGGCGCCGCGAGCACGCGGTCGAGCCAGCGACGCCCCTCGCTGTAGTGGCTCCGCACGAACCAGAATCGTCCGAGCGCGGCGGCCAGCCGAGCACTCTCCTCGGTTTCAGGGCGCTCGGTCAGGAGCCATCCGAGCGCAGCTCTCAAATTGTCATGATCGGTTTCGAGCTGGTCGAGCCAGACGACCTGGTCCGGCCCCCGCTCCTCTTGCTCGGCTTGCTCGGCTACGCGAAGAAAGTAGCGCGTATGGGCAGCATGGGCAGCAGCAGTCTCGCCGCATGCTGCCAGTTGTTCGAGCCCATACTCACGGATCGTTTCGAGGAGGCCGAAACGAGTCGATGCATCGTCCTGGCTCTGGCGGATCAGGAGGCTCTTGTCCACCAGTGACGCCACCAGATCGAGGATGCCAGATGCTGAGTCCTGAGCGTTGGTGAGCCGAGTCAGGGTGCCATGATCGTCCTGGTCGTCTGCCAGGTTCAGCATGGCCTCGGCCGCCGCGATCTCGAACCCGCCGACGAAGACGGCGAGACGCCGAAAGAGCGCCCGCTCAGGCTCGCTGAGGAGATCGTAGCTCCAGGCGATAGCATCGCGGAGGGTTCGCTGCCGCGCCGGAAGATCGCGTGGACCGCTCGTGAGCACCCCGAGCCGGGCATCGGTGCGCGGGCCGGCGAAGCGTGCCACCAACAGGTGTGGCGAGATCAGCTTGACGCGGGCGGCCGCCAGCTCCAACGCCAGGGGCAGGCCATCCAGCGCCACGCAGATCGTCGCGACAGCCCTCGCGTTCTCGGGGCTCAATGCGAAGTCGGACCTGGCCGCCACTGCCCGCTCCACGAAGAGCGCCACCGCCGGATTGTGCAGCAGCTCCTCGACTGGTAGGGGCAGGTCGGGGTCTGGCAGCGCCAACGGCGAGATCGGCAGCTCGCGCTCCTCCCGAATCTGGAGCCGTTCGCGACTGGTCACCAGGATCTTCAGGCGACGGCATCGCGCGAGCAGGGTCGCCACCACGGTGGCCGCTTCCACCACCTGCTCAAAGTTGTCCAGGACCAGCAAGGCCTGCTGATCGCGGAGGTGCTCCAGCACACCGTCAAGCGCGGGTCGGCTCGGCGATTCGCGCACGCCAACGGGCTCCGCGATTGCCGGGACCAGCCGCTCGGGATCGCGCACCGGTGCCAGGTCGACGAAGATCACACCATGCTCGAAATGGTCCACCAGGTGACTCGCGACGTGCACCGCGAGCCTGGTCTTGCCGGCGCCGCCCGGGCCGGTCAGGGTCACCAGGCTCACGTCTTCCTGGAGGAGGAGGCGGCGAATGGCCCGGACCTCATGGTCCCGACCGATCAACCTGCCACGTTGGATCGGCAGGGTGCTGCTTCGCGGGACACGCGTCCGGAGTGGAGGGAACTCGATCGGCAGGCCAGGCGCCGTCACCTGGAAGAGATGCTCCGGTGTGAGGATGTCGCGCAGGGCATGCTGGCCAAGATCCTCGAAGGTCGCTTCATCCCGCAACGGACCGACGACCGCGGCCCAGGTCGCGTCCGAGATCAAGATCTGGCCGCCGTGGCCGGCGTCGGCGATGCGCGCGCCACGGTGGACGTCCAGGCCGACGAAATCGCCGTTCACACATGTTGGTTCGCCGGTGTGCAATCCGATGCGGACGCGGATCTGACCATCCTCCGGCCACGTGTGGCTGGTCAGCAGGCGTTGTGCCGCGAGCGCGGCCCTGACCGCGTCTTCGGCCCGCTGAAATACGACGAAGAACGAGTCACCCTCGGTCCGAATCTCGTAGCCGTCATGGGCCTGGAACGCGGCGCGAAGCAGCGCGTTGTGCTCGGCGAGGAGCGCAGTATACCGATGGCCAACACGTTGCAGCAGTCGTGTCGATCCTTCAATGTCGGTGAAAAGGACCGTTACCGTGCCGGAAGGGACCTCAGCCATCTGGTGCTCCGGGCACGCACACATGGCGTCGGGTTCTCGTTCTGACGCCATGTGTGCGTGGCTGCGCGCTCGATGCAGCAGGCTACAGCGATCAGCGGCACAGAGTCAATCCTGCGCTATCTCACCTCAGGGCCATTTCATCAGAGACGTCCTGTGGCGAGGACAAGGAGAGCGGCATCGGCGGGTCGAGCGGCGTAGGTGCGGAGAGCCGCAGCGATGTTGGTCGCGCCGGATCGTCTGAGCAGGCCGATGACGAGGTTGCGGCAGGCGGCGAAGGTCTGAGCGACGGCGCCGACCCGCATCTGGGAGCGGTCCTCGTCGAAGGTGACGTCGCGCACGTGACGGAGGCGGTTCTCGATGCCTCAGTGTCCTCGGGCCAGGGCCAGGAGCGCCTTGGCGTCGGCCTGCTCGGGTGCCAGACTGGTGACGTAGTAACGGACATCCTGTTCCGTGGCGATGATCTGGCCGCGTCGGACCTGGAGCCGGTGGCGCTCGACCGCGCAGATCTCACGGACCTGCGGCCAGGGGGTGCGATGGCTGCCCGAGCTGCCGACGTCGGCGTTCTGCTCGGGATCGGCCAGCGCCCAGACCACCCGGACCTCACGACGACCGTGGCGCGCCTTTGGTGAGGCGTCGATGAACCAGGTGAAGCGTCGCGACGCATGGGCTTCGACCGGGCGGCAGCCCCAGCGCCGCCAGCAGCTCCGGATCATCGTCCAGCCGTTCTCGGCCCTACTGCGCCACGGCCGACTGGCCGCGCGCACCGCACAGCAGCACTACCACCGTCTGTTGGAGCAACGCCACCAGCGGGATCGGCTCATGACCCGGCCGCCAGCCATACGGCCGACGCGGGTCCGGCACCGCCGCCAATGCCTCGGCCAGCGATCCCGCTGCCGGTGCCTCGATCACCGGCACCACCTTCCGCTTCTGAAACACGACCCCACGCCCCACACCTCAGATAGCCGCTTACACTACCTCATCACCTCATCTGGTGAAAACGCCCTGAGCTAGCACAGAACCGTATGGCAGCACTGCGCAAGCGTGGGGGCCGGAGCCGTCGGGAGCGCAGGTCAGAAGGACACAAAGGCGGGGGAGGGCGAGCTCGCCCTCCCCCGCCGCCCTGCCTCCTGTCTCCTCGGTTAGCCCTTCTTCCAGTCTGCAATGTTCCAGGTGTTGTTGTCGAACGCGCGCAGCTCAGGGCCGCTCAGCCCCTTCGACTTCGCGCCGACGCCCTTCCGATTGACCAACGGGATGTCGGCGTAGTCGTCGATGACCAGATCGTTGAGGCGCTGCCACATCGTGGCCGCCTTGTCGGCGTCGAACTCGACGAGCACCTGCTCGAACAGCTTGTCGTACTCGTCGTTCTTCCACTTCATGAAGTTGCGCCCGGCGAAGTTGTTCGACTTCTGGGCCCAGGTCTTCGAGGGGTCCGGGCCAGTATACCAGCGGGTCATGTACGCGACCGGGAACGGCGAATCGGAACGATCGGTGAACATCTGCGTGTCGACCGAGAAGTGTGAGTAGGTGTCCGGATTGCCCGGGTCGCTGGAGAAGAAGACGCCAGCGTCGACCGACTTCAGCTCGGTCTCGATGCCGATCTTCTGCCAACCGTCCTTGACGATCGCCTGCTCCTTCTGCCGCAGCGAGTTGATCGACGTCTGGAATACCACCTTCATCCGCAGGCCGTCCGGCGTCATCCGGATCCCATCGCCGCCCCGCTTGTAGCCAGCCTCGTCCAGCAGCTTGTTCGCGGCCTCGATGTCGAAGACGAACTTCGTGCTCTTCGAGGCCAGGTTGGCCGGCTCCGTCAGGAGGTTCGGCGTGGTCGCGCCCGTGGGCCCGTACAGCTGCTTGACCATCGTCTCACGGTCGATCGCCATCGCCATCGCCTGTCGGACCTTGATGTCCTTCAGGAACGGGTGTTGGGTGCCGGCCTTCCCCCGCTCACCGTC
>Ga0209382_10000712_pt1 | contig 53727 bp, 39 predicted proteins | sample SoiMetdeltSBSDD5_FD_187599 | JGI IMG/M metagenome (GOLD analysis project Ga0209382, IMG submission 187599) | Bulk soil microbial communities from a Populus tree surrounding site in Tennessee, USA - Soil MetaG P. deltoides SBSDD5 (SPAdes) (version 2) | ecosystem: Environmental > Terrestrial >...
CCCACAGGCTATCCGACAATTCCCAACTCGCGACATCTGTGTAATGGCTCTCGTTGGCTTTGCTCATCTGGCATTTCCCTCCACCCTGCATTATCCAGCAGGGAGAGGTTTAGAGATAGGTTCTTAGTCTCGGTTTGGTGATGCAATACTATCCTCCAGGCTTGGACATCCAGATCAGCACTCGACCCAAAAACAAGGAAGATGGAGCACCATTTTCCTGGATACTGCAGATCTATAGATCCGATACGTATAACAGAAGCCTCTTCACGGCTACTAATGGGAGTTTCCACCTTGAATGCCCTACGCTCGAATTCGCCGACAAGAAATTATATGCTGTAATGAGCAACCCAGACTATTCCGACCAGGGACCGGTGGAATACGACATCCTGTTCCGGTATACGCCCTACAGGGCGATTTTGCGTTGCAAGGCTGGTGTTACCAAGGCTGAGTTCGTGATTCTGAAGAAATACTATGATCGGATATGGCTTGTTGACCCGCCGCGCGGCCCCGCTGGCAATCGCGTTGATGTGAAAGCCTGGGTACGTGGTGCGGCGATTATGATTTATGACGTGAAAGGCTTCATAAAAAATCACCGCGCAATGATGTCTCGGCCCAATATCCTGAAAGGCGTGCAGAAGACATTGGCCGAATCGCCTAGTGCCATCCTCGCATCCGAATGGTTGAGTCTGGCAGAAGCGGCCCGTGCAGGCGGGTTATTCCGCGAAGCCGAGAAGTTGTATCAGGAGAGCGCAGCTAAGTCATCTCTAGCTCGCCGGACTGATACGAAATCTGAAGCGCTTCGCGGTCTCCTGAGGCTCTATCTGGCTGAAGAGCAAATCGAGAAGGCCGAGAGTATTGAGAAATCGCTCACTGCATTGGTGAAAAAATCCCGGCGAAGCTAGAAAAGCACTTTTCCCAAGTGGCCAGCCGTTCATCAATTCCGGTCTCCTCCCCAACGAATCCGTGCGAAACGCCGCTTGTCATAAGCGGCGTTTCGCTGCCACAAAATTCCTACTATAATCTGAATAGTTTGGAAATGAGGTGTGTTGTGATCCACATCTGGCAACTACAGGAAGCCAAGAACAAATTCAAAGAAATGGTCGAAGCGGCCCTCACCAAAGGCCCTCAACTGATCACTAAACGTGGCGTTGAAACTGCCATTGTGCTCTCCTTTGCCGACTATCGCAAACTCCTTCTGACTCAGAAGAAACTCTCGGATTTTTTCCGTGAGTCTCCGCTGGCTGGCGTTGAGCTTGATCTTGACCGTGACCGTAGCTCAGTTCGAATCCAGCCCGTCCAGAACGATGTGTGACTTCCTAAAGGGATATGAACAAGAAATCTAAGACTGAGCTGAACGATGAATTGCGCCCGGAGTATGATCTACACAAATTGCTCAAGGGGGCTGTGCGCGGAAAATACGTGAAGCGCTATCGGGCCGGCACCAACTTGGTTCTGCTCGAACCTGACGTCGCCAAGGAATTCCCGAACGGGGAAGCGGTGAATGAAGCTTTGCGCTTGGTGATTCAACTGAGCAAAGTCCGGAGCAGTAAGAAACGCGGCCCAGCTAAGGCGAAAAACCTTTCTACAAGATGAAGCGCGCACCCGCACCTGGTATTCCTGTTGGTGGTTCGGCATAATGCTCGATCAGAAGTTCCCTGAGTTCCTTCAGTTCCCCTAGTTCCCTGTTTTTATGAAAGCCCTCTTCATCGGCGGCACCGGCGTTATCAGCACAGCTTGCTCTCAATTAGCCGTTGAGCAGGGACTTGAGCTATATGTCCTGAATCGCGGCCAGAGTTCGCGGCCACTGCCTGCCGGGGTGCATCAATTGCGCGGAGATATTCGCGATCTGGCTTCGGCGCAGGCCGCGCTTGGCGATCTTCACTTTGATGTGGTGGTGAACTGGGTGGCGTTTCTCCCCGAACATATTGAATCGGACTTGCGGCTCTTCCGGGGGCGAACCAGTCAATACATCTTCATTAGTTCCGCCTCGGCCTATCAAACCCCGCCCGTCAGTCTGCCTGTAACCGAAGAGACTCCGCTCGAAAATCCGTACTGGGATTACGCGCGGAATAAGATCGCTTGCGAAGAACGACTCCGGCGCGCCTACCGCGAAGAAAAATTTCCAATGACGATTGTGCGCCCTTCGCACACATATGACCCCAGCTATATTCCGCTGCGTGGCGGCTACACCGTTATTGACCGGCTGCGGCGCGGGCAGAAAGTCATTGTGCCGGGCGATGGCACCTCGCTGTGGGTGCTCACGCACAATCGAGATTTTGCGAAGGGAATCCTGGGATTGTTCGGCAATGCCCGCGCGGTCGGCGAAGCCTATCACATCACTTCCGATGAACTGCTAACCTGGAATCAAATCTACGAGGCGCTGGCCCGCGCGGCGGGCGCGGAGCCGCGTTTCGTCCATGTCCCTTCAGAACTCATCGCGGCTTACAACCCAAGCTGGGGGGCGAGTCTGCTGGGGGACAAGTCGAATAGCATGATCTTCGACAACACCAAGATCAAGCAGGCGGTGCCGGGCTTCGCCGCGACGACCCCGTTTGCGCTTGGCGCGCAAGAGATCATCACCTGGCACGACGCCGACCCCGCGCGCCGCGTGGTTGATGAGTCGTTCAACCAATTGACCGAACAAATCCTCACAGCCTATGAAAAAGCCTGGCCGCGCTGAGGTCTTACTCTCAGAAACCTGGTTTCTGCCTATTCCTTCAGTTCCCTGAGTTCCCGCGGTTTTTGCGGTTCCTGGCTCCTCTAAAACTTTGTGTCAAATCCCGTCGAGGCATATAATTACGGTAAGTTCATTCGGTTTAGGATTAAACGCTGCCCAAACAGTCAGAGCCTGTCTAATAATTGCTCCCCGCGCGCGTCTGTGGGCTGGGAGCGTGCTAAATAATTTTTCAAACAGGCTCTCGGGGATACTTCTGATGATACCTGGAAAGACCAAGTCTAAGGTGCGGATCCTCGTCGTCGAGGATGACGTCATCATCGCGCAGGATATCCAGCGGACTTTATTGAAGCTAGGCTATGAAGCGCTGTCGCCGGTGACCTCCGGCGCAGAAGCCATTCGGGCCGTCCAGGAGATCCATCCTGATCTGGTGCTGATGGACATCCAATTGCATGGGTGGATGGACGGCGTGGAGGTGGCCGATTACATCCAGCGCCAGTCCGGTATTCCGGTAATTTACTTGACGGCGCATTCGGATGAGGCCACGCTGGGGCGGGCCTTGCTCACCGAGCCGTTTGGCTACGTCCTCAAACCCTTTGAGGAGCGCGAGCTGCTCGTCGCCATTGAGATCGCCTTATACCGGTACGCCGCGGAAAAGAAATTGAGGCAGGCCGAGCAGACCATTACCGAGCAACACAGCCGGCTCCAAGCCTTGATTCGGTCCAGCCGCAGTGGAATTGTCATGGTCACGACCGATTGGCATACCCTGGTCGTCAACTCGGCGGCGTTAGAGTTATTTGGCCTGCCGGGCCGGCCGGAAGATTGGATCGGCCGCCCGGTTGAAGATTGGCTGCGCACACTCCGCCATTCCGCGCCCGGGGTCGTGAAAGCGACACTGGCGGAAAAACGCCGCATCCAGCGCGGTGATGAACCGGCCAAAGAAGGTGAGTACGAGGTTCCACCGCGCATCATCCATTGGCAGAACATGCCGGTGCTCTCGGGCCTCACGCCGCTGGGCCGGCTGATCATCCTGCGCGATGTCACCCGCGAACGGCGGCTGGAGAAAACGCGCGATGATTTGACCAAGACCATGGTGCATGATCTGCGCAACCCGCTCACCGTCATCATGGAAGCGCTCTACCTGCTCTCAGAACCGGATTTGTCCGAGGATGATCGGCAGCAGATACTAAAATCATCTCAGAACAGCGCGCAGTGGATGCTGAATCTGATCAATCGCATCCTATCCATCAGCCGGCTGGAAAGCGGCCAAGTGCCCTTGGAGCCGGACCGGACGAAGTTGGAGACGCTGGTCTCCGATATGTTTGAGTTGCAGGGGCCGCTGGCCGATGAGAAGCAACTCCGGTTACAAAACGATGTGCCCAAGACGCTGCCACCCGCCTGGGTGGATACCGACTTGATCGGACGAGTGCTGCAAAACCTGATCGGCAACGCGATCAAGTTCACTCCCCGCGAAAATATCATCCAAGTGACGGCTGAATTGGAGACGACGCCCGTCCCGCCGCACCTGCTCGTCGGGGTCCACAATCCGGGACCCGGAATCCCGCCGGAGCTGCAAGACCGGCTCTTTCAAAAGTTCGTCAAAGGCCGCCATCCTGAAGCGGGTACCGGTTTGGGATTGGCCTTCTGCCGGCTGGCGGTGGAAGCGCATGGGGGCCGGATCTGGGTTGAGAGCGGGAACGATCACCTGACCACTTTTAAATTTACGCTGCCGGTTGCCGAGGAGCTCCCAGCCCAATGATTACTTGCCCGAACTGCCACCATTTAGAATACGATGGGGAACTCATTTGCTCCAAGTGCGGTCAGCCTTTGAATACGAATAAGCCGCGGGCCTCGGGCAAGGGCACGAAAACTTTTGACACCGGCCAGTTGCGACAGTCTACCGCCGACGCGACCACCGCCGCGCCCGCGCTCCATCCGGGTCAGATTGCGCTCGTCATGGTCACCGCGCCTCACCCGCTTATTTTGGAGGTGCGGCCCGAATATATTTTGGGTCGAGAAGAATCGATGGAGGGAGGGGCCGAAGTCATTGATTTTGGCCCGTATAGCGGACGCGAATTGGGCGTTTCCCGCCAGCATGCGTCGCTGCGGGTAACGCACCAGCAATTGCTGCTGATGGATTTGGGCAGCACGAATGGGACCCGCTTGAAGGGGGCCTTGCTCTCACCTCACCAGCCGGCCCGCGTGGAAAACGGCGCGGAAATCCGGCTGGGCAAACTCCCGCTCCGGATTTATTTCCAATTTTGACCGTCAGCCGTTTCTGTTTCTAATAAAATTTATTGTATGCGTGCGCGTCCCCTTGCGATTTACGCAATCACCCTCCTCGGTTTGGCGGCCGTTTACGTAGTCGCCGGTAAACTCGGGTTGAGTCTGGCGAGCGTGTATCCCAACGTGGCGGCCATCGGGGTCCCCACCGGCATCGCGCTGGCCGCGTTGCTGCTGCTTGGCTATCGCGTTTGGCCTGCCATTCTCCTTGGCGCTTTCCTGGTGCATGTCACGACCACCGGCAGCGTCATCCCCTCCTCGGCATTGCGGTGGGAAATACCCTGGAAGGCCTGGTGGGAGCTTATCTCGTTAATCGCTTCGCGCATGGCCGGCAGGCCTTTGAACATCCCGTGGATGTTTTTAAATTTGTGCTACTCACCCGACTGCTAAGCCCGACCGTGAGCGCCACGCTCGGCGTGACGAGCCTCGTGGCCACCGGTTTTGCTCCCTGGGCAGACTACACCGCCCTTTGGGTTACCTGGTGGATGGGGGATGGGGTGGGGACGCTCATCATCGCGCCGGTGCTGATTTTGTGGGCCTCTCAGCCGTTCAGGCGCTGGCTTCCAGACCGGACGCTGGAGGCGGGTCTGACCTTGAGCGTCTTAGTGTTGATCAGCCTGATGGTCTTCGCCGGTCCGGTTTCGCCCTTGATCAAAAATTATCTACTCGCATTTCTGTGTGTCCCGCCCGTTCTCTGGTCAGCCTTCCGGCTAGGCCGGCGCGAAACCGCCACGGCGGTCCTCCTCTTGGCGGTGATTGCGGTCTGGGGCACGCTCCACGGCGAGGGGCCATTGGTGCGTGGCTCGCAGTCCGAGACGCTCTTGGTGGTGCAAGTCTTCATGGGTGTGATCGCGATCATAGGCTTGGTCGTGTCGTCCAGCGTGGCGGAACGCAAGCGGATCGAGGTCGCCCTGCAAGGCGCTTACAATAATCTGGAGCGGGAGGTTCATGCACGGACTTATTCCCTCTCTCAAGCGTTACAGGCTTTACAAGCTGAAATCGCGGAGCGCAAGCAAGCGGAAGCAGCCTTGCGCGAGCAAACGCAGCTCTACGAGAGTCTCCTCCGCGCGCAGAGCGAGATGGGGGATGGGGTGGTGATTACCGAGGGCACGCGTTTTATTTATCTGAACGAGGCGCTGGGCCGAATGTATGGCTATACCACTGACGAGTTGGCGACGATGCCCTCCTTTTTGGAACTCGTCGTTCCCGAACAGCGCGCCTCAATCGCCGAACGTTTGAGCCAGCGATTGCAAGGCAGAGATGCCTCGGATCGGGGGGAAGCCACCATCGTCCGCAAAGATGGGCAACGCATCCAGGTTGAATATTCGGTGAAGACCATCCAGGTAGGTGACCAGACCCGCTTCGTCTCTATCATCCGGGACATTACCGAGCGCAAACAGGCGGAGGAGGCGTTGCGCACCGACGAAGAGCGGCGGCGCCTCATTATTGAGGGGGCCTACGACGCGTTTGTGTCCATGAACACCGCGGGCGTGATTACCGCCTGGAATCGCCAGGCGGAGATTATCTTTGGTTGGCCCCGGTCGGAAGCCATTGGCCGTTCCCTGGCGGAGACGTTGATTCCGGAGCGCCACCGTGAAGCACACCGACGCGGCTTGGCGCACTACCTGGACACGGGTGAAGGTCCGGTCTTGAACAAACTCTTCGAAATGATGGCCTTGCACCGGGATGGACACGAGTTTCCCGTCGAGTTGACCATCACGCCGCTGCGCTTGGGAACAAACCATTTCTTTTACTCTTTTGTGCATGATGTGACCGAGCGCAAGCGGGTGGAGGCGCAGCTCCGGGCCTCACTGGAAGAAAAGGAAGTCTTGCTCAAAGAGATTCATCATCGCGTCAAGAACAATCTGCAAGTCGTCTCCAGCTTACTTAAACTGCAAGCCGAATCGATCCAAGATCCGCAGGTCGCCAGCCTGTTCCAGGAGAGCCGGCACCGGGTGCGCGCCATGGGGCTGCTGCACGAACGGCTGTATCAATCCGAGAACCTGGCCCACATTGATCTGGCGGACTATGTCCGGGGCCTGGTCATTCACCTCAGCCGATCTTATTCGCTACGCGAAGTCGAAATCCGAATCAACGTTGACAAGCTGACGTTGGACATTGAGCGCGCGGTGCCGTTTGGGTTGATCATCAACGAATTGGTCTCCAACAGCCTGAAGCACGCCTTCCCGCAGGGGCCGGGGGAGTTAGTAGTCACCGTGGAGCGCCAAGGTGATGCGCTGGCGCTCAGGGTAAGCGATAACGGCGTGGGGCTGGCGGAGGAATTAGATATTGAGCATCTGCCCTCGATGGGATTACAGTTAGTGAGGTCGCTCTGCACGCAGTTGCATGGTGCGCTGACCGTCACCCGCCAGCCGCGGGGGACGCTTTTCACCGTGACCATCCCGGAAGAGATGCGGGCCTAGGGCTAACCCGCGGATTCTCGGTGTTGAGTGGGCGTTTGGGATGCCAGGCTAGAGGCCCGTAATCTCTTTGATTCTCTGTTGGGCCAAGTCCGCGCTTCCGGCGCGCAGGTGGTCGAGGATGTCCGAGTCCACCAGCGCATACCAGCGCGCGCGGCGTTCCTCGAAGTCGGGATAGCGCGCGGCTAGCGGCTCCCGCAATTTCTCCATCAACTCTAAAAATTCGGCGTACTCCGGGCCAAACTCGCGCGCCATCTTTTCTTTGAGCCGGACCGCGAGGGCCGGAGCGCTGCCACTTGTCGAGATCGCAATTGTCAGCGCGCCCTGGCGCACAATGGAACCGGCGATGAAGTTACAGTGCGCTGCGTCGTCTACAGCGTTGAACAGAATCCCAGCCGCTTCGGCCTCTTGCCAAACCTGCTCGTTTATCGCCCGGTCATCGGTCGCGCTGATTGCCAGAAATGCCTCACGCACATCGCCGGGCTGGTAGCCGCGCTCAATGTGTTGGATCTTTTCTTCCGTTGCTAATTTTTTTAGTTCGGGGGTGAGTTCGGGGGAGATGACGGTCACGCGCGCCCCGGCTTCGAGCAAGCCCACGACTTTGCCCTCAGCAATCGAACCGCCACCGATCACTACACAGCGGCGATTCGTCAAGTTAAGGAAGATAGGGTAGTAAGGGAGTGGCATACGGATAACAAAAAATAATTAACCGCAGAGCACGCGGAGTTCGCTGAGAAATTCAAGATTCTCTGCGCTCTCTGCGTGCTCCGCGGTAAAAAGATGTTAGGTAATCTAAATCAATCAGGCGACCGCCTCGACCACGACCGCTTCCTCTTTGTGATTATTAGTCTCAATCGCGCGCGCGTAGCCCGTCTCCAGCAAGTACTCCAAAATCAAGCGCGCGTTCTCTTCCGGCGTGTTCGCGACCGTGTCCAGTGTCATCTCGGCATGCAGCGGCGGCTCGTACGGATCGTCAATCCCGGTGAAGCCGGTGATCTCACCGCGGCGCGCTTTGGCATACATGCCCTTCACGTCACGCTGTTCGCAGACATCAATCGGCGTGTCCACAAAGACCTCGACGTAGCGATCTTTGCCGACCATGTTGCGCACGTCGTTGCGCGTCGCCCGGTAGGGGCTGACCGCCGCGCAGATCACCACGCCGCCATGTCGAACGATTTCCGCTGCCACATAGCCGATGCGCCGGATATTCACATCGCGGTCGTCCTTGCTAAAGCCTAAACCCTTGGAGAGATGCGTGCGAACCACATCGCCGTCCAACACCGTGACCTGGCGGCCATGTTCGAGCAGCAGCACGGTCAAGACATCGGCGGTGGTGGATTTGCCCGCGCCGCTCAAGCCGGTGAACCAAATGCACACACCCTGGCGATGGCGCGGCGGATACGTCTCCGAAAGAATCTCCGCGACTTCGGGCCGAGTGAACCAATCCGGCAGTTTGCGCCCTCGGTTCAAATAATCCTCGCGCACCTGCGTTCCAGAGATGGAAGCGGTGCGTTTGTCCGGTGTAATCTTGGGCGCTTCCTCGTAGCGTTCCTCTTCCGGCAGATAGACCAGTTCCTGAAAAGGAACCATCTTTACGCCCAACTCTTCGCTGTATTTCTCGACAAGTTCCTGCGCGTCATACGGGCCATAGAATGGTTTGCCGGTGGAATCGTTGCCGGGACTGGCGTGGTCGCGCCCGACGATGAAATGATTCGAGCCGTGGTTGCGTCGGATGAGCGCATGCCACAGCGCCTCGCGCGGCCCGCCCATGCGCATCGCCAACGGCAGCAGCGCCAGCAAGATGCGGCCCTGATCGTAGTAGCCCTGCGCCAGCGCCTTGTATGTCCGCACGCGCGTGTAGTGATCCACGTCGCCGGGCTTGGTCATGCCCACCGAGGGATGCAGCAGCAGCACACCATCCACTTCTTGAACCGCGCGCTTGGTTAATTCCTCGTGGACGCGGTGCAGCGGGTTGCGCGTCTGGAAGGCGACGACATTCGCGTGATCGAAGGTTTCCAGTCGCTCCCGACATTCCGCCGGCGTCAGGCGCAAATCTTGAAAATCGTGACGGCGAGGAAGCGCTAATACTTGCAACCGTCCTGAGATATTTACCTTGCCCCAGCGAAACATCTCGGAGACGAGCGGATGCCGCAAGTCCTGCGACCCAAAGACTTTCTGCGCGACCTCGTTATGATCCCATTCGTACACTTCTTCGATGGTCATCACCGCCAGCAGATTATTTTTGGAATCGCGCAACGCGATGTCCTGGCCGGCTTTGATGTCCGGGCCGGGTTCGACGGGCAACGTTACCGGAATCGGGAAGATGTGCCCATCCGCCAAGCGCATCTCGTCCAGGACGCGCTGATGATCGGCGCGGCTCATGAAACGATCCAACGGCGAGAACGCGCCGGTCGCCAACAATTCCAGATCACACACCGCTCGCTCGGAAATCTGGATCGAGGGGAGGTGGTTGGCGTGTTCCTTCACCTCGTCCCGCTTTTCGGTGGGAACCAGCAAGTCCACCAGCTTGTCGCCGTAAGGCGTTATCAATTTAGAACTTTTTGCTTTCAATTTCTTTATCCTCTTTCTACATAAGAATGAAAAACGGAATACGCAATACGGAATACGAGAGACTTATTCCGTATTGCGTATTCCGTTTTATTTCGCCTTAGGCTGCAAGTGAATGCCGCACTCGGTCTTGGCCAGGCCTGACCACCGCCCGGCGCGCGGATCATCCCCCGGCGCGACCGGCCGCGTGCACGGCCAGCAGCCGATGCTCGGATAGTTCTGCAAGTGCAGCTTGTTGAACGGCAACTCCCACGAGTGGATGTGTGCCCAAACATCCTCCGCCGTCCAGGCCGCGAGCGGATTGAGTTTCACCAGCCCGTTGGAGCGATCCCATTCCACCAGCCCGGCGTTCGCGCGGGTGGCTGTTTGATCCCGGCGGATGCCGGTGATCCAAGCGCGCTTGTCTGATAAGTAACGGCGGAGCGGTTCCACTTTGCGGATCTGGCAGCACAGGTTCGGCTCGCGCGACCAGAGCGCCGGGCCATGCTTTTCGGCTTGCTCCTCGACGGAGAGATCGGTGCTCACCCGGACGAACTCCTTACCGAACCGCCTCGAAAGTTGATCGCGCAGTTCGTAGGTTTCGGGGAAGAGCAGATCGGTGTCGAGATAAAAGACCGGCGTCGCCGCTTTCATTTCCGTGAGCATGTGCATCAGCACGATGCCCTCCGGCCCAAAACTGGAGGCCTGCACCAATCCTGGCCCGAAGTTCTCAACTCCCCAGCGTAGAATATCCTCCGGCGGATGGCCCTCTAGACTATCGCTGACTTGCTTCAGCGCTTCCGGGGTCCAGGCGACAGGGGCTTCGGTCAATACAAAGTCGGTTTGTTTAGTCATAGTGTACATAGCGCCTCAACGTATTCATACTTCGCTTACGGAATACGCTATACGCACTACGTATTCCGTATTGCGTATTCCGTGAAAGGATCAATCCGCCTCTACTTCAGTCTTGAGCGGGATGCTTATTTCCTGACAGCTTTCCGCGTTTGAAAGTGGATCGAACCAAGTTAACTGTTCGCTCAATTTGACCACTTCGCCGACGATGAGGGTGGCCGGCGGCCCGATCTCTCTCGATTTTTCGGCGATGTCCGCCAGTATGCCGCGGACGACGACTTGCGCGGTGGTCGTCCCCCATTCGATGACTGCGGCCGGCGTTTCCGGCGCGCGCCCGTGGGCTACCAGTTGTTCCACAATCTCCGGCAAATGACGGACGCCCATGAGAAAAACCAACGTCCCGGATTTAGGCAGCGCTTCCCAATCAATGACCGAGTCCGGGCCGCACGTGTGGCCGGTGACGACGGTGAACGTGCTGGCGAAATCGCGATGCGTGACTGGGATGCCGGCGTAAGCGGGCACGGCAATCGCGCTCGTCACGCCGGGGATAACTTCAAAAGGAATGCCAGCTTCGGCCAGCGCCTGGGCTTCTTCTCCGCCGCGCCCAAAGACGAATGGATCGCCACCCTTGAGCCGCACGACCGTTTTGCCCTCGCGCGCTTTGGCGATCAGCAGGTCATTAATTTCATTCTGCGGGCGGCGGTGAAGTTTGGGTTCTTTGCCCACATCAATCAGTTCAGCGGCGGACGAAGCTTCCGCCAGCAATTGCGGATGGACGAGACGATCATAAAGAATGACGTCCGCCTGCCGCAGATAGGTCAGACCTTTGACGGTGATCAACCCCGGATCACCCGGCCCCGCGCCGATGAGATAGACTTTACTGTTCATTGATGATTGTTGATTGATGATTTCTGATTGCTGATTAAGACTTCAATCAGCAATCAGAAATCATCAATCAGAAATTCCTCGCTTGTTCTAATTTTCTTTGCGCTGCACCTGTTTCTAAAGCACGCCGGACGAGTGCAATTCCATCGTTGAGATCAGAGGCTACTTTGAGGAGTGACAGGATGACTCCGGCAGTAAGTGTTGCTTGATCGGTGGCCGGGCCTGGTTTTCCGGCGATAGCGTCGGCGTTCAATTGAGCGTGAGTCTGAACATCGGGCGGGACGGCAATCCGCTCACGGACCGGCAAGCCCGCCGAAGCCGGGTCAAGCACGATATCGTCGGCCTCCGCGGCAGCGAAGACGTGCGTCGCGCGCCCGGTCGCCATCTCAATCGAGCCTTCCTCGCCCTGCACAATCCAACTCGCGCGCGTGCCGGTCTGGGCCAGGCGCAAGCGCTCCAAATACTCACCGTGAAAGAAGCCGCTGATTTGGTAGGGCGCGTTCGCCGGGTTGAATAATTTTTCCACGCTGTTCAGCGCCGTCCGCAAGCCGAACTCGCGCCGCAGCGACGTGAGCGCGTTCCACTCCGGCGCAAACTGCGCCGCATCCAAGTAACCGACGCCGACTTTCTCGATCATCTGCTCGACCGCCGACGGTTCTAAATTGGCGGGGAGGCCCAGGGCTGCGAAGACTGCGCCCGGTGCGATGCCTTGCTTCGTTGGCACACCTTCCGCACCGTGCAGGATGGTCGGGACGCCCGCCGCAGCGAGGATGATCGCGATGGCCGGAGCGAGTTGCACTGTTTTTACTTTGCCATCATACGGTACGCCGAAATCCAACAGCCCTTCGACGCGCGGCGAAATTTTATGAATGAACTCATCGCGTGTGACGTGCGTGAAGCCTTTGATTTCGACCTCGGCCTCGCCCTTCACACGCTGACCAATCAAGAACCCGCCGATTTGAGCGGGCGTGGCGTCGCCGCGCAAGATGAGCCGCATGGCCTCGATGGCTTCAACGTAAGTCAAATCGCGGCGCAGCTTGTTCCCTCGACCGACCGCTTTGACGAACGGAATAAAAGCGTCCGGCGAGGAGAGCGCGATGGAAGGCAGAGCTTGATTCTCGGTAATGGTTTGCATTTGAATACCGCGTGATTCGTGACTCGTGAGGCGTGAAGGTCACGTGTCACGAATCACGCGTCACTTCTCCAAATTCTTCAACAGCCCCTCTACACTAAAACTACCTTCCGCCTTCACGTTCACCGTAAATCGCTCACGTGGTTCTGGGTCGCGTTCCAGGGTGTACTTCGCGCCGCCGTAGAGCTTGTCAAAGAGCGCCTTCAGTTCCGGCTCCAGCGCGGAAAACGTTTCAGCCGTGTTCGGCGCAAGCAGCCGGTCGTTGATGAGCAGTTGCGCTTCCTGGCCGTTGAACTTGAGCTTGTTTTCTTTCTCGAGCCGCTGGCAGGCCAGCAGTGTCGTGCGCACGACGCGCGCCAAACGGTCTTGCGGATTTCCGTTGAGCGGCGCTTTGCGGTTGTAGAGCAGGCCCAGCCGATTGCCGGCGTTGTCCAGACTGTAATTCGCCTCATGACCGATGAGGACAATGCCCGGCCCGGCATGGACGTGCCGGTAATCGGCGACATCGACTAATAGATCCTCGGTGGCCCGCTTTTGGATCCAGCCGTTGAAAATCGTCAGGAAGTCTTCCAGGTTGATGGCTTCCGGATTGGCGACGAAGAATTTGACGTTGAAGTGTTGGACTTCCATAAAAAATTCCTTTGCTTGGCCTCACCCCCGGCCCCTCTGCTGAACGCGCCTCCTTCGACTGCGCTTCGCTCCGCTCAGGACGCGCGTTCAGGAAAGGGGTGCAATACAAGAGTCTCTGCTCCCCCTCTCCCGACGACGGTTTTTGTCGTCGGGAGAGGGGGTTGGGGGGTGAGGCAGTTACGGCACCGGCTGCGTAATGCTCATCTTGCTATAGCAACTATGCGCGGCTTCGACGACGAGTTGGGCCTCTTCAATACGTTGATGCGCGACTTCCGGCGTGTAAGGCTTGGCCGATTGCTCATGCGCATGGAAAAGATACTGCCCGAACTTGCCGCCCGCGTACGGATCCCAAAACAGTTGCGTGTCATAGAAGCGCGTGCGGAATTCGCTCACAATGCGATCCGGCTGGTTAGGAATATCGTAAAACTGCGTCTGCACCAGCGCTCGGGCGGCGCGCAACATGGCGCCGTAGGCTTTGTCGCCCGCCTTCTGGGATTCGCCTTGATCGAGCAGGACGTTCGCTTCAAAAACTTCGCGCTCGGCCGCGACCAAATCAAACTCGACGCGTGAGACCACTTCCCCCGCGCACTCGCCCACACCCATATCGCCGATGGTGAATTCGCGCGCATCCCGCCAGTCGGTGTAATACGACGGGTCTTCGTCGTGCGTTGGGATGCGGGTCAGATCGTCCAGCATCTTCTTGATCTCGACTTTGCCGACTCGCTTCACGAAATCCTGGAAGCTCTCGCCCTTCAACCGATCCGAAACATAGCGCCCGGTCAGGCGCATGACGGCCTCCGGGACTTTCTTGGACGGCACTGCGCCGATGGGCAAGCCGTACGCGCCGCCGTTCTCATTCCATTGGCCGCCGAGCATCACCTGGAAGTGTGGGACGGTGTAATTTCCCGAGCGCCGACTGACGCCATAGAACCCAAGGTCGGCGACGTGGTGCTGGCCGCATGAATTGAAGCAGCCGCTGACTTTGATGTGCAACCCCTTGATCGCTTCGTCGAGAGTGTGACTCCGCTCCGCGAGCCGTTCCCGCAGTTCGCCGGCCAGCCCACGCGAAGATGCGATGCCGAGCTTGCAGGTGTCCGTGCCAGGGCAGGCCGTGACATCCAAAATTGTGCCCGCGCCCGGTAGCCCCAGGCCGATTTCCTTGAGCGCGGCATACAACTCAGGCAAGTCGGATTCGCTCACCCAACGCAGGACGATGTTCTGATCTACCGTCGTGCGAATCGTCTCGGTGGTGTACTTCCGGGCGAGGTCGGCTAAGCGGCGCAATTGGAACGAAGTGATGTCGCCAAGCGGCAGCGTGACGGTTGCGATGACGTACCCCGACTGCTTTTGCTCGGAGGTGTTGGTCTGCACCCATTCGTCAAAACCTTCCGCTCGGGCCGCGCCATTAAGCGCCGCCGCGGGGCGCAGTGGTTTCTCGTCGTCCGCATGCAGGTCTTTCAAATATTCTGTCCAGGCCGGATCGTGAGGCAGAATCTTGCGCTCTTCGAGCACGAGGCGGCGGAACTCTTCAATGCCGAGTTGGCTGACCAGGAACTTGATGCGCGCGCGATTGCGATTCTTCTTTTCACCCAAGCGAGCGAAAACGCGGGAGATGGCTTGCGCGATAGGAAGCAGTTCTTCTTCCGGCAGAAACTCGTCGAACAATTTGGCCTGGTGCGGAACCGTGCCCAAGCCGCCGCCGACGTATAGTTCAAAGCCGCGCTTGATCTGTCCATTTTCAAGTCGCGTGACGACCACCGCGCCCATGTCGTGCATGTTGACCAAGCCGCAGGCGTTGTGCTTGCAGCCAGAGAAGGCGATCTTGAATTTCCGTCCGAAGTCCTGCGCGTCCGGATGCCCGAGCAGGAATTTTGCGATGGCTTTGGCGTACGGTGTCACGTCGAACGTTTCCGTCGAGCACACGCCGGCGATGGGGCAGGCGGTCACGTTACGCACCGAGTTGCCGCAGGCTTCGCGCGTGGTGATGCCGACCGCGGCTAACCGGCGCATCAGGGCCGGGGTATCGTCAATGTGAACGAAGTGGAGTTGAAAATCTTGGCGGGTGGTGACGTGGGCGATGCCGTCGGAGTATTCTTCGGCGACATCAGCCATCAACTCAAGCTGCTGCGCGTTCAGGCCGCCGAACGGAATCTTGATCCGCTGCATGCCGGGCGCGTCCCACATGGTGTTGGGGCCTTTGGTCAGTTCACCGGAGGGAAAGGGTAGGCTCTTGGTTTCGCGGCCATCCCAGCGTTGACCGTTGTCGTAGCGCTGGCCGTAACTGCCGCGCCGCAAGCGCGTTTCCGCAAACAGCTTCTCGTCAATCTTGCCTTGCTTGCGCAACTCGATTTCAGTTTCGTAAATGTCTATTTCCCTCGCGAAAACCGGCGGCATTTCGTCGAGAAGCTTTTCTTTCCAGAGTTTGTTGCTCGCTTTCATCAAGTAATCCTCCTAGCTAAAGTCGAGGTTTCAGACCTGACAGGTGGGCGCAAATGGGCACCATAAAAATTAAGTTTTTGTACGCCCACCTGTCAGGTCTACACCACACAACAAAAAAGCCCGGAGCATTCTCCCGGGCTTTTATCTCTCAGGTGAACGCTCCCCCATCCGTGGGACTGCGGGGGAGCCGTTGCACTCAATCGCCAGTTTGGTTTGCCAGTCAGGCAGCAAGACCAAGCAGGCGGGGCGCGACCATCCCCCGCCTATAACAGAAGCAAGAAATTCCGAAAGTGCCTGAACGCATAAGATTAATCATAGGATAAGTTAGCCAGATTATATGTCTCGTTATAGATGTGTCAAGTACCCGATTGCACCATCCTGGGCAGACCTTGGGTGTCGGCTTAAAACAAGAGAGATGGAACTAAAACTCAAACCCAGAGCCAGCAAAGAGTAGATAAAAAGTTTCACTCGAGGATAACGAGGCGAGGGTTCAGTGTCAGACCACCAATGTTTAGCGGGCCAAAGAACTCGCAAGAGGCTAACCAAGGCAACGACGCGAAAACCCCACATGAAAATGAAAGAGGAAAAGTTTATCCTTGGCGGCTCCTTCAATCCAAACCCTGAAATTCCAACCATGACCACTTGTAGAATGACAATTGTCAAGGTGAAACCATATAGGAGATAAAATACATCTCTCCATCTGCTATATTTGTTCCTCCACTCGTCAATAGCTCCAATAAATACGCCCAGTAAAAGCAAAAAGGCTGTAATTTGAAATAGATTGAACAGGTTGATTACAATTTCAACTAGCTCATTCATAAAATGAAAAAGACTTCTTGCTATTCTTGTCTTATTTTTACCTGCATAAAAACAGGCTGATAAAAAAGGTCAATGCCAAAGATAAGAAGACAGCGGGTGCGCCTCTAATGAATTTATCCTCAAACGATCCCCAACTATTGTGACGGGCTTTCTGATACCATTGCGGCCATTGTTTTTTTAAAAAGAGATCGTATCCTAAGCTGCAAGCAATATAAATTAATATCCATAAAGCTACAGGAGAGTAATACTTGCACATTAATCACTCCGTTCAATGTCGCATAAATGAAATTAGCGGAAAGCCGTTAGTTAGAAAAACAGACTTCGCACCAATTTCACTAGCAAGACAACAATGATTGGTACAAGAAATGCTAACAGTAACGCTAATAGCGAAACAATGGATCGCCCTTCTGTAGAACCAAGAGACCATTGTTCATAAAGCCAGGGCCAAAACTTTCGGGCGAAGGCTAAGACAATGAAACCGCTTATGTTCAAGAAAAGGAAAATCAGGATAAGCGAAAAGCAAGTTTGCAACATTCCATGACCTTTCATTTCCCTAGAAATTCACGAGCTCGTGATAATACTTCTTCGCATACCGAGTCTGATGTGTTGATTTTTTGTGAGAGACAAGCTGAAACAAGTCTAGATAGCCCGATTGATGCCCCATTGAGCCAATAAGATATACCAGAAGTAAAAGCATGCACTTCTACAGGGTTTAGCAGATAAGTCGGTGTAAAAGGCAACCATCCTGTTTTTGCGGACAGGATTTGCAATGGGCCCGTAAGTGCTTTTAGTGCCCCAAACTCTTGTTGTATATGAGCGAACTCGTGGAAAAAACCACCCGCAAGTCGCCAAGGATCGTCAAGCGCAGAGGCAGCAAATTCTATAGTGCGCGTTCCGAGTGGACGATAGAAACGGTTGCTTTTTACCAAGTCTACTCCTAAGTCGGCAGCCAACTTTTCCAAGTAGATTAATCTTTCCGCGCTGCTTAATGTGCGCAACTCCCATGCAAGTCTGATGGACCTTATTCCGTTACTTACCCCTGCAATTAAGGTGCCTCCTAATACTGTATTTAATAGCATATCACCCATTGCAAGTGCTTTTTTCCACCAAGGCGTGTTGGGATCATTCATCGTAATGAAGTCTTGTTGAATGTTTTCATAGCCTGTTAGATAGCCTAAAATTGTCCATCCCAGGCCTCCACCATCTAAACCGTTGTAAGCAAAGTAGCCTGCCAGATAACCTGCCATTGACCATGCCAACTTCGGGGAGAATGGCATAAGTGCTCCAATGAGTGCCCCGGCAATTGTAAAGCCAAGAACCTCCATGAGGTTGACGTTATTAATTCCATTGGAATATGCTTGAACTACGAAATCAACAGAGCCAGCCACCATACCCCCGATTAGCGCCCCTCGAACCGCATATTCACCAAATGCCTGATACCCACTCGGATCGGAGTGATTGACCGGGTTATCCCCTGCGTAGACGTAGCGATTCAACTCAATGGGGTTGTTGAAATTGATCGGGAAGCTATCCTGGCTCAGGAAGCGGCCAATTGCTGGATTGTAGTAACGAGCGCGCAGGCTATAGAGATCGGTGGAAGCATCAAACTGCTGGCCAGTGTATTGATAGGCATTAAGCGTGGTGCCCGTATGATTTTGAAGTTCACCAAAAGCTGTGTAGTTGTACGTGTCGGTTACGCTGCCGGCGCTGTCAGCTAAAGCCCGGACACTTCCTTGCCCATCTTGCAGGTAGTAACTGGTCACGCTGCCTCGCGTTTGTGATAACAACTCTGCCTCACCCAGCATGTAGCTGGCGAGAGTTGCACCACTTCCGTTCGTCTCCAAAAGCACATCGCCGTACACAGAGGCCTCGTCCCACAAGTAATTTGTGACTTGAGCGCCAACAGTCTGCTGCACGCGCCGCCCACCGGCGTCGTAGGTGTTGGCGATGGTTGTGCCATCTGGCAAAGTCACGCCTGTCAGGCGGTTGAGGCGTCGTAGGCTGTAAGAGGTGACCTCTGCGCTGTTAGTAGTGGCAGTCAGGTTGCCGCGCCCATCGTATTGATATTGAACTGAGCCAGCCGTCAGTAATTGGTCGAGATTGTTGTAGGTGTAGTTGGTCGTTACGCCGTTGACTATCTGGCTCAGGCGGTTGCCGGTCGCGTCATAGGTGTAGGCAGCGGTATAGGCGGGGCCATTGACGTTGGTCAGGCGGTAGGTGTCATCATACTGATAATTGATCACAGAGGGCTGACCGTTAACTGTGCTCTGTTCAGAGAGGCGGTTCCCGGTTGCGTCGAGCGTGTAAGCGTAAGAGGCCAGCGTCGCACTGTCTTTGGTTTGGAGGATGTCCGTCAGGCGGTTTAGGCTGTTGTAGTTGTAATCCGTGGTTATGCCGTTCGGCAAAATCTTTTGTGTGCGTAAGCCCAGATTGTCGTAAGCATAAGTGGTTACGCCGCTTTGCGGATCGGTGACGGTCGCCAATCGGTTGGCCTCATCGTAGCTATACCCAATCGCTCCAGCGGCGGTGGACGTGGTCAGCCGGTTACCCGCCGGGTCGTAGCTGTAGGCCACCGACTGCCCGTTGGAGTGAACGATGCGGTTAAGGCGATTCTGGTTGTCATAGGTATAGCGCGTCAAACCATGTGGATCGGAGACCAGTTCCTGCAGGCCATTGGGAGTATAGGTATAGCCGATGATTTGCCCATCAAAATAGGAAGCGGTTTTCAGCCGATTTAGATCATCATAGATGAATGTGTTGATATTGCCATCGGTCAGACGTTGGCCGATTTGGTTGCCCACCGGGTCATAGGTGTAAGTTTCATAAGAGTTATCCGACAATGTCTTTTGCATCTGGCGGTTGAGATCGTCGTAAGCAAAGGATGTTTGGTGATTATTGGCGTCGGTGAGGGTCAATAGGTTCCCGGCTGCATCATAAGTATAGGACGTGCTTTGCTGCATCGGGTTGACGACTGAGAGCAGGCGTCCCAGCGCATCATAGGCATAGGTGGTCGTCTTGCTGTTCTGGTCGGTGCTGGTCACCAGGCGGCCCAGGTCGTCGTAGCCTTGCTGCAGAGTGGAGCCATCCACAAAGGTGGTCTGCGTGCGGCGGCCCATCAGGTCGTAAAGATAGTGCGTCGTGTGCCCATTCGCGTCGGTCGAAGAAATCAACTGTCCGGCGTCGTCGTAGGCGGAAGTGCCGCCGTGTCCAAGTGGATCGGTGCTGCTCAACAGGCGACCCACATTATCGAAGCCGTAAGTCGTGGTGTGGTTGAGCGGGTCAGTGAGGCTGATTCGGCGTCCAGCATCATCGTAGGCGTAGTGAGTCGTGGCGGCGTCGGAAGTTCCGTAGGCCGTCGTGACGGCGATCATGCGCCCCGCTGCGTCGTACTGGTAGCGCGTGACGTGTCCGGCTTGGTCAGTGGAGGTGAGCAGGTGGCCCGCGCCATCGTAGCTGTTCTGCGTGAAGGTGTTGTCGGCGTAAGTCACGCGCACCTGGCGGCCGCGCGCATCATAGTTATAGGTGATAGGGTGATTGTTGGCATCTTTTGTCGAAGTCAACTGGCTGAGCACGTTATAGGCGTTGGTCGTCATGTGGCCGAGCGCGTTGGTGATGACGTTCAGCCGTCCGGCATTGTCATAGCTGTAGGTCGTCTGATGGCCGAGCGGGTCGAAGGATTTTACCTTATGCCCCGCTTCATCGTACTCGTAGCGCACGGTGCTGGCTTCGGGTAGGCCGTCAGCTGCGGTAACACTCAAAAGTTGGCCGGCTTTGTCGTAGGTGTAGCGAGTCACCTGTCCAAGGATGTTGGTCTGGGTGAGCAAATGCCCGCGGAAATCGTAGGTATATGAGGTCGTCGTATTGTTAGGATACGTGACTTTCTTGACGCGGTTAGCGACATCGTACTCGTAGGCGGTATGTCGCTGGAGTGGGTCAAGCACGTCGGTCAAGTTGCCGTTCGCATCATAGGTGTAGTGTGTGATGTGGTGCAGGGCGTCCTCGCTTGTCAGAACATGCCCCAAGGCATCATAGGTATAGGTGATAGTGTGTTCAAGTGGATCGGACTGCGTCAGCACTCGGCCTAAGTTGTCGTAAGTGTAGCGGGTGCGGTGGCTGAGCGGGTCGGTTTGGGTGAGCAAGTTGCCGAACTGATCGTACGTAAAGCTGGTGCTCTGTCCATTGCCGTCGCTGCGCGTGAGTGGGCTGCCGTGCGTGTCCCAGGTGTAACCGCCCAGCGTACCCAAACTGTCGCTGACGCTGACCGGCATAAAATAGGGATTGTAAGAAACGCTCGAGGTGTGCCCCAATCCGTCAGTGATCGTCGTTGGCCCGCCAAACTGGTTGTAACTCACGGTCACGATGGTTTGGTTCAAGGGATTCTTGACCGAGTTTGGATGCCCGTTGCTGTCGTAGGTATACGTGTTGGTGTGGTTCAGGGCGTCGGTGCGGGTCAGTAGGTTATGGTTGGCGTCGTAGGTGAAGGTCGTGGTGCGGTTGAGCGGGTCTGTTTGACTGACAAGTTTTCCGTAGGCATCGTAGGTCGAGACGTTTAAACCGCCATCCGGGTTGGTGACCGTCGTCGTGCGGGCGGTCACGTCGTAGGCATACCGGAAGGTGTTGTTAAGCGCATCTGTCTCGCTCTCTAGCCGGCCATCGGGATAATAGGTATCAACGATGAGCGTGTTGCCGCGTGGGTCTTTGGCGCTCAGGAAGAAATGGGATAGATCGTAGGTATAGCTCAACGGCGTGGTTAGACCCGGCAGCGAAACGGAAGCCAGGTTGCCATCTGGATCGTAACTGTAGGTGTAAACGTTATTGGCCGGGTCAGTGATCTGCGTAATGCGGCCCTGCGCGTCGCGGACGAAGGGCACGTTGAGATTGCCCACACTGCTGGTAATGCCGTTTGGCGTGAAGGTCAGCACGTTGCCGTTCAGGTCGGTGATGGATTTGAGTGTGCCGTCCGCGCCCATCACAAACTTGCGGCCATATGGATCAGTGTACGTGTATTGCGTTGGCTGATATTCGCCGGACTGTAGGAAACAGAAATACTTTCCGCCCGAGACGACTAACAGACAATCAGGCACGGTCAAACTTCCATAGACTCCGGCTTCAGGTGTGTAGCGTGGGGTGAGGAAGCCCCAGCCGATTGGTTGAGGGATAAAGAAGAACGTTACCCGCCGACCATCCAGCATGGTGAGTGTCACGTCATGAGCTTGGTTGACTTCCAGGCGCGGGTTGCCAATGACGAGAGACCAGCCGTTGCCGAAATCACCCACGCGATTACGTTCCAAACTGTCATAGGTACGCCCAATTGTGATGGGCAAGCCCACGACCGGGACAGTCAGGTCGGTGATGGTGAAGCGCACCCGGCCCGGCTTGTATTCCCCGGCGACGGTGACCAGGATGCCACTGCTTTGCTGCGTGCCATTGGAATCTGTGCCCTGCAGGCGGATGACGTAAGAATCATTGGCGAGGGTTGTGGTGTCAAACGTTGCCAGCGTGTCGCCGCCGCTTCCGCTTAGGTTAGTTGCCAGCACTTTAAGCTGGCTAGTGTCATTCACCGGCCAATAATCTACTGTGCCGTCTTGCAGTGTGACGCCGTTCGCCAGCTTGATAGGGACAATGCCTGAGAGAGTGCTCTGGTTGGTCGGCGAGCCAATCCAGCCAGGGATGACCAATGCCGAGAAGGGTGGGGCAGTAGGCTTGGGAGTTGGTGTGAGGGTTGGAGTGGCAGTTGGTGTAGGGGTGAGAGTAGGCGTGGGTGTTGGGCCAGTGATCGTGGCTGTGGGGGGTTGCGTGGGCGCTAAGCTGCTGAGATAAGTGACCGTTCCTTCATACCAGGCCGCACCCCCAGGGGGATCATCGTTGAAGTCTAGAATCAAGGTGTAGTCATTGCTCACACTGGGTTGTTGAAAGATGCTCAGACTATACCGGGCTGCAATGACTGTCAGGCTCACCGTCTGCGCCTCCGCCGCTAGGGGTGGAATACCCGTGAACGTGGATGAATCGCAATTGCAAGACCGGTTCTCATCGCTGCTAGGCCAGGTGGGAAACCAGTTCACCCCGTTCAGAACAGTTGCGACATTAGCCCCATTCCAAAGTCCCGCCGCGGCAAAATCCAGGTGATGCCAATGGACAGTATTGCCCTGAACATAGAGTAGGCTGCGGCCATCAATATACGCCTGCACGTTTAGGGTAGCCATAGGGAGGGGAGAAGGTGTGAATGTCGCAGTCGGAGGCTGGGTGAGTGTGGAGGTTGGCGTCGGTGTCTGAGTGAGTGGCGGCTGGCATTGGCCTACGCTGCCCCCCGCGTAGATAGCCTGGATTTCAGAGGACGAAAGGGCGCGATTGAAAAGTTCGATTTCATCAATCAGGCCATGGTAGAACCGATGGGTGTTGGCCGGATCATGGCCGATATTTAGTTCTTCATTCGAGGCCACAATCCCGCCCGGGGCATACGTGGGTGAGCCAACCAGGGCGCCATTGACGTAGAGACTGATCGCTTCGCCATCATAAACGCCGGCCACATGACTCCACTCCCCTAAAGAGACCGGCGCCAAGGCGCTCGACTTCCAGCCGCGCCCGTTGATAAAGACCCAGAAAACCACCCGCCCATTGTCAAACTCCAAAGCATAACCGCTGTTGTCGCCAGTGCCTGGCTTCTTCACAATGGGGGCATACGGATTGAGAGGCGATTCCGGTTTGATCCAGGCATCCACGGTCATGGCATTCACCAGCCTGAGGCTGGGGTCGTCGGAGATTCGGACGTAGCTGGCTACCCCATCAAAACTAAATGCTTGAGCAATCAGGCTGGTCGCAAACGTCGCTCCATTCTGAAGTGTTCCGTGGTTCGTCCCGACCACATCATTTCCATTCCCATCCCCCGGCCACCAACTCACCAGGCCCGAAGGAGTAGGCGCGCAAGCCAGAGTGGACGTCGGGGAAGAAGTCAATGTCGGCGTCGGCGTTGGAATTGGAGGCGGTGTGGCTTCAAATGCAGCATGACAAAAACTGCGGAAGATGAGCGTCGAGGCGAAGTCAACCGGTGTTGAAAATGTCCAGCGAAGCTCAATGAACGGCTGCGTCACAACATAGGAGCCATCAGCGGCCGCAGTGAGAATGTCATTCAATCCGCCGCCCGCCGTCGGCGCATCGGCGCCTTGAGCCAGGGTGTAAGCGCCAGTCTCGTTTGTGGCGAACAGAATCTTCCATGACTCACCGGGCGGCATCTGAAAGTAAGCGCCGATTTCATTGGCCGCGCCGTTGCTTGCATATCCATACATCCCATTGCTATCTATGCGAAGCTCTACTTCTGCACTCGACCAGGGACTTTGAGTCCAACCCTGCAAATCGCCGCGAGTCCAATCAATACAGTTGATGCCTGCCGGTAAGGTTGGGGTAGGTGTGTTTGTGGGCGTGTTGGTGTCAGTTGGTGTTGGTGTTGAGGTATCCGTTGGTGTAAGTGTTGGTGTATCGGTTGAGGTGGGCGTAGGCGTATCAGTTGGCGTGGGTGTAGCCGTAGGAGTGGGTGTAAGTGTTGGAGTATCACTTGCCCTGAGCGTAGCCGAAGGGGTCGGAGTAGATGTCAGTGTGTCAGTTGGTGTTGGGGTATCAGTTGGAGTCGGTGTCGGGGTATTGGTAGACGTGGCCGTAGGCGTCGGCGTAGATGTCGGAGTTGGAGTCGGTGTTCCACTGCCGCAACTATATCCCAAGAAACGGGCTGAGATTTTGTTTTGTCCCGCGAGTTGATAATCGGTGATCCGGACTCGGGCAAAGTCGCTAACATGATATTGCATATTGCTGCCGGTGTTGGTTGTGCCATCCCACACCGGCACGTCAATGTCAATCGTCTTGAGTTGGTCTAAGGCTTCGCGCACTGCACTGCTATTGGAAATGCCCGGTCTGCCTGTTACCCAATCGCCAACTGATATCGCATGGTCGTTAGAGTTATTGGGGTTGACGTAGGTGTTGCTATTACCAGGTGGTGTCAGGCTGGCGGCCAGCGTTGGGTTGTCAGGGTTCCCGGTCCACGTCAGCCAGCCAAAGTTGCCGGGCTGCGCGCCGTTGAAAATATCAAGGACGGTATCGCCAATGTTCGCGTTTGCTAGCGACTGGCTGAACAAGGCAATTGGATAGAGATGACAATCCGTAGGATCGCTGAGGTGCGAGACGACCTGACCCCGAGCCGCAAGCGGGTTTGAGTTAAGGTTCGTTGCCCCGGCCGGTGAGGTTGAGTTGCCAAGCGCAGTCAGTAGCAATGAAAAAATGACCAGCCCGTTGACGCATTTGGCTAAGAATTTTGAATAGAGCGCTGAATTGATCTGGATAAACATGTGTCCCTCCGGCAATTTGTTTTTACACAGAGGAACGATGTGGGGTTCCCCCTGCTGAGAATGAGAATGGCTGCTCACGGGCAGAGATCGCGTTTTTTTAACGCGCAGAGAAACTCGTCTGCGCCCGCACACGGTTAAAATATTACGGCTCCTATTCAATTAAATCGCGCACTTCAGAGGCTAGTTTTAGGACAAAAGCATCCAGTTAAAGCATTTGATCAGATAAAAAGTAAAGCGGGGTTGGACCTAAAGCGACACACCGGCCTGCTTCAACGCGGCCACGAAATCCTGGTAATAGACCGGCTTGTGCAAGTAACCGACTGCGCCGGCTGCCTGGGCGTGCTCCACCTCGTCCAGGGCCGAGCAAATGATGACCGGGATGCGGCAGGTGAGCGGGTCGGTTCTTAAGATCTGCAGCACCTCCCAACCCATCATCCCTGACAATACGATATCCAGGAGAATGAGTGTGGGCCGGGCCTGTTGGGCAAGGGTGAGCGCTTCTTTCCCCTCCCAAGCGCTAACCAATTGGCAGCCGCTCGTGTTGGCGTAGCGCTCAATTAAATACAAAGATTGCGAGTCGTCTTCGACCAGCATCAGCAGCGGAGCCGCCGCTTTGGGTCGCGACTCATTCCGGCCCCGTGGATAACGCCTGACTTGCGGGTCGAACTTTTGCGTCTGTGGAGAAAGCACGTTATCTCCGCTCAGGCGAAGAACGCCTAAACCGCTCATCCCCGCTTTCCAAAGTTCTATCATAACTGATCTTAGCGGCTATTCGGGGGTAATGCATGCACGTTAATGACAAGTTTTAGCACAAAAGTATCTTGACTTTCGCTAATTTCAGTCTGGCGAGCGTAAAGTCATTGAACAATTTCACAAACTCATGAAAGAGGAGGCTTCACCGCTGAGTCCGACCTGTTCGCCAACTTGCTGTAAAATGTAGGTCTTGTCTCCCGCAGTTCATCCTTTGAGACTTCAGGAGCCTCATGCCTTACCTACTCGGCCTAGATGTTGGCACAAGCGGCGCGAAAGCCTTGATCTGCGATGAACGAGGGAAAGTGCTGGCGACAGCAACCTCCGAGTATCCCCTCGCCTCACCGGAACCCCTGTGGAGCGAACAAAACCCTGCCGATTGGTGGCGCGGCGCGCAAGACGCCTTGCGCTCGGTGGTGAAGCAGGCGAAAGTCGAAGCCAAGCAAATCGTTGGTCTCGGGCTGACCGGCCAAATGCACGGCGCGGTTTTCCTCGATGCACGTAACGAAGTCATTCGGCCCGCTATCCTGTGGAACGATCAACGCACATCGGATGAATGTAATGAAATCACGCGGCGGTTTGAACCGGAAGAATTGATCGAGATTGCGGGAAATCCGGCGTTGACCGGTTTCCAGGCCCCCAAGATTCTCTGGCTTCGCAACCGTGAGCCGGAGAATTATGCGCGCGTCGCTCAAGTTCTTTTACCCAAAGATTACATCCGTTTGTTGTTGACCGGCGTGAGCGCCACCGATGCTTCCGACGCCGCCGGCACGCTGCTGCTCGACCTGCGCAAGCGTGATTGGAGCGAGAGAATGCTCAACATGCTTGATATTCCACGGACATGGCTTCCGCGTGTTTACGAAGGTCCGAATGTCACAGGGAAACTGTTACCCAAAGTGGCGACGGCGCTCGGGTTACCGGATGGCCTCCCGGTCGTGGCTGGAGGCGGGGACAACGCCGCCGCTGCCATTGGAACCGGCGTCGTCCAGGCGGGCGTCGTCAGCAGCAGCATCGGCACGAGCGGTGTGCTTTTTGCGCACGCTGAGAAAATCGCGCTTGATCCCCAGGGCCGCCTGCACACGTTTTGTCATACCGTACCGGGCAAATATCATCTGATGGCCGTCACGCTCTCGGCCGGTGGATCGTTCCGCTGGCTGCGCGACGTTTTGCGCGAATCGGCCGGGCCGGCGACACTCTCGTATGATGAAATGACTTCCGCCGCGGCCGAGATTTCTCCGGGGTCGAACGGCCTCGTCTTTCTTCCCTATTTGACCGGTGAGCGGACGCCGCACTTGGACCCGTGGGCGCGCGGCGCATTCATTGGGCTGACCTCGCGACATACGCAGGCGCACCTGATTCGAGCCGTCATGGAAGGAGTGGCCTTCTCTTTGCGGGATGGCCTGGAGATTATGCGTGAGCTGCAGGTGCCGCTCGGACAAATCCGCGCGACCGGCGGCGGTGGGCGCAGCCCGCTCTGGCGACAGATGCAAGCCGATATTTATGGCATGGAGGTGGCGACCCTGGCCGTGGAAGAAGGTCCCGCGTACGGCGCGGCGCTGCTGGCCGGTGTGGGCGCGGGCCTGTTCAGCGATGTGCGCGACGCGGTGAGTCGCTGCGTTGCTGTCGCTGGCACGACGAAGCCCGATCCAGACACCCAGGAACGCTACGAAAAAGTTTACGCTGTCTACCGAAAGTTATATGCTCAACTTCGGGAGAGCCTGCATGCTCTTTCATGGGTGTGAGGTCTCAACAATCAATCGTCATTCCCGCGAAAGCGGGAATCCAGGTCTTGTGTCCTGGACTCCCGCACCCTAACGAGTGTCTTCGACTTGCGCGGGAGTGACAATTTGAAAGGATAAACAATCATGCTTTTACTTCCTCAACCTCGCCGGGTTACGATGCAGGCCGGACAGCTTAATCTGACGGCTGGTGCGTGCATTGCGTGTGTCGGGGAACCGGCTGTCCTGCTTCCAATTGCTTTGCAACTGCAGCAGGCCGTGCGAGAAACCCAGCACTGGGAGTGGCGGTTAGGCGCCGGCCAAACAGCCCAAGCTTCACCCGACTTGGTGGTGATTAAACTTGAGCCTCGCCAACCGATCCCGGCCCAGGGCTATCGCCTGAGTATCACGTCGGCGCAGATTCAATTGACGGCGAGTGACGCCGCCGGCGCTTTCTATGGTGTGATGACTTTGCGGCAGCTTCTTCGGCAGAGTGCAGGGGCGCTCCCGGCCTGTGAGATTGAAGATCAACCGGACTTTGCCACCCGTGGCGTGATGCTCGACATCAGCCGGGATAAAGTGCCGACGCTGGAGACGTTATTCGGGCTGGTGGATCAGTTAGCGGAGTGGAAGATCAATCATCTCGAACTTTACACCGAGCACACGTTTGCCTATCGCAATCACCCTCAGGTGTGGGCCCAAGCCAGCCCGATGACCGGCGAAGATATTCTGCGCCTGGAGGCTTACTGCCGGGAGCGCTTTGTGGACCTGGTGCCGAATCAAAATTCGTTCGGCCACATGCATCGCTGGTTAAGTCTCCCGCGCTATCAGCCGTTGGCGGAATGCCCGGATGGTTTTAAGTGGCCGCATGGTGAATGGGATTCGCAGCCTTTCACACTTGACCCGTTGAATCCGGGGAGCCTCAAGCTGCTCGAAGAACTGTACGCGGATTTGTTGCCGCATTTCTCCACGCGTAAGTTCAACGTGGGCTGCGATGAAACGTTCGATTTGGGGCAGGGCAAAAGCAAGGCCGCGTGTGAGAGTCGAGGCAAAGGCCGCGTCTATCTGGATTTCCTGTTGAAGATTTACGAACTGGTCAAACGTCACAACCGCACGATGCACTTCTGGGGCGACATCATCATTGAGTATCCCGAACTGGTGAAAGAATTGCCGCGCGATGTCGTCGTCTTGGAGTGGGGCTATGAAGCCGATGCGCCCTTTGATAAGCATGGCGCTAAATTTTCCGAGACCGGTCTTCCCTTTTACGTTTGTCCCGGCACCTCGTCTTGGAACACGATTGCGGGCCGGACGGATAACTGTTTGGGCAATCTACGCAATGCGGCGCTGAATGGCTTGAAGCACGGCGCCATCGGTTTTCTGAATACCGATTGGGGGGACAACGGCCACTGGCAATATTTGCCGGTCAGCTATTTGGGATTTGCGGCCGGGGCGGCGCTTTCGTGGAATCACGAGTCCAAACTGGAGACCGACCTCATCCCCATGCTTAACCGGCACGTGTTTCGCGACTCGGCGGAGGTTATGGGTAAGCTCGCTTATGACCTTGGCAATACCTATCACCGTGTCCCCGGCGCGTTCAACGGGATTTCTCTCTTTTACCTGCTGTCTCAAGCGCACGGCTTTACCGCGCCCGCCGAACTCGGAGAAAAAGAATTTCGAGCGGCTCAGGATCATGTTCAGTCCACGATTAGCGCTTTGGGCCAGGCGCGTATGCAGCGCGACGACGCCGCTTTAATTCAGGCCGAGTTCGCCAATGCGGCGCGGATGTTGACGCATGCTTCCAATCTGGGGATCGCGCAGCGTCAAGAGACACTCCGTTCTCAGGCGACGCGGCACACACTGGCGGAGGAGATGCGCGTTATTCTGGGCGAGCATCGCCAGTTGTGGACGGCTCGTAATCGGCCGGGAGGCTTGCAGGATAGCGTCCGGGCTTTGGAACAGCGGCTGAATGAGTATCTTCAAGATTAATCAAAGGCGATTTAACCGCAGAGCGCGCGGACGCGAAGTGCGCGCGCAGAGAAAAAAAGAAAGAGAAATCTCAGCGAACTCAGCGCCGAAGGTCTGCGGTTAAAAATATTTTCGTGGTGAGGGTACTTATTCTATGGCAATGATTCATATTTGGGGGAACGGTCCCTATCATCCTCTCCAGGCGCAAGCGGATTGGATTGCGAGTGCGGTGGCTTCCAAAGGTCACCGGGTGCTGTACGGAAATAAACGCGCGATGTTCGAGGCGGCCTCGCTGGCTCAGGCTGATCTTCTCATCATGACCGGCATCGAGTGGTCGGGCATGGCGATGGCGGGGCCGGGGGACTGGGAGAACCCGGCGCTCCGGACGGAACAGTATGAGCCGTTAAGCGAGGCGCACTTTCAATCCATCCTGGCGCACTTGGAGGCCGGAAAGCCGCTTCTGTGCCATCATGCCGCCATCACCACCTTCGACGAGCGGCCGGAGTTTGAAGAAATCTTCGATGGCCGCTGGATTTGGGAGCGAAGCACCCACGGCCCCATCCACGAATTCGAAGTGCGATTGGTTGACTCACAGCATCCCATCAACGCCGGGCTGAGCACTTTCCGCATCACGGATGAGTTGTATTACAAACTAAATTATCCGCAGCGCAGCACCCTCCTGCTCGAAGCGGATTACGAGGGCCAAACTTGGCCGCTGGCTTGGGCGGGGAAACGCGGCCAAGCCAAGGTGGCTTTCTCTGGCTTAGGTCATGACATGCGTGCCTACTCTTGCCCATCTTTGCAGAAATTTTTGTTAAATATGATTGAGTGGTTGCTGAAAAATTGAGCCTCAGAAACTTGGTCTCTATTCTCAGTTCCTCACGCCAGCGTCCTGAGCGGAGCCCCGCGTTCTCCAGCGGGGCGCAGTCGAAGGATGCGATTCCAAGCCAAGTCCTGTTAGGGAACCGCACCCTTCGACTGCGCCCTGCCTCCTTTCGCTTCGCTCAGGACACAGGGCTTCGCTCAGGGTGCTGGCTCTTGATTCCATAAACTATAAGGAGAAAAACGTGCCTGCACCGATTGCGCTTCAGTTGTACACCATCCGAGAAGACTTGGCGAAAGATTTCGCCGCCGGAGTCAGGAAAATCGCCGCGATGGGGTATCGCGGGGTTGAGACCGCCGGCTTTCCGGGGACCACTCCCCAAGCGGCGGCTCAACTTTTCAAGGAGCTGGGCCTTGAGATTCCGGCCGCGCATGTGCCCTTGCCGGTCGCCGAGCGCCGGGATGAAGTCTTTGATTCCATGGCTCAGTTGGGATGTAAAAGAATTATCTCCAGCCCGAACCGGGATCAGGTGCAAACGCTTGATCACGTGAAACGCGCGTGCGAAGTGTTCAACGAGGTGAGTCGGGCCGCCTCGGGTCATGGGCTAACGTTCGGCCTTCACAATCATGACCATGAATTTCGTTTGGTGGAGGGCCGCCAGCCTCACCAAGTCATGTTAGAGCTTTTGGACCCCAAGATATTTTTTGAAATTGATACCTATTGGGTAAAAACGGCGGGTTTGGACCCGGCGGTGGTCGTCAAAGAACTCGGGCCGCGCGCGCCCTTGCTGCATATCAAGGATGGCCCGGCGGTCAGAGGCCAGCCCATGCTGGCCGTGGGCGAGGGCGTCATGGATTTTCAGCCGATCGTCAACGCCGGTCAGGGCTCAACCGACTGGATGATTGTCGAGTTGGACGAGTGCGCCACCGATATGCTCACGGCCGTCGAAAAAAGTTATCGGTTTCTCGTGGAGAATAAATTAGCGGAGGGGAAGGCAAATGGAAAAAAGAGTTAAGGTCGGTATCATTGGCTGCGGCAATATTAGTGAGGCTTACTTTAAAGGCTGTGGCGCGTTTGAGATTTTAGAGATCGTCGCCTGCGCTGATCTTGATCTCGACCGCGCCCAGGCCAAAGCGGAAAAGCATGGGATTCGCGCCTGTTCCGTCGAAGAGCTATTGAAAGACCCGGAGATTCAAATCGTCGTCAATCTCACGATTCCCAAAGCGCATGCCGAAGTTAATTTGGCGGTGATTAAGGCCGGGAAAAATGTCCACTGTGAGAAACCGCTGGCGGTCACGCGGGAGGATGGGCAAAAAACCTTAGCCGCGGCCAAGAAAAAAGGCGTCTTAGTGGGCTGTGCGCCGGATACTTTTTTGGGAGGTGGCATTCAGACCTGCCGCAAGCTGATTGACGAAGGTCAAATCGGAGAGCCGGTGGCCGCGACGGCATTTATGATGAGCCATGGGCCGGAAGCCTGGCATCCCAATCCCGAGTTTTATTATGAGGTTGGCGGCGGCCCGATGTTTGATATGGGGCCATACTATCTGACGGCCTTGATTAACTTACTCGGGCCGGTGCAGCAGGTCAGTGGTTCAACGCGCATCAGCTTCCCGGAGCGGACGATCACGAGCCAGCCGTTTCACGGGAAAAAAATCAAAGTCCAGACTCCCACCCACGTCGCGGGCTTGTTGGATTTTGCCAGCGGCGCGGTCGGGACCATCATCACCAGTTTTGACGTTTGGGCAGCCAACCTGCCTCGGATAGAAATCTACGGCTCCGAGGGTTCGCTCGTTGTTCCCGACCCGAATACGTTTGGGGGTGTGCCACGACTTTACCAGCCTGAAACAAAGGAATGGCGCGAGGTGGAATTGACTCACAGCGCGGAGGTCGGGCGCGGAATTGGCGTCGCGGACATGGCGTATGCGCTGACCGAAAGTAATCGTCCCCATCGGGCCAGCGGCGAACTGGCGTATCACGTGCTGGACCTCATGCACGCTTTTCACGATGCGTCCGAGAGTGGGCGGCGGGTTGAAATTACGAGCCAGTGCTCGCAACCCGCGGCGTTGCCGGTGGGGTTGCCAGCGGGTACCTTGGATGGCTCCCCGCTGAAGATGGCGGCGAATTAGCAAGTTCTTGTCGGGAAAGGCAAGGTGCGGCGCACTTTTAGAAGTGCGCCGCACCTTGCCTTTCCCCAGGGGGATTAGCCAGGAGTCATTATGATCCAACTCCAGGGGCACTACGAACTTTCAGATTTCAAAAAAGCCCAGAGTCTCCATGCGCGGGGCGGTAAATTGTCAACGTGGTCGGGCTATGGGGTTGTCGGCATGATAGCTGGCCTGACTCTTCTGGGGGTGGTGCTGGCCCTCTTGGGACGTTTTCCTTGGGAATTCGTAACCCTTCCCATTCTCTTAGTGATCGTCTGGGTGTTCTTTCAGTTTGTGCTCATTCCCTATCAACTCGGGCGAGTCTTCAAGCACCAAAAGGGCCTCTCCGCCCCTTTTGAAATTGAGTTGACCGACGAAGAGTTTCACTTCCGAAACGAATTTGGAGACAGCCGAATACCGTGGGGAAATTTCGTGAAGTGGAAAGAAAATGCGGAGCTGCTCCTCCTCTATCGTTCCAACGCCGCCTTCCATCTTTTGCCCAAGCGCCTATTCCCCAGCGGCCAGGCAGCGGATTACGTGTTGAGCCACCTGCGAGCGCACAATGTGCCGAATGCCGCCCAAGTGCGGAATCCGATACAAATTGCCGTGATGGCAGGATTGATTATTATTGCGATTGTGGTCTTCTTTTTGAATTTTACTTCGCGGTAGCGCAACAGGTGCGGCGCACTTTTGAAGTGCGCCGCACCTGTTGCGCGCACCTACTTCGCGTTAGCCTTTGACCGCTCCCGCGGTCAACCCCTGAATAAACTCGCGCGATAAAATGATATAGAGGATCAGGAACGGCAGCGCCGAGAGGGCCAGGACGCTCAGCGCTCGATTCCAATCGGTATGATATTGCCCGAACAGCAACGAGACACCAAGCGAAACAGTGCGCGCTTCTTCGGCGCGGATGAAGATTAGGGGGAACCAAAAGTCATTCCAAATCTTGATCATCATGAAGATTGCCACTGTCGCCAGCGCCGGACGGAGGAGGGGAACGATGATACTCAGATAGACTCGCCACTCGGAGGCGCCATCTACCTTGGCGGCATCAAACATCTCATTCGGCAAACTGCGAATAAAAGTGGTCAGCACAAACGTCGCGATCGGCATGCCCATCGCAATGTAGACCGGGATCAAACTCCACAAAGTATTCTGGAGGCGGAGCGCGATCATCAGCCGGAGCAAGTCCAGGCTGGCCAAGCGAATGGGGATCATCAGTCCGGCGATAAAAAAGACATACAGCACTCCGGAGGCCCTGGATTTCCATTTGGCGAGCGCGTAGGCCGCCATAGATCCAAAAAATAGGATAGAGGACAACGAGATTACCGTTACAAAGATGGTATTTAAGAAGTACAGGCCGAACTGCCCGTCACCCAAGACCGCCTGATAGCCCACTAGCGTCGGGTTGGGGGGCAGCCCAAAGGGGTCCTTGAAGATTTCTTTTTGGGTCTTGAGGGAATCCACGAGCAAGGTCCAAATGGGGAAGAGCACGATCCCGGACCAAACGGTTAAGACGAAATAGGTAAAGAGGCGAGGGAACGAGCGCCGCATGGGGATTTGTTCTCCGGGTTTACAGGTCCGCCGATTGACGGCGCGAGAAGTATAACCAAATCAAGACGCCGGTCATCAGGATCACAAACGTCATTGTGGCAATGGAGGCGCCCATCCCCATGTTCGGGATGCCGGTGGGATGTTCTCCCGCAATCCCCGTGCGATAGAAAAGCGTGGCTAACACATCGGCGGAGTAGGCCGGGTCGCCGCGCGCGCCGGCCATGGCAAAGATGACGTCGAAGGCATTGAAGTTTTCGACAAAGGTCAGGATCGCCACCAGACCCACGACGGGCATCAACAGCGGAAATTGGATGCGCCAGAACGTGGTCCAGGCGTTCGCCCCATCCGTATGCGCCGCTTCAATCAATTCTTCGGAGATATTTAGAAACCCGGCCAGGAACATCACCGTCGGCAGGCCGGTCCACTGCCAGGCGGATGTCAGCGAAATGACGATGAGCGCCAACTGCTCATCGCCCAGCCAGGGCTTGGCCCAAGCTTTTAGACCGATGTTTTCCAAAATGATGTTGACGGCGCCCCAGTTGGGGTTCAGGATCAACGTCCACAGGAAGCCGGTGACTAAGACCGAGAGAGTCGCCGGCATGAAAATAACGGTGCGAAAGAAATCTCGGCCGCGAAATTTAGCGGAGAGCAAGGCGGCAAAGAAAAGCCCCAGCGTGTTTTGCACCGACATGTGAATCGCGAAAAAGATGCAGGTGTGCAGCAGGGCGCCAGTGAAACGCTTAGCCCAGAGCGGGTTGGTGAAGAGATCAATGTAATTCTGCAGGCCGACAAAGGTGCTGGGGGTATAACCGGAGCCGGTGTATAGACTCAGGCGGAGCGAGTCGAGCAGCGGTCCGGCCATGAAGAGAATGTAAACCGCGAGCGCGGGCAATAAAAATAAGATCCAGGTTCCGTTTTGCTGAGTGAAGCGAGCGCTTTTCAAACGCTGGGGGTTCTGGTCTGCCGGTTGGATAGCCATCGAGGTCGTTCGGCCTCCCGAAAATTGTGGCAGGGGCGAGGAATTCTCCATCGCCCCTGCCACACGGTCTTAGGACTCAGACCCTAAAGGTCTCATGCAGCGCCACGGAACAAAGCGTAAGTGGGAGAGACCTTTAGGGTCTAAAACAGCGGTGGATTACTACTTGCAACTCTTGGCGGGTTCATACCAGGCGGCTAAGGCCGTCTGCAAATCATCCGCGGCTTGCTGCGGGGTCTTGGTATCCTTGAGTACGGCAATCGCGCCGGCGTTCATCACACTGTAGGCGCTCTCCGCCCCAGAGGGGGGATCCATCAACTTGTCCCACGGGAAGCGGAAGTCCACCCCTTTCGCCTTGGAATTGAAGTCCAGGAAGGCGGCGGCGGCCGGATCATTGATCTTGGTGGCGGCGTTGCCCATCGGGAAGAAGCCGGGGATGTTATTCGCGAGGATATCGTTGAACTCCGAGGTCTCCAGCCATTGCAGGAAGGTCTTGCCCGCTTCCTGATTCTTGGAGGCCGCATTCAGACCAATGGCGGCGTCTACGTGGAAGGAGATGTATTGATCCTTGCCGGTGGGCGGGGGAACCGGGAAGACGCTCCATTTGAAACTCGGCGCATCTTTTTGGATGGCCGCAATCGTCCAGGAACCGTCAATCAACATAGCGGCTTTACCCTGCGTGAATAAGGCCTGTTCGTCGGAGTAGGCGGTGGCCTCAAAGCCCTCGGGCAGGAAGGGTGCCAGGTCTTTAACTTGCTGGAACGAGGCGACCATGTCGGCGTCATTGAAGCAGCGCTCACCGTTGAGATAGGCTAACCGGCCATCGCGTCCACCGACTTCGCTGGGGATGATGGACATCAAAACGGTTTCGTTGATGTCCCATTCGTCCTTGGTGCCATTGGCGAAGGGCGTTACGCCTGCGTCCTTAAGTTTCTGCGCGGCGGCCAGCAGTTCTTCCCAGGTGGTAGGCACGGCGACGCCATTGGCCTCAAACAGGTCCTGATTGTAGTAGACGCCATGCGACACCGCCGCAATCGGCACGGCGAACGGATCGCCGCTCTCGCTGGCCCACGGCGCGAGCGCGCCGGCCGAGAAGGTGTCATTCAGGCCCGGCAGGTCTTTCAACGAGACCAGGAACCCTTGTTTAAACAGGTCCCGCCCGGTGGCAAAGGAACGCACGAAGAACAAATCGGGGCCGGTGCCGCTCTCCAACTGCGTGCGTAAGGTGGCGTTGTAATCCGGCGGATTGGTGGGGTCGAATTTGATGGTGATGTTGGGGTTTTTGGCGGTGAAGGCGGTCAAAATCTTACCCCATGCTTCGGCGTCGTCGGTGCGCCAGGAGCCCAGCGTTAAGGAGGCGGGGGCGCTGGTGGGGGCGGCGGTCGGCGTGGCCGCACCGCAGGCGGTGAGTGAGACAATGACGACGGCGAGCAGCATAGCCTGGAAGACTTTCAAGCTTTTGGTCATGATGGTGTTCCTCTCTTCCTTGTGAGTTAAAGTAATTAGGCATCTTCAAGCGGGGAAGACTGGTTATTTCATTTACCTTATAGTTTCATCCTTTCCGGCTAGCTCAGAGTGCGGGTGGCAGAGACTCAACGGACAGACGGGCCTGCATAGATAAAGCCTCTAAATGCCTCCGAGGTATTTAGCTAGCCTGCTGGTTTACTTCATGGGAACCTGATGGGATCGGTAAAAGTTAACGCCTTTTGAATTTACCGCCGCTGAGGTTATCTCAGGACTCACTTTCTGTCAACGTGGCGATGGGCGAGGACCGATTGCTGGTATTGAATAACTTTCATTCTGGAAGAAAAAAGAATAAACTTATGACCTGATCTCCCTTAAAGCGATTTTCCGTCTGCTTACCATGCTAGACCTGACAGGTCTGACCCATCAATCAATAGTTCAGGAGGTTTTGGTCCATGAAACAGATCGGAATTAAATTACTCTCGCTATTTTTTGTCATGATCGGCGGCGTTGCCGGAGCGGGGCTTTTATTGAGCGCGTTCGCGCCGGTTGCCCAGGCGACGAGCAGTGCTGATGTAGTCAGTATTGATCCAACCCCCACGCCGGCTTGTCCCTCGGGACCAAATACGGCCTATGATGGCTTTTCCACAGCGGTCGCTTCCCCTAGTACGCAGACGGCCGGCTCACCCATCACTGTCACTGTCACGATCAAAAATAGCCAGAACTGCTTTCAAAGTGGCATAAATGTCACTCTGGTTTCCAGTGGTAACCCTGGAGCGATCACGATTAAACCGTCAACTTATACGACTCCTACTACTTCCTCGGGAATAGCCACCTTTGTTCTCACTGCGACTGTGGCCGGAACTTATAATTTCACATTGAGTGCCTCACCGGGCAGCATCAACAAGAGCGTCTCGGTGGCCTATATCCCTGGGCCGGTGGATGCTGGGACCTCCACCGTGGTGGCCTCGCCGCCGTCAGTGCCGTGTGATGATGTGACTCTGTCCGATGTGACTGTGACGTTGAAAGACGAGTATAACAATGGCGTGTTAGGCAAGACGGTGAGTTTGGCAAGCAGCCGCGCGGCGGTTGATACGATTCTGTCGCCAATGGGGAATACCTCGAGTGCTTCGGGCCAGGTTTATTTTAAAGTCAGGTCAACCGTCTGTGGCACAAGCGTCTACACGGCCACTGAGACAACTGACTTTCCGTCGGTGGAGGTGGCCCAAACCGCCACAGTGACTTATGTGAATGGATTGCCCAGCGGTCTCAACTCCACGGTGGTGGCCCAAACGAATTCGTTGCCGGCGAATAATTCGACGACCACGGTCATCACGGTCACCTTGCGTGACAACCTGATCCCCGGTGGTAATCCCGTGCCGGGCAAGGTGGTCTCGCTCACTTCCTCCCGAGGCGTCACGGATACGATTGGCATTATCAGTGCCACGACGGATGTCAATGGCCAGGCCTTCTTCACCGTCAAATCCGGGACAGTCGGAACCAGCACCTACACCGCTAAGGACACCACGGATAATATTACTCTCACGGATACGGAGAATGTCACTTACGTCGCTGGTGCGGTCAGTTCGATCATGTCCACCGTCGTCGCTGCACCCACCTCTCTGGAGGCAGATGGTGTCTCGACCTCGACCATTACCGTCACGCTCAAAGATAGTAGTGCCAATCCAGTGTCGGGCAAAGTGGTGACGATTACCTCCTCGCGCGGCGTCACGGATACCATTACCACCGTGAGCGGGACGACCAATACCGCGGGCCAAGCGGCCTTTACCCTCAAGTCCTCAACCCCGGGCAGTAGTGTCATCACCGCAAAAGATGTGACGGATTCGCTCTTTTTAACTCAGACCGCCACCGACATCTTCATCGCCGCCGGCCCCGATTTTTTTGTAAAAACGAATGGCTCGGGGACAACCTGCTCCCAGGCCTCGCCCTGCAAACTGACAACCGCCTTGACCCAATCGGTCAGCGGCGACAACATTTATGTGGCGGCGGGCACGTATACCGGCACCGGCCAGGCCGTTATCTCGCTGACGGTGTCGGTGGCACTGTATGGAGGGTGGGATGGCGCAAGCAGTGGGGGGATTGTGCGTGATCCGAACACGTATGTCTCGGTCTTGGATGCTCAAGATCAACGCCGGGTCATCTACATTAACGCCAGTCTGACGCCGACGATTGACGGGTTCACGATTACGCGCGGGAATGCGGTGGGAAAGCCATTTGGCGGTTGGGGCGGTACGGGTGCGGGTATCTTCAGTCAAAGCGCCAACCCGATCATCTCCAACAACGTCATCACGCATAACACGATCTTGACCGTCGGGACTCCGGCGGGGGCGGGAATCTATCTGTTCAATGCCTCCGCTTCCAGCCAAATTAAAGGCAATGTAATCATCAGCAACACTTCCGGCTCAAGCTGCGCCGGTTATGGCGGCGGCATTTTGATAGACGGCAGTAGCGCGGCGCGGCTCTGGAACAATACCCTCACCCAAAACTGTGCCGGTGTGGGCTCGGCTCTGGCGGTCTATAACTCCAGCCCGGTGATTACGGGCAATCTTTTCTTGAAGAATGACATGGCCTCGGCGCTGTATGTGGGAAATAGTTCAGCGCTTATCCAGAGCAACCAAATCCTCAGCAATACCCGCGGCGGCGTTTTTATATACAACACGCCTGCGACGCTTGACCGCAATCTGATCGCCTACAATACCTCTACGAATGGGGCTGGTATCCTGTCGGGAAATGAGGGCACCCAGCCGTTTACGGTCACCAATAATATTATCTACAGCAACACGGCCACGAGTGTCGGCGGCGGCTTCTACATTTACGCTTCTATTTTTTATCCGGGTCCGGGAGCCGGTGTCTTGCTGCACAACACGTTTGCCAAGAACTCGCCGGCGGGAATTTATGCCGATACGTTTACCAGTCTCACCCTGACAAATAATATTATCGTCACGCATAGCGTGGGCATCTGCGTTGAGAGTGGCTCGTTAACCGTTACCGTAAAAGCCGACCATACGCTGTTCTATGGCAATTCACTGGGGAATACCACCGGCGCGGGCTGTGACGCGGTTGTCACGAACACCAATGCCCTCACCGGATCCGCCCCGCTCTTTGCCAACGAAGCGGGCGGGAATTACCATCTCACTTCGAACTCGCCCGCCGTTAATGCCGGCGCCTTCACCGGCATCACCACCGACTATGATGGACAAACGCGAGGTAGCCTACCGGATATTGGCGCTGATGAATTTGTTGAGTTTCTGGTTTACTTATCACTTATCAGTAAATAAAGAGCTGGACTTACGCTAATTCGTAATTATTCAGCCTCACCCCCGGCCCCTCTCCTAAAGTGAACGCATCTCTTTGCGTTCACTTTAGGAGAGGGGGCCGGGGGGTGAGGCAGACTGACCACGCATTTTACGGGCCTGTTCTCGGCGAGAGCAGGCCTCGTCTTTTTAAAACTCAGCAGAACATGAGCGAAGTCTTGTAGGACTTAGGCTGACACCGATTTCAGCCAACACTGATAGTCTTTCACTTCCCCCAAGTTTATCATCCAAGAGGAAGAGGTCTGTGCAAGGACAAGGAGAAACACCATGTCCACTACCGCCGCCGACGTTTTGATTGACGCGATTCATGATTGGGGAGTGGAAGTCATCTTCGGTCTGCCCGGCGATGGCATCAATGGCCTCATGGAAAGTTTGCGCCGGCGCCAAGACCAAATTCGTTTTATTCAAGTGCGCCATGAAGAAGCCGCCGCCTTCATGGCCTGCGGCTACGCCAAGTATACCGGCAAGCTCGGTGTCTGCCTCGCCACCTCCGGGCCGGGCGGCTTGCATCTGCTCAATGGCTTATACGATGCCAAACTCGACGGCCAGCCCGTCCTCGCCATCACCGGCCATCACTTCCATGATCTCATCGGCACGCATCAGCAGCAGGATGTGGATTTGGATCGAGTGTTTGCGGATGTCGCGTTGTACAGCGCCCGCGTCATGGCGCCCACGCACGTCCAAAATGTCGCCGACCTGGCCTGCCGCACGGCGCTCAGTTATCGGCGGGTGTCGCACATCAATTTTCCCGTGGACATCCAATCCATGCCGGTCGAATGGCGGGCGGCCTCCAAGCGTAATCGTTCCGAGCATACCTCGGATGTTTTTGCGCGGCGGTCGCCGTTGCCCTCCGATAGCGATCTGCTCAAAGCGGCGGAAGTTTTGAACGCCGGCAAAAAAATCGCCATCCTCGCCGGGCGCGGCGCTTTGGGCGCGACCGATGAACTGGAACAGGCCGCCGAGAAATTAGGCGCGCCCATCATCAAGCCCTTGCTGGGCAAAGCCGCCGTGCCGGATGACAGTCCCTACACGACCGGCGGGATCGGCTTACTCGGCACGCGGCCCTCGCAAGAAGCGCTGGAGGAATGCGACACCCTCTTTATGGTAGGCACATCATTTCCTTACATCGAATATCTTCCCCGGCCGGGCAAAGCGCAAGGCGTACAAATTGATATGGACCCGGTCCGCATCGGCCTGCGTTATCCGGTGAAAGTTGGGTTGGTCGGCGATAGCCGCCAGACCTTGCAAGCCCTGCTGCCTTTGTTGGATCGGCATCCCGACCGCCATTTTCTGGAAAAGGCGCAGAAAGGAATGCACGAGTGGTGGAAGTTGATGGAAACGTACGGCACGCGCCCGGATAAGCCCATGAAACCGCAAGTCGTCGCCTGGGAACTCGGTAAACGTCTGCGCGAGGATGCGATCGTCTCGTGTGACAGTGGCACCATCGCCACCTGGTGGGCGCGCCACATTCCAGTCCGGCGCGGGCAAATGCACTCGCTCTCCGGGACCCTGGCCTCCATGGCGAACGGCTTGCCTTATACGCTGGCGGCGCAGATAGCTTATCCCCATCGGCAGTGCGTCGCCTTCGTCGGCGATGGCGGCTTCTCCATGCTCATGGCCGAGTTTGCCAACGCGGTCATGTACGCTCTGCCGATTAAAGTCATCGTCATCAAAAACAACACGCTCGGTCAAATCAAATGGGAGCAGATGGTTTTCCTGGGCAACCCGGAGTATGGCGTGGAGTTGCAGCCGATTGACTTTGCTGCCTTTGCGCGCGCGTGTGGGGGGACCGGTTACACCATCGAAGACCCGGCCGACTGCGGCGATATTTTGGAGGCAGCCCTGGCCCAACCGGGCCCCGTGATTGTGGAGGCTGTCGTGGACCCGGCCGAGCCGCCGATGCCGCCCAAGGTGACGGCGGATCAGGCGCGGAAGTTTGCCCAATCGTTAGCCAAAGGCCAGCCGCAACGGGTGAAGATCGCGGCCACCATCGCCGAAGACAAAATCCGAGAACTGCTGTGAACTTTAGAGAAAGGCAAGTCAACATGGCCCTTTACTATGAGAATCTCGATGAGTACACCCGGCGCTTAATGCTGGAAGAAGTGGACTATGACATTACCCACAATCAATTGCACATCAGCCCAATCTTGAGTGGTCAGGGTCAACGGGACTACGTCAGTTTGCTGCGCGAGGCTATTCAAGATGGAACCGATGAAACGCTGATGGAAAGACTGCGCGAGCATCGGCGCATTCTCAAAACGCTGCCCCGGCGCAAACCAGGTGGCGGGTATTTAATTGCCACCGTCCCGGTGAACGCGGCGCAGACCTTGGCGGAGAGCGAGTTCAATCGTTACTACATCCGCGCGCTCGCCCGCCGCGCTTTAGATGAAGGGATTCCGGAATTGGTCGTGTACCGCGCCAAACTCTCCCGGGTTCCCCGTCCGGCCTCGGAAGCGCGTACCGAGACGACGATCCCACCGGGCGACTTGTTGGAGGATCTGCGGTCGCATCCCGGCGAGCCGACGACTCTGGGCATCCCGTCCGGTCCAAATTCCGGCTTGAGCGTCCGGTTGCCGTGACTTTAATGCCAAAGGCCTTTTTTACCGCGGAGCGCGCCAAGAGCGCAGAGAGAAAGAAAAGAGAGAAAAAAATTCTCAGCGCGCTCCGCGGACTCTGCGGTTAAAGGCCCTTCTTTCAGTAGACTCATTCGTGCTATTCGCGCGAAGCGTATTCGTGTCATTCGTGATTAAAAAGGTCTTGATTTACGTGACCCCATCGGAGAATAAAATGCCAAAGAATTCACGCCCGAACATTGAACTGGGTTACTGGATTTCGAGCGAAGAACACACCCCGAACGATCTCGTTCAGCATGCGCAGCGGGCGGAAGAAATGGGTTTCCCTTTCGCCCTGATCTCCGATCACTTCCATCCGTGGATTGACCGCCAGGGCCACAGCCCGTTTGTGTGGAGTGTCATCGGCGCGATTGCGCATGCGACGCAGCACTTGCGCCTGGGCACCGCCGTCACCTGTCCGACTATTCGCATTCATCCGTCGATCATCGCGCAAGCCGCGGCCACGGCCGCCACGATGATGCCGGGCCGATTCTTTTTAGGCGTTGGCACGGGCGAAAATCTCAACGAACACATTCTCGGGAATCGCTGGCCACCGAGTGACGTTCGGCGGGAAATGTTGGCTGAGGCGGTGGAAGTGATTCGGTTGCTCTGGGAGGGCGGCGAACAAAGCCATCACGGAAAATACTACACGGTTGAAAATGCGCGGCTCTACACCTTGCCGGACCGCGGAGCGCCACCGCCGCTCTTAATCGCGGCCAGCGGTAAGAAATCCGCTGAACTCGCGGGTCATTTGGGGGATGGCTTGATTGCCGTTGCGCCTTTGGCGGAGTTGGTGGAATCTTTCAAATGGGCGGGGGGCATGAACAAAGCCTGTTACGCCAAGCTCGGCGTGTGTTGGGCGAAAAGTGAAGCCGAGGCCCGCCGCACCGCGTATGAACTTTGGCCGACCTCCGGCCTGGGCGGTGAATTGTTCACCGAACTCCCGCTGCCGGCGCACTTTGAACAGGCCGCCAAACGAGTGAGTGAAGAGGACGTCGTTAAAGACCTGGCGTATGGCCCCGACCCCAAGCGCTACCTGGATGGAATTAAAAAATTCGCCGAGGCCGGCTTTACGCACTTGGCCCTGCATCAGATCGGGCCGGATCAAGAAGGCTTCTTCCGATTTTGGGAAAATGAGATTCAGCCGCACTTCAGTTCGGAGTGGGTGTTAGAGAAGGCGTTCTAGAGCAGACTTGTCAGGTCTCATAAAGTACGCTTGATCTCAAGTGATGCACAGAGAGACCTGACAGGTCTAACGGTAAAGTAAGCTGGAATCTCCTCCTTGGCCGGTCCTCATTCCGTTGGCTTATTCCGCGAAAGCCTGCCCAAACTTTTCGCGGTGGGCGACCTCCGAAAGAGATTTGCGCTTTTTCTTTCCTTCGCCGCCGGTTTCTTTCGCCGGGTAACCGAATGGAACAACGGCGAGCACATTCCGATACTCTAGCCTCATTGCTTCCGGATGATAGAGACCATCCAATCGAGAGTCTGTAAGAAGTTGTTGCGCGCCTGCGGATCAATTAGCGGCTCAATTGGAACGGCTGGAAGCTTGTGGATAGCACTTCGCGGGATGTTGAAACCGTGAATCCGATTAAGCTTTTGCCGCATCTCCTCACGCACCTTGGGATAGCGAAGATCAGAGAGTTTGCCTTTGAAGTTTCCGAAGCGAATTTGAATTTTGTGATCTTTGCGAACAGCAAGGGGGGTGTATTTTTCTCCATCTACGTGCAATTCCGGCAAGTAGGTCTCCGCTGGAGTCCAAGCCGATATAAAGCCATTCCGCTCGGCCCAGGATCGTATGGATTCAAGCACATCGTTGACTCGGGTCTTCTCTACTGAATCCAAGACCCCATCTAATAATGATAGAGCTGCATTCACGGTGCCAGAATTCAGCGCGACTGCTTTACGGTACTGTAACAAAGGGTGGATTAGGTTGCGGTAATCCTTGATAACGGTCGCTTGAATCTCTGTGCTGCCATCCAGATAGCCAAGCTTAACCGCTGCTTGTATCAGAGTGTAGAGATTCCATTGTTCAAACGGCGGGATACTTTTGCCTGGCAGCTTCTCCTTCAATGCCTGCTCGGCTCCAGGAATATCTTGGCTGAGGAGACTTGCCAGGAAGGCTTCCATAATTGAGCCACACATTACAACGATACTTTTATCAGCCCGTAACCGTGCCAACCGTCGAAGTTCTTCGTAATCGCGCCTAAGGATGCCTTGGAGGGTAGGGTCGCTCACAAAGCCCCAATCCCGTTGGGCTAATCGTTTAGCCATAGAGCATCTCCTGATTGCTTTCGAGCATAGCAAAGATTGTAGGCGCGAGAAGCAAGGGATGCAAGCACACAAAGAACAGGAATATACCAACCCGCGTAGTCGAAGACCTGCGGCCTTTAGGGTGCGGGTTTCCGATCCTACCCTAGCCGTCCGGTTCATCGGATGGCGACCTGGGAGAAGAAAGAGAGAATTTTCTCAGTGGCTTCTCTCTTAGAGGAGTGCTAAACTATCCCTCCAGTCAAAGCCATTCGTAGGTAGTTCACAAGCCAGTGAATGCTAGATAGGTATTGATGAGGTATGGTGCCTAATCAGAAAACTGAAATGTCTTCTCCCTTGGAGACGCTGACGAGTTATGTGCCGGCGCTGATTACCCGGCGCTTAACCTCGGACTCAACGCCGATCACCACCGCCACGCTCGAACGTTTCCCGTCCGTTGCGCTCTTCGCCGACATCTCCGGCTTTACCCGCCTGGCTGAGCGTCTGGCGCAAGAAGGTCCGGAGGGCGCGGAAGAACTCTCGCAGTTGCTCAACTCGTACTTTGGACAACTCATTAATTTGATTACGGAACACGGCGGGGATGTGGTCAAGTTTGCCGGCGATGCGTTGTTGGCTCTGTGGAGAGATGAGAACACTCCCGGCTCCTTAGCTCTAGCCACGCTGCACGCAGCGCAGTGCGGCTTGGCCGCGCAGAAAGCGCTCCACGACTTTAAGGTGACCGGGGAACGGTTATCCCTGCGGATGGGGATCGGCGTCGGTGAAGCTTTCATTGAGCATCTGGGGGGCGAGTTTGGATTGTGGCAATTAATGGTCGCCGGAGAAGTTTTGACTCAGGCGGGTACGGCCGAGCAGCAGGCGGAACCGGGCCACGTGGTGCTTTCGCCCGAGGCCTGGCAATTGGTGCAAGAGCATTGCAAAGCTCAACCTTTACCCGAGGGAGGCCTCCGGTTGGAGGCAGTCCACCATCCGCAACCGCCGGCGCCGCTACCCACTTTTCCGGTGCCTCTCGAAGCGGATGCGGCGCTGCGCGCTTACATCCCCGGCGCGATTCTCTCGCGCGTCACCGCGGGCCAAACGGCCTGGCTGGCCGAACTGCGGCGCGTCACAGTGATGTTTGTCCACCTACCGAATCTGAATCACACCACGCCGCTCGCGCAGGCTCAGAACGTGATCCGGGTTTTGCAGACGACGCTCTATCACTATGAAGGCAGTGTAGACAAACTGAGTGTGGATGAAAAAAGTGTTTCGCTGGTAGCGGCCTTTGGTCTGCCGCCGTTGGCGCATGAGGATGATGCCACCCGCGCCGTGCAGGCCGCGCTGACGATGCAAGCCGATCTCCGCAAACTGGGTTGGCCGAGCGCGATTGGCCTGAGCACCGGGCGCGCCTTCTGTGGATCGGTGGGAAATGAACGGCGACGTGAATACACCATGATTGGTGATGCGGTTAATTTGGCCGCTCGGCTGATGCAAGCCGCCGCCGGTGGTATCTTGTGCGACTCGGTCACGCATCAAGCCGCTCAAGCGGACGTGGAGTTTGACTCGCTTCCCACCATCACCGTCAAAGGCAAGGCCGAGCCGATTGCCGTCTATCGTCCCCATGCGGAAACTTCCCCGAACAAGCAACTCAACCTGCGCGTGCGCCGCGCGGCTCAAACGGCCATCGTGGGGCGGGTCGCCGAGCGCCGGCTCTTATCCGAGCAACTCCAGGTTTTGATGCGCGGCAACCTGGGCGGCGAAATCTTAATCGAGGGGGAAGCCGGCCTGGGCAAATCCCGGCTCGTCGAAGATTTGCTCGAGCACGCCGAGGCGTTAGGGGTAGAAAGTTTGGTGGGGGCCGGGGATGCTGTCGAGCGGAAAACGCCATATTACGCCTGGCGTCCCGTTTTTGGGCAGTTACTTGAAATTGATGCGCTGAACGATGGGGAGATGCAACGCGAATACGCGCTTGGAGGACTTGGCTTAGAGGCCCAGTGGCTTCGGCTGACTCCGCTATTGAACGCGGTCTTACCGCTCGAGGTGCTGGACAACGAGATCACGCAACAAATGACGGGGCAGGTGCGCGGGGACAACACGCGCAATCTGTTATTGCGTCTCTTGCAAGCCTTCGCCGCCCAAGCGCCGAAGCTCTTGGTCCTCGAAGACACGCACTGGCTGGACTCGGCTTCGTGGGCCTTGGCCTCGCTCGCCGGCCAACAAATTAAATCCATGCTCTTAGTCGTCGCCACGCGCCCACTGTCCGATCCACTCCCGGCAGAATATCTGCAATTGCTCAAATCTCCCACCGTCCATCGGCTGCAACTGGAGATGCTCTCACCGGACGAAGCTCTGACGCTCGTGTGCCAACGTCTCGGAGTGACGACGGTGCCCTCACCGGTGGCGGCCCTCATCCGTGAAAAAGCGGAAGGCAATCCTTTCTACAGTGAAGAGTTGGCGTATGCCTTGCGGGATGCGGGCCTGATCCGCATTGCCAACCATGAATGCCGTCTGACGAGCGCCGCCGGCGATTTAAGTGAGTTGAAATTTCCGGATACCGTTCAAGGCGTCATCACCAGCCGCATTGACCGCCTCGCGCCCGCCGAGCAGTTAACGCTCAAAGTCGCCAGCGTCATCGGTCGTACCTTCCCCTTCTACACGTTGCGGGATGTTTATCCGGTGGAAGCCGATAAAGCCGATTTGCCTGTCCACATCAAAACGCTGGAAAAATTGGACCTCACCCCGTTGGATGTGCCCGAGCCGAATCTCACTTATATATTTAAGCACATCATCACGCGCGAGGTCGCCTACAACCTGATGTTGTTTGCCCAGCGGCGACAATTACATCAAGCAGTTGCCGAATGGTACGAGCAGTCCTACACCGATGATCTCTCTCTCTTTTATGAACTTCTCGCTTATCACTGGCGGCAGGCCGAGATTCCTGCTAAGGCCGTTGCCTATCTAGAAAAAGCCGGCGATTACGCACTGCGCAGCCATGCGAATGAAGAAGCGGTGGCGTTTTTCAGCCAGGCGCTGGCATTGGATGCCGAATCCGAGACGCCGACGAGTGAAGCGCGGCGGGCGCACTGGGCGTTACAGATGGGGACCGCGTATACCAACCTGACCAAATATCGCGAAGGTCGTGCGCGTCTGGAAGCTGGATTAGCATTCTTGGGCCAACAAGTGCCAACGACGCTGCCTCGACAGGTCGTGAGTCTGCTTGGTCAAATCGTTCGGCAAGTGAGAAACCGCTTGTGGCCGTCTACGATTAATCGCCGCGCGGCCGCTTCTCGCGAGATGTTGTTGGAACAAGCCCGCGCTTATGATCGCTTGGTCGAAGTCTATTACTTTGCCAACGACACCTTGCTGTCTTTGTACGCTGCTTTCCGCTGTCTCAATGTGGCGGAAGAAGCCGGCCCTTCGCCCGAACTCGCGCGGGCCTATGCGCCGATGGGCGTGATCATGGGCTTGATCCCGCTGCACCGTTTCGCGGAAGCCTATTGCCGTCGGGCCTTGGACATGGCGTGGGAGACGAACAATTTTTCCGCGCGCACGTGGGTGGCGCTGGCCACCGGTTCTTACTATGCTGGGGTCGGGCAATGGGCAAAAGCGCACGAACTCTTCGGGCAAGTGATGGAAACGTCTAATCTCATCGGCGATCGCCGGCGCTGGGATGATGGGGCGAGCAATCTCGCCGTCGTCCATTACCTGCAGGGCCAGTTGCCTCAGAGCCTCCAGCTCTCCGACGATCTGTATCAGTCCGCCGGTCGCCGCAACGATGTGGCACTTCAGACCTGGGCCTTGCGGAGCAAAGTCTACAGCTTATTACCTCAAGGCCGGTTTGATGAAGCTCTGACTTGCCTGGACGAAATGCAAACCCTGCTAGTCGCGGAGAAGGGCGTGGTAGATGAAACGTTGAAGATGGACCTGCCCGCGCTACTCTCAATCATCTACCTGCGGCAGGGTGAACCGCAGCGCGCGCGGGAAGCCGGTGAAACAGCTTTGACGCTGATGGCCAAAGCCCAGCCGACGTCTTACATTTCATTTGAAGCCTACGCCGCCGTGGCGGGAATGTTCTTGACGGTCTGGGAAGAAGCCTCAGTGCCTCGCTCTGCATCTGACTTGCGTGGGCCGGCTCAACGCGCCTGTCAAAACCTGCGCAAGTTTGCCGGCGTCTTTCCGATTGGGCAGCCGCGCGCCTTGCTGTGCGAGGGACTCGCTCAGTGGCTCGCGGGTCACCCGGCCCAAGCCCGCCGGGCCTGGACGAAAAGCCTCGCGCTCGCAGAAAAAATGGGGATGCCGTATGAGCAGGGATTAGCCCATTACGAACTGGGGCGGCATTTGGAAGCGGGTGACCCGGCGCGCACTGAACACCTGGCGCGCGCGTGTGAAATCTTCAACCGCTTACAAGCGACCTTTGATCTGGCGCGCGCTCAAAAGGAGGCTGGATGATTTGGGTCGGGCTGGCGCTGCTCCTCGGTCTCCTCTTTCTTTTTCTATTCTGGAATATTTTTGTCACCCAAGGTGCTTACTTTGGCAAGGGCGTCGTCCGCTGGTTCTATGATAGCGGGGCGGAAGTCTACGATCAGGTTAAACAGAATAGCCTGACGGAAGAAGCTGACTGGCTCGGCACGCCGATTTCCGAACGGGTCCTTCATCATCTCCGGCCCCAGGCACTTTTGTTGGATGTGGCCGTGGGCACGGCGCGTTTGCCCCTCGCACTTTTCGCGGTCCCGAATTTCCAAGGCAAAGTCATGGGCTTGGACTTAAGCCCCAAGATGTTGGCCGAGGCCAGCCGCAACCTGACCAACTATCCAACTCGCAGCGGACTCGTGCGCGGTGAATCAGTCCCGTTGCCATTTCCCGCTGCGACGTTTGATGCCGTCAGTTCCATTGAGGCCTTAGAATTTATGCCGGACCCGCATGCCGCGCTGCGCGAGATGGTGCGAGTGCTGCGCCCCGGAGGCTGGCTGGTGGTCACCAACCGCATTGGTCCAATGGCGACGCTGATGCCGGGGCGAGTCGACTCGCCGCAAGCCTTCGCTGCTTTTCTCATCTCGCTCGGCCTGGGAGAGATTTCCAATGGCCCTGTCAAGCAATATTGGGGAATGGATTTTTATGCACTGGTCTTTGCTCGGAAGCTGACTTAAGTCATTCAAGACCTGTGAGGTCTTTAAGACCTCACAGGTCTGACCAACTGATCCTATGTATGACGAACCGCTGAACAATCTCCTCGTCACCAGCCTCGCCCGCTTACAGACCGAAATGCAGCGCGTCGCGCCGTTCATGGCGCAGCACGTCTGGAGTTGGATCGGGCAACTCTCCGGCACCCATCGTCCGGAAGATTATTTCAAACATCCTGCTTCCTTTCCGCTGCTGCTCTTCCCGTGGTGGCTGGAAAAAACGCTTCAACCCGCGCCGGACCTCACGTTTCAAGCGGACCTCGTTTATTCCAGCATGAACGGGTATTATTATTTTCGATTGCTGGATAACTTGATGGATGGCCATGGCACAATCGAGCTAAAAATTCTGCCGGCCGCGAGTTTCTTTCACCTGCAATCCCAAGCGGTCTATCAGCGTTATTTTGAACCTGACCACCCGTTTTGGGATTTTTTTGCGCAAGTCTTGTTCGGTTCGGTTGACGCCACCATGCAGGATGCCGGCCTGGGCGATTTGGACCTGGCCCAATTCCGCGCGATCGCGAGTCGCAAAGTGTGCGGAGGCAAACTCCCGTTGGGCGCGATCTGTTATCGGTATGGCTGCCCACAATTAATCGAACCCTGGTCAAAATTTTTCGATGCGTTCGGCGCCTGGCACCAAATGCGAAACGATGTCCTGGATTGGAACAAGGATTTGACCCATCAGACGCGCACCTGTTTTCTGTCTGAAGCCGATCGGCGCCGGGGCGCGGATGAGTCAGTGGCGGCCTGGGTCGCGCGCGAAGGGTTTCGGTGGGGCAGCGATCTTTTACACGCCTGGCTGGCGGAATTGAAAACGCTGGCGGCGCCGTTGCACAGCCCGGATTTAGAAGCCTATTTAGCCGAACGTGAGGCGATGATGGTTAAGCAAACGAGCGACGTGCTGGCCGGGCTACAGAGTCTGGAAGCGCTGACCCAGGTACTTGGGGCGGGCAGAAGATCTTAAAACGCTCTCCCACCGCGTCCGCGCGGTGGGGAAATAATGGAAACGTCCGCGTGGACGCGGACTTCGAGCGAGTTTTACAGGCGGGAGACCGACATGACGATGGAGACAGTTGACTCAGATTTGTTTGCGGTGGCCCAACAGTGTTTCCAGGATTTTCTCCAGGAGTTCGAGGCCTACGGCATTCATGCCAATCCCGGCATGGAACTGCGCCCGGGCAGCGGCGTCCTGTGTTATTACGATTTAAAAGACGGCAACATCTATCTCTCCGTCCCGAACCCGGTTGACCCGGCGGGCAAGCTGCATCTGCTTTTTCTTCGCTCCATCCTGCGCTGCGATACCAACGCGGAATTGTTGCAGTTCTTGCGCCTGTTCGTGCCGCACGTTATTGCGCATGAATTAGCGCATCACTTTCGGCATCGCTACGGACTCTTTAGCGCCAACTTGTGGCATGAGGAGCAGGTGGCGAATCAATTGGCGATGGCCGTCACCAAGCACCGGCTGACGCCAGAGGAGCGGGAGTTCACCCGGAAAATTCTGCCGCGCGCGATGGAGGGTCTGGCCGAAAAACTGGATACCAAGAACGTCGCGGCGGATTCGTATCACAATATCTTGTACGCGCTCAATGTCTCCGGGCAAATTGACGACGAACAAGTTGAAAATATCGAAATCGTTCAAAAACTCTTCGCGGTCAAGCCGGAGGACATCCTCAAGAACAGCGGCCAACTTTCGGATGATTTGATCCAGCGCCTGGATCAGCGCGACGAAGTGATTGACGCCATCAACGAGCAATACGCTTCGGATTACATGCGTTACATTTATTATCACGTGGGCTGGCTGTATCTGGCGCTGACCAGCCGCGAGACGCAGTATGTGGAGGAGTTTATACGCCTCCATCTCAACCGGCGGGTAGACCTGCTCCCGCTCGTCTCCCTCGACTCGAACACCAACCCGGACGAGAAAACCATCCAGGCCTGCTACCGCGCGCATCACGACCTCCATTCGATTTCAGAGGCCGGCAGCCGATATTTCTACAAACGTTACCGGTCGTTGTTGTTATCCAAATTGCAGTCCACCGAATTACTCATGCCCTCCCAGACCGAGCAAGTGAAGAAAGAAGCCGGGCTGCTTTTGGAAAACTGGAGCGAGCATGAGTCGGATACGCTCGTGTATTTATCACAGATGGCTCCCCCAGCGCTGCGGAATCTGTTTCCGCACCTCATCGCGGAGCATTTAGACCCCAAGATTGCGATGCAGATTCACTTGCCCACCGAAACCGACATCCGGTTGTGGAAGCATGCCTTTCTGCAAGAGAAGGATGAAGGCGCGGCCAACACGTTGTATCGGCTGACGCTGCTGGATCAAACCGATATCTACCGTTCACTCCCGGCCGAGGTCATGCTGGAATTGTTGCATAACCTGTGCCGCATTAAATTGAAGACGGGTGAAACGATTATCTGGGAAGGGGGATTGAACGACGATGTCTACATTCTCATTGAAGGCAAGCTGGATGTGTTTGTCACTCAAAATCAACAACTCAAACAAGTGGGCAGTGTGAATCTCGGTGAAGTTTTTGGCGAGATGGCCTTTTTTACGCGCGAACCCCGGATTGCGACCGTCCGCGCCGCCCAGCCGTCGGAATGTTTCGTCTTGAAGGATTCCGACCTGCGCTTATTTTCCTTTAGGCATCCTTCCATCCTGGTGCAAATGGCCGGCGTCCTCGCCAAGCGCCTAGCGAAAGTCCAAGCCGCGCAGACCATGGCCTCGCTCAATACACCGACCAGAGAGAAAGAGGCTGAGAAGGTATAAGAGCAGGCAATAAGCCTATTGATTATAGTATCACTTTCTGATATTATTACATCGTGGAGAGCAAACACCGCAAAACTTTGGAAGCCATTTTCGAGAAACCGGAGCGAGCCAATATCGTCTGGCGAGATGTTGAGGCCTTGTTTGTCGCTTTGGACGCTGAAATTTCAGAAGGCAATGGCTCGCGAGTGCGAGTTGCGCTAAAAGGCGTTCGGGCTGTTTTTCACCGTCCGCATCCGCGCAAAGAAACAAATAAGGGAGCCGTCAAATCTGTTCGCCGGTTTCTTGAAGCGGCAGGAGTAAAGCCATGATGGAATATAAAGGTTATATCGGTAAAGTTGAAATTGACGATGACGCGGGCATTTTGTATGGTGAAGTTATCAATGTCCGGGATGTCATTACTTTTGAAGGCAAAACCGTTGATGAAATTCACCAGGCGTTTCGAGAATCGGTTGATGACTATCTCGCTTTTTGCGCCCAACGGGGAGAGTCGCCGGAGAAGCCGTTTTCGGGGAAGTTCGTTGTTCGCTTGCCGGCGGAGTTACATCGCAGAGCCTATATTCAGGCAAAGTTGGAAGACAAAAGCCTGAATAGTTGGGTCGCCGAAGTTTTACAGTCCGCGCTTCACAATCAATAAAATCTTTTAAGCACCCTTCCATCCTGGTGCAAATGGCCGGCGTCCTCGCCAAGCGCCTGGCGAAAGTCCAAGCTGCGCAGACCATGGCCTCGGCTCAATCCGTCGGCGATGGAGAAAGAGGCTGAGAAGGGGTAAGAGTTGCTTTTTGAGTCAGATGTCAGCGGATTGCTGCGCGCAACGGATAAACGGATTCGGCATGCGTTATCTGTTTATCCGTTGCGTATCCGTTGACACAATATCAAAATCGTCCTGGTGCAAATGGCCGGCGTCCTCGCCAAGCGGCTGGCGAAAGTCCAAGCCGCGCAGACCATGGCGTCTCTCAATCCGCCGACCACCCCGGCGGGCTAAATCCTATATTAATTTCGTCGTTTAGCCCGCGCAAGCCGAAAGGGTTTTAGGGTGTGGGCGGGTAATACAGTAGTTGGGCCGCTGTGGAAGAGAAGGAGTTGTTGACGTGAGCGAGATCGGTTCAGCGCTCCGCATTGGCCGTCGCGTTGTCGTTACTGGAATGGCTGGTGCGGGCAAGAGCACATTTGCACAACAGCTA
>Ga0209382_10000713_pt1 | contig 53712 bp, 40 predicted proteins | sample SoiMetdeltSBSDD5_FD_187599 | JGI IMG/M metagenome (GOLD analysis project Ga0209382, IMG submission 187599) | Bulk soil microbial communities from a Populus tree surrounding site in Tennessee, USA - Soil MetaG P. deltoides SBSDD5 (SPAdes) (version 2) | ecosystem: Environmental > Terrestrial >...
CTCGCGCATCGCCTGGTCGGGGAACGGGAACTGAACGACGAAACGCAGGCGCCGCTGGAAAGCGGTGTCGAGCGCGGTCTTCAGGTTGGTGGTCAGGATGGCGAGGCCGCGGTAGGCCTCCATGCGCTGGAGCAGGTAACTGACCTCGATGTTGGCGTAGCGGTCGTGGCTGTCCTTGACCTCGCTGCGCTTGCCGAACAGCGAGTCGGCTTCGTCGAAGAGAAGCACCGCCCCGCTCTCGTCCGCGGCATCGAACACCTGACGCAGGTTCTTCTCGGTCTCACCGATGTATTTGCTGACCACCGCCGAGAGGTCGATGCGATAGAGATCGAGCGCGAGCTCCCGGGCGAGGATCTCCGCCGCCATCGTCTTGCCGGTGCCGCTCTCGCCGGTGAAGAGCCCGCTGATGCCGAGCCCGCGCGTGCTCTTGGCGGCGAAGCCCCACTCGAGGTGGACCTTGAGGCGATTCCTCACGTGCGCCGCGAGCTGTCGCAGCGTCGCCTTCTGCGCCTCGGGCAGCACGAGGTCGTCCCAGCTCGCCGCCACCTCGATGTGCTGCGCCAGCTCGTCGAGCTTCGAGCGGCCCATGGTGCGGCAGGCGTTCCAGACAAGCGCCGGCTGCCCACCGGCCGCCAGCGCCGGGGCGAGGCGGGATCCTTGCGTGTGGATCTCGCGCGCGCTGAGCTTGAACTGGCTGGCGATGCCGTCGAGCTCGCCGTTGAGACGGGCGGCACGATCGCCGAGCGCTCCTTGCCACAGGCGCTTCTGCTCGAGCGGGGCGGGCTTGTCGACGACGAAGCGCAACGCCGGACGGCCGAACGACTGCGATCGGGCCGCGCTGACGAAGACCGGGCAGCGGAGCTGATCGACCAGCCGGCTGGCCGGCACCGGCAGGCCGTCGTCGTCACAGATCAACAGCAAGGCGCAATCGAGCAGAACGGCCTCGCGCTCCCAGAGCGTGGCCAGCGCCTCGATCTCGGCGTTGCCTGCCGATACGTCGCTTGCGCGCAGGCTCTGTAGGGAGAATCCGAGATCCGCCGCCACCGCTGCGGCCACGTCTTCCCGGCCCAGGCTGTCGTCCCCGACCAGGAGCACGAGCGGCGCCTCGTCCGCCGACGCCCCCAGCAGAGCTGTGCGCAGCGCCGCGCACACCGCGCGATGCTCCTGGGCCATGACCGCCGAGGGCTCGGCCGGTCGCGTCAGGCCTCGCAGGCGTCCGTCGAGGTGGTTCACTCCGGCGAGGAAGTGCAGGATGCGCTCGTCGATGCGCACGCGGCCCTGGGTCAGGCCGGCCGAGTCGTCGACTTCGATGAGGCGCCAGCGGCGCAGCGGACGAGCCGGCGTGAGGGCGCTCCAGTGGGGTCCCTCGAGAGCCGACAGCGCCAGTCCGAGCGTGACACCGTCCCGGCGGCCCTCGCCTCGCGCGGCCGAGACCAGCGCAGCAAGCTCGGAGTCCATCTCGACGCCCGCGGCGAGGAGCAGCAGGTCGCGCTCGAACGCGCTGAGACCGAAGCGGTCGGCGAGGTAGTCGATCGCCGGGACCCCCGGGATCTCGGAGCGCGCTGTCTCGGCTGCGGAGGCGACGCCGGGATCGGCCTCGCCGCGCAGCCGCCCTTTGAGCCGCGCAAGCTCGGCGACCAGGTGGCGCTGGTTGGCCTCGAGCCAGGGTGTGGGATCCGGGTCGCTCATGCCGGCAGGGTGATGCTGTGGTTGAAGAACGCCGGTGGCTTCGAGCCGCGGTCGAGCGCCACGCTCTCGATGTCGTCTACCTTGAGGCGCAGCAGCGGCGTGCCGCCCGCGGGTGGCGCGTCGGGGAAGCGGAACTGCAGGCTGGCCGTGTTGGCGGTGAAGGCGAGCGCCGGGGCCTCGCGGGTGTCCATCATCAGTGCGACCCTCTGGCCCACTCGCACCGTCGGCTGGCAGCCGAGTGTCAGGCTCAGCACGTTGGCTCCGCTCCGTGCCATCGCGGTGGGCGGGAACGTCGTGATGGCTGGCGCAAGCGCCACCGGCAGTGCGTTGCTGGTCCGGCTCACGGTCTCGCCCGGGCGCAGCACCCGCAGCTCGAGCCGATAGAGGCCGGCCGGCAGGGCGACCGGCAGGTTCGGGACGGTGAAGTCGAACCTCCCCTCGTCGGTGCCGCTCGCGGCGGCGATCTCGTGCGCGATCCCGAAGCGGTCGTTGCGCAGCACGACGACCCGGCTGGTCCCCGCGAGGTGGTGGCCGCGCGCGGTGGCGGTATCGCCCAGCCGCAGCGTCGACGGAGTGGAGTGGGCGGCCACGAGCACCGAATCGAGCGTGGGGTAGGGGGGAACCATGCCGGGCGTGACGACGACACCCTCGTCACGCTGCAGGGTCGTGTCGAAGCGCCCGCGCGTGAGCACCGGCAGCGGCGACACGGCGGGACGGTCCGGCTGAATCAGCACCACCGAGACCTGAAATGCCGAGGTCGGCCGGTAGTGCGCCTGCAGCGCGGACCAGAGGCGCGACATCTCCTCGGCGTTCATGGTCGAGGGGGTGATCTTGAGCAACTCCACCTGCTCGGCGAGATCGGCGCTGCGTAGCGCCTGGAAGACCGTCGGCAGCAGCGAGCCGTTGACCGGCGATGGGTTCAGCGCCGTGCGGATCGCCTGGCGCGAGAGCACCGGGTTCTCGTGCAGCAGCTGCAGTCCGTAGCCGAGCAGCACTTCCGCCTGCAGGTCGGCGACGCCGTACGCGGTGAGGAGGTAGTGCAGGTCGAGCGCCAGCGGCGGGTTCCTCACGCGACTCCCGTTGCCGTCGCGCGAGGGCAGGTCGACGTTGCGCCAGGCAGCGTTGGGCGTCACCTGGTAGAGGAAGAGATTGAGCCGCGGCGCGGCGTCGGTGCCCTCGATCGGCACCACGTCGGGTGCCAGGGACGACACCGTGACGCCGGCACCCAGTGCGTCGGTGACCTGGTGGTCGATCAGCCCGCTGTCGAGCAGATCGCGCAGCACGGCCGAGACTCCTGCGATCGCCAGCGCATTGCTCACCGGCGGCCTCCGCGATCGCCGCGCAGGTAATCGGCCAGCGGCACGGTCGGCTGGCGCGGCGCCGGTGCGCGGCGAGCCGCAGGCGGCGGTGTGACGTTGGCGACGACCTCGATGCGCCCGATCGAGACGTGGACCACCGAAGGCTCGTCCGAGGCATCGGGGACCCGGTGAGCCAGGCTCGCGGCCGACAGGGGCGCGGGCGTGCGGAGCGGGGCGACGGGGGGCCGGCCGGCGCGATGCGCCTCGGCTGCCCGCGGCGGCGCGAAAGGGTGCAGGGCCAGGTCACCACGTGGTTCATCGCCGCGCAGTGCGTCGACGATCGACGGTCGCTCATCGCCGTGCGGTGCGTCGACGATCGACGGTCGCTGCGCAACGCGCTCGCTGCGGGCTAGGCCGGCCCGCACCGGCGCGAGGTCGGCCTCGTCGGTGGGCGCCGCCCCCGCACCGTCGCCACTGCCGCTCGTGGCGGGCGGCGCGAGCCGAAGGGCAGCGGCCGGCCGCCGCGGCCCAGCGGCCATCGTCGGCGGCGGAGCCGACCGCGGATGTGCCGCCGAGTCTCGAGCCGCGGTATCGACTGCGAGGGAGAGGCCCTCGTCCAAGTCGTGCTCCGGCTGCCGCGGGCCGATGGGTGCGCGCAGGGGGCCGCCGGCTGCGAAGCGGGAGGGGAGGGCAGCGACTGCCCGACTGCCGTCGCCTTCACGCGAGGGCGCCAGGCGCTGGAGAAAGTCCATCATGTGGACTTCCTCACGCGCCCACCAGCTGCAGGTATGCGGCACGGCGGGTGGCGCTCAGCCGCAGCACCTCGGCTTCGGTCCAGCCGTAGTGTCGCGCCAGCGCATCGATGTCGAGCACGAGTCGCTCGGCCGCGTGCCGCACCTTCTCCCAGAGGAGCTCGCCGATGTCGAGCGGCGCCGTCCACCGCGCGGGGCATTGCGGGCAGGCGAGCGCGAAGGACACGCTAGCTCCGGGATCGAGCGCCTCGATGCGGCGAGAGAGCTCGTCGAGCACCGCCGCGGGAAGCTCGTGCACGGCAACGCCCTCTCCGCGGCGGGCACAGGTCAGCACGCAGCGCTCGAGCAGGCGGTGCGCGAACCGATCCACGCTCCCGGCGCTCGCCGCCGCCGCGACGTCCGCACCGTCGGGTAGACGGAACTCGACGTGATGGTCGCCGCTGTCGAGGACGTGCGCCGAGGCCGAGCCGGCCGGCGGCATCTCCGCGGCCAGGGCGGAGCAATCGGCGCCGAACTGCGCCGTCGCGCCGCAAGCCGGACAGTGGCTCAAGAGCTCGATCTCCCCGCCGAAGAAGCTCTGGTGGAGGGCCACCAGTCGGGCGTTGCGCTCGCCCAGGGTGCGCGGCGCCGGGTCGCCCGGCCACGCGGCGTGCAGCAGTGCCTCGGCGCGGGTGGAGGGCAGCTGACCGAGCCCGTTCTCCCACAGCGTGAGGAGCGCGTCCGCGGCGATTTCGGCCCGCAACGGGATCTCCTAGGCGGGCTCGGTGAAGCTCGGCTCCGACGGCTCGGCCACTTCGTAGTCGCGTTCCCAGCCCTCGTTCTCGAGCTTGATGTGCTGGATCGCCACCGCGTTGGCGTTGGCATCGAGGTCGGGCAGTGCCTGGAACTCCGATACCCAGGCTCGGAACACCTTGTAGGCGAGGGCGAGCTGCCCGCTTTCGTTGTAGACCTCGATGATGAGGTCCTTGCGGAAGTCCTTGAGCGACACCTCGGCGCCCAGCCCCGAGCCGAAGTTCCACACCTTGTTGGCCCACTTCTCGAACTCGGTATCGTGGGTGACCCCACGGTCGAGCGAGATGGCGTCGAACTTGGTGCGCCCCGGCGACTTGCGCGACGTGGAGGGGTCGCCGCCCTCGCGGTGCTCCACGACCTCGGTCGTGCGTTTGAGCGCCGACACCTTGCTGATGCCGGCGACGTAGCGGCCATCCCATTTGACCCTGAACTTGAAGTTCTTGTACGGGTCGAAGCGAAGGGCGTTGACGGAGAACTGTGCCATGCGTGCTCTCCTTGACGAGAATCACCCTCGGCGAGGCATCACGTGGGGATGTCACCCGCGATCTGCTGCAGCTTGATGACCACGAACTCCGCCGGCTTGAGAGGGGCGAAGCCGACGATGATGTTGACGATGCCCGAGTTGATGTCGGTCTGCGTCGTGGTCTCGCGGTCGCACTTCACGAAATAGGCCTCGCGCGGCGAGGTGCCCTGGAAGGCCCCCTGCCGGAAGAGGTTCTGCATGAAAGCGCCGATGTTGAGACGGATCTGCGCCCAGAGCGGCTCGTCGTTGGGCTCGAACACCACCCACTGCGTACCGCGGTAGAGGCTCTCCTCGAGGAAGAGCGCCATGCGCCGCACCGCCAGGTATTTCCATTCGCTGGCCAGGCTGTCGGCGCCCTTGAGCGTCCGCGAGCCCCACACCACCGGCCCGGTGTTGGGGAAGCTCCGCAGGCAGTTGACTCCCAGCGGGTTGATCGTCCCGTTCTCCGGGTCGGAGAGGTTCACTTCCAGGCCCAGCACGCCGCTCAGCGTGGCGTCGATGCCGGCTGGCGACTTCCAGACGCCGCGCGCCGCGTCGGTGCGAGCGCACACGCCGGCGACGGCACCGCAGGGCGCGAACGGCTCGGGGCGGTTCTCGCTCAACGGGTTCGACGACTGGATGCGCGGGAAGAAGAGGGCGGCGTTTTCGCTGCGAGTCACCACGGTGGTGACCGCGTTGGCGGCCGTGACGTCGGAGGCCTCGTCCCAGCCGGCGGTGTGGAACGGCGGATCCACCAGCACCATCGCGCGGCGCTCCTTGGCGTAGGCGACGGCGGCGTCCCAGGTGGCCTTGTCGACGTCGGCGGTGGCCGAGAACGGTGGCACGCAGAGCAGGTTGAAGAGGTCGGCACGTTCGAGGGCGAACAGGCCCCTCTTCGTGGCGCGAAGGCCGGGAGCCGAGACCTGCGCCGCGGTGACCGGGTTGCCGTCGACGGCGCTGGTCCCCACGCTGGTGGCCGAAGGGTCGTCGAACGGGTCGGTCGCCGTTGCCGCGGGCGCCCCGTTGGGAGTCGGCAGCCCGCTCAGCGTCGTCGCCGGGCCGCGCACGAGCTTGCTTCCCTGCTCGAGCACGTCGCCCACGAAGCGGGGCTGACCCGCCGTGATCGAAACGTTGCGATGCACCTCCGTGACGCCGGTCGCGAGGTCCTTGGCGCGTAGATTGAACAGCGTGTTGGGCGGGTTCGCCGCCGCCACGGCGGGATCGATGGTGGTGTCGATGCGCAGCCGGAGACGGCTCGCCCAGGCCCCCGGATTGGCGGCGGTGAACGTCGCGTTGCCGCCGCCCGCGAGCGTGACGCTGCCCGTACCGGGGACGGCGGCGTTGTGCACGCGCACGATCAAGGCGTCCGATCCGCCGTTGAGGAAGTAGTGGAAGACGGCGAAGGACATCGGGCTCCCCGCCCACAGGCCGCCGAAGATGCGCTCGAAGTCGGCGAAGCTGAAGATACGGACGGGACTCTCGTCGTCCGCGTCGACCGGCCCGCGCAGCGCTCGCCCGACGAACGCGGTGATCGACGTCGCCACCCCGGTGATGGTGCGCACCCCGCTCGGCAGCTCCTCGATGTACACGCCTGGGTAGGAAAGGGCCACTGGCATCGTTCGCTCCTTGTCTCGGTTCGCCGTTCCGGGCGTCGCTACCCGCCTTCGAGCTCCTCGGCCTCCGCTTGCAGAAACGCCTGCGCTTCGCCGCTCTTGTCCGGATTCAGCCGGAACAGCGGGAGCCCCGGAGCGACACTCTCCTCGCACAGGAACCCGCGCGAGACGAGCCAGCCGAGCGCGTCTTGCGTCTCACCGGTGATCTGGTGGATGAGCTCCTCGCGAAGGCGCCAGCGGACGATTCCTTCGTAGGTATCCGCTGCCTGAGGGTTGCGCATGAAGTAGTTGAGGATCCGCCTCGCGGGTTCGGCGCGTCGCATGAGTTCCGTGAGTCGCACGACGGCGGGTGTCTCGGGCGTTGTCTCGCGTCGCAAACCCCGGACCAGGGCGCCCGTTCTGATCAAGTGACTGCACGAACAGGAGTTGTCGAGCTCGATGAAGGCTGCGCCAGGGGCCCGCCGGGACCGCGACGCCCCGCCGCGGGAGGGCCGGTAGGAGGGCCTGCCCCGCCAGCTCAGCGAGATCTCGACTCCGGGGCGGGTGGGGCCGGAACGACCCGGGGTGGGCGCCGGTGAGCCCGGCTGCGGTGGCGGGTTACGGCGGCGGGCTGCGGAGCCCGTGCTTCTTCACCAGTCGGCCCAGCGCGCGGCGGTCTTTCCCCGCCTCGCGGGCCGCGCGGGTGATGTTGCCGTGGTGCTTGTCGAGGATCCTCGTCAGGTAGTCCTTCTCGAACCGCGAGATGGCCTGCGAGCGCGCTTCCCGGAAGCCGATCGGGCCCTCCTTCGGCGCGGCGGCGGTGGTCGGGAGGCAGAGGTCCGACGGGAGGATCTGCGGCCCGTCGGCCAGCGCCAGGGCGCGTTGGATCTCGTTGCGGAGCTCGCGCACGTTGCCCGGCCAGTCGTGGAGGGTCAGGCATCGAACCGCCGCCGGCGAGAGGACCTTGCTCCCGCGTCCCCGGTTCTCGGCCAGGGTCTCGACGAAGTGCCGGGCCAGGATGGGGACGTCCTCCCGACGCTCGCGCAGGGGCAGCATGCGCAACCGGAACACGCTCAGGCGGAAGAAGAGGTCGCTTCGGAAGCGGTCCTCCCTGGTCTCCTTCTCGAGGTCCCGGTTGGTCGCCGCCACCACCCGCACGTTGGCGCAGGCGAAGCGGTCGGCGCCAAGCGGCTTGTAGATGTGGTCCTCCAGGAAGCGCAGCAGCTTGGCCTGGCTCGACGGCGACAGCGCGTCGATCTCGTCGAGGAAGAGCGTCCCACCTTCGGCGAGGGCAGCCAGTCCCTTCTGCTCGCTGCGCGCGTCGGTGAACGCGCCGCGGGCGTGCCCGAAGAGCTCGTTCTCGAGGAGCTGCTCGGGGAAGCCGGCGCAGTCCACCGGCACGAAGGGGAAGTGGCGCCGCGGGCTGAGATGGTGGATCGCGCGGGCGCACAGCTCCTTGCCCGTCCCGGTTTCCCCGGTGATCATGACCGTACCTTCACTGGCGGCGACTCGCGGGATCATCGCGATCGTGCGCAGGAAGGCGGGATCGGCGCCGACCAGGCTGGTCAGTCCGAGCTCCTGGTTCAACCGGCTGCGCACGGACTCGAGATTGCGTTTCTCCCGCAGCGCCCGCAGCAGGCGCTCGTTCAGCTCGGAACGGCGAAAGGGCCAGAGCACGAAGTCGTCGACCGCGCCCGATGCCGCCGCCAGGATCTCGGAGGAGGCCTCGACCGGCAGGATCGCCAGCGTGGGAGCCCTGGGGCGCTGCTCCCCGAGCCAGTCGAAGAGGCGCGACGCCCTCTCCGGCTCGCGCGCCACGACGGGGAGGATCAGGTCGACGGACGAGGCGTCTCGCGCCGAGAGGGTGAGCCGCTCGCTCCACTCCTCGGTGCGACAGACCAGCTTGCCGCCGAGAACCGAGGACGCCCGCAGCTCCGCTTCCACCGGAAGCGCGATCTGCTCGAGCAGCAGGAGTCGATACGCGCTCGTGTCAGACATCGTCGACTCGCATCGGCGGCCGGATGCAGCAGACAGACGTGCACGGCCCCCAACGACCGTGTGTTTCGTTCTGCTTAGACGGACACCCCACGTCAGATTCCCGAGCTCGTCACACGACCGACGCGCGCTCTACGCGTTGCTGTAGTGGCGCTCGCGCGTCGCTGCAGTCCTGGTCGCCCGTCGCTGCAGTCGAGCTCCCATATTGGTATCCGCGAGAAAAGAGCGAGGGACGGTCCGGCGGTGCGCCGGCTCTTGCGGCCAGACGGTCGGCGCCGTTCGGCGACCATCCTGGCAACCGTGTCGAGCCCGCCTCCGGTCGCCTCCACCTGGGGCTCCCGTTCGTCCCCCCGGTGATGGCAACTGGCGACATCGGGTTGGCGCCCGTGCCACGGCGCGTATTATTCTTTGACACGGATGCACTCTTGCTGAACTTGGCCCCCGCCACGCTAGCGGCAGCCGTGGGTAGTGCGGGCGCTGCGACGGAGCCCCTCCTCTAGTGGTCACCGAGGCGAAGCCGCCGGCAGTCCTGGTGGTCGAGGCCAACCCGATCACGAGTAGAAGACTGGCCGCGAAGCTCGAGGGCGAAGGCTACGAGGTGATCGTCGCCGCCAGCGGGGCGGAGGCGTTCGAGGCCGCCAGAGGCCGCCTGCCCGACCTCGTGCTCCAGGACCTCATCCTGCCCGACATCGACGCCCTCGAGCTCGTCGGGCAACTGCGGAGCCTGCCGGGCGGTGACGAGATCCCCATCATCGCGCTCACCGGCTTCTTCGAGCGTCCGGGGGACGAGCTCGCCGCTGCCGCGACCGCGGGTTTCACCGCCGTGCTGGTCAAGCCCATCGAGCCCTCGCGCCTGAAGGATGTCGTGCGCGGTTTTCTTCCGCAGTGGCGCCAGGTCAAGGCCTCGCCCGGCGCAGGCAAAAGCGTCCTCCTGGTTGGCGACGACCCGGTGCAGCTCAAGCTGACCCGCGTACGCCTGGATCAGGCCGGCTTCGAGGTGACCCGAGCGATCGGCGCGGAGGAGGCCCTGCGGTTGGCCAACGAGACGCCGCCGGACATCGTCGTCAGTGACGCGCTGATGACCGGCATGGACGGTTTCGAGCTCTGCTTCGCTGTGCGCCGCGACAGCGCGCTGGCGGGAATCCCCGTCGTGCTGATCTCGACGTGGTACAAGACCGAGCTCGACCGCCAGCTGGCCCTCCAAGTCGGAGCCAACGAGCTGGTCTCGCGCACCCCTGGCCTCGACTGGGCGGTGTCCGCCATCCTCGAGGCGCTGCACCGCGGTGCGCCACCGGTCGCCGGCGGGGCGACCGACCAGGTACGGCTGGCGCACTCGCGGGTGGTGATCCGCCAGCTCGAGCGAAGGCTCGCCGAAACGGCCGACGGGGAGTGGCGCTGCTCATTGCAGACGGCCCAGATCTCGGTCCTCTCCGGCGTCGCCAGGGCGCTGGCCGAGAGGTCCGACGTCGACGCCGCGGTGGGCGAGGTGCTGGCGGCGACCCTCGACTCCGCCGGTATCTCCAAGGCCGCGCTCTTCCTCAGCGGGATCGGGGACGCGCTGGAGCTGCGGCATGCAGTCGGCTTCCCCGACGAAGAGCGGCAGGAGCTGGCCACCCTCTTCGGCCAATTCGCGCTGCTCGAGCGTGCCGTCGCCGGCGGCGCCCCGCTGACGCTGCCCTCGGCCGCCGCCGGCGAGGAGGCCTCGCAAGCCATCCTCGCCGGCACCGGCACTGCCTCTGCGCAGCTCTTCCCGCTGGTTTCCGGAACGCGCGTGCTGGGGGTGATCCTGCTCGCCGCCAAGAACGCCGACGTCACCAGCGCGGACGGCAGCGCCTTCGCGCGCGCCATCGGCAACCAGCTCGCGCAGGCGCTCGCGCTCGCCGACTCGTTCGCCCGCATCGCCGCCTCCGAGGAGCGCTATCGGAGCCTGATGGAGCACGCCGAAGACGCGATCTCCATCCTCACGCCCGACGGGATCATCCGGGAGGTCAACGGCTGCTGGGAAGAGGTGTTCGGCCGCTCCCGCGCCGACGTCGTCGGCCGTCCTATCAGCACCTTCGATTCGCCGGGGCACGAGCAAGACAACAGCGATTCGTATCGCAGCCTGATCGAAGGCGGGTCCGGCCGCTCGGGTCCGATCACCCTCACACGAGCGGATGGCAGCGAGCTGCTGATGGAGTTCTCGGTGAGCGCCATCGAGGTGGCGGTGAGCCGCCTGGTCTTGAGCATCGGGCGCGACGTCAGCAAGCAGGTGCGCTCGCAGGCACAGCTCATGGTCGCCGATCGCATGGTCTCGATCGGCATGCTCGCGGCCGGCGTCGCGCACGAGATCAACAACCCGCTCGCCGCCGTGTGCGGCAACCTCGAGCTGGCGACCCGCGACCTGGAGAGACTCCGCATGGAGCTCGGCGAGTCGTTGAGTGTGGAGCCGCTGGTGGCAGAGATCGCCGATGCCCGGGAAGCGGCCGACCGCGTCCGCGCCATCGCCCGCGACCTCAAGGTGTTCTCGAGCATGCAGGACGACCGCAGCGTGCCCGTGGACGTCCATCGAGTCCTGGACTCTTCGCTACGCCTCGGCTGGAACGAGATCCGCCACCGGGCGACAGTCGTCAAGGAGTACGGCGCGGTGCCGCTGGTGCGGGCCAACGAGTCGCGCCTGGGACAGGTGTTCCTCAACCTGCTGGTGAACGCCGCCCAGGCTCTCCCCGAAGGCTCTGCAGATACCCACCGCATCCGCGTGACCACGCGCACGGATGGCGACCGCGCGGTGATCGACATCTCCGACGACGGTCCGGGAATGTCCGCAGGTGTCTTGCGGCGGCTGTTCACGCCGTTCTTCACCACCAAGGCGGCGGGTGTCGGCACGGGGCTCGGCCTCGCCATCTGCGAGCGCATCGTCAACGGGCTCGGCGGCGAGATCGGGGTGTTCAGCGAGGTAGGCCACGGCACGACCTTCCGCATCAGGCTGCCCGCTGCCGAGCTCGGCAGCGAGGCGGAGGTGCCGAGCCCCGGGGCGATCTCGGCGAGCCGGCGGGGGCGCATCCTCGTCGTCGACGACGAGCGGATGGTCTCCGAGCTCATGCGACGCATGCTGGCGCCGGAACACGAGGTCGAGATCTCCGCGAGCGCCCAGGAGGCGCTGGCCCGCATCGCTGCCGGCGAGCGGTTCGACGTCATCCTCTGCGACCTGATGATGCCAGTGATGACCGGCATGGACCTCTACGCCGAGCTCGCACGCCTGGAGCCCGCCGAGGCCGAGAGAGTGATCTTCGTCACCGGCGGCGCGTTCACGGTCCGGGCGCGCGCCTTCCTCGACGACGTCTCGAACCCGCGGGTGGAAAAGCCCTTCGACGTCCAGACGCTCCGCCGGCTGGTCAACGAGCGCCTCCGGCTCGAAGGATGAGGTCGATAGCGCCGAGGACCGTGACGCTCGGCCCCATTTCGACTTCTCACCGAGGCGGTCCGCCTTCTGGCGCCGCCGTGCTCGTCCGGGGACGCCGCTCGTCCCCCGGCGCGAACACTTCGCGACATCGCGTTGCCGCTCGCGCCTGGCCCGTACTATCCTTTGGCCCCGGCAACACTTTTGCTAAACACCGGCCCTCGCCACGCGGGCGGCAGCCGTGGGAGTGCGGGCGCCACGAACCTGAGGTGACGCGATGAGCAATGGACCGGGCTCGAAGCCGAACTCCCCAGCGGTGCAGGTCGTCGCCACGGCGACCGACACGCCGCCCGGCCCCGCCGTCCCACCCGGGACCTGGTTCGGCCACCCGCGCGGTCTTGCGACGCTCTTCACGACCGAGATGTGGGAGCGCTTCTCCTACTACGGGCTGCGCCCGCTCCTCATCCTCTTCATGTCGGCGACGGTGGCCAACGGCGGCTACGGGTTCGACCGCACGCAGGCATCGTCGATCGTCGGTATCTACGCCGCCTTCGTCTACCTCATGTCGTTGCCGGGCGGCTGGGTGGCAGATCGCTGGCTCGGCCTGCGGCGAGCAATCTTCATCGGCGCCTGCCTGATCTCCTCGGGTCACATCTGTATCGGGCTCTCGGGGCTTGCCGGGCACGGTGGAGGGAAGATCCCGTTCTTCCTCGGCCTCATCCTCATCGTCTGCGGTACCGGACTGCTCAAGCCGAACATCTCGGCCATCGTGGGTGACCTGTACCCCGGGGACACCGGCGCGCGGCGGGATGCCGGGTTCTCGATCTTCTACATGGGGATCAACACCGGCTCGTTCTTCGGCCAGATCGTCGCCGGCTACCTCGGCGAGCAGGTCGAGTGGCACGTGGGCATGGGCGCGGCCGGCGTGGCGATGCTCTTCGGTCTGACCGTCTACGGTTTGACTGCCCGCAAGACGCTCGGGGAGATCGGGGTGCAGCCGACCCGCCACCCCGATCCAGTCGTTGCCGCCAAGCAGCGACGGAACGTCAAGCTCGCTGTCGCAGCCTTCTTCGTCGTCGTGGCGATCGTCTTCACGCTCGCGGCGACCGGCGCCGTGAAGATCGACGCGCAGCAGGTCGGCAAGGGGATGACCTTCGTCCTGGTGGGTATGGCGGCCGTCTTCTTCGCGTTCGTCTATGCGATGGGCAAGTTGACGTCGAACGAGAAGAAGCGGATCGGGGTGATCATGGTGCTCTTCGTCTTCGCGGCGATCTTCTGGAGCGCCTTCGAGCAGGCGCCGACGTCGCTGAACCTGTTCGCCAAGGACTTCACGGAGCGTCAGGTCGGCGGCTTCGAGGTGCCGGCGACCTGGTTCCAGTCCATCAACCCGTTGGTCATCATCCTCTTCGCCCCCGTGTTCGCCGCGCTCTGGGTGGGTCTCGCGAAGCGCAGAGGGAGGGACCTCTCGAGCCCGACGAAGTTCGCTCTCGGGCTGGGGCTCACGGGCATCGGCTTCCTGGTGATGATCTACGCCGCCAACGAGGTCGTGAGCAGCGGCGGCACGCTCAAGGTGTCGTTCTGGTGGCTCACGGTGAGCTATTTCTTCCAGTCGATCGGCGAGCTCTGCATCAGCCCCGTCGGTCTGTCGTCGATGACGAAGCTGTCACCGCGCAAATACGTCGGCCAGATGATGGGGATCTGGTTCCTGGCCTCGGCTGTGGGCAACCTGATCGGCGGTCTCGTCGGCGGGCACGTCGACCCGGAGAAGCTCGAGCAGATGCCGAAGTTGTTCACCTCGACGACGGTCTTCCTCTTCATCGCCGCGGTCGTCCTGATCGCGATGATCGTGCCGATCCGCAGGATGATGGAGAGCCAGACCGCGGACTAAGACTGCGCCGGTGGTGGCTGAGCGGTGGATGGTCAACGACGCACAACAACCACCAACGCTCTTCCGCTCTCACCCGGCGAGTGTTGCTCAGCAACAACTCCTGCAAAGGGCGAATAAAAAAGGCCCGCCCTCTGACGAGAGCGGGCCCGCTGATCCACCCCTCAGGTGGTTGCGGTACGGGTTGGTGGGTGGCTTACCGGCGCTGGCTGCCGGCCGCCACGCGGGTGTCGCCCTTGTCGCCCTTGCGGATCGCCAGCAGGTCGCTGGCCTTGCCGAAGAGCCCGAGGGCTTGCTGGATCTGGTGGTCGCTTTCGGCGAGCACGCGGTAGCGCACGTCGTTGCCGAGCGTGGCGTTGAAGACCTCGGCGCGGACCCGGGCGAGGACGTCGCGGCGGGTCTTCGGGTCCTGGAGGCCCTTCTCGAGGTCGGCCTCGTCCTCGGCCATCCCCTGCGCCTTCACCCAGCGCTCGAACTCGCGGATGACCTCGGGGCCGGGGGTCCAGGAGGCGTCGGTGATCTTGTGGTTGTTCGTGTATTCGACGCCGAACTCGAAGAAGGCGTTGCGCGCCTCGAGGAACTGCAGCAGCTCCGGCGACTCCTCGGCGTGCACCAGCACGTCGGGAGTGATGCCGCCGCCGCCGTACACCTTGCGGCCGAGGTCGGTGTAGAACACCGGCTCGTCGCCGTGCGGCAGCTCGAGCTGGCCGGTGGCGGCCTCCTCGCCGTCTTCGCCGACGCCGTCGCCGTGCGCGTAGTAGTCGTAGACCGACGTGTAGTCGCGCTGGATCAGGCGTCCCGAGGGCGTGTAGTAGCTCGCCGTCGTCAGCGCCAGGGCGCCGTCGTAGGGGAGGCCGTAGACCGTCTGCACGAGGCCCTTGCCCCACGTCGGGGTGCCCGCGATGATGCCCACGTCGTGGTCCTGGATGGCGCCGGCGAGGATCTCCGACGCCGAGGCCGAGCCGCTGTTGACGAGCACCACCACCGGCAGGTCGAGCGGCCGGTGCTCGCCCTCCGCCTTGTACTTGTGGAACGAATCGCGGATTCGCCCCTTCGTCTCGACGATCGTCGACCCCTCGGGAACGAACTGGTCGGCCACCGCGATGGCCTGGTCGAGCAGCCCGCCGCCGTTGTTGCGCAGGTCGAGGAGCAGCCGCTCCATGCCCTGGGCGCGGAGCGTGGTGATGGCGTCGGCCACTTCCTTGCCGGTCGAGCGCGAGAACTCGGTGACGCGGAAGTAGCCGGTGCCGGGCGCGATCATCATCACGTAGCGCACCGTGGTGAGCGGGATCTCGGCGCGCTTGATGGTCAGCTCGAGCGGCGTGCTGACGCCGCGACGGGCGAGGGTGATCGTGACCTCGGTGTCTTTCGGGCCCTTCAGCTTCATCACCGCGTCGTCGAGCGGCATGCTGTCGGTCGGCTCGCCCTCGATGGTGGTGATGATGTCCCCGGCGCGGATTCCCATGCGCGAGGCCGGCGTGCCCTCGAGGGGCGAGATGACGGTGAGCTTGTTGTCGCGCATCCCGACGAGGATGCCGAGGCCGAAGAAGCTGCTCTGCTGCCGGTCCCGCATGCGGGCGTAGGCCTCGGGCGGCAGGAAGCTCGTGTGCGGGTCGAGCTTGCGTAGCATGCCGTTGATCGAGGAGTAGACGACGTCGCGGTAGGTGACCTCGGCGCCGGAGTGCGCGTGGACCGCCTCCACCAGCTCGGTGTACTGCTTGAGGCCGGTGCGGGCGTTGTCGGAGAGGGCGAGGAGGCGGTCGCCGAGGAAGGTGCCGGCGAGGGTGGTGATGACGAAGAGGACGGCGGCCGCGATACGCCATGGTCGACGCATAGAGCGCGATGATAGCACCCGCTCCTGGCGGCACCCGAGCCGCCAGGGACGGCTCCGGGGGACCGCGGGGCGGCGCGCTATCATGGGTTCATGTTCGGCATCGGCGGGCCCGAGCTGGTCCTCATCTTCGTCCTCGCGCTGCTGCTCTTCGGCCCCAAGCGGCTGCCGCAGATCGGCCGCACGCTCGGCAAGGGGATGGCGGAGTTCCGCCGCGCGTCGACCGAGCTCCAGCGGGCCGTCAACACCGAGCTCGAGGAGCCGCCGGCCGCTCCCGCGTGGCGAGCGCCGGCCGCGGCACAGGGGGTGACCGTCGCCCAGGGCGCCGCCGCCGTTGCGCCTCAGGATTCGGCGGCCTCGCCGGCCCCTCCCGCGGCGGAGCCGGACTCCTCGAACCCGTCGCAGTTCCAATGAGCGGCGGCGCGGCGTCGTGAGCCAGGACGAGCCGGGCGGGCAGGTCGTCAAGGCCGACGCCGTTGCCCGACAGTCGCGGCGGCCGGCGGCGCCGGCGCGTCCAGCTCGGGTTCCCGAGGAGCTGCCGAGCATGAGCCTCCTCGAGCACCTCGAGGAGCTGCGCAGGCGGCTCTTCTGGTGCATCGGCGCGCTCGGGCTGGCGTTCTTCGCGGCCTGGTGGAAACACGAGGAGATCTTCCGCTTCCTGGCCAAGCCCGCCTACCGGTACTTGCCGGAGGGGCAGAAGCTGGTGATCCTCTCGGTCACCGACGCCTTCATGCTCTACATCAAGGTGTCGCTGCTGGCGGCGGTCTTTGCCGGCGCGCCGGTGATCCTCTACCACCTCTGGGGGTTCATCCGCCCCGGGCTCTACGCGCGCGAGCGCCTCTACACCCTCGGCTTCATCGTCTCCGGCACGCTGCTCTTCGCCGCCGGAGGCGCCTTCGCCTACTTCGTCGCGTTCCCCTTCTCGGTCGAGTTCCTGCTCAGCGTCGGGCACGACTTCACGCCCGCCATCACCGGGCCGAGCTACCTGAGCTTCCTGATGACCGTGATCCTCGGTCTCGCGCTCATGTTCGAGCTGCCGCTGGTGATCGTCTTCCTCGCCCGCGTGGGGCTCGTGACGCCGGGGTTCCTGCTGCGCAACTTCCGCTGGGCGGTGCTCATCATCTTCGCCGCGGCGGCGATCATCACCCCCACCTCCGACGTCTTCAACCTCTGCCTGTTCGCGGTACCGACGCTGCTGCTCTATCTGCTCGGCGTGGCAGCGGCGGCAATCGTCGGCCGCTCGCGAGCGAAGGCGGCGGCAGCCGAGGACGAGGAAGCGGAGCCGGCGGTCTCGTAGGGTACGCACCGCGCACCCTGTCTCGCTGGCGGGCGCAGTCAGTCGTAGCCGAGCGCGCGCAACGCCGCCTCTTCCTCGGCGGTGAGCTTGCCCGGCGGCGCCGCCGGCCGGCGGCCGCGGAGCCAGTGGCCCAGCATCGCGCGCATCTCGCCCTCCTCCTTGCGCCCCTTGCCGGCGACGTTGAGAAGCTCCCGCGGGTCTCGCGCGAGGTCGTAGAGGTAAACGCCGGTGGGCACGAGACGACTCCCTACCGAGACGAAGTAGCGCCAGGCGGTGGTGCGCACCGACGCGCCGCGGCCGTCGGCCTGTTCGGCGAAGACGGCAGGGCGGCCGTCGCGCCCCCGTCCCAGGAGGTCGCGCAGGTCGCGGCCGTCGCTCGCGGGCGCCTGCGCCCCGGCGGCGGCGAGCACGGTGGGGAAGAGGTCGATGGTCTGGACGAGGCCGCGGAGCCGACGGCCGCCGGCGACGCCGTGCGCTGCGCGCCCGGCTTCACGGTCGGGCCAGCGGATCATCAGCGGTACGTGTGTGGTGGTGTCCCAGAGGCCGGCGTGGCGGTAGGTGACACCGTGGTCCTCGAGGTTCTCGCCGTGGTCGGCGACGAACACCGCGAGGGTGTCGCCGAGCTGCCCGCGGCTGCGCAGGAAGCCGAGCAGGCGATCGAGCTGGCGATCGAGATACGCGACCTCGCCCAGGTAGAGGTCGCGATCTGCGCCGAGGACCGGCTGGCGGAACGCGCGTGCGCCGGCCGTTCGAAACTCACGCCAGGCGCGAACCGGGCTCATGCCGTACGCCGCGGCGGCACCGCGACCGAGAGCGAACGGATGCGGGGCCATGTGGGGCGTGTGCGGGTCGAAGAGATGCAGCCAGAGGAAGAAGGGGCGCTCGCGCGGGCGCTGCAACCATTCGATGGCCTGATCGACGGCGAGCGTCGCCGACGATGTGTCGACCGCCTTGGCGACGCCACCGAATCCCTGGCCGAGACCGGAGCGCTGCGGATTGAGGTGCTGCGCCGCGATGACGGCGAAGGTGTCGAAGCCCGCCGTTGCGAGCCGCTCGGCGAGGGTAACCCTCGCGTCGGGAAGCGGCGTCGCGAGGTCCCGCACGCCGTGGTGCTGCACGAAGAGCCCGGTCATGATCGACGCGAAGCTGGGATTCGTGGAGTTGACGGTCGAGTAGGCGTCGAGCCAGACGTCGCTCTCGGCCGCCAGCGCGTCGAGCGCCGGCGTCGGGCTCGGCCGCCGGCCCCAGGCCCCGAGTGCGTCGGCGCGCAGCGTGTCGGCGCCGATGAGGAGCACGTTGGGCGCACCCCCCGGCGCGCGGCGTGAGCGCGCAGGAGCGCCGCGGCTCACCACTTCCGGGCTCCCCCAGAGCATCGCGCAGCCGCGGGGGGCGTTGCGTTGCCGTCGCACGTCGAGGCGGATCTCGACGTCCTTCCCGGCCCACGCCGCGAGGTCGACCGTCACCTGCGGCCCGCCGGGCGAGAGCGTCTGCGGCGTCGGAGCGCTCCACACCGTCACTTCCCCCTCGCCGGTGCGATTCACGGCGACGGTGGCGATCGCCGGGCAGGGTGAGCCCTCGGCGAGCGGGGTGAAGGCGAGGTAGGGCTCGCCGCCGAGGCGCAGGCGCCAGCCGAGCGTCGACGGCTGCTGGCGGAGGGCGCGGACGCGGGGGGCGGTGAGGATCGCGCCGGGCTGCGGCGCACCCGGGCGCGGGGGAGGGGGCGGGAGGTCGGCCCCGTGCCGGCCGAGCACCGCGGCAAAGGCGTTGGCCTCGCCGCGCAGCACTTGCGGGGCGGTGAGCCAGAGATCGATCCGCTCCCAGCCGCGGCCGGTTGTCGTGCTCGCCCGCGCGGCCAGGGGCTGCGCCACCACCCCGGCGAGGACGGCGACGAGGATCGACGTCTTCCTGCACATGAACGCCTTCCTGCGGATGCCGCTCGTCACGCGGAAGTCTCCGCCGCCGCAGGCGGCTGGCGGCGCCACCGGCGGTGCATCCAGACCCACTGTTCGGGCCGCCGCCGCACCTGGTCCTCGATGACCTGCGTCATGGCCGCGGTCGCTTCCACCGCGTCGGCGGGCAGCGCGAGCGGCGGCTGGACGGAGGCCAGGTGGCTGCCGTCGTCTCGCCGCTCGATGAACGTCGGGACGACCGCCAGGCCCTGCCGCAGCGCGATCTGCGCCGCACCCAGCGGGGTGTACGCCGGACGGCCGAAGAACGGAACCCACGCGCCCTCGACCTGGGTGTCCTGGTCGATCAGCATGCCGAGCGTGCCGCCGGCGCGCAGCGTGCGCAAGAGCTCGCGTGCGGCCCCGGTGCCGCCGCGCGCGATCGTCCGCGTGCCGAAGCGCGCCCGCAGGCCGACGAGCACCTCGTCGAGCTGAGCGTCCTGGGCTTGCCGTGCCACGACGTCGAGGGGCAGGCCGTTGCACGAGAGCGCTGCGGCGAGCAGCTCCCAGTTGCCGCAGTGCCCGGTGAGGATGAGGATCGGTCGCCCCTCGCGGCGCAACGCCTCGACGTGTTCCCACCCCTCGAAGCGCACCCGCCGGCGGACTTCGTCGGCGTCGGCGCCGAGCAAGCGGACGCACTCGCAGAGCGTGGCGCCGAAGTGGGCGAAACATGCCTTCGCGAGGCGGCGGCGCTCGGCGGCGGTGAGCTCGGGGAGGGCAATCTCGAGGTGCTCGAGGGCACGCCCGCGATCGCGTCGCGAGAGCCGCCAGCCCAGCCAGCCGAGCGCGGCACCGATCCGCTGCGCGCCGCGCCAGCCCAGCGGCGCGAGCAGCAGGCGCAGGAGCCGCAGGACGGCGACGGCTAGGACGGCGCGCACCCGGCGCCAGCGCGCACGCGCGGAGCCGCCGCTCATCGCTGGCGGAAGGAGGCGACGACGCCGTCCCATTCGCCGCGCGCCTTGAGCAGGAGCTCCACCATCTCGCGCACCGCGCGCCGCCCGCCGTCACGAGCGAGCACGCAGTCGACCGACTCGCGAACCTCCGGAACCGCATCGGCGGGGGCGAAGGAGAGGCCGCAGGCGAGCAGCAGCGGCAGGTCCTGGAGGTCGTCGCCGGCGGCCGCGACGCTCGCCGGCGCGACGTCGTGACGGGCGCAGAGCTCGGCGAGAGCCGGCCCCTTGTCGGCGCGACCCACCATCACGGCGTCGAGCCCGAGGTCCTCGGCCCGCGCCTGCAGGGCCCCGGAGCCGCGGCCGGTGATCACCGCCACCTTGATGCCGCACCGCTGGGCGAGCTTGATGCCGTGGCCGTCCTGGATGTCGAAGGTGAGCATCTCACCACCCTGCGACAGATACGAGACGAGCCCCGTCGTCAGCACGCCGTCGACGTCGAGCACGATCCAGGTGATCGCTCGCGCCCGCCGCGCGAGCTCGTCGGAATCAAGACGCAACGGACTCTCTCCCATCGTTTCCACTACCGGTCGCGACCTCTGGATCCCCCTTTCCCGGGCGAGGGGGAAGGGGGGCAGGGGGGTAAGGGGTGGCAGACCAACCTAGAACAGCTCCAGGCGCCAGAGGTCGTGGACGTGCACCACGCCCTCGAGCCTGCCCGCCTCGTCGCACACCATGAGCGCGGTGATGCGGAAGTCTTCCATCTTCTTGAGCGCGGCGGGGGCGAGCTCGTCGGCGCCGATGGTCCGCGCGCCACCTTTGATGCACTCGCCGGCTGTGCGCTTGAGGAGCCCATCGTCGTGCTCGAGAAGGCGCCGCAGGTCGCCGTCGGAGATCACGCCGAGCAGCTGGTCGTCGGCGTCGACCACGGCGGTGATGCCGAGCCCCTTCTTCGACATCTCGTAGATGGCGTCGCGCATCGGAGTGTCGGCTCGTACCTTGGGAAGCTGGTCGCCGGCATGCATGACGTCCCTCACGCGCAGCAGCTGTTTGCCGAGCTGGCCGCCGGGGTGGAGGCGGGCGAAGTCTTCGTCGGTGAAGCCGCGCGCCTCCATCACCGCCATCGCCAGCGCATCGCCGAGCGCCAGCGTCGCGGTGGTCGAGGCGGTCGGGGCGAGGTTCAGCGGGCAGGCCTCCTGGCTGATCGCCACCGAGAGGTGCACGTCGGCCAGGCGGGCGAGCGGGCTGCCCGGCCGGCCGGTGATGGCGACGAGGGGGATGTCGAGGCGCTCGAGGGTCTCGACGAGACGCAGGAGCTCTTCGGTGGTTCCGGAGTTGGAAGCGGCGAGCACCAGGTCGCCTTCGACGATCATCCCGAGGTCGCCGTGGATCGCCTCCGCGGGGTGGAGGAAGAGGGCCGGCGTGCCGGTCGACGAAAGCGTCGCCGCAACCTTCTGCATCACGAGCCCGCTTTTGCCCATGCCGGTGCAGACGACGCGGCCGCGGCAAGTGCGGAGCATCTCGACGGCGTGGTCGAATCCGTCGTCGAGCTGGGGCAGGAGGTCGCGGATGGCCTGCGATTCGATCTCGAGGACCTGTCGCGCCACCTCCCGAGAGGGCCTCGGCGGCATGGCGGCAGTATATCGGCGGGGCCGAGGCAGTTTCCCGCTGGCTAGACTGGCGTCACCTGCCAGCGCCGGGAGCCGTGAAAGACGACGACGCGCTCGTCGGCGAGCCCTTCGCATCGCTCTACCAGGAGCTGCGGCGCATGGCGCATGCGCAGCTGCGACGCGGCGGCACGTCGACGTTGAACACCACCGCCCTGGTCCACGAGGCCTACCTCAGCTCTCGCCGGCGGGATCGCCTTGCCGGCCGCAGGGCCGGGGAGCCGGGCTCCGGGGCCGTGTCGCCGCCTTCACGGTAAGGCGGGGGACGGACTAGATCCAAGGGGACGGCCTAGACCAGGGGGACGGACGCACGCAGCGCCCGCCGGATCTCGAGCGCCGAAACCGCCAGCGCCTCGGCACGCTCGAACGGCAGCTGGGTGGCGGCGTCGGAGAGCGCATGGTCGGGGTCGGGGTGCACTTCCATGAAGAGCCCGTCGGCGCCGGCCGCCACGGCCGCGCGTGCGAGCGGCTCGGCGAACCGACGGTCGCCGCCGGTCGTGCCGTCGCCGCCGCCGGGGAGCTGCAGGGCGTGCGTGACGTCGAAGATCACGGGAATGCCGAGCTCGTGGAGGATCGTGAAGGCGCGCATGTCGACGACCAAGTTGTGGTAGCCGAAGCTGGCGCCGCGCTCGGTGACGAAGACGCGGTGGTTGCCCACCGCCGCCGCCTTCGCCACCGCGTGGCGCACGTCTTCGGGCGCGAGGAACTGCCCCTTCTTGACGTTCACCGCGCGCCCGGTGCGCGCGGCCGCCAGCAGCAGGTCGGTCTGCCGGCAGAGGAAGGCGGGGATCTGCAGCACGTCGCAGACCTCGGCGGCGGGGCCGCACTGCGCGGGCTCGTGCACGTCGGTGAGCAGCGGCAGGCCGGTCTGCTCGCGCACCAGACGCAGGATGCGCAGCCCTTCGGCGAGGCCCGGCCCGCGGGCGCTCTTGATCGAGGTGCGATTGGCCTTGTCGAAGGACGCCTTGAAGATGAGTGGCAGGCCGAGCCGGTGTGCCATGGCTGCCAGGCGCCGCGCCACTTCCAGCGCGAGCTCCTCGCTCTCGATCAGGCACGGGCCGGCGATGAAGGGGAAGGAGTCGCCGCCGACGGTGACGCCGGGGGCGAGCTCGAACGCGCGTACTGTGTTCAACAACCCCGCTCGCTCAAGAAGCCCGCTCGGCGGCCTCTGCCGGGGCCGGCGCCGGCTGCTCGCGGCGCGGCTGCTCCTCCTCGCGCGACGGCGCCGCTTCGCCGGCCGTGGTGCGACGCCTGCGCTCGAGGGCGGCGCCGATGTACGAGACGAAGAGCGGATGCGGCGCGGTTGGCTTGCTCTGGTATTCGGGGTGGAACTGGCAGCCGAGGAACCAGGGGTGCGCTCCGGGACCAGAAACAGGGAGCTCGACCATCTCGACGAACTTGCCGTCGGGGGAGAGCCCCGAGACGACGAGGCCGTTCTCCTGCAGCCGCGAAAGGTACTTCTGGTTGACCTCGTAGCGGTGGCGGTGGCGCTCCTGCACCTCGGCCGCGCCGTAGATGCGGCGCGCCAGCGTCCCCTCCTTGAGCCGGCAAGGGTAGGCGCCGAGGCGCATCGTGCCGCCCATCGCCTCGACGCCGAGGAGGTCGCGCAGCTTGTAGATGATCGGGTCGGGGGTGTCCCCGTCGAACTCGGTCGAGTTGGCGGTGGGGATGTCGCAGACGTTGCGCGCGTATTCGATCACCATGCACTGCATGCCGAGGCAGATGCCGAAGAAAGGCACCTGGTGCTCGCGCGCGTAGCGGATGGCCTGGATCTTCCCCTCGGTACCGCGCTTGCCGAAGCCGATCGGCACCAGCAACGCGTCGACGTCGAAGATCTCGCGCGGCCAGTGCGGGCCCTCCATCTCCTCGGCGTTGACGTAGACGAGCTCGACCTGGGCGTCGTTGGCGATGCCGCCGTGCAAGAGCGCCTCGTTGAGGCTCTTGTAGGAGTCGGGGAACTCGACGTATTTGCCGACGATGCCGATCCGCACGGTCTCTCGCGGGTGCTTGATCTTGCCCACCAGCGCCTCCCACCCCGAGAGGTCCTTTTCGTAGTGGGGGAGGTTGAGCAGGTCGAGGAGGAGCTCGTCGAGCCCCTCGCGGGAGAACATCAGCGGCACCTCGTAGATGGTCGGCACGTCGCGCGCGGCGATGACCTGGTCGGCGGGCAGGTTGCAGAAGAGGCCGATCTTCTTGCGCAGGTCGTCGGCGAGCGGCCGGTCGCAGCGGCAGAGCAGCACGTCGGGCGAGATGCCGATGGCGCGCAGCGTCGCCACCGAATGCTGCGTCGGCTTCGTCTTCAGCTCGTCGGCGGCCTTGATGTAAGGCACCAGCGTGAGGTGGATGTTGACGGCGTTGTTGCGCCCGAGCTCGAGCCGCATCTGTCGGATCGCCTCGAGGAAGGGGAGCGACTCGATGTCGCCGACGGTGCCGCCGATCTCGACGATCACCACGTCGTGGCCTTTCGCCACGCCGTGCATCGCCGCCTTGATCTCGTCCGTGATGTGCGGGATCACCTGCACCGTCTTGCCCAGGTAGTCGCCGCGCCGCTCTTTCTCGATCACCGAGGAGTAGATCTGGCCGGTGGTGAAGTTGTGCTTGCGCGAGGTGACGGTGTGGGTGAAGCGCTCGTAGTGGCCGAGGTCGAGGTCGGTCTCGGCGCCGTCGTGGGTGACGAAGACCTCGCCGTGCTGGTAGGGAGACATCGTCCCCGGGTCGACGTTGACGTAGGGGTCGAACTTCATCAGCGTCACCGCGAAGCCGCGCGACTCGAGGATGGCGCCGACCGACGCGGCGGCGACCCCCTTGCCGAGCGAGGAGACCACGCCGCCGGTGATGAAGATGTATTTGGTTGCCATGCCTGCTCGCGCCTCCTCGAGGTTGGCGGCCGGCGGCACGTGCGGGGGCAACTCCCCCGAACGGTCGCAAGCCAGGGCCCGGCCACGTCGGCCGGGTGGGGGAGTCGCACTTCCCTGCGGAGCCCGTGCTCTATTCTACCCGCCCGGCGGAGGGCCCGGCAGCCCCTTTCGCGACTTGGGCGCGAGCCGGCCTGCCTGCTAGGGGCAGGTGGCGAACGCCTCGACGTCGATCACCGAGCTGGCGAGGTGGCCCGGCGGGTTGTAGTAGGCCTTGACCTTGCCGGTCTGGCTGTCGATGAAGGTCAGGACCATCTCCACGTCGGTCGTACCGCCGAAGAAGACCCAGAACCGCGGCGTCGGCGTCGGGCAGGCGTCGAGCACCTTCACGACCAGCTCGATGTTGCTGGCCGAGAAGAACCAGACGAGCCCCGATTCGTCGGTGTAGGGGATCATCGACCCGGCCCCGGACTCGCCGTCGGTCGTCGCCCAGGCGACCTCGACCGCGAAGCGGTCGTGCGTCAGGCACATCCTCGCCGGCGAGTCGACGCAGGGCGCGACGGTGGCGTTCGTGGCGGTCGAGGCGACGTTCGAGAACGCGGAGTCCCCGGCGGTGTTGCGGGCCCGGACGCGGAACTGGTAGCCGGTCGCCTCGGCGAGGCCGCCGACGTCGGCGGCGGTGGTGTTGGCTGCGAGCTCGCCGCCGGCCTGCTGGTACCCGCCACCGAGCGCGGCGTATTCGACGACGAAGGCCGTCTCGTCGCTGGCGTTGTCGGTCCAGGTGAGGTGCACCTGGCTCGTCGAGGTGGCAGTGGCGGCAAGACCTGTGGGCGCGGCGGGAATGGTGGCCGGGGCGGTGAGCTGGTAGAGGGAGCGGATGGCGTTGCGGTCGTCGCTCGCCAGCTGGGCGCCGCGGGCGTCGTCGTGGACGAAGGCGCGCATCAGGGCGTCGTCGAGGCTGGGGCTCGAGCAGGACGGGGAGTTGTTGTCGCCGCAGGAGTGGTCGAGCCCGAGCGTGTGACCGAGCTCGTGGGCGAAGAGCTCCTGCGCCGCCTTGCTGCCGTTCGGGCTCGAGGAGAAGAAGCACGAGAGGCCGTCGGCAACGACGATGTCGGCGCTCGCGATCTTGTGGAAGGCCTCGCCGTGAAAGCTCTGGGTGGAGGTGAAGTAGACCGGGCCGCCGAAGGCGAGGACGCCGCCGAGAATGCAGCTGAAGGGTTCGATGAGGTTGTGCGGGTCGTTGAAGACGATGGTGTTGAGGTCGTCGGGCGGAGCGTTCTCGTCGGGCCCGCTGGCGTTGCTGGTCTTGCCGTCGTAGCGATAGTCGATGGGCGTCTGCGTCTCGGCGTTCCAGGCGCCGAGCGCGGTCTGGAACTCGGAGTAGCCGCCGCCGCTGAGCCCCTGCTGGCCGACGTTGTAGGCGAGGAAGCCGACGTGCCCGGCGGTGTCGAAGTCGAACCAGCGCATGCGCTTGCCGTCGACGGGATCGCGGAACCAGTTGGCCTTGGCTCCGGCGCGCGACGAGGCCGGCGCGGGTGCGGCGAGGCGATAGTCGGGGGCGCTCGTGCCCTGGCGGCGGGCGCGCACCCAGCGTGCGAAGGCGGCGAAGTCCCGCGCCGGCTCCGCGCGCGGCGCGGCAGCGGTCGGTTGCCCCTCGGCCGAGATCGTCACCTCCTGGGCCTCGGAAAGGTCGCGCACGGCCAGCTTGCGTCCACCGGCGTCGACCTCCCGGAACGCGCCGAGGAAGAGGTGGAGCACGCGCCAGGTCCCCTCGGCTCCCGGTGCCAGGAAGAGGAGCGTCCGCTCGCCGGGCTGGAACGTCGGCGCGCCCCAGATGCGGCGGCGCAGCGGGCCGTCACCGCCTCCCGGGACGCGAACCACGATCTGGCCCGAGACGGCGCCCGCGAGCGGCTCTTCGACGCGGATCCGATAGTCGGTGGCCATGCGGCCCGGCGCCGGCGCCGCTGCGACGACCGTGCCGACGACGGCCAGACCGGCCTGATCGGCGAGCGTCTCGTCGGACACGCGGACGAAGGTGGTCGCGGCGGCGGGGAGGGTGAGGGCTGCGACGAGTGTGGTCGCGATGGCGAGCGGCTTCATGGTGAGACCTCCTTGCCTTCCTCTTGCAACGCTGCGGACGGCGATTTCTCGCGGTGCGGACGCTGTGCGACGCGAGCCTGGACGGGCGTTCTGCGGCCCGTTCAAGGTAGCACGCAGCGTCGGTGCGCCTCGCCACGGGCGAGCCTTCCGAACCCCACCACCGATCGTCGCGCTCCGGGGGATGCGCGAGGGTTGGGGTCCGGTGTCGCTGTCAGGGCCGGCTTGCCGCGGTGACTGGGCCGCGGCGAGCCGCAGTGTCCGAGCTCACTCCTCCCAGGGGAGGCCGGGCTTGCCGAAGTGACCGTAGTTGGTGGTCTGGCGATAGAGCGGGCGAAGCATTCGCAGTCGTTCGATGATCGCCGCGGGCCGGAAGTCGAGGTGGCGCACCATCTCCTCGGCGGCGGCACAGTCGCCGGTGCGGAAGGTGTCGACCTTGACCGACACGGGCTTCGCCTGCCCGATGGCGTACGAGACCTGGACCTCGGCGCGGCGAGCGAGGCCGCGCGAGACGATCTGCCGCGCCACCCAGCGACAGAAGTAGGCGCCGCTGCGGTCGACCTTGGACGGATCCTTGCCGGAGAACGCACCGCCGCCATGGCGGCCGGCGCCGCCGTAGCTGTCGACGATGATCTTGCGGCCGGTGACGCCGCAGTCGGCCGACGGACCGCCGTGCACGAACGAGCCGGTGGGGTTGACGATGAACCGCGTCTCCGGCGTCAGCCAGTCGCCGAGGATGCGAGGCGACAGCTCGGTGGCCACATAGGCGGCGATCTCGTCGCGCGAGACGTCGGCGGCGTGTTGCGTCGAAACGAGGACGTCGGCAACGGCCACCGGGCGGTCGGCCTCGTAGACCACCGAGACCTGGGTCTTGCCGTCGGGGCGCAGCCAGGAGCGCTTGCCGCTCTTGCGGTCCTCGGCGAGGCCGCGGGCGAGTCGATGGGCGAGAAGGATGGGGAGGGGCATGAGCTCGGGCGTCTCGTCGCTGGCATAGCCGAACATGATCCCCTGGTCGCCGGCGCCCTGCTCGGCGGCCACGGCGCGGTCGACGCCCTGAGCGATCTCGGAGGACTGCGCCGAGATCCAGTCGAAGACCGAGAGGCCGTCCGCGTTGAACGACTCGTCCGGGTGGACGTAGCCGATCTCGCGCACGGCCGCCCTGGCGATCGCCTCGCGGTCGATCGTGGCGTCCGTCGTGATCTCGCCGGCGAGCACCAGCCTGCCGTCCTTGGCGAGCACCTCGCAGGCGACGCGGCTCCCCGGGTCCTGCTCGAGGCAAGCGTCGAGGATCGAGTCGGCGACGAAGTCGCAGACCTTGTCCGGGTGACCTTCGGTCACCGATTCGGAGGTGAAGGTGAAGCTGGTGGCGGAGAGGGTGTCACGGCTCTCCACGGATGCGGCGCTGACCATCGCGATCCTCCCTGTGGGCGTCTTGGGGACCTTGGCGTCTAAGGAAGTCTAAGGAACCTGGGCCTCTGAGGAGCGGCGCTTCGCGAAGGGAGCCCCCGGCCTGCCGGCTGCGCCATCACGAAACGACCGCTCACGGGTGCACTGACTGCTTCATGCACCTGGAGCGGCTCGAGCCCGGACACTTCGTTGTCGCCCGCCGCGCGGACCGGGCGACCACATCACCGGTACGGTGGGGCACCTTGGGATGTCCGTCCCAGGTTGCCGGACCCGCTGGGCGGGCCGCTCCTGATGCGGGGCGGGATGGTAGCAGACGGCCGCGGTGCTGGGAAGCCCCCCGCAGGTGTCCTCGCTGGGGGACGCTCCGACCTCCACACGGAGTGCCAGCCACGCCGCAACTGATTGATTCTCCGAGGTGTTGCCTCTGGCACCCCGGTTGCTCATGTGTGGGGGTGGAAAAGGAGGTTGGCCCCCATGAGACGTACTACCGCTCTCCCGATGTTCGCTCTGCTCGCTTTGCTGGTGGCTTCGTCCGCTGCTTCGCCCGCTCGGGCCCTCGAGGGCCCCGGGATGACCGCGGCGCGCGAGCTCGATCTCGCCGCGCATCATCTCGCGGCCACGGCCGAGCAGCAGGCTCGCGAAGGTCAGCTCAGCGCGCAGGCGGCGGAGACGGCCCAGGGTTTCGCCGCGCTCGTGCGCGACTTCCGCTTCGAGCTCGAGCCCGACTTGAGGTCGACACTCCAGGCCGAGGTCGGCTGGGCCCAGGTGGCAGAGGGATTCCTCGCTACCCGCGAGCTTCTCGCCAGCTCCGACTCCCGCGCGTTGCGGCACGAGCTGCTTCGCGTCAACTCCCTGATGAATCGACTCGACCGCGGTCTCGGCGGCACCGGCTTCTGGTCCGGCCGCCAGGGCTGGAACGGTTGAGCCGTCGGCCTCGATAGCTCGATAGAAGGAGCCTCGCCATGCGAAAGACCATCTTCCTTGTCACTCTCGCCGTGCTCGCCCTCGCTCCCATCGCGCAGGCGCAGCAGCCGCGTGGCTACTACGACCAGTACGGCCGGTACCACGAATACGACCAGAACGACGGCTACTACGACAGCAACGGCCAGTGGCACCCCAATGCCAACACCAGCGGCGGGTACTACGACCGCAACGGGCAGTGGCACGCCAGCGACACCCGTCCCGACGGGTATTACGACCGCAACGGTCAGTGGCAACCGCGCGACACGCGCAGCGGCGGCTACTACGACCGTGACGGCCGCTGGCACGCCGACGATCGCTTCTACGCTCGTGCCACCGGACCGGACCGCTGGAGCTTCAACGAGCGCGGACGCTCCGAGACGCTGGCCACGGCGGCGGCGAATTTCGCGCAGACGACCGCGTCGGTCAACCGCGAGGCGCGGCGCCGCTCTCGCTACGACGATCCTCTGGCCATGGACACCTTGCAGCGGCTCGCGGAGCAGGCTCAGTACCTCGCCCGCGTGACGCAGGGTAGGACCCGTCCCGACCTGGTGGGCGAGGCCTACAACAACCTGGTGGCCAGCTTCGTCGATGCCCAGCAGCGCTTCGGCGCGCTCGAGCCCGACGGCTGGCTCGACAACCAGTTCCACGTCCTCGCCGCGGCCATGGGGCGGCTGGACAAGCGCTACTTCGGCAACCGCGCCTTCGGCGGCCAGAACCCCGGCACCACCGGCTACGGCTACAACCGCTCGGGGTACGACTCCCGCTACGACCGCTACGGCAACCCGCTGCCGGTCCGCCCGGGCGTTCCGCGCCCGTACTGATACGCCAGGCTTCTGCAGCCAATCCCTCAGTCCGGGGCGGGCCTTGGCCCGCCCCCTTTTCTTGTGCGATTGCTCCCGGGCCGGCCCGCTGGTAGGCTCCCCGGCGTTCCCACTGGCGCTGTCTCGAGGGCCCCTGCTTCCCGGTGGCGGAGGGGCCACCTCTTCCCTCGTGTTCGATGGCGCCAGCTCCGCGTGAGATCCGATCCAGTCCACGCGATATCCGATCAGCCACGGAGGAGCGAGCAGTGCCAAGACCCATTGCCCGCCTCGACGCGTCCAACGCCCAAACCCGGGCACCTCTGAGCCGCCGGTTCCTGCTCGGCGTCTGGGGCGTGTTGCTCCTCGCCGTGCTCGCGGCCGGGGCGCTGCGCAGCGCCTCGCGGGAGGATGCCGCACCCGCGGGAAGTGATGCCCGGGTTGCCCGCGGCAAGTACCTGGTGAGCAGGATGAGCGCCCAGGACCGCGAGTCGGTCTACGCCTACCTGCGCACCATCGAGCAGGAACGGAGCCGCGTGGCCTCGTCCCGGAAGGCGTCGCTGCCCGAGCGACCGTCCGCCGGCACGCGCTAGGTTGGTCGGCCACCCCTGGGTTGGTCTGCCACCCCTCACTCCCCAACCCCTCTCTCCCCTCGCCGGGGAGAGAGGGGCCCGGAGTCATCGGGGCGTCAGTGCGTGACGGGCTCGCCGCCGGGCGTTTCCCAGCGCTCTGCTAGGGCCGGCTCATTGCGCCGGTCCGCTCCCCGTTTGCGAACGGCGCCGGTAGGGGGCTTGCAGCGGCGGGACGCATGACCTCCGACGGACCCCATCGCCCCTACCCGGCGCCGCGCTCGCCCTGGGCGATGCGGATGGTCTGGGAGGACCTGATGTTCGAGCACTGGCCGCTCGAACCGAAGGTGCTGCGACCGCTGGTGCCGGCGGGGCTCGAGCTCGAGACGTGGGACGGCATGGCGTGGATCGGCGTCGTGCCCTTTCGCATGCGGGGCGTGCGCGCGCGGGGCGTGCCGGCCCTCCCCTGGCTCTCCGCGTTTCCGGAGCTCAACGTGCGCACCTACGTCCGCGCGGGTGGCAAGCCGGGCGTCTGGTTCTTCAGCCTCGACGCCGACCAGCCGGTGGCGGTGGCCGCGGCGCGACGGCTCTTCCACCTGAACTACCTGTGGGCGGCGATGAGCTGCCGGCGCGCCGGCGACGCCGTCGCCTACCGCTCGCGTCGCCGCGGAGCGCACGGCGGCGGGGCGGAGTATCGCGCCAACTACTGGGCGCTGCCGGCCACCGTCGACACCGCTCGCGGCACGCTCGGCGACTTCCTCGTCAACCGCTACTGCCTCTACGCGGCGGATGCCAAGGGACGCCTCTTCCGCGGCGAGATCGACCACGCGCCGTGGCCGCTCCGGGAGGCGGTCGCGGAGGTCACCGTCGACACCATGACACGCCCGCTCGGCTTCGAGCTGCCGGCGCGCGAGCCCCTGCGGTGGTTCGCGCCGCGGCTCGAGGTGGTGGCGTGGTTGCCCGAGCGCGTCGGCTGAGGCGCCTCATCCCTCTTCCGCCAGCGGCACCGGTCGCTCCGGCGGCATCGCGGGCGGTGGCACCTGCATCGGCGGGGTCATCTGTGGATCGGCGATCGGCGGCTCCGGCAGCGGGGCGCCCGCCAGGTCGTCGTCGAGCCGCGCGAAGCCGATGCGGCGCAGGCCGCGCGGGTTCTCGCGCTTGAGGCTCTCGATGAGCAGCCGGTACTGCTCCTCCATCTCGGGAGTCACCGACGGGCGCGTCTCCTCGAGAGCGACCTCGAAGAGCCGCATCGGAACGCGTTCGGTCGTCAGGCTCTCGCGCAGCGCGTGGAGGCCGGCGCGTCGCACCAGGTCTTCGAGGTCGGCTCCCGTGTAGCCGTGGGTCCGGTCGGCCAGCGCGGCGAGGTCGACGTCCGCCTCCAGCGGCATCTCGGAGGTGTGGATGCCGAGGATCTTCTCGCGGGCCGCGCGGTCCGGGACGGGAACGTAGACGAGGTCGTCGAGGCGCCCCGGTCGCAGCAGCGCCGGGTCGAGCAGCGTCGGTCGGTTGGTGGCGCCGACCACCACCACCCCCTGCAGCTCCTCGAGGCCGTCCATCTCGGCGAGGATCGTGTTGACGACACGCTCGGTGACCGCGGGCTCGCCGAGGCCGCCGCCGCGCACCGGCGCCAGCGAGTCGATCTCGTCGATGAAGATCACCGCCGGCGCCACCTGGCGCGCGCGCGCGAAGAGGCGCGACACCTGCTGCTCCGACTCGCCGTACCACTTCGACAGCAGGTCGGCCGACTTGGTGGCGATGAAGTTCGCCTCCGCCTCGCGCGCCACCGCCTTGGCGAGCAGGGTCTTGCCGGTGCCGGGCGGCCCGAAGAGGAGGAATCCCTTCGCCGGCCGGATGCCCAGACGCCGGAAGGCGTCGGGGTGACGCAGCGGCAGCTCGATCCCCTCGCGCAACGCGCGCTTGGCGTCGTCGAGCCCGCCGACGTCGTCCCAGCCGACGTCGGGGATCTGGATCATGATCTCGCGCAGGGCGGAAGGCTGGATGCGCTTGAGCGCGCCCAGGAAGTCGTCGCGCAGGACGCGCAGCCCGGCGAGCACCGCTGCGGGGATCTCCTTGGCCTGGAGGTCGATCTCCGGGAGCTTGCGGCGCAGCGCCTCGATGGCGGCCTCGCGCGCCAGCGCCGAGAGGTCGGCGCCCACGAAGCCGTAGGTCATGCGCGCGATCTCCGTCATGTCGACGTCTTCGCCCAGCGGCATGCCCCGCGTGTGGATCGAGAGGATCTCGAGCCGCCCGGTCTGGTCGGGAACGCCGATGACGATCTCGCGGTCGAAGCGCCCCGGCCGTCGCAGCGCCTCGTCGATGGCGTTGACGCGGTTGGTGGCGCCGATGATGACCACGTTCTGCCGCGCCTCCATGCCGTCCATCAGCGTCAGCAGTTGCGCGACCACGCGGCGCTCGACCTCGCCTTTCGCCTCCTCGCGTTTGGGGGCGATCGAGTCGAGCTCGTCGATGAAGATGATCGACGGCGCCTGCTGTCGCGCCTGCTGGAAGACCTCGCGCAGGCGCTGCTCGCTCTCGCCATAGAAGCGCCCCATGATCTCCGGGCCGGCGACGTGGAAGAAGTGGGCGTCGGCCTCCGACGCGACCGCCTTGGCGAGCAGCGTCTTGCCGGTGCCCGGCGGCCCGTGCAGCAGCACGCCCTTCGGCGGATCGATGCCGAGGCGCTGGAAGAGCTCGGGGTGCTTGAGCGGCAGCTCGATCATCTCGCGCACCTGGGTGATGGTGCTGCCGATGCCGCCGATGTCGTCGTAGGTCACCTCGGCGCGCCGCGCCTCCTCGACCTCGACGTATTCGGGGAGCAGCTCGATGTCGGTCTCGTCCGCCACCCTCACCGTGCCGCGCGGCAGCACCGTGACGACCCGCAACCGGATCTCCTGCAGCGCGAAGGCCGGCTGCGCGAAGAAGGCACGGAAGATGTCTTCCGGCACGTTCCCTCGCTCGGCGGCGCCGACCGGGCTGCGCTGGTAGACCGAGGTCGAGACGATGTCGCCGGCGAGCAGCGGACGGCCGAAGAGCGTCTGGCGCAGCGCCTCGCCGGAGCCCGAGAGCCGCAGGTTCTTCTGCGCCGGCGCCAGGACGACCCGGCGCGCGGGCTTCGCGTCCGCGGCGCGGATCTCCACGGAGTCGCCGATCGAAACGTCGGCGTTGGCGCGCTGCAACCCGTCGAGGCGCACGAGGTCGAACCCCTCGTCCTCCGGATAGGGGCGCAGCGCGATGGCGGCGGTCGTGCGCTTGCCGACGAGCTCGACGACATCCCCCTCGCGGATTCCGAGGCTGGCGATCGCCAGCCGCGCGGTTCCCTTGCCGACGTCCTGCGGCTTCGCCGCCGCCACTTGCAGTCGAAGCGTCCCCCCCTCGTTGTCCGCCATCGCGTCGCGCCTCCCGCGGGCGGGAATGCAAGCACCGAGCCTGACAGGCACCCGAGCCGGGCAAGCACCGAGCCCGCGATTCGACGGGGCCAGCTCCATCGTCCGGGTGTAGAGTCGTCCAAGGCGCCCGCCTTGGATTGGAGTGCCCGGCGGGAAGGCCGTCCGGAGCTGCCGCCACATGACGCCCCCCGACCCGTACCGCCGGCGCGCTCGCGTGTCAGCTGTCGGCGAACGGCGAGTCGGCGCTGGCGAAGAGGGTGAGCTCCCAGCGGTCGAGCAGCGGCTCGTGGCGGAGGATGTAGACGTCGCCGTCGTCGCCGCGCACCTTGAAGTAGCGGCGCTCCCAGCCCAGCCAGCGGTCCACCACCTCGGCGACCTCGACCTGCCGCGGGCCAAGATAGAAGCGCCGCGGCGTGGTCTCGCCACGGTGCCCGGCGCAAGCCTCGACGCGGATCGCGAAGTCCACCATGCGGCTCCTCGCGGCGGCGGCGCGGCGGGCCGGCGACCCGCCCGCCCGGCCATCGCCCATCTTGTGCGACGGGAAGCTCCGGGTCAATGCCGCAGCGCGGAGAGCGCTCGGTGCTGAACGCCGTCAGCCCCTCGCTCTGGCGCCCCGGAGAGTGCCTCGGCGACGAGGCCGGGGCTGCGCTCTGGGCGGGGGACTCCCGAGGTCGGGCATGGCTGGCGTTCGATATCGCACCCGAGCTGCTCGACGAGCACGCCGAACGCCGCGCCGCGGTGCTCGTGGCCGCCGGGGAAGGGTCCGACCGGCACCTCGCGCTGCCAGTGTCCTGGCAGCCGGCGGCGGCTGGCGAGCCGGCACGGCTCTTCGCGCTGCGGCCAGGCAGCCGGGCCGTCGCCGACCTGCGACCGCACGCCGAGGCGGGCCCGCTCCCCGAGCTGCTCTGCCGCCTGCTGCTCGCCGAGGCGATCGACGGCATCGCCACCGCCCATCGGCGCGGGCTCTCGCACGGCCTGCTGACCCCGGCGAGCCTCTGGCTCGCGGGGGCCGCTCCCGAGCGCCTGGTCGCCGACTGTCCGCGCGACCCGAGGGTCGCCGTCGTCGGTTGCGGGGTGCTGTCGCTGTTGCGGCCCTCGGCCCGCGCGGCGGCCGTTGCCGCGGCGGTCGAGCGTGGGGTCGCCGTGGCGCCCGAGCTCCGTCGCGGGGCCGACGTCGCGGATGCGGGAGCGGCCGCCGACCTCTGGGCTCTCGCGGCAATCCTTCGCGTCCTCTCCTCGGCACCCACGCCCGAGCTCGAGCGCCTGCTCTCGGCGCTCGGCGCGCCGCGGCCCGCCGACCGGCCAACGGCGGCAGAGTCAGGCAGCGCCGCCCGCGAGCTCGCCCTCGCCGGCCTCGCCGACTGGCAGCGCACGGCACCGGTGATCCCCAGGCTCGCGCCGGAGGTCGCGCCGATCGCGGTGCGCAACCCCCGGCCGAGGACGGCGGCGCCACTCGCCGCGACGCCGTCGAGCCGTCGCTCCGCCACCTCGTCCCACGTCTGGCGGCCGGCGCTGCCCGTACCTGCGGGCTACCTGAGCCCCTTCGCTCCCTTCGGCGCTCGGCTGCCGGTGGGCGTTCAGGCACCGCCCGCGCTGCTGCTGAGCCTGGCACCCAGCGCCGTGGCGGGTGTGCTCAGCGTGCTGCTGGCCCTGGCCCTCGTCTTCGCGGCGCGTTGAGGCGGAGGACTCCACGGGCCTCCCGCTCATGGGAGGATCCGGGCATGGAGGCAGCCGTCCGTTGACCCTCGCCCCGGGAACGAAGCTCGGCGGCTTCACCGTCGAGGAGGCGATCGGCAGCGGCGGCATGGGCGAGGTGTACCGCGGGCGCGATCGCTCGCTCGGCCGCGCCGTGGCGATCAAGGTGCTCCCCGAGCATCTGGTGGGCGACACCGACGTGCGGGCGCGCTTCGAGCGCGAGGCGCGCGCGGTGGCGGCCCTGTCGCACCCGAACATCCTCGCCATCCACCACCTCGGCCAGGACGAGGGCCGCTGGTACGCCGTCACCGAGCTGCTCCAGGGGCAGACCCTGGGCGAACGGCTGCGCCAGGGGCCGCCGCTGCCCCTGCAGAAGCTCCTGCGCATCGGCCGGGCGATCGCCGAGGGGCTCTCGGCGGCGCACGCGCAGGGCGTGATCCACCGCGACCTGAAGCCCGACAACATCTTCCTGACGCAGGACGGGCGCGTGAAGATCCTCGACTTCGGCCTCGCGCGCTGGAGCGACGAGACCGACATGTACGACGGCTCGTCGCCTACGAGGCCGGGGGTCGTGCTCGGCACCGCCGGCTACCTGTCACCCGAACAGGTGCGCGCCGAGTCGCTCGACGAGCGAAGCGATGTCTTCGCGCTCGGCTGCCTCCTGTACGAGATGCTCACCGGTCATCCGGCGTTCCTCCGAGCCTCGACGGTCGAAAGTGTCGTGGCGGTCCTGCAGGAAGACCCACCCCCCTTCCCGCCAGACCTGCCACCGGACGTCTGCCAGCTCATCCACTCGTGCCTGGAGAAGAACCGCGACGAGCGCGTGCAGAAGGCGCACGACGTCGCGCTCTTCCTCGATGCGGTCGCCGCGCGCACCCGCGACTCGCGGCCGCTCTCGGGCGTGCAGGCGGAGCTGCTCCCCGAGCCGCTGCCCTGGTGGCGGCGGCGCGGCGCCTGGCTCGTCGCCGCGGCGGCGCTGCCCGCGGGGCTGCTCGCCGGGTTCCTGTTGCGCCCAGGGCCGGCGCCGCCGCCGGACCTGCGCTACCTCACGCACACCGGGCGCGACCGCGCCCCCGCCGCGTCGCCCGACGGGCGCCTCGTCGCCTTCACCTCCGAGCGAGACGGGCGCCCGCGCATCTGGCTCGAGCAGCTGCCGGGCGGCGACGAGACGCCGCTCACCGCCGGCCCCGACGACTTCCCGCGGTTCGCGCCCGACGGCAGCGCCATCCTCTTCGCGCGCACGGAGGGGCTGACGTCGTCGCTCTTCCGTGTGCCGACGCTCGGCGGCGAGCCGCGGCGGCTCGTCGACGACGCCACCGACGGCGACTTCTCGCCGGACGGCTCCCGCATCGCCTTCGTGCGCTGGAAGAAGACCGGCAACCAGATGAACTCGATCCTCGGGCTCGCGCACGCGGACGGCGGCTCGCCGACCCAGCTGGCGGTGCTCGAGGGCCGCACGCTGTTCCACCCGCGCTGGTCGCCCGACGGCCGTCAGATCGCGCTCGTCGAGAGCGGCGAGTCGCCGGACATGGCACTGATGGTGGTGTCGACGGCGGACGGCTCGTCGCGCAAGCTCTCCGGCTGGTCGCCGCCCGGCGTGCTCTCGGCACCGCTCTGGAGCCGCGGCGGGCGCAGCCTCGTCTTCGCCGTGAGCGGCAGCCTTGCGGTGCGCCAGGGCGCGTCGACGCGGGTGATCCAGCTGCCGCTGCGCCGGGGAGCGCCGCGCACCCTGTTCTGGAACCCCTCGCTCAACGGCGTGCTCGACCGCCTCGGCGACGACCGGCTGGTGCTCGAGGCGCGTTCGCCGCGCACCGAGCTCGTCGAGCTCGCCATCGGCGTCGGGCAGGGAGGGGGCCGGCTCACGCGCGGCAACAGCAACGACCGCCAGCCCACCTACAGCCCCGACGGGCGGCGCATCGTCTTCTCCTCCAACCGCAGCGGCAACCTCGACATCTGGGCGCTCGAGCTGGCCACCGGCTCGGTGCGCCGCCTCACCGACCATCCGGGCGATGACTGGGACCCGGCGGTGATGCCTGACGGGCGCATCCTCTGGAGCTCGAACCGCAGCGGACACTTCGAGGTCTGGACCGCAGAGCCCGACGGCGCGCGCCCGCGGCAGCTCTCCAACGACGGGCACATGGCGGAGAACCCGACGCCGAGCCCCGACGGCGCGTGGGTGGTCTACAACTCGCGCCAGCCCGCGCGGCCGGGTGTGTGGCGGATGCGCGCCGACGGCAGCGGCGCGATGCTGCTCGTCCCCGGCAACACGCGGCTGCCCGAGGTCTCGCCGGACGGGCGCTACGTCCTCTACCTGACGGACATCCGGCTCGATCGGCTGTCGCTGAGGGTGGCGGCCATCGACGGCTCGGGCGTGCTCCCCGTCGTCCTCCCGATGCCCTCGGAAGGCGGCCGCGCGCGCTGGCTGCCGGGCACCACGCCGGCGATCGCCTTCAACGCACCGTCCCCAAACGGGCGGTTGGCGGTCTACGTGCAGCCCTTCTCACCGGACCACGACACCTCCAACCTGCGGCGCCTCCTGCCCGGGCAGGACCTCGAGCGTTCCGCCAGCTCGTTCGGCATCGCGCCCGACGGCAGCCGGGTGTGCATCGGACTTGGCGACGAGGTCTCGCACTTGATGATCGCGCGCGGCGTCGACGTGCGCTGAGACGATTCAAGCACCCTCGAAGGCGCGTCAGCCCCCGAGGCCGGCAAGGAACCCGCGAGCGACCTCGGCGGGCTTCTTGTGCTCCTCGTCGACCGCGAGGTTGAGTCGTTGCATCGCCCGCTGGTCGACCTTGCCGACGAGCTCGCGCAGCGCGGCGACCACCCGCGGCCGTTCGGCGGCGAGCCCGGGTCGCGCGAGCAGCACCGCGTCGTAGGGCGGCACCACGTGCCGGTCGTCTTCGAGCAGCTCGAGGCCGAGCGCCGCGATACGCCCGTCGGTCGAATAGGCGCCGATGACGTCGACCTCGCCGGCGGCGATCGCCTGGTACATGAGCGAGGGGTCCATGGCCCGTTCGGCCGCGAAGCGCAGGCCGTAGGTGGTCACGATGGCGCGCCACTCCGGGCGGCCGAAGAGCTCGTAGTCGCCCCCGACCTCCATCTCGGGGGCGTGCGGCGCGAGATCGCCGATGCGAGCGAGGCCGAGGGCCTTCGCGCGCGCGCCGGGGACGGCCAGGGCGTAGGTGTTCTCGAAGCCGAGCGCGCCGACGACCTGCACGTGGAACCGCGATTCGAGCTCGCGGGTGACGTCGCGGAGGAGCGCCTCGCGCGCCAGTCCCTCGCCGCCGCGGTGGAGGACCGTCGCCCAGAGCGTGCCGGTGTAGTCGACGTACGCGTCGAGCGTGCCGGCGCGCAGCGCGTCCCAGGCGACGGTCGAGCCGAGCGAGGGGAGGATCCGCGTCGGCCCTTCCCCGCGGAGCTCGACCTGCGACGCCATCAGCTCGGCGAGGATGAGTTGCTCGGTGAACGGCTTGGCGCCGAAGGTCACCGGCCGCCGCGCGGCCGCGTTGCCGGCGCCGCCACGCGACCCCGGTACGAAGCTCAGCGCGAGCAGCACCACGAGGGTGACGGCCGCCGCGAGGGTCACCCCGCGGCGCCGGCGAGTGAGGCCCAGCTCGACCGCGCGCACGAGGCCGTCGAGCAGCAGCGCGAGCGCGGCCGCCGCGGCGCAGCCGATCAGCACCGCCTGGGTGTCGCGGGTCTGCAGGCCGGCGAAGATGAGGTTGCCGAGGCTCGGCGCCCCGACCGGCGTCGACAGGGTCGCCATCCCCACCGTCCAGACCGTCGCCGTGCGGAGGCCGGCGACGATCGTCGGCAACGCGAGGGGCAGCTCGACGCGGAACAGCAGCTGGCGATCGGTCATCCCGACGCCGAGGGCCGCCTCGCGCACCGCCGCATCGACGCCCCGCACGCCGGTCACCGTGTTGCGGAGCATCGGCAGGACGCTGTAGACCGTGAGCGCGAGGAAGGCGGGCAGGAAGCCGATCGCGCGCACCTGGACGCCGAGGGGCGTGAGCGCGGCGCCGAGCCAGGCGAGCAGCGGCACCATCACCGCGAGGAGGGCGATCCCGGGCACCGTCTGCACGACGCTCGCGAGCAGCATCACCGGCGCCAGCAGCCGCGGGCGCCGGGTCGCCCAGACGCCGAGCGGGAAGGCGAGGAGGGCGCCGGCGAAGAGCGCGGCGGCGGTGAGCTGCAGGTGGGCGGCGAGCAGCGGCAAGAGCGACTGCATCAGGCGCTCCAACGGATCGTGAGCCCGGGCTGCTGCATCACGTGGCTCCCGCGCCGCGATCGCCGAGGCGCGCCGCCAGAGCCGCCGCCTGGCGCTTCGGCGTCGCCATCAGCCGCGCGACCTCGTCGCCCGCCGGCGCGCGCAGCAGCTCTTCCGGAGTGCCGACCTGCAGGAGCCGCCCGCCGCCCAGCACGGCGATGCGATCGGCCAGCAGCACCGCCTCGACGACGTCGTGGGTGACGAAGACGGCGGTCAACCGCAGGCGGCGCTGCAGCTCGCGGAAGGCCTCCTGCAAGGCCTCGCGCGTCAGGGGATCGAGCGCACCGAAGGGCTCGTCGAGGAGCACGAGCGGCGGCTCGGCCGCGAGGGCGCGGGCGATTCCCACCCGCTGCTGCTCGCCGCCCGAGAGCTCGGCGGGGAAGCGGCCGCGGAAGCGCGCCGGGTCGAGCTGCACGAGCTCGAGCAGCGCGTCCACACGAATGCGCTGGCGCTCCCAGCCGAGCAGCCGCGGCGTGATCGCCACGTTGTCGGCGACGGTCAAGTGTGGGAAGAGGCCCACTTGCTGGAACACGTAGCCGATGCGCCGCCGCAGCTCGTGGGCCGGCTCCGCGTCGTGACGGCGGCCGCCGAGGAGCACCTCGCCGGCGCTCGGCTCGACGAGGCGGTTGATCATCTTGAGCGTCGTCGTCTTGCCCGATCCCGAGGCGCCGACGAGGGCGAGCAGCTCGCCGGCCTCGACGCGCAGCGAGAGCGCGTCGACGATCCGCCGCCCGCCCTGCTCGCGGGTGACCTCGACGAGCTCGAGCATGGGCGGCGTCGCGGCCGCGGTCATGCCCAGGGAGTGGGAGCGGGGCGCGGCGGCTGGCGGCGGCCGCCGAGGAGGAGCAGCACGAGCGGCCCGGCGACGAAGCCGCCGATGTGGGCCCAGAACGCGACGCCGCCGGCCTGGGTCTCGGCACTGGTGCGCGCGATCGAGGCGACACCCGAGATGAGCTGCAGGAGGAACCAGATCGGCAGGTACCAGATGACCGGGATCGCCACCGTGCTGACGTAGAAGCCGAGCACCACCGCTGTGAGCACCCGCGCCTTGGGGTAGAGGAAGAGGTAGGCGCCGAGGACGCCGGCGATGGCGCCGCTCGCCCCCACCGCCGGCATCCCCGAGTGCGGGTTGGCGATGCCGTGAGCGTAGGCGGCGATGAGGCCGCAGAGGACGTAGAAGATCGCGAAGCGCACGCGGCCGAGGCGGTCTTCGACGTTGTCGCCGAAGATCCAGAGGAAGAGCATGTTGCCGCCGATGTGCGCCCAGCCGCCGTGGAGGAACATCGACAGCAGGGCGTTGTCCACTTGCAGGTCGCCGCCGGGAGTGCCGCTGCCGCCGAAGAGCTTCGCCGGCACGAAGGCGGCCTGCATGAGGAAGGGCTCGAGGCGCTCGCCGAGCAGTAGCTCGTAGAGGAAGAAGAGGACGTTGACGACGATCAGCGCGATCGTCACCACCGGCGCCGCGCTGCTCGGCTGGTCGTCCCGGAGCGGGATCACGGCGAGAGACTACCGGAGAACGGGTCCGCGGTCGGCTCCCCGTCGCCGGCCGGCTTCTCGCCGCGGTCCGCGGCCGCCGCCGGCTGCGCGATGCAGAGATAGACGCCGGCGAGCACCAGCGCCCCGCCCGCGAGGAGACCCCAGGCCGGCACGTGCCCGAACCAGAGCCACTCGAAGAGCAGGGCCAGCGGCGGGTTCAAGAAGACGAAGGCGCCCACCGTGGTGGCGGGCAGCCGGCGCAGGGCCACGTTCCAGAGCGAGTAGCCCAGCAGCGTGCAGGCGAGGCCGAGGAAGAGCGCCGCCACCCAGCGTTGCGGCGTCCAGTGCTCCACCGCGGCAAGGAACGGGCGGTGGAGGAGGGCGAGTGGCAACGTCGGGACGCTGGCGATGGCGAGCGTCGAATAGGTGAGCATGAGCGGCGTCGCCTTGCCGAGCAGGCGCTTCGAGAGCACGGTGTAGAACGCCCACGAGAGCGGCGCCAGGGTGAGCATCAGCGCGTGGGCGACGTACGCGCCGCGCACCTCGCGCCCGGCGCCGTGCACCACCACCTGCCAGACGCCGGCGAAGGCGAGCGCCATGCCGAGGGCTCGCGCGAGCGAGAAGCGCTCCTGCCGCGAGAGCACCGCCAGCACGAAGATGAGCACCGGGTTGAGCGTGATGATCAGCGACGCCGCTCCGGGCGGCACCAGCCGTTGACCGAAGGCGAAGGGGAGGTTGTAGGTCCAGACGCTGAGCAGCGCGAGGGTGACGACGAGCCCGCCGTGCTCGCGCAGGAGCCGGGCCAGGTCGGCGCGACGCTGCCGCGACGCGAGCAGCCACGGCCAGGTGACGAGGAAGACCGGCAGGAAGCGCGCGATGACGAACCCCAGCGGGGCGAGCCGCTCGGCGGCCGGGACCTCCTCGCCGACGAGCAGGCGCGCGGCGAGGAACGAATTCGACCAGATGAGGAACGTGAAGAGCAGGATCAGGTACGCGGGCCAGCGGCGCGGCACGGGCGCCACGTTACCAGCGGCTCGCGCCTCTGGTTGCACATGCCTGCCGGGGGACACTAGGATCTGGCCCGCCAACGACACCGAGGCCCCGATTGGACATCCGACTGAAGCGCATCTACGACGAGCCTTCCGACGACGACGGCCAGCGGGTCCTCGTCGACCGCCTCTGGCCGCGCGGGGTGAGCAAGGAGGCGGCCCGCCTCGACGTCTGGCTGCGCGACGCCGCCCCGTCCCACGACCTGCGCGCCCGCTTCCACGGCGAGCGCGCGGACGGCGCCTGGGAGGAATTCTGCCGCCTCTACGCCGGCGAGCTCGACGGGCATCGCGTGGTGGTCGACGAGCTGCTCGTCCTGGCGCGCCGCGGCCGGCTCACGCTCCTGTACGCGAGCCAGGACGAAGCACAGAACAACGCTGCCGCGCTCAAGTCCTACCTGGAGTCCGTGGCCAAGCCCTGAGCGCGGTCTCGCAGCCATGCGCCTGCTCCTCTTCGACATCGACGGCACGCTGCTGCGCTGCGGGCGCCAGGTCCGCGTGCTCTTCGCCGAGGCGCTGCGCGAGGTGTTCGGCACCGAGGGGGACCTCGACCACTACGACTTCAGCGGCAAGACCGATCCGCTCATCGTGCGCGAGCTGATGACGGGCGCCGGCGTGCCCGGCGACGAGCTCGCGGAGCTCTTGCCGCGGATGCGCGATGCCTACCTGGACCGCATCGAGGCGCGCCTCGGTCCGGTGGAGGTGATCCCGGGCGTGCTCGAGACGCTCGCCGCGCTCGCCGGCCGCCGCGACGTCGCGGTGGGTCTCGTCACCGGGAACTGGCAACGCGGCGCCCGCGCCAAGTTGCGGCGCGGCGGCATCGCCGACCGCTTCGCCTTCGGCGCCTTTGGCGACGACGGCGAGGATCGCGCGTGCCTGCCGCCGCTCGCCATCGCGCGCGCTCGCACGGCGACCGGCTACCCGTTCGAGCCCGGCGACGCCCTCATCATCGGCGACAGCGTCGAGGACGTGCGCTGCGCGCTCGCCTGCGACGTGCCGCTCCTCGCGGTGACGAGCGGCTGGACGACCTCGGAGCGCCTCCAGGCCGCCGGCGCCCAACGGGTGGTGCCGCGACTCGACCGCGCGCTCGAGTGGCTGCTGCCGCCGGCGCCGGCGTTCATCCCGCCGGCGTGAGTCGGTTCGGTTTCGGCCGTTTCGCCATGGGTGGCTTCGTCTTCGGCCGCTTCGTCTTCGGCCGCAGCCGCCGCACCAGCTTGAGCCCCGACCAGACCTCGTCGACGGCGCAGACCTTGACGTCGACGATGCCCAGCGGCAGCGCCACCTCGCGCACGACGTCTTCGGTCATGTCGGTGGGCACCTTGGAAGCGCGCTTCGGCCACGACACCCAGAGGGCGCCGCGGTCGGCGAGGCTCGCGAGGGCCCTGGGGAGCGCCTTGGCGAGCTCGTCGCGGCGAGTGACGAAGAGCTGGATGAAGTCGAGCCCCGGCGCCAGCGCGTCGCCGAGCGTGGCGCCGGACCAGGCGAGCGACTCGCGATACCCCTGGGGACCGCCGAGCACCGCGCCGCGCACCTCGTCGTGGAGGCCCAGCTTCATCGCCAGCGGCCGCCCGGAGTAGCCGGCGTCCGGGGTCATCGCGACCTCGCGATCGCCAGCGCGGCGGTCGAGGCGAAGGCGAGCTGCGCGGCGTAGTAGAGCGGCAGCCCCCAGATCTGATTGAGGACCGAGGGCGCGACGAAGCGATCGCGCGCCACCGAGAGATCCGAGAGCAGGAAGGCGACGGCGGCGCCGAGCAGCAACCAGCTACCGCCGGCCCACGCGGCGCCGGCGGCGAGGGCGACCATCGTCGAGAGCGCCACCATGTAGACGACCACCGGCAAGCGCATCGTCTCGTCGACGTGGGGCAGGAGCCACACGGCGACGAAGAGCGCGAAGGCGACGAGGGGCAGGAGCGCCACGAGCGTCGCCGTGCCGGCGATGCCCCACAACACGAACGCCACCGCGTAGGCGACGTGGGCGGCGAGGAAAGCGCCGAGCCCGGCGAGAAAGGTCCGCTCCTCGCGCGAGAGAAGCAGCAGGTCGCCGATCCACGAGAGCGCCAGCGCGGCGAGCAGCGCCCGCCCGTACGGCGTCGCCGTCGCGTGTCCGGCGATCGCCGCGGCGACGAACGCGGACGAGGCGACGCCCTTGGCGAGCCCGGCGACCCGCGGCCACGCGCGGGCCTCGGCGACGAGCAGGACGGCGACCGCAGTCGCCGTCACGACGACGAGGGAGATCACGGCGCGTGTGAGGCTACCGCGGCGGCGTCGGTATTGCTTCGAAGTTTGGTGGGTGGAGCGCGTCTTGGATCGCAGTGAGCCCTGTCCGGCCTCCCTGCCGCGTAGTGGCAGTCCGGAAACCATAGGGAGGTCTTCAGATGACCAGCAAGACATTCTCAGCAGGGCTCTGCGTCCTCGTAGGGCTGGCGCTCTTCGCCAGCGGTGCCGCCCATGCAGCGCCGCTCTCCAACCCACGCCTCGAAAGGCTTGCGCTCGCCGCGCTCACCGCGGACCAGGCCAAGGCATTCGCCTCTGGCGCCGCCGCGTCGACGATCGTGCTCGCCAGCGGCAAGACCCTCGAGCAGGTACTGGCCGAGGTCCTGGAAGAGACGACCATCGAGCTCGCCTACACCCCCTTGGACCCGTGCACGCTCGTCGATACCCTGAGGACGCCGGCCGGCCTATTCAAGGCCGGGGAGACCCGCTCCTTTCGCGCGCGGGGCGCTCTGGATGGCCAAGGTGGCGCTCTCGCCGGCTGCGGCGTACCCGCCGACGCGAAGGCGCTCGCGGTGGTCGCTCGAGTGGATGCGCCCCGCGGGCCGGGATCGCTGCGCATCTGGCCGGTTGGAGATCCCGAACCGGCAATCGCAGCGCTCGAGTTCGGGAAGGCGAGCGCGGTCGTTCCCGTGCTGCTGGAGCTCTGCCATGCCGAGAGTTGCGCGGCGGACTTCCAGGTGCGCGCGATCGGCGCCCGCACGCAAACACGCCTGGACGTCCTCGGCTACTTCGCCCCGGTGCACCTGACGCAGGGCCCTCAGGGCGAAGCCGGACCCCAGGGATCGCCTGGTCTTCAGGGGCCGCAAGGTCCTCAGGGGGAGCAAGGCCCGGTGGGGCCCACGGGACCGAAAGGCGACCCGGGCGCTCCCGGAGCGACCGGCCCGCCGGGGGGCACCGACGTCAACCACGACACCACGCTGGCGGGGAACGGAAGCACCGGGACCCCGCTAGGGCTCGCCATCCCGTTGATCCTCACCGGCGCCGTCAGCAACGGCAACGGCGTGATCACCACCACCAACACGGCTGCCGGAGGGCCGGCCATTTTTTCCGTCGGCGGCAAAGCCAGCAGCGCGATTGGCGGTGGCAGCGGCGTGCTGGCCCTGGGCGGAACCGGCCTCAACACCAGCCCGGGAGGTGTGGGGCTGGTGAGTTTCGGAGGGTCGGCCAGCGGCAGCAGCGGCGGCACGGGAGGGAGCCTGATCGGAGGCGTGAGCACCGCCGGCAACGGAGGCGACGGCGTCTTCGCGGTTGGCGCCTTGGGTGTCGGCACGGGCAAGAAGGGCGGACGGGGGATCATCGCTATTCCCGGAGGCGGGTCCGGCGGCGCCACCGCCGGGCTCGCCGGGGAGTTCCTCGGCAGCGTCGAGATCTCGGGCACCCTTTCCAAGGGCGGTGGATCGTTCAAGATCGACCACCCGCTCGACCCCGAGAACAAGTACCTCTACCACTCGTTCGTCGAGTCGCCCGACATGATGAACCTCTACAACGGCAACGTGCAAACGAATCGGCAAGGCGTAGCGGTGGTCGTGCTCCCGGAGTGGTTCGAGGCGCTGAACGGAGAGTTCCGCTACCAGCTCACCGTGCTGGGCACGTTCGCGCAGGCGATCGTCGCCGAGGAGATCGAGGGGAACCGTTTCACCATCCGGACCAGCAAGCCGAACGTCAGAGTCTCATGGCAGGTGACCGGCATCCGCCGCGACGCCTTTGCCAACGCCAACAGGATCCCCGTCGAGGAGCTGAAGCCCGAGGCCGAGCGCGGGCGCTACTTGCACCCCGCAGCGTTCGGACAGCCCGAAGAGCTCGGGTTGGACCGCCTGGTCGTCGACGCGCTGACCGAAGGGGGCCGGCTGGGCGTTGCCGCCGCACAGGCAGCGCCGGAACGAGAGTAGGCATTGCGTCGCGTTGCGGTCGCGCGATCCATCGTCGAGAAGGTGCTCGTCTCGCGGGTGGCATGGGGCCCACCCGCGCCCTTCCGACTCGATGCGGATGCCGCCGTCGGCGTTGGTCGTCGATCCCTGGCCGCCGACCTTCTTCGGCTCAGCTCGCCCCCGACTCCGGCATCCGCGGCAACGCGCGCGCGAGGAGGAGCAGCAGCACCCCGGCGGCGAGGCCGAGGCTCGCGAGGACGGCCCACCGCGGCCACCTCGCGGGAGTCTCCGCCGAGCCCTCCACGGCGCGGCCGAGGCGTGCCACGTGAGGGGCGCGTGCGCGCAGCTCCCCGGCGACGGCGCGCAGGTCGTATTGCGGGGAAGGGAGCCGCGGCGACCCGGCGAGGAGCGCGACCGGCTCGCCGGGCCACGGGAAGAGCAGCTCGCGGCGCGGGCGCCAGAGCTCGGCGGAGAGCTCCGCAAGCGGCGCGTTGTCGCCGTCGGCGATCTCGAGGCGGAGTGGTCCGCGACCGCTCGGCGGCGGCTCGAGCGCGAGCTCGCAAGGGAGCGGCGGCATCGGCTCGCACCGCCAGGGGTACCAGCCGGTGGCGACGTCGGGCACCTGGCCGACCCCCGCGCTCACTCCGGAGCGGAGGACGCGCACGGTGCGGTCGAGGGGGCGAGCGGGGACTCGCAGCAGGAGCTCGCCCAGCGGCTCGCGCGGCGAGACCGCGAGCGGCAGCTCGCCGACGCTGATGCCCTCGCCCCGCGGGCGCAGCGAGACGACGTCCCAGTTGCCGATCCGCTCGGGCAGCGCCATCTCCTCGACGAGATAGGGCACCTGCCGCCCCTGGCGCGCCAGGCGCAGGTCGCCGAGGTCGGCGCGTGCCGCCGCTTCGACGGCCGCCGGCAGCGGCAGCCGGACGGCGGTGCCCGGCGTCGCCTCGACTCGCACGGGCCAGTGGCGCGAGAACGACATCTTCGGCAGCGCGGCACCGTCGGGAACCGGCAGCGGCGTCGGCGGCGGGAGCGTGCGCGGTGGGCCGGGGATCAACCACTGGCCGCCGCCCTCGTCGTCGGCCCTGAGGGTGCCCGTGCGCGCCAGCCCCGCCGCGCTCTGCAACACGTAGGAGCCGGCCGTGGGCGCCTGGATCTCGAGCGCGAGCGGCAGCAGGAGCGGTGCGAGTCGCAGCGGCAGCGGCGCGTCGCCCTCACCGTAGATCTCGAGCCGCAACGGGCCGCCGCGGCCGCCCGCGGGGACGCGTCGGGCCACCACCTGCGGCAGCGGCCCCCAGACGCCCTCGCCGAGCGACTCCCAGCGCCCGCGGCTGGCGACGCTGAGGCGCCACCCAGCGCCACGCCCCGCGGGAAGCGTCACCGCCAGGCTCTCGACGGGTCGGTCGCCGAGGCCTGCGAGGTCGCACACCGCGCGCCGCAGACCGGCGGCGGCGCAGGCCTTCCCCGGCAGGAGGACCTCCTCGGCGGCGGTCGCCACGCGGTCGATCTGTGCCCCCTCGAGGCGCGGGAACCTCGACGCCGTGGGCCAGTGGAGGCGGAGGTAGCGCGCGTCGGTCGCCGGGTAGGCGAGCGCAGATCCTCGCAGCTCGTCGCCGGCGCCGAGCCGGAAGAGCGACGCGGTCGTGAGCGGCTGCCACTCGCGAGCATCGGCGCTGGATTCGAGCTCCACGACGACGAGCCCGGCCACCGCGAGCGGCAGCCGAAGCCCCTGGTGCAGCGGCGGAGCGCTGCCGGCGTCGAGGGTCACCAGCCAGCCGTCGGTCGACTCGGCAACGCTCGCCACGCGCACCGGACGCGTGCCGCCGCCGGCGTCGAGGACGATGAGGTGCGAGGGGACTCGCGCCCCGTCGGGACCCACCACGGCGAAACCCGAGTCTGGCGGGTACAGGGCCGCCGGCAGCGCCACGCGCACGGTCCCGGCGCGCTCGACGACGAGGTCGCGGGCCGTCGGCGGCGTCGATTCCGCTCCCGCGGCAAGGGCGGCGAGGACCAGCGCGCCGAAGGCTCCCGCGAGCGCGACGGCGCTGCCGCGTCTCAAGACACCTCCGGCGACGAGCGGAAGACGAAGCGCTGGTAGAGCCAGGCGAGCAGCAGCAGCGAGACGCCGAGGCCGAGGAACGAGAAGACCCGGTAGAGGTCCGAGAGGTTTGCGGTGTCGTAGAGGAAGACCTTGCCCACCGCGAGGAGCATCACCGGTAGCGAGGCGAGGCGCAGGCCCCGCTGCTTGCGCAGGAGGCCGGCGACGAGCAGCGCGGTCGCCAGCAGGATCCAGGCGGCGGAGTACGCGTATTGCTCGGCGACGGTGGCGGTGCCGGCGTCGAGGTAGGGACCGCGGAACCCCTGCCGCACCTCGAGGGTGACGAGGAGGAAGAGGAGCAGCAACGCGGCGACCGACCAGAGGCGCGGCAGCCACGGCCAGCGCGGCGACCAGACGACCTCGGCCCGGCGCTCGAGCGCCGCGGAGGCGAGGAGGAGCGCCGTCGGCAGACCGTAGGCGAGCAGCAGTTCGTTGAGGACCCTCGTCGCGCCCACCGGAATGTGCCGTAGCGCCGGGTTCCAGACGAGCGCCTGCGTGAGGAACGCCTGCGCGATCGCCAGGCAGGTGACGGCGATCCCGCCCCAGCGCAGCTCCGGAAAGGGGTGGCTCGCCGCCGGCGCCGCGTCGGCGGCGCCGCCGCCGGGGGTCGCGACCGGCGCCACGCGTGCGGCTGCCGCCAGCAGGCCGCAGGCGAGCAGCAGCCAGAGAATGGTCAGGGTGCCCCACTCGGCGAAGGTCGGCTCGCTGCGCGGAGCGCCGGGGCTGAACGCTTGATGCGTCGCGAGGGCGAGGAAGACGACCGCGAGGGCGACCGTCACGGCACCGATGCCCGCCGCCAGCGGGCGCCGCCCCTGGCGTCGTGCCATCACCGTGGCCGCGGCAAACGCGGCGATGGGGATGCCGTAGCCGTAGAGGAGCCAGCTGAAGATCGGGTGCGTGCCGGTCGGGTAGTCGATGACCGCCGGGTTCAAGAGCAGCCGCACGCCGACGAGCGCGGTGAGCAGCGCCGCGAGGTGCGCGAGGAGTGGGACCCGCAGACGGCCGGCGAGCCACACCAGCGCCGCCACCTCGAGCGCCCAGCCGACCGAGATCCACTGGTGCTCGAGCTCCATCGGCACCGCCAGGCTGACGAGCGTCGTGGCGATGGCGGCGGCCGCCGCGAGCGTCGCCTCGCCGCCGGCGGTCCCCTCGCGCTCCCGCGCCACGGGAAGCGCCAGCACGACCCAGATCGCGGCGAGGCCGAGCTCGATCCACCCCCAGGGCAGCTCGAGGTCCGCGACGCGCGAGCCGCGGTAGGCGATGAGGTCGACGGCGAGTGTCGAGACGGCGGCGAGGGCCGCCCATCGCGCCGGGCTCCGCGCGCCACGTTTCGCCGCCCAGGAGCCGCCGCCGAGCAGCAGCAGGGCGCCGGCGGCGACGCCGAAGAAGCGCGAAGCGTCACCGGGTTGCAGGCGTTCGGACCAGGCGCCGAAGATGAGGCCGACGGCAGCAGCCGCGAGCCAGGCGAGGCCTTCGAGCTCGGGCGAGAGCCGGCCGAGCACCAGGCAGCCCGCGGCGAGGAGGCCCACGAACCCCCACTCGACCAGTCCGTATGCGGTCTGCACGGCGAGCACCGACGACACGACGAGCGCGCCGCCGGCGGCGCCGGCGCGGACCCACGACGCCAGCGGCGGCCCCCAGCGTTCGCCGCGGCCGAGGCTCGCCACCAGGATGCCGGCGACGGTCGCGACGAGGAAGAGCCCGATCGCCATCGCGTCGCGGTCGGCGTACGAGCTCACCGCCCAGCCGCACGCCCAGACGAGCGCCGCGACGGTGGAGAGCCCGGCGAGGGCCGACCACCCGCGCCGCCGCGACACGGCGAGCAGGCCCGCCTGTAAGAGAGCCAGGTAGGCGAAGAGAAGCGTCGCGTTGGGGTGACCGGTGGAGACCAGCACCGGGGTCAAGAAGCCGCCGACCAGCCCGACGAGGGCGACCATCACGCCGTGACGCAACGCGAGGGAGACCGCGGTCGCGGTGGTGAGCGCCAGCAGCGCGAAGCCGGTCGTGGGGCCGATCAGGTGGTAGAGGTGCAGCGCGGCGAGCTCGACGACGAAGAGCACCGCGATGCCTGCCGCGGTGAGCCCTTGCGCGACGAACGCGCTCGAGCGCCGCAGCAGCTCGCCGCCGGCGAGGAGCGCGACGCCGAAGAGGGCGCCGAGGGTCACCCGCACGGTGGGGCCGATCCAGCCCTGGTCGACCGAATACTTGAGCAGGAACGCCGCCGCGAGAACGAGCGCGATGGCGCCGATCCAGACCGGCAGCCGCGCGCCGAGGCGTTCCTCGAGCGAGGCGGCGGGGCGCGCTCGCTGTCCCGGGCTCGCGGACGTGACAGGCGGCGCGGGGCGCTCGGGTGGAGGCGTCCGCGGCCAGGCGGGCTCGGTCGCTGTCGGGGACGAAGGCTCGGTGGCGGTCGAAGCGTCCACCGGAGCGACCGCCGCGATCGCCGCGGCTTCTTCGCCGCGCGGAGCGCCCGCCGCTTCGGGAGGGACAGCCTCGGAAGGGACGACCTCGGAAGTCACCACCCGGGCGGCGACCTCCGGCTTCCCCTCGTCCGCTCCTGCGGCGGCTGCGGCCTCGGCGTCACGCTCGGCGGCCGAGAGCTTGTGCAGCCGGCGGCCGAGCTCGGCCACGCTAAGCTTGAGGAGCGCCACCTCCTCGACGGCGCTTCGTGCCACGCGTCGGGCGCGCATCGCCACGACTAGCGCCACGACGGCGAGCGGGAGGACCACGAGGACGACGAAGGTGGCGAGGCACTCCATGTCGCTCTGCGAGATGCCGATCGTAGACGCCGCTTCCGGGTGGAGTCATTCTGTTGCGCCGCTGTCCGCGCGTCAAATGCCAGCGTCGCCCTTGCGTTGTAAGCGCCGCTCGCGCGGTCTGCAGCGTTTCCAGGCGCCAGCGGGCGCCAGCGGACCCGCAATCCAGGCTCGGGGCAGCTTCGCGGTGGCCGACCCCTCGCGCTGCCGTGGCCTGCATCTTGCCTCGAGCTCGACATGAGCCGGGCGCAGCCGCCGAGGGTGCGCGGTGGGGTGGCGACCGCGGGAGCGCTGCCGCGACTCGCCGCTCTATTGGCGCTCGGGGTGCTGGGCGTCGCGTCGCCCTCCGGCGCCACCGGCGCGGTTCCGGAGCCGCTCGCCGCGAGCCTCGAGGTCGAGTTCCTGCCCGGGGAGGGCGGACGTACGCGCGTCTCCGGTGTCGTCGCGGTGCCCGCTGCGGACGTCCGACTCAACCCCTACGGCTTCTACAACCTCCAGCTCGAAGGCCAGGTGACGATCTCGGGGCGGACCTACGACCACTTCGCCTACCGCTTCGACGTGCCGGGAAGGGTGGAGATCGCGGCACCGCTGGCGCTCGCCTTCCAGCGCTCGCTGCGACCGGGCTCCTTTCATCTCGAGATCCACGTCAAGGACGTGCAGTCGGGGCGGTCGGCCCGCATCGAGCGGCTCCTCGAGGTGCCGCGCGTGGCGCCGCTGCCGAGCCCGTCGATCGACGACGGGGCACCTCCCTCGGCGTCGACGGCAGCCGTGGCCGCGCCAGCGATCGCGCCGGCGCTCCGCATCGTGCCGCCGCCGCGCGTGGCAGTGGGCAGACAGCGCTTCGCCGTCGTGCCGCGCGGCACCGACGTCGCCAGGGTCGACTTCTCCCTGGACGGACGCATGTTGATGGCCCGCACGCGGCCGCCGTTTTCGGTCGAGATCGACCTCGGCGAGCGCGCCGTGCGGCGGCGCTTGCGTGCCGAGGCCTTCGACGCCGCCGGCGCGCGGCTGGGCAGCGACGAGGTGGTGCTCAACGGCGAGGGTGACGGCTTCGCCGTGCGCCTGCGACGGCCGCCCGCCACCGAGCAGCAGAGCCGGCTCGTGCACGCGCGAGCCGAGGTGATCGCGCCGCGCGGCGCGCGCGTCGACCGCGTCGAGCTCTTCCTCGACGAGCGCCCGGTGGCCGTGCTCGCGCGAGCGCCGTTCGAGCGCACGGTGGCGCTCGCCAGCAGCAGCCCGACGCTCCTGCGCGCCGTCGCCCACCTCGCAGACGGAACCTCGGCCGAGGACTCCGTGGTGCTGAACGCGCCGAACGCCGGCCAGGTCGACGTCGACCTCGTCGAGCTCTACACCGCGGTCGTCGACAGCCGCGGCCGCCCGGTGCGCGGCCTGAGCGAGCGCGACTTCCGCATCTTCGAAGAGGGGCAGGAGCAGCGCCTCGACCGCTTCTCGGAAGTGGCCGACCTGCCCGTGCACGTCGCCCTCGTCCTCGACACCTCGACCTCGATGACGCTGCGGCTGCCCGACGTGCGGCGGGCGGCGAGCGCCTTCCTCCGCGAGATGGTGCGCCCGCACGACGAGGTCACCATCGTCACCTTCGACGACGTCCCGCGCGTGCGGGTCGACTTCACCCACGACCCGGAGATGCTCGCCAACGGCCTCGAGGGGCTCCAGGCCCGCGGCGGCACGGCCCTGTACGACAGCATCCTCTTCACCCTCGACCTGCTGCAGGAGGTGCGCGGGCAGCGGGTGCTGGTGCTGCTCTCCGACGGGCTCGACGAGCGGAGCGGTCACACCGCCGACGAGGTGCGCGAGCTGGCGCGCCGCGCGGCGGTGACGCTCTACGCGATCGGCATCGTCGACGGCCGCTCGCGCGCACCGACCATCGACCGTCCACTGCTCGAGCGTCTCGCCGAGGAGAGCGGCGGGCGCAGCTACTTCGTGAGCCGCACGAGCGAGCTCGACGACGTCTATGCCGAGATCGAGCACGACGTGCGGTCGCGCTACCTCCTCGCGTATTACTCGAGCCACGCGGGGGAGACGTCGTTCCGGCTCGTGGACGTGAAGCTGGGGCAGCCGCGGCTCGCGGCACGGACGATTCGCGGCTATTACCCGTAGTGGTCACCGCGGGCGGGGACGAGCCCCGCCCCTACATCCGGAGCGACCTCGCCGCATCGCTGGGGGTGGGCTCCACTCCGGGCGTAGGGGCGGGGCTTGTCCCCGCCCGTCTTCGCCTACGGGGCGAAGAGGCCGCGCGGTGCCGGAACCGCCGTCGGCAGGCGCGCGCCCTCGAGCTCGAGCAGGCGCTGTTTCCTGTCGAGCCCGCCGCCGTAGCCGGTGAGGGTGCCGTCGGCACCGATGACGCGGTGGCAGGGGACGACGATGGCGATCGGGTTGGTGGCGTTGGCGCGTGCGACGGCCCGCGTCGCGGCGGGGTTGCCGAGCCGAGTCGCCAGCTCGCGGTAGCTGATCGTCGTGCCGTAGGGGATGCGGCAGAGCTCCTCCCAGACGCGGCGCTGGAACTCGGTGCCGCGGGGGGCGAGGCGCAGGGAGAAGCTCCGGCGACCGCCCGCGAAGTACTCGCCGAGCTCGGCGGCGACGGCGGCGAGCCGCGCCGATCCAGCGGCGCCGGCGTCGTCC
>Ga0209382_10000714_pt1 | contig 53625 bp, 48 predicted proteins | sample SoiMetdeltSBSDD5_FD_187599 | JGI IMG/M metagenome (GOLD analysis project Ga0209382, IMG submission 187599) | Bulk soil microbial communities from a Populus tree surrounding site in Tennessee, USA - Soil MetaG P. deltoides SBSDD5 (SPAdes) (version 2) | ecosystem: Environmental > Terrestrial >...
CGAGGTCCTCCAGGCGGGCGCGGATCTCGGGTGAGCGTAGTGAGGCCAGGGCGTCGCGTTCGACCTGGCGGGCCCGCTCCCGGGAGAACCCCATCACCGCCCCGACCTCCTCCAGGGTCCGGGGGGTGCCCGAGTCGAGGCCGAAGCGCAGGATCAGCACCTGCCGCTCCCGCTCGGGGAGGGCGGCCAGGACCTGCTCCAGGGCCTCGCGGCCGACCGCCTCCACGGCCAGCTCGTCGGGGCCGACGGCCGAGTCGTCCTCCAGGAAGTCCTGCAGGGCGGCCCCGTCGTCCCCGATCGGGGTGTCCAGCGAGGTGATGGCCTGGGCGGTGTCCTTGAGCCGGACCACCTTGTCGGTGGGCATGTCCAGCTCGACGGCCAGCTCGTCGTCGGTGGGCTCGCGGCCCAGCAGCTCGTGCATGCGGGTCTGGGTGCGACGCAGCCGCCCCACCTGCTCATCGACATGGACCGGGAGGCGGATGGCCCGGGCGCCCCGGTCGGCGGCCCCGCGGGCGATCGCCTGGCGGATCCACCAGGTGGCATAGGTGGAGAACTTGAACCCCTTGCGCCAGTCGAACTTCTCCACCGCCCGCAACAGGCCCAGGTTGCCCTCCTGGACCAGGTCGCCCAATGGCAGCCCGGTGGCCGAGAACCGGCGGGCGATCGAGACGACCAGGCGCAGGTTGGACTCGATCATCTTGCGCCGGGCCCACTCGCCCCGGGCCGCGACCACCTCCAGGTCGGCTCGGGCGGGGTCGTCGGGGTCGGTGGTGGCCAGCTTGAGCTGGGCCTCAAGGCCGGCCTCATAGGCCTGGGACAACTCGATCTCGTCCTCTTTGGTCAACAACGGATGCCGCCCCACCTCATCCAGATACAACCGGAACGAGTCCGTGGTCTGGAGATCGAGCAACTGGTCCTGGTCCTTCATCGCACTCCTTGCGACAGCACGCGCTTCGTCGGGGGTCACACGTCACTCTCAGTTTTGCCAACAACCATGTTCGCAAAACCTATTCCCGTCTACCAGGGGTTCTCGGAAGAAAACCTGCATCCGAGATGAGGGGCAGAGGCCGGGAGTGCCTCAACACCGCCAACGGCGACCATACCACAAAGGTCCAGCCGGGAGCGGGTCCTTCTGACCGCCGGCCACGGGCTTGGGGACCCGGACCCCATGACAACCTGCAGGGTCAGGGGGACCAGGGCCCGCCGGCCCGGGTCCAGTCGACCCGGCCATCGCCGGTCAGGGGCACGCCCTCCTCGGCCAGGCGGGCCCGCTGCTCGTCGGCCCCGGCCGTGCCCTTCATGCTCCCGTCGGCGTGCACCACCCGCCACCAGGGGACGTCGTCCGGGCAGCGGGCCATGGCCTGGCCGACCCCCCTGGCCCCCCTGGCCACCCCGTAGTGGGCCTCGGCCAGGGTGCCGTAGGTGGTGGCCCGCCCCGCCGGGATCCGCCGGGCCAGCGCCCACACGCTGGCCGTGAACCCGCCGGCGTCCACCCGCGCCGAGCCGACCGGCGGGCCCTGCGGCTCGGACAGGTACTCATGGACCAGCTGGACGCAGATCGACCCCTCGCCGACGGCCGAGGCGACCCGCTTGACCGACCGGTAGCGGACGTCGCCGGCCGCGAACACGCCGGGCAGGCTGGTCTCGAGCGGCAACGGCGGCCGCTCCAGGGGCCAGCCGGCCGGGGGCCGGCCGTCCGCGCCGACCAGGTCGCGGCCGGTCAGGACGTAGCCGCGCTCGTCGCGCTCCACCACCCCCTCCAGCCAGTCGGTGCGCGGCTCGGCCCCGATCAGGACGAACAGGGCCGAGGCGGGGACGGTCCTGGTCGCGCCCGTGTGCCGGTCCCGCAGGGTCAGGCCCTCCAGGCGCTGGCGGCCGTGGCCGTCGACCACCTCGGTGTGGAGCACGACGGCGATGTTGGGGGTCGCCCGGACCTTCCGCACCAGGTAGTCGGACATGAACTCGCCCAGCCGCTCGTCGATGGTGACGATCGTCACCGAGGCCGCGTAGGCGGACAGGTGGACGGCGGCCTGCCCGGCCGAGTTGCCGGCGCCGACCACGTACACGTCCTCGCCCCGCAGGGCCCTGGCCTCGCTGCCGGCGGCCCCGTAGAAGACCCCGGCGCCGCTGAGGGCCTCCAGGGCCGGCACGCCCAGCCGCCGCCAGGCGACCCCGGTGGCCAGGATCACCGCCCGGCTGGTCACCTCGCCGCCGCCCGAGAGCCGCACCAGCCGGTCGGGCCCGCTGGCCCGCAGCCCGGTCGCGGCCTGGGCCAGGACCAGGTCGGCCCCGAACAGCCAGGCCTGCTGGATGGCCCGGGTGGTCAGCTCCTCGCCGCTCAGCCCGTAGGGGAACCCCAGGTAGTTGCGGATGTGGGAGCTGGTCCCGGCCTGGCCGCCGGGGACGGCCGGCTCCAGGACCTCGGTGTCGAAGCCCTCGGAGGCGGCGTAGACGGCCGCGGCCAGGCCGGCCGGCCCGGCCCCGACGATCAGGATGTCGCAGCCGCCCGGCGGCGGGCTGGTCCGCAGGCCGAGGGCGGCGGTCAGCTCGGCGTGGGTCGGGTCGACCAGGGCGTGGCCGCGGCCGAACAGCACCACCGGCAGGCGGCTGCCGTCCTCGCCGGCCTGCTCCAGCAGGTGCCGGCCGTCGGGGGAGTCGTCGGCGTAGAAGCCGTAGGGGATGCCGATCCTGGCCAGGGTGTCACGCAGCTCATGGGAACGGGCCGCCCAGCGGCGGCCGACGATCTGGATGGCCTCGGGGGAGGGGGCCCGCGACTTCTCCCACGCGGCCAGGAACTCGCTCACCGGCAGGTAGAGGAACTGCTCGCGCGGCCGCCAGGGCCGGAACAGCAGGTAGTCGACCTGGCCGAGGGTCATGGCCCTGACCACCGGCTCGCCCGAGGTCCACTCGCCCCGCTGCTCCAGCAGCACCCGCTTGGCCGCCGGGTGCAGCTCGCGGGCCTGCAGCAGCAGCCCCAGCCCGTCCAGTCCCTCCATGTGCCTGGCCGCCACCACCAGGGCGACCGGCTCGTCGGCCCGCGCGGCCAGCCGCTCCAGGGTGGCCACGGCCTCGGTGGGGGAGCGTTCGGCCAGGACCAGGTAGTCGCCCCCGAACCGCCGCTCGAGGTCACGGGCGAGGGCGTCCAGCACCCGGCCGTCGTCGGCCACCACCACGATGACGGGCCCGGGCATGGCGTCGGCCGGTCAGCCGTCCTCGGCCGCCACGCGGGCCTGCTCCTCCTTGGAGAGCAGGTCGGTGCCCATGGCGTGGAAGCCGCCGTCGACGTGGATCAGCTCGCCGCACACGCCACGCGACCAGTCCGAGAACAGCCACAGGGCGACCCGGGCAACGACCGTCGGGTCGCCGACGTCCCAGCCCAGGGGGGCCCGCCTGGACCAGGCGTCGGCGAGCAGGCTGAACCCGGGGATGCCCTTGGCGGCCATGGTGCGGATCGGGCCGGCGCTGATGGCGTTGACCCGGACCTGCTTGGGGCCGAGGTCGCGGGCCAGGTAGCGGGTGACCGACTCCAGGGCCGCCTTGCACACCCCCATCCAGTCGTACACCGGCCAGGCGACCCGCGCGTCGAAGTCGAGGGTGACCACCGAGGCGTGGCGGTTCTCCAGCACCGGCAGCAGGCCGGCGGTCAGCTCCTTGAGCGAGAAGGCCGAGACCTGGAAGGCGGTCGAGGCCGACTCGTAGGGGGTGTTGAGGAAGTTGCCGCCGAGGGCGTCGGCGGGGGCGAAGGCGATGGCGTGGAGCACGCCGTCGACGCCGCCCCAGCGGCCGGCCAGCTCGTCGTTCACCGCCCTGACGTCGTCGGGCTTGTTGACGTCCAGCTCGAGCACCTCGACCTCGCGGGGCAGCCGCCTGGCCGTCCGCTCGGTCAGGGAACGGGTGCGGCCGAACCCGGTGAGCACCACCTCGGCCCCGTTGTCGAGGGCCTCGCGGGCCACCGCGTAGGCGATCGACCCGGGCGTCAGCACCCCGGTGATCAGCAGTCGCTTGCCGTCGACGAGCACGGGGTGGTCCTCCTCGGGGGGCGTCCGGGCGGTGAGCCCGCATTCTAGACGCCAGCGGGGGGCGGCCATGCGGGCCGCCCCCCGGTTCACAGCTGTCGATGCGTCAGCGCGCCAGGCGCTCGGTCATCAGTGAGATCACGTTGCCATCGTCGTCGAAGTCGCGGACCACCGCGAACTGCGCCGTCTCCCGGGAGGCGAGCCTGCCCCCCGCGTCCAGGTAGGAGAGGCGCTCGGCGCTGCCTGGCGCTGGCTCCTCGGCCACTTCCGAGTCCGGTGGAATTGCCACTGGCATCCCTCCTCGGGGCGAGGCACAACTGGCCCCTCACGGTGTACCACCTTCGGGGTGGTTGCGAAAGCCCGGCGGCGGACGACCGGCCCGGCTCGCCGCTAGTCAATTCGGGCCATATCGGGACGGGGTCCGTGTAGTCCGTCCTACAACCGCCGCCGTCTCCATCTCCGTAGTTCCCCTGATGTTCCGTTTGGGAACAGCGCAGTACGTTCACGCTGTCATCGTCGGCGGCGACCGAACGGGAGCGGTCCCCTGGCGATCCGGAAGCGCCGCCTCCCCCCGGGCGGCACCCGCAAGGGCCGGAACCCGCAGAGGTTCCGGCCCTTGTGTTGTGTACGGAAACCGCTGGACCTGCGCCGCACGGTTCCGGGTCTTGTGTATTGCGCCCACACGTACGAGTAGGATCAGAGCGGTCGGGCGCAACGACGCGGGAGACACTGGCATGGACCAGACCGACGAGCAGGTTCGGCTGCTCGGCGAGGACGGGACGCTCCTCCAGCACGACACCTACAAGGTCGACCTCGGCGACGACGAGCTCTGTGACCTGTACCGCCAGCTCGTGGTGGTGCGGCGCATCGACGTCGAGGGCAACAACCTCCAGCGCCAGGGCCAGCTCGGCATCTGGGCGCCGTGCCTTGGCCAGGAGGCGGCCCAGGTCGGCAGCGCCCGGGCCCTGCGACCGGACGACTTCGTGTTCCCCTCCTACCGCGAGCACGGCGTCATCTACGTCCGCGCCGGCATGGAGGTGCTGTCGGTCCTCGGCCTGTTCCGCGGGGCCACCCTGTCCGGCTGGGACCCCCAGCGGCACAAGGTCGCCCAGTACTCGATCCCCATCGGCACCCAGGCCCTGCACGCCGTCGGCTACGCCGTCGGGGCCAAATGGGACGGGGCCGAGGTGTGCGCCGTCGCCTACTTCGGCGACGGGGCGACCAGCGAGGGCGACGTCAGCGAGGCGTTCAACTTCGCCGCCGTGCACAGCGCTCCGGTGGTGTTCTTCTGCCAGAACAACCAGTGGGCCATCTCGGTGCCGCTGGCCAAGCAGATGGCCGCCCCGGTGTACAAGCGGGCCTTCGGCTTCGGCTTCCCCGGGGTCCAGGTGGACGGCAACGACGTGCTGGCCGTGTACGCGGTCACCAGGGTGGCCGCCGACCGGGCGCGCGAGGGCGGCGGGCCGACCCTGGTCGAGGCCATCACCTACCGGCTCGGGGCCCACACCACCACCGACGACCCGACCCGCTACCGCACCTCCGACGAGCTCGACATGTGGAAGGCCCGCGAGCCGATCGGCCGCTACCGGGCGTTCCTGGAGCGGACCGGGCTGTGGTCCGAGGAGCTGGAGCGCGACGTCCAGGCCGAGGCCGACCGGGTGGCGGGCGAGGTCCGCTCGACGGTCGAGAGCATGCCCGATCCGCCCCTGTCCGACCTGGTCGACCACGTCTACGCCGACCCGCCGGCCACCCTCCTGGCCCAGTGGCGGCAGCTCCAGGAGTTCGAGGCCCAGTTCGAGACCGAGGCCTGAGGGAGGCTCCGATGGCGCAGATCACCATGGCCAGGGCGCTCAACACCGCCCTGCGGGACGCCATGGAGGCCGACGACCGGGTGGTGCTGCTGGGCGAGGACGTCGGCACCCTCGGCGGGGTCTTCCGCATCACCGACGGGCTGCTCAAGGACTTCGGCGAGCAGCGGGTGATGGACACCCCGCTGGCCGAGTCGGCCATCATGGGGGTCAGCATCGGCCTGGCCCTGCGCGGCTACCGGCCGGTGCCCGAGATGCAGTTCGACGGCTTCAGCTACCCGGCCCTCGACCAGATCATCAGCCACCTGGCCAAGTACCGGAACCGCTCGGCCGGCGCCCAGCCCATGCCGGTGGTCTGCCGCATCCCCTACGGCGGGGCCATCGGCGCCGTCGAGCACCACTCCGAGAGCCCCGAGACCATCTACTGCCACACCGCCGGCCTCAAGGTGGTGACGCCGTCGTCGGCGGCCGACGCCTACTCGCTGCTGCGCCAGTCCATCGAGAGCGACGACCCGGTGATCTTCCTCGAGCCAAAGCGGCGCTACTGGGCCAAGCAGGAGGTCGACCTGCCGGTCGAGACCGAGCCGATCGGCCGGGCCAGGGTGGTGCGCGAGGGCAGCGACCTCACCCTGGTGGCGTACGGCCCCATGGTCAAGGTCGCCCTGGACGCGGCCGAGGCCGCACAGGAGGAGGGGGCCGGCTCGCTCGAGGTCATCGACCTGCGCACCCTGGTCCCGCTCGACGAGCAGACGCTGGTCGCCTCCGCCGCCAAGACCGGCCGGATGGTGGTCGTGCACGAGGCCCCGCAGTTCCTCGGCATGGGCGCCGAGGTCGCGGCCCGGGTCACCGAGGCCGCCTTCTTCCACCTGGAGGCGCCCGTCCTGCGCTGCACCGGCCTCGACATCCCGTACCCGCCGGCCAGGCTCGAGGAGGCCCACCTGCCCGGCGTCGACCGGGTCCTCTGGACCGTCCAGAGGTCCCTGGACTTCTAGCGCGGAAGGAGGCACGTCCAAGGTGGCCGAGCGCGAGTTCAGGCTTCCCGACCTCGGCGAAGGGCTCACCGAGGGCGAGGTGGTGCGCTGGCTGGTCGCCGAGGGCGACGCCATCGTCCTCAACCAGCCGATCGTGGAGGTGGAGACGGCCAAGGCGGTGGTCGAGATCCCGTCCCCGTACGCCGGGACGGTGGTCAAGCTCCACGCCGGCGAGGGCGACAGCCTGGACGTGGGCGCCCCGCTGATCAGCGTCGACACCGCCGGCGGGGCGGCGGCGGCCGAGCCCGCCCCGGCGGCGCAGGCCGCCGGGCCCGACCCCGAGCAGGAGCTGCAGGCCACCCTGGTCGGGCCGGGGGAGCGCCAGCAGGCCCGCCGGCGCCGGATCGCCGGCCACGCCCGCAGCGGCAACGGCCCGGCCGCGGCCGACGGGGCGGCCCCGGCGCGGCCGGCCGCCCAGCGGCCCAAGGCGACCCCGCCGGTGCGCCGCTACGCCAAGGACCGCGGGGTCGACCTGGCCGCGCTGGTCGGGACGGGCCGCGACGGCCGCATCACCCGCGAGGACGTCGACGGCGCCCTCGAGGCCGAGCAGCCGGCCGCCGCGGCCGGGCCGCCGGCCGCAGCCCCCGCGGCCAGGCAACCGCGCGACCGGACCTACGAACGGATCCCGGTCCGCGGCACCCGCCGCCAGATCGCGGCCGCCATGACCGCGTCGGCCTTCACGATCCCGCACGTCACCGAGTTCCTGACGGTCGACGCGACCCGGCTCGTGGAGCTGCGGGAACGCCTGCGCGCCCTCCCGGCGGCGGCCGACCTCAAGCTGACCCCGCTGGCCGTGGTGGCCAAGGCGCTGTGCGTGGCCGTCCACTCCTACCCGCTGATGAACTCCTCCTGGGACGACGACGCCGGGGAGATCGAGGTCAAGGGCTGGGTCAACCTCGGCATCGCCACCGACACCCCCACCGGCCTGCTGGTCCCCAACGTCAAGGACGCCGACACCCTCGGCATCCTGGACCTGTCGCGCGAGATCACCCGCCTGACCGCCCTGGCCAGGGAGCGCAGGACGACCCCGGCCGACCTCACCGGCGGCACCATCACCATCACCAACGTCGGCGGGTTCGGGGTCGAGACCGGCACCCCGATCATCAACAAGCCCGAGTGCGCCATCCTGGCCACCGGCCTCATCGCCCCCCGCCCCTGGGTGGTCGACGGCCAGCTCGCGGTCAGGCAGCTCATGACGACCTCGGTCTCCTTCGACCACCGCATCGTCGACGGCGCCTACGCCGCCCAGTTCCTCGCCCACCTCCGCGTCCTGCTCGAGGACCCCGCCCTCCTGAGCGCCTTCTAGCGCGTCGGCCAAGGATCGACGTCGCATCGAGTCATGCTGCGCGTCGGGCATCCTTGGCCGGCGCGCTAGGCGTCAGCCCGCCCGACCCGGGTCCGGCGCCCAGCCCGAACCCGCCCGGTCCTGGGCCGGGTCCCCGGTGGGGGAGCGTCGCCCAACGTCGGGACGGGTGCGGCGGATTGTCCGCAACCCTCGGTCCGCGGCCCTTGGCATCGGCGGCCGTTGGTATCGGATCGGGAAAAACCCGACGGTCGACTGGTCGAGCGCGACTGCCGATGGTTAGCTGAGACGGAACCAGAAGGGAGATCGCGCATGACGGCGCGGGGGCGGGCGCTGGCGATCCTGACCGGGCTGGTGGTGTTCGTGGCCGGGTGGGTCGTGTTCGTGTCCCACTGGAGCGGGCCCGTGGGCCAGGGGGCCGGGGTGGCCGGCGCGCACGCCGCCGACCTGGACGCCTTCCGGAACGAGCTGCTGGTCTGGGCTCCCGGGGGCTTCTCCGAGCGTGAGGTCGGGAAGGTCCGCGACTCGACCCGGGTGGCCGCCATCAGCGCCGTGCGGGCCGGGCTGCTGCCGGCGGCCAGCGGGCGGCGCGGCTATGGGGTGGTCCCGGTGGAGGCGATGGCCGTCGACGCCAACGCCTACACCACCGCCGCCGGCCGCCCGGGCCGCAAGCTGGTCAACATGCTGCCCAAGGGCGCGGTCCTGTCCAGGACCGGGGCCAAGCTGCGCAAGGTCAGGTCGGGCGGCCGGCTGCGGCTGGCCGGCCACCACGCCGTGTCGGTCAGCGGCGTGGTCGACGACGCCCTGCTCGGCGGCTACGAGGTGGCCATGGACCGCGACCTGGCCCGCCGCTACGGCATCCGACGCACCGCCTACCTCCTGGTCAAGCCGCGCGGCCCGGTCGACGGCCTCAAGCGGGAGCTGCGCCGGCTGCTCAAGGGGCGCACGCTCCAGTTCCTCACGCCGGGCGACCGGCCGTTCGTCCGGGGCGGCGACGGCGTCCTGCCCCTGGCCCAGGTCAAGGCCCGCTTCGGCGAGTTCGCGCTGCCCAGCCTGCGCTCGGGCCGGCCCGACCCGGCCTGGATGCGGGCCAACCTCGTCACCAGGAGGCTGCCCGTGCTGGGACGGGTGCGCTGCCACCGGCTGGTCATCGGCGACCTGGGCAAGGCCATGGCCGACATCCAGCACCAGGGCCTGCGCGGGCTGGTCGACATGGGCGCCTTCCGGCGCGACGGCGGCTGCTGGAGCACCCGGCTGCTGCGCGACGCCCGTGGCGGCAAACTGTCGCGCCACGCCTGGGGCATCGCGGTGGAGCTCCCGGTCACCCCGAGCGACCGCGTCATCCGCATCATGGCCCGGCACGGCTTCCTCTGGGGCGGCAACTTCGCCCACCCCGACGACACCCACTTCGAGTGGGTCGGCCGGGGCGCATAACCTGTAGCCTTGCGCCATGCTCACCTTCGGCGCCGCGGTCTCGACCGCTCCCGACCACCAGCAGGCGCTGGACGAGGTCATCCCGGCGGCCCTGGACCAGCTCGGCGGCGCCCCTGACCTGGTGGTCTGCTTCTTCTCGATGGAGCACGCCGGCGCCGCCGCCGGCATCGCCCTCAGCCTGTCGGAGCGGAGCGGCACCTCGGCCATCCTCGGCTGCACCGCCCAGGGGGTGATCGGCGGCGGGCGCGAGCTCGAGGAGGAGCCCGGCCTGGCCGTCTGGATGGCCAGATTGCCCGGGGTCGACGTCCGGCCGTTCGCGCTCCAGGTGATCCCCCTGGGGGACGGCGTCGGGATCGGCGGCTGGCCCGAGCTGCCCCAGGACGACCGGACCAGCGTGCTGCTGCTGGCCGACCCGTTCACCTTCCCGGCCGACAGCTTCCTGGAGCGGCTCAACCAGGAGCAGCCCGGCCTGCCGGTGGTCGGCGGGATGGTGTCGGGGGCGCCGGAGCCGGGCAGGCACCGCCTGGTGAGCGGCACCGACGTGCTCGACGGCGGCGCCGCCGGCGTCGCCCTCATCGGCCCGGTCGACATCCGCGCCGTGGTCAGCCAGGGCTGCCGGCCGGTGGGCTCGCCGTTCGCCGTCACCAGGGGCGAGGGCAACATCGTCCACGAGCTGGGCGGCCGGCCGGCGGTCGACCGGCTGCGCCAGCTCCTGGCCAGCCTCGACCGGCACGAGCAGGAGCTGCTGCGCGGCGGCGGCCTCCAGGTCGGCCAGGTCATCGACGAGCACAAGGCCAGCTTCGACCGGGGCGACTTCCTGGTCAGGGGCCTGCTCGGCGCCGACCCGGAGACCGGCTCGATCGCCGTGGCCGACAGCGTCGAGGTCGGCCAGACCCTCCAGTTCCACGTCCGCGACGCCGACGCCGCCGACGAGGACCTCGAATTGCTGCTCACCCCCGTGTCCCGCTGGCACCCCCGGGGCGTCCTGCTGTTCTCCTGCAACGGCCGGGGCCGCGGCTTCTTCGGCGAACCCGACCACGACGCCGCCCGGGTCGCCGCCGCCACCGACGCGGCGCCGATGGCCGGCTTCTTCGCCCAGGGCGAGCTGGGCCCGATCGGCGGCCGGAACTTCCTGCACACCTTCACCGCCAGCATGGCGGTGTTCTGCGAGCCCCGCGACCCGGTGCCGGCGCTGGACCGGGCCGCCGAGGCCCCCGCCGACGAGCCGCCTCCCGTGCCGGAGACCCCCGAGCCCGTCTAGGAGCAGCCGCCGATGACCGCCCCCGCCGACCTCCAGCCCCGCTTCAACCTGGGGCGGTTCCTGCTCAGCGGGGACGGCTGGCCGTACCTGCTGGTGCCGTTCATCCCCGTGGCCATCCTCCTGGAGCTGGTCCACGCCGGGGCCACGGCCATCTTCTCCGCGGCCGCCCTCGGGGTCATCCCCACCGCGGCCCTGATGGGGCGGGCCACCGAGGAGCTGGCGGCCCGCTCCGGCCCCGGCATCGGCGGCTTCCTCAACGTCACCTTCGGCAACGCCCCCGAGCTCATCATCTCCCTGTTCGCCCTGGGCCAGGGCCTCCAGGAGGTCGTCAAGGCGTCGATCGTCGGCTCCATCCTGGGCAACATCCTGCTCGTGATGGGCGCGGCCATGCTGGTCGGTGGCCTGCGGCGCGAGCGGCAGTTCTTCGACCGCACCGCCGCCAACGTCCAGTCGGGGATGCTGATGCTGGCCGCGGTGGCCCTGGTCATGCCGGCGATCTTCGAGCTGGTGGCCGGGGCCGGGCTGCCCCGGCCCACCGACAAGGCGATCGACTTCCCCGGCGACGTGGAGCGCCTCTCGGTCGGGGTCTCGCTGGTGCTGCTGGCCACCTACGCCGCCGGGCTGGTGTTCTCCCTACGCACCCATCGCGACCTGTTCAACCCCTCCCACGACGAGGCCGACCACGGCGGCGGGCCCTGGTCGGTCCGGCGCGCGGTGACCATGCTGGCCATCGCCGGGGTGGCCGTCGGGGTGATGTCGGAGATCCTGGTCGGGTCCATCACCGAGGCCTCCGAGGACCTGGGCCTGTCGCCGTTCTTCGTCGGCATCATCGTGGTCGCCATCGTCGGCAACGCCGCCGAGCACTGGGTCGCCGTCTACTTCGCCATGCGCGACAAGATGGACCTGACCGTCAACATCGCCATCGGCTCCTCGGCCCAGATCGCCCTGTTCGTGGCCCCGGTGCTGGTCCTGCTGTCGTTCCTGGTCGGCCCGTTCCCGATGGCCCTGGTGTTCAACGGCTTCGAGATCGGCGCCATCTTCCTGGCCATCCTGGTCGCCAACCAGGTCACCCAGGAGGGCGAGTCGACCTGGTTCGAGGGCCTGCAGCTGCTGGCCGTGTACGCCGTGCTCGGGCTGACCTTCTACTTCGTGACCTGAGAGCGGTCCTCGGCGGCCGCCTCCGGCTCCAGCTCGCTGTAGGGGGTGCGGAAGCCGTCGCGGAGCAGGCGACGGAAGTCGGTGTGTCGACGCGCCAGCAGCCACACCCCGAGCAGGATGTAGACCGCCGACAGCACCAGCAGCTCGATGCCCTTGGACGACGGCGGCACAACGGCCCCGAGGATGAACTGCGCCCAGAACAGCCCGAACAGGGCGAAGGCCTCGCGCAGGGAGATGCACAGGTTGACCAGGATGGCCACCGCGAACACGGTCTGGGCGGCGGTGAGCAGGATCTCCTCGCGCTGGGCGGCCTCCACCGGCAGGCCGTGCAGGCTGCCCGACGCGATCGCGAACACCAGCGGCAGGGTGCCGACCAGCAGCGTCCACTGGTTGATCTTGGAGGAGACCACCGCGGTGAGCGCCTCGCTGGTCTTGAGCCGCCAGGCGTACAAGGCCACCACCAGCAGCTCCGGGGCCTCCGAGGCGAGCGGCGCCAGCCACTGCACGAGCAGGAACTCGCTCACCCCCAGCTCGGTCCCGGTCTCCACCAGCGACTCGGCGAAATGCTCGGCCACCAGCAGGATCACCACCCCGGCGACGGCGAACATCGACAGCACGCTGGCCCGCCTGGCCCGCTTTCCCATCGCCCCGACCCAGGCCGCCGGGCCGATCAGGTCGGGATGGGTCTGGGGGGCCTTGGAGATCCGCAGGGTGTAGGCGATGAAGATGCTGACCAGGATGACGGCGTCGACCAGGGTGATGGTCCGCTTGAGGGGCAGGGTCAGGCAGTAGGCGCAGGCCAGCGACAGGTAGGCCAGCTCCACCGCCTTGGAGCGCTCCATGGCCACGCCCTCGTGGCGCTCGCCCCGCCGCCTCCACTGCCAGTAGGCGATGAACACGATCATCGACCAGCCGATGCCGATCAGCAGCCGGTTCGCCCCGGTCATGTTGGCCAGCACCAGCGAGCAGTTGGAGGCGCCCTCGGCGTCGGGCGGCTTGCAGCTGGCGCCGTACTGCTCGACGTCGTTGCCGCCCTTCCAGGCGAACACGAAGCCGACCGCGTACTCGGGCAGGACCGCGATCAGGGCCAGGACGCCGATGGCCAGGCTGGCCGACACGTCCAGCTGGGCCGCCTCGGCCGCCCAGGCGAGCACGAACGCGGCCCCGATCACGGCCACCCCGTAGATCAGGGCCAGCAGCGCCGGGGCCAGCTCGGGATGGCCGAGATGGAACAGCTCGGCCACGCCCAGGTAGGCCCCGGGGGCGCAGGCCGCGACGGCCAGGATCAGCGGGACCGGCCCGCTGCGGGCGGTGGTGGCGGTCGGCTGGGGGTCAGCTGCCAACGGCTCCTCCGGCTCGGTCGGGTCCCCTGGGGAGACACCAGACGGCTCGAAGGTCTCGTCCGCCCGCGAGGCGGGTGAGGCACCGGGTGGGCGCTGGCGCCCACCGTCCTGACGGCGTGCTCGGCGGGACGGCCGCCCCGCTGGACTACTCCCCTTCGCCGGTCAGCATACCCGCCTATCGACCGGTCAAGACGTCTGCCCCAGATGCTCCCGGAGGAACGCCAGCGTCCGCCGCCAGGAGAGCTCGGCCGCCTCGGCGTCGTGGACCTCGGGGCGGTGGTCGTTGAAGAAGGCGTGGGTGGTGCCCGGGTAGCGGTGGAAGGTCACGTCCACGCCGGCGTCGCGGAGCTGGCGCTCCATCTGCTCGGCCAGCTCCGGGGGCGCGAAGTCGTCGTCCTCGGCGAAGTGGCCGAGCACGGCCCCCTTGACCGCCGACAGGTCCCAGCTCATGCCCTGGCGGGGGAAGCCGTAGTAGCAGACCACGGCCTGGACCTCGGGCTTGCGCGAGGCCAGGAACAGGGCCAGCCCGCCCCCGACGCAGAAGCCGACCACCCCGACGCCCTCACCGGTGGTCTCGGGCATGGCCAGCAGGGCGTCGACCGCGGCCGCCATGTCCTTGGCCGCCTGCTCCAGCTGCATCTCCATCACAAGCTTGCCGGCCTCGTCGGGCTCGGTGGTCTCCTTGCCCCGGTACAGGTCGGGGGCGACGGCCACGAACCCCTGGGCCGCGAACCGGTCGGCGATGTCGCGGATGTGCGGGACCAGGCCCCACCACTCCTGGATGACCACAAGGCCCGGCCCGCTGCCCGAGGGAGGCAGGGAGATGTAGGCGGGGACCGCGTCGCCGTTGACGGGGATCTCGGTCATGGAGCCGGCCATGGCAAGGCCCTCCTGCTGGTTCCAGGGGTCTGGGTACCTCCTGATCCTTGCACGCCGGGACGGCAGTCAACCATCCGGGCGGCCCGTGGCAACATGGGGCGGTCCGGAACAACCGAAGTGGCGGGATCCGCATGACGCTGACCGTACTGATCAACGCCGGCCCCTGGCTGCCGGTCCCGCCGTCGACCTACGGGGGCATCGAGAACGTGCTCGCCACCCTGATCCCGGAGCTGCGTGCCCGCGGGGTCGAGGTGGTGCTGTGCACCGTCGAGGAGAGCACCGTGGCCGTCGACGACCGCCGCTGCGCCTTCCGTGACGGCCAGTTCGGGCGCCTGGCCGGCCCGTATGCCCAGGTCATGGGCATCACCCATGCCCACATGGCCACCGTCCTGGAGACGCTGCGCTCCCGGCCCGACATCGACCTGGTGCACGACCACCTGGAGGTGGTGGGCCCGAGCGTCCTGGGCGCCATCGACGGCACCGCCCCGCCGGTGCTCCAGACCCTCCACTGGGACCTGCGCAAGCACCCCGAGTTCTACGGCTCCTTCGACGGCAAGGGGCGGGTGTTCTTCAACGCCGTCTCCAACGCCCAGCTGGACACCGCCCCCGACAACCTGCGCCGCCAGAGCCTGGGCGCCGTCCACCTGGGCGTCGACCTGGCCGCCCACCGGTTCCAGGCCGACAAGGGCGAGGACTTCCTGGTCCTCGGCCGCGTCACCCCGTTCAAGGGCCAGGACGTCGCCGCCCGCATCTGCAAGGAGCTGGGCGTGCCGCTGCTGATGGCCGGCCCGGTCGCCGGCGTGCCCTCCCCCCGGGAGCTGGCCACCGCCCTCCAGGACCCGGCCAGCCCGCTGCACGGCTACGGTGACGTGCGCCACTACCTGGACGCGGTGCAGCCGTTCGAGGACGTCGAGCGGATCCGCTGGGTGGGCACGGTCGGCGGGTCGGACAAGGACGACCTGATCGGCCGGGCCAGGGCGGTGCTGATGCCGATCTCCTGGGAGGAGCCGGGGGCGACGGCGGCGATCGAGGCGCTGGCCTGCGGCACCCCGGTGATCGCGACCCGCCGGGGCGCCCTGCCGGAGATCATCGACCACGGCCGCAACGGCTTCCTGGCCGACGACGAGTCCCAGTTCGCCCGCCTCATGCTGCGGGCCGGCGAGATCGACCCGCTGGCCTGCCGGCGGTCGGTCGAGGAGCGGTTCTCCTCCGGGGTGATGGCCGATGGCTACCTGCGCCTCTACAGGGAGGTCCTGACCCGGACCGGCACCTGAAGCGCGTCCAGGGCGGCGATCGCGGCCCCGCGGGCCCCGGCCATGTCCAGGTCGGGGACCAGGGCCAGGGTGGCCACCCGGGCCTGCTCCTCGCGCAGGGCGGTGTGCTCGCGCACCTTGGCCAGGAACCACTGGCGGAACTTGGGGGTGGTCTCGACCACGCCGCCGCCCAGGAAGTAGGTGTCGGGGTCGCTGTAGTTGGCGGCGATGGTGAACAGCCGGCCGATGGCCATCGCCTGCTGCTCGAAGATCCGCCTGGCCAGCGGGTCGCCCTTCTCGCCGTAGGCGCGGACCAGCTTGGCCGCCTCCTTGGTGTCGGCGACCCGGCTCAGCTCGTGGTTCTCGAAGCGGGTCAGCCAGTAGGGGAGCAGGTTGCGCTGGATCCCGGTCAGGGAGGCCACGCTCTCGGCGTCGCCGACGAAGCCGCAGTTGCACACCGGCAGCGGCTGGCCCTCGGCCAGCAGGCCGTGCATGGGGATCTGGACGTGGCCGAGCTCCCCGGCCATGCCCGCCGCTCCCTTGACGATCCGCCCGCCCTCGATCACGCCGCCGCCCAGCCCGGTGCCGACGATGACCGAGACCGAGGAGCGGCCGGCCGCCTTGGCCCCGAAGCGGACATGGTGGGCGTAGAGGGCGGCCGCGTTGGCGTCGTTGTTGTAGACCACCGGCAGCCCCAGCCGGACCTCCAGCGCCCCCCGGACGTCGAAGCTGCGCCAACCCGGCTGGGCGAAGTTGGTGGCGCCCTTGGAGGAGATGACCCCGTCGGCCGAGGCCGGGCCGGGCGTGTCCAGCCCCACCCCCCGGACCGCGGACAACGGGATGCCGGTGAGGTCGAGCACGTTGTCCAGCGCCCTGGCCATGGCGTCGATGGCCGCCTCGGGGCCCTCGGTGACCAGGCTGGGCGTCTCCACCAGCCGGTCGACCAGGAAGCCCTTCATCGGGTCAAGGATGGTGGCGTTGTTGCTGGTCCCGCCGTTGTCGATGCCGACAACGACCCATTCGCCGGCGCTCTCCATCTCGATCCCTCCCGTTTCCTTCTAGGTCGCCGCCGCCGGGCAGGCGAACACCGCCTGGAGGACGTGGCGACGGCGGTCGGCCAGGTCGGCCAGCAGGGCGGGCGCGTCGTCGAGCGGAACCAGGTCGGTGACCAGATGCTCGCGCATCGCCGGGCCGGATGCACGCAGCAGGTCGACCGTCTCGGCGGCCAGGCGGCGCCGGTCCCACAGGTGGCCCATGCCGCGGGGCACCCGGCCGATCTGGGCGCAGCGGATGGTCAGCCCGTTGTGGTGGAACTCCTCGCCGAGGGCCAGATCGGACGCCCCGCCCTGGTAGAAGGCCAGGTCGACCACGGTCCCCTGGGGCCGGAGGCTGCGCAGGGCGCCGGCCAGGGCGGCGGTCCGGCCCCGGCACTGGAACACGACGTCGGCGCCGCAGTCGGTGGGGTCGCGACGCCAGCGCTCCTTCACCGTCCGCCAGGCGGTCCGGTCGGCGTCGTCGACCGCGTCCAGGCCGAGGGCCCGGGCCGCGGCCAGCCGCTCCGGGGTGGCGTCGGCCACCAGCACCTCGGCGGCGCCGTGGTGGCGGGCAAGGAGGGCGACCAGGAGCCCGATCACGCCGGCCCCGGTGACCAGCACGTTGCGGCCCCGCACCCCGTCGCCGAGCCGGAGCGCGCCCGGCCCGGCGACGTCGGCGGCGGCGTGGAGCAGCCCGTTGGCGCAGATCGGGCCCATGTGGGCGACGTAGATGCCGAGCAGCGGGTCCAGGTCGGGCGGCAGGAGCAGGAACCGGTCGGCCCCCGGGTCGACGGTGTGGCCGGTCTTGTGGCCGTAGGCCATGGCGACCAGGTCGCCCACGGCCACGGCGTCGCCGCTGGTCTCCGAGACCCGGCCGACCTCCATGTAGCCGGGGGCGCGGACCGGGAACCCGGTCGCCGGCCGGTCACGCCGGAACACGCCCAGCCGCGGGTCCCAGGCGGCGTGCAGGTAGGGGTTGGTGCCCTTGAAGAAGGTCAGCTCGGTGCCGGCCGACAGCCCGGTGTACAGGGTCTCCAGGCGGAACTGGCCGCCGGCGGGGGCCGGCTCGTCCTCGTCGACCAGCCGGGCCAGCCCCGGCCGCTCGATCACCAGCAGCCGCACCGGCCGGCGGTCAGCCACGCCCGTCCCCGTTCGTCAGGTGGACCGGCCGCCCCTCCTCGGCCGAGCGGGTGATGGCGCAGGCCAGCAGGTGGGTGCGGTAGGCCTCGGGCCACGGCACCCGGATCCGGTCCGGCCCGCCCCGGACGGCGGCCACGAAGTCGGCGTCGGGCCGGGGCCGGGCGCTGGCCGCGGACGTCCAGGCCGAGCGCTCCCCGTCCACCTCGACCACCAGCTCGGTCTCGGACAGCTCCAGCGAGAGCCCGTCGGCGACCACCTGCACCCCGGCCCGGTGCAGCCGGGGGAGCAGGCAGCTGGAGGCGACCGTCCCCACCGCTCCCGAGGCGAAGCGCAGGCTGGCCACTGACGTGTCATGGATGTCGGCGGCCGGGGCGGCCACGGATCGGGTGGTGGGCGGGGTGGCCGCCGCCCGGGCTGCTCGGGCGCCGAAGGCGTGGACCTCGGTCACCTCGCCGGCCAGGGCTCTGGCGGTGTCCAGGACGTGAGTGGTCTGCTCGATGACCTGGCCGCCCGAGCCGTCGCGGCGCGGCCACCAGGACGGGGGCGGGACCTTGTCCAGCCAGGAGCACTGGACCAGGCGGGCCGGCCGGTCGGCCAGCAGCCCGGCCGCCCGGTCGAAGATGTCCAGCCAGCGCCAGTGGTAGCCGGTGCAGGTGATGAGCGGCCGCCGTCCCAGCCGGGCGGCGATGGTCGCGGCCGTCTCCTGGTCGATGGCGACCGGCTTCTCCACGAACAGGGGCAGGCCGGCGTCGATCACGGCCAGCTCGGGGGCGCCGTGGGCGAACGGGGGGACGCAGATGTAGACGGCGTCGAGGCGCTCGCCGTCCAGCAGCTCCATGTGGTTGGGGTAGGCGGCCGCGCCGGCCTCGTCGGCCAGCTCCCCGGCCCGGTCCAGGGCCGGGTCGGCGACCGCGGCCACCTCGACGCCGTCCATGGCCAGCAGGGTCCGCACGTGCCGGGCCGCCACCGAACCCGCCCCGACCACGCCGATCCGCACCTTCTCCAGCATCCCAGCAGGATAGGGCCAACCAGACGGGCCGGCAGCGACCCGACCAGGCGCCGGGCCCTCTGGTAGCCTCCAGTCTCCGGTTGGTCCACTTCAGCGTGCTTCCCAGGAGTTCCCGTGGCCGACATCGACGCCTTCGTGCGGGCCGAGGCGGACGCGCTCGTATCCGAGCTGTCCGACTGGTGCGCCATCCCCTCGATCTCCAGCGACCCCGAGCACGCGGCCGACGTGCGCCGCTCGGCCGAGCACCTGGCCGGGCTGATGGAGGCGGCCGGGCTCGACACCGAGGTGCTGGCGGCCGACGGCGGCCAGCCCGCGGTGTACGGCGAGTGGCTGGGGGCCGGGGCCGGGGCGCCCACCGTCACCATCTACGGCCACCACGACGTGCAGCCCGCCGACCCGCTGGAGGAGTGGACGACCCCGCCGTTCGAGCCGACCGTACGCGACGGCTGCCTGCACGCCCGCGGTGCCTCCGACGACAAGGGCCAGATCCACTTCCAGGTCTCGGCCATCCGGCACCTGCTGGCCGCCGACGGCCGCCTGCCGGTGAACGTCAAGTTCCTCGTGGAGGGGGAGGAGGAGTCGGGCTCGCCCAACATCGACGCCTTCCTGGCCGAGCACGCCGAGCGGCTGGCCTGCGACCTGATCCTGGTCTCCGACACCGGGATGGTCGCCGAGGACGTGCCGTCGCTGGTCACGGCCATGCGTGGGCTCATCTACCTCCAGGTCGACCTGCGCACCGCCCCGGCCGACCTGCACTCGGGGTCGTTCGGGGGGGCGGTCCCCAACGCCGTGGCCGAGCTGGTCGAGCTGCTGGGCGGGCTCAAGGACGCCGCCGGCCGCATCGCCGTCCCGGGCTGGTACGACGACGTGGTCCCCCTGACCGACGAGGAGCGGGCCAACTTCGCCGCCCTGCCGTTCGACCCCGAGCAGCTCAAGGCCGTCACCGGGGTCGGCGACCTGCCCGGCGAGGAGGGGTACTCGCCCCTGGAGCGGATGTCGGGCCGGCCGACGGCCGACGTCAACGGCATCTGGGGTGGCTTCACCGGGGTCGGCTCCAAGACCATCATCCCGGCCGAGGCACACGCCAAGGTGTCGTTCCGGCTGGTCGCCGACCAGGACCCGGCCCGGCTGGTGCCGCTGTTCGAGCGCTGGGTGCGCGACCGGGTGCCCGCCCACGTCCAGGTGTCGGTCCGCTCCTTCGGCGGGGTCAGGCCGGCCCTGACGCCCCTCGACCACCCGGGCAACCGGGCCGCGGCCAGGGCGGTGGCCAGGGCGTTCGCCAAGGAGCCGCTGTTCAACCGGGAGGGCGGCTCGGGACCGGAGCGGGCCCTGTCGGACGCCCTGGGGGCGGCCTGCGTCTACCTGGGGGTCATGCTCCCCGAGGACCATATCCACGCCCCCAACGAGCGCCTGCTGCTGGCCAACTACTTCCGGGGGGTGCGGGCGGCCGCCTACACCTTCGAGGAGTTCGCCAGGCCGGAGGTGGCGGCGGCCCTGCGCGACCCGGCCGGCTAGCCGCCGTCGTCCGCCTCGTGCCCGAGGAGGCGGAGGTTGCGCTGCTCGGCCCGGCGGGCCAGGCGCAGCTGGCGGCGGCCCATCAGCAGGATGACGCTGAACAACAGCGCCCCGACCCCGACGCCGGCGGCCAGGGCGGCCGGGTGGACGCCGGTGCTGATGGTCACCGGGAGGGCGACCAGGACCAGCCAGACCAGCACCACCCCGCCGCTGATGCGCAGGGCGCTCGGGAGGGTGCGCTCCGCGAGCCGGCGCTGGGCCAGCCGGGCCAGCGCGACCGCGGCCGGGGCGTCGGCCGGGTCGGTCACCGCCTCGCCGGCCCGGACGGCCAGCGACACCCTCCGCTGGACCTCCGGGCTCATCCCGCGCGGGGGCCGGCCGCCACGAAGGTGGTGAAGTTGAACTTGAGGTCCTGGATGCGCCGCTCCAGCACCCGCAGGCCGAACAGCTCGGCGCAGCGCTCGGCCGCGATCACGGCCGTGGACTCCGGGAGCTCGCCGGTGGCCAGCATGCGGGCCGCCTCGGCGGTGTCCGGCTCCTCGGTGACCAGGGTGGTGGGGAAGTGGTGGCGCAGCCACATGCGGCACTGGCGGATGGCCTGCTGGTGGGAGGCGATCCGCTCGATGCTCTCGCGGCCGGGGAGGCTGGGATGGACCAGCAGGGTGTGGTTGACGTCGATCTCGAACAGGTCCACCACCTTGAACCGGTGGGCGGCCATGGCGTAGACGCTCTCGTAGACGACCCCGCCGTTGGAGTTCTCCAGGGCGAAGATGCCGATGTCGATCTCGCCGGCCTCCACCGCCCGCAGCACCTTCTCGGTGGTGAGCAGCTCGACGATCTCGACCTCGCCCAGGTTGTTGTCGCGGGCGTACTCGAGCGCCGCCTCCTCTGAAAATGACCCGCGGATGCCCATCACGCCGAGGGTGAGCAGCTCACCCACGGCCGGACACCTCCTTGGCGAAGCGGGCCAGGTCCACGGCCAGCTCGGCCGGCCGCTGCAGTGGGATGTCGTGCATCGTGTCCTCGTACCAGGTGACGTGGGCGGATGGGAGCAGCTCGAGGGCGCGGCCGACCGCGTCCCGCTTGGCCACGGCGAGCTCGCCGCCGTCGGCCGGGTCGCCGGCCACACAGAGCAGCACCGGGCGGTCGACCAGCGGGTACAGCGCCGCCGGCCGCTGGTCGTAGAGGGCGTCGACCACCTGCATGTGGTTGGGAAAGCGGAACCGGGAGCGGGCGACATCCCGGTCGTCGACCTCGACCCCGGCGCGCAGGTAGTCCCGCACCCAGCGCTGGCCGGCCGGACCGCCGGGGTCGAAGCGCCCGGCCCGGGCCAGCCAGTCGGCCAGCGGCACCGCGAACCGGGGCGGGGCCAGGCGGCGCCGGGCCTCCTCCCGGGTCGTGCCGGCCCATTCGGCCACGCCGAGCAGGGCGCCGTCGACCAGGACCAGGCCGGCGACCGTTCCGGGCCGGTCGGCGGCGAACTGGAGGGCCACGCTCGCCCCCCAGGAGTGCCCGACCAGCACCGGCCGCTCCAGGCCGAGGCCACCCAGGGCGGCCGCCAGGTCCTGGCCGACGCTGGCGAAGTCGTAGCCCGACCCGGGCTGGTCGGAGGCGCCGTGGCCGCGCAGGTCGAGGGCGACCACCCGCAGGCCGGCCCCGGCCAGGCGGGACGCGACCCCGTCCCAGATGCGGGCGTTGGAGGCCAGCCCGTGCAGCAGCAGCACCGCCGGCCCGCTCCCGCCCCAGTCGCGGGCGTGCAGGCGGACGCCGTCGCCGGCGACGGCGCGGTCGGTGGGGCCGGCACTCACCGGGACGCGACGGCCCGGGGCGGCACGGCCCCGACCTCGACCGGACTGGCCTCGGTCGGGTGAGCTCGGTCTGGTCTGCATCGGCCGCTCATCGTACGGGACGGCCAGGGGCTCCGCCTCGGCATTCCTCAGGAGGAGCTCCCGGCCTGCCGCCTGAGCTCCTTGCGGTCGATCAGCTCGACCTTGGCGACCCCTCCCCGGCCGGCCTCGAGCCGGAACAGCGAGCCGGTGCGGAACTCGGGGAAGCCGTCGACCAGGCCGGTCTGGAACAGGTACATGGGGATGAGGTCGCCGTGGCCGACCCCGACCACCGCCTCCCCGGGGTGCTCGCGCACGGCCGCCCGGACCCAGCCGGCCACGTCGGGGGCGTCGTAGCCGAGCCGGTCGTCCAGTTCGACCTGGAGCCCCATGGCGCTGGCCAGGGGGGCGGCCGTCTGCCGGCAGCGCAGCCAGGGGCTGGCCGCCACCAGCACCGGCTGCTCGCGGCGCAGGGCCGCGGCCAGGCGGTCCGCCTGCCTGCGGCCCTTGTCGATCAGGGGCCGGTCGCGGTCGCCGCCGGTCCACTCGAACCGGTCGGCCGCCTTGGCGTGCCTGACCAGGAAGACGATGGTCGTGGCCATGCCCAGAAGTGTGGCGGCCCGCCCGGTGCCGCGGCAACCGGAGCGGGCCTCCACCCACGATCTGCGTCAGACGCGGCCGCTGGCCAGCGCCCGCCTGCGCGACAGCGCGTCCACGCTGGCCGCGATCAGCAGCCCAGTCCGGTCACGATGAACTTGATCCCGGCGCTGTAGCCGAGCAGGCCCATGCCGTTGTCGATCACGGCGATGACCGCGCCGCCGATGATGGCGTCGCGCACCTTGCCCTTGCCCCCGAACAGGCTGGTGCCGCCGATCACCGCCGCCCCGACCGCGTACAGCAGCGTGTTGCTGCCGCCGGCGTTGGGGTCGACGGAGTTGGCCCGCGACGCGGCGATGATCCCGCCGACCGCGGCCATGGTCGAGCAGACCATGAACACCGAGGTGCGGATGCTGGCGGTCTTGATGCCGGCGCGCCTGGCCGCCTCGGTGTTGCCGCCGGTCGCGTAGATGTGGCGGCCGTAGGCGGTGCGGCCGAGCACGAAGCTCAGGACCACCAGCAGGACGAGGATGATCGGCACCACCCAGGGGATGCCCTTGAGGGAGATCACCAGGGCGTTGCGGCTGCGCTCCAGGTTGAGCACGTAGACCGCGACGCCGGTGAGCAGGGCCAGCCCGCCCACCTTGACGGCAAAGACGGCCATGGGCTCGGCGCTCAGCCCCTTGGCCCGGCGCCGCTGGGCGCGCAGCAGCACGACCGCGGCGTAGCCGCCGATGGACACCGCCCACAGGACCCAGCCCCACACCGGCGGGACGTTCTTGTTCTCGACGGCCAGGACGACGCTGTCGCGGATGGGCACGTTGCCGCCCTCGCCGATGATCAGCAGCACCGTCCCCTGGAAGGCCAGGAACGCCGCCAGGGTGACCACGAACGACGGGATCCCGATCCGGGCCACCAGCGTGCCCATCGCCGTCCCGATGACCAGGCCGGTCAGCAGGGCGGTGACGATCCCCAGGGGCCACGACCAGCCCCAGTCGGTCATCACCGTGGCCAGCACGGCGGCGCAGACGCCGCTGGTGAACCCGGCCGACAGGTCGATCTCGCCCAGCAGCAGGACGAACACCAGCCCCATGGCGATCACGGTGATGGGGCCGCCCTGGGTGAGCAGGTTGGCGAAGTTGCCGGCCGAGAAGAACACCGGCCGCAGGATCGAGAAGACGATCACCAGCACGATCAGCCCGAAGACGGCCGGCAGCGAGCCGATGTCGCCTCCGCGCACCCGGTCGATGTAGCTGCGGAAGTACTCGCCGAGCGATGGCGAGCGGGTCAGCTCGGCGGGGCTCTCGGGAACGTCAACGACCGGGGTGCTCATGCCGTCACTCCTTCGTCGACGCCGGTCTCCAGCTCGGACTCGACGCCCTCGGTCCGGCCGGTGGTGATCAGCTCCACCACCTGCGGCTGGCGGACGTCCTTGGCCTTGACCTCGGCGGCGAGCTGGCCCAGGTACAGGGCGGCGATGCGGTCGGCGACCTCGAAGACGTCCACCAGGTTGTGGGAGATCAGCACCACGGCCAGGCCCTGGTCGGCCAGCCGGCGGACCAGGTCGAGCACCTGGGCTGTCTGGGCGACGCCCAGGGCCGCCGTCGGCTCGTCCAGGATCACCACCTTGCTGTTCCAGAGGACCGCCTTGGCGATGGCGACCGTCTGGCGCTGGCCGCCGGACAGGCTGGCCACCAGCTGGCGGGTCGACCGCAGCGTCCGCACCGACAGGGACTGCAGCGTCTTGGCCGCCCGCTCCTCCATGGAGGCCTCGTCGAGCACGAAGCCGGTGCGCTCCTCGCGGCCCAGGAACATGTTCTGGACCACGTCGAGGTTGTCGCACAGGGCGAGGTCCTGGTAGACGATCTCGATCCCCAGGGCCGAGGCGTCCCGCGGACCGTGGACGGTGACCTTCTTGCCCTCGAACAGGAAGTCGCCCGAGTCGATCGGGTAGATCCCGCCGATGCACTTGATCAGGGTCGACTTGCCGGCACCGTTGTCGCCGACCAGGGCGGTGACCTGGCCGGGGTAGGCGGCGAAGTTCACGTGCCTGAGGACGTGCACCGGCCCGAAGCTCTTGTTGATGCCCCGCATCTGGAGGATCGGGGTTCCGTTCTCGGTCGCGTTCGCGGTCACGCGCGACTCCTCGCTGGTCGGGGACCGTCCCGGGCGGCCCGGCGGTGGGCCGGTCGCCCGGGACGGGGGAACACCGCTACTCGACGCCTGCCTGGGTGCACTTGGCCGCGTAGGAGCCGGTGCACAGCTGCTCCTTGGTCACGTACCCGTCCTTCACGACGTCGTTGATGTTGTCGATGGTGATCGCCACCGGCTGGAGCAGGACCGAGGGGACGTCCCTGCCGCTCTCGGGGTCCTTGATGGTGTCGGGGGCGGTCTGCTGCTCGCCCTTGGCCAGCCCGACGGCCAGCTTGGCGGCCGCGTCGGCCTCCTGCTTGACCGCCTTGTAGACGGTCATGCACTGGTCACCGGCGAGGATGTTCTGCAGGCCCTGGACGGTCGCGTCCTGACCGGTCACCGGGACCTCGCCGTTGGCGTTGTTCTTCTTCAGGATGGCGATGGCGGCGTTGCCCAGGCCGTCGTTGGCGGCCAGCACGCCGTCGATCTTGCCCTTCTCCTTGGTGTACATCTGCTCGAAGATGGTGCCGGCCTGCTGGTTGTCCCAGTCGGGCACCGACTGGTCGGCCACCTTCTTGTACTGGGACATCTTGGACAGCACGCCGTCGTAGCCCTGCTTGAACAGGGTGGCGTTGTTGTCGGTCGGCGAGCCGTTGAGGTAGACGATGTTGCCCGACTTCTTGCCCTTGCCCTCGAGGCACTTGGCCAGGCCCTCGCCCTGGAGGGTGCCGACGGCCACGTTGTCGAACGACACGTAGTACTGGGCGCCGCCGTTCAGGGTCAGCCGGTCGTAGTCGATGGTGGCCACGCCCTGCGACTTGGCCTTGTCGAGCACGGCCTTGCCGGTGCCCGAGTCCAGGTTGACGATCATCAGCACGTTGGCGCCGTTGGTGATCATCTGGTCGGCGATCGTCTGGAACTGGGTCTTGTCGCCCTGGGCGTTCTGGATGTCGTACTGCACCCCGGCGGCCTTGAAGGCCTGCTCCAGCAGCGGCTTGTCGGCCGTCTCCCAGCGGGCCGAGGACTTGGTGTCGGGCAGGATGACGCCGATCTTGGGCGTCTTGCCGCCACCGCCGGAGGCGCTGCCGCCCCCGTTGTTGTCGTTGCCGCCACAGGCGGCCAGGATGAGCGTGAGCGCCGCCACCGCGGCGATCAGCCCGAGGAACCTGCTACGCATGACCCGTCCTTTCCTTCGAGGATCCCACCACTGGAGGGTCGGGAGGTACCCGCCTCCGGCCGGCAATAGTATCCGGGCTGGCCGCGTCGTTGTCTCGCCCTGGCCGCTCCACGAACAGTTCCCGGCAGGCCGCGTAGCGCTCGCGGACCCCCGGGGTCGGGTCGGCCTGACGCGAGACGGCCCCGGCCAGCTCCCAGCCGGGCGGCTCGGTCCCGCCGGCCAGGGCCCAGGCGGCCTGCCGGGCGGCGCCGTCGGCCACGTACTCGGCCGGCGGGGGGACCACCACGGGGTGGCCGAGCACGGCCGGGGCGATCCGGGCCACGGCCTCGGAGCGGGCGCCGCCGCCCACCAGCAGCACCCGCCGCACCTCGACGCCCTCGGCCACCAGCGCGTCCAGGCCGTCGGCGAGGCCGCACAGCAGCCCCTCGACGGCCGCCCGGGCCAGGCAGGCCGGGGTGGTGTTGGCCAGCCGGAGGCCGTGCAGCGCCCCGGTGGCGTTCGGGTGGTTGGGGGTGCGCTCGCCCTCCAGGTAGGGGACCAGGGTGAGCCCGCCGGCGCCCGCCGGGGCGCTCAGGGCCAGCTCCGACAGCCGCCGGTGGTCGACGCCGAGCATGGCGGCCGCGGCGTCGAGCACCCGGGCGGCGTTGAGGGTGCAGACCAGGGGCAGGAACCGGCCGGTGGCGTCGGCGAACCCGGCCACGATGCCCGAGGGGTCGGCCGCCGGGCGCTCGGAGACGGCGAACACCGTGCCCGAGGTGCCGATCGAGACGACCACGTCCCCGGGCCGGGCGCCCAGCCCGAGGGCGGCGGCCATGTTGTCGCCGGTGCCGGCGGCGAGCGCCGCCCCCGCGGGGGTGGTCCCCGGGCTGGCCGCCGGTTCGAGCACGGCCGGGACCAGCGGCTCGGCGCCGAGGGCGAGACGCAGCAGGTCGGGGCGGTAGGACCCGGTGGCCGGCGACCAGTAGCCGGTGCCGCTGGCGTCGCCCCGGTCGGTGGCCAGGGCGTCCAGGCCGGGGGCGCCGGCCAGCCGCCAGGTCAGCCAGTCGTGGGGCAGGCAGACGGCGGCCACCCGGGCGGCGGCGTCGGGCTCGTGGGTGGCCAGCCAGCGCAGCTTGGTGACGGTGAACGAGGCCACCGGGACCAGCCCGACCGCCTCGGCCCAGGCCTCGGGCCCGCCGGCCTCGGCGGTCAGCTCGGCGGCGGCCCCGGCCGAGCGGGTGTCGTTCCAGAGCAGGGCCGGGCGGACCACCTGGCCGTCCTCGTCCAGGCAGACCATCCCGTGCTGCTGGGCCCCGACCCCGACCGCGGCCACGTCGTCGAGCCCGCCGGCGGCCTCGACGGCGTCCCGGAGGGCATGCTCCCAGGCGGCAGGGTCGACCTCGGTCCCGTCGGGGTGGGGGGCCCGGCCCTCGCGCCGCAGCCGGCCGCTGTCCGCGTCGCGGACCACCACCTTGCAGGCCTGGGTCGAGGAGTCGACCCCCGCGACCAGGGTCAAGGCCGCGCTCCCAGCAGGTGCTCGATGGCCAGCTGGTCCAGGGCGGCGTAGTGCATGCCGCGCCGGCCGGCCGCCTCGACGTCGAAGTCCTCGAAGGCGCCCCGGTCGGCGAGCAGGTCCGACCAGCTCTCGCCCTCGGCCAGGGTCGGGACGGCCAGCTCGGGCACCCGGGCCGCGGCCATCGCCGCCTGCACCGCCGGATCGGCCCGGAAGGCGGCCGCGCGCTGCTTGAGCAGCAGGTAGGTGCGCATGTTGGCGGCGGCGCTGACCCAGACGTCGTCGGGGTCCTCGGTCCGGGGCGGCTTGAAGTCGAAGTGCCGCGGGCCCTCGTACCCGCCGTGCTCGAGCAGGTCGACCAGGAAGAAGGCGCTCTTGACGTCGCCGTGACCGAAGACCAGGTCCTGGTCGTACTTGGCCCCGTGCTGGCCGTTGAGGTCGATGTGGAACAGCTTGCCGTGCCACAGGGCCTGGGCGATGCCGTGGACGAAGTTGAGCCCGGCCATCTGCTCGTGCCCGACCTCGGGGTTGAGCCCGACCATCTCGGAGTGCTCCAGCGACCCGACGAAGGCCAGGGCGTGGCCGACGGTGGGCAGCAGGATGTCGCCCCTGGGCTCGTTGGGCTTGGGCTCGACCGCGAACCGGAGGCCGTAGCCCCGGTCGAGCACGTACTGGCAGAGGAGGTCGAGGCCCTCCTTGTAGCGGTCGAGGGCCACCCGCACGTCCTTGGCGGCGTCGGTCTCGGCGCCCTCGCGCCCGCCCCAGAACACGTAGGTGGCGGCGCCCAGCTCGGCCGCCAGGTCGAGGTTGCGCATGATCTTGCGGACCGCGTAGCGGCGCACGTCGCGGTCGTTGGCGGTGAACGCCCCGTCCCGGAACACCGGGTGGGTGAAGGTGTTGGTGGTGGCCATCGGCACCACCAGCCCGGTCGCCTCCAGGGCCTCGCGGAAGCGCTTGATGTGGCGCTCGCGCTGGTCGCCGTCGGACCCGAAGGGGACCAGGTCGTCGTCGTGGAAGGTGACCCCCCAGGCGCCCAGCTCGGCCAGGCGGTGGACCGCCTCCACCGGGTCCAGGGGCGGCCTGGTGGCGTCGCCGAAGGGGTCTCTGGCCGGCCAGCCGACCGTCCACAGGCCGAAGCTGAACTTGTCCTCTGGGGTCGGACGGGGCTCATCCATGGTCGGCTCCTGGAGAGATGCACCACAGCAGCGAGATGGTCCCAGGAGCCTGGCCAGTTCGTCTAGCGGTTCTTGGCGGGACCGCCGGGGTAGCATCGGGGGATGCCGAAGCTCGTCCTTGGTCCGCTGCTGCGCTATGTCGGCCAGACCCAGGCCACCGTGTGGGTGGAGACCGACGCCGCCGCCGGGGTCGAGGTGCTGGTCTGGCCGGCCGGGCCGGCGTCCCCGGGGGCCGCGGCCCGGAGCCAGGCCCCGACCTTCCAGGTCGAGGGCCACCACTACGGGCTGCTCATGATCGACGGGCTGGGGCCGGACCGGGTCTACGAGTACCGGGTCGAGCTCGACGGCCGGCCGGTCTGGCCCGAGGCCCACCCGGACGGCCCCTCCTTCCCGGCCAGCACCATCCGCACCCTCCGCGGCGACCACCCCCTGCGGATCGCGTTCGGGTCCTGCCGGGTCGCCGCCCCCCACGAGCCGCCGTGGACGTTGCCGCCCAGCGCCGACCGCCGGCACGGCAAGGGCGCCGACGCCCTGTACGCCTTCGCCCTGCGCATGCGCGACGCCGACCCCGACACCTGGCCAGATCTCCTCCTGCTGCTCGGCGACCAGATCTACGCCGACGACACCTCCGACCCGGTGCAGGCCTTCATCCGCTCGCGCCGCGACGTGCGACGGCCGCCGGGGCTGGAGGTGGCCGACTTCGAGGAGTACACGCGGCTGTACTGGGAGGCCTGGGGCGACCCGGTGCTGCGCTGGCTGCTGTCGACGGTGCCGACGGCGATGATCTTCGACGACCACGACATCAGTGACGACTGGAACACCTCGGCCGCCTGGGTCGACCACATGCGTCGCCAGCCGTGGTGGGAGGAGCGGATCACCAGCGGCCTCGCCTCCTACTGGGTGTACCAGCACCTCGGCAACCTGTCCCCCGACGACCTGGAGGACGACCCGGTCTGGCCCAAGGTCCGCGACGCCGGCGACGCCACCCGGGTGCTGCGCGAGTTCGCCCTCCGGGCCGACCGGGAGGTCGAGGGGACCCGCTGGAGCTACCGGCGCGACTTCGGCCGGACCAGGCTGGTGGTGATCGACTCGCGCTGCGGGCGGGTGCTGGACGGCCCCCGGCGCGAGATGGTCGACGACGACGAGTGGGCCTGGATCGAGGAGCAGGCCGGCGGCGACTTCGACCACCTGCTGCTGGCCACCTCGCTGCCGTTCGCCCTGGCCCCGGCCATCCACGACCTGGAGGCCTGGAACGAGGCGGTGACCGCCGGAGCCTGGGGCCGGCTGCCGGCCTGGGCGGGGGAGAAGATCAGGCAGGCGGTCGACCTGGAGCACTGGGCCGCCTTCAACGACTCCTTCGACCGGCTGGCCGCCCTGATCGAGTCGGTCGCGGCCGGCCACCGGGGCCGCCCGCCCGGGTCGGTGGTGGTCCTGTCCGGCGACGTCCACCACACCTACCTGGCCGAGCTCTCCTTCCGGGGCGAGCACGCCGGCCACGGCCACAGCCCGGCCTGGCAGGCGGTCTGCTCGCCCCTGCGCAACCCCCTGCCGCGCGACCAGCGGGCCGCCCACAAGCGGGCCTTCAGGCGCCCGGCCCGGGCCGTGACCGGGTGGCTGGCCCGCCGGGCCGGGGTCGAGCCGGAGGAGATCGACTGGCGGGTGGTCGAGGGGCCCCGGTTCGACAACCACCTGGGCGAGCTGGAGCTGGACGGCCGCTCGGCCATGCTCCGGGTCGAGCGGGCCGTCACCCCTGTCGACGGCCAGGGCGACCCGCGCCTGGAGCCCCTCTACCAGCACCGGCTCGCGGACGGATCCTGAGTGGCCGTGGCCGAGGGGGTGCTCGCCGACCTGGCCCGCTGGCCGGTGAAGTCGCTGGGCGGGGAGCGGCTGGCCGCGGCCCGGCTGGACTGGCGCGGGCTGGCCGGCGACCGCGCCCATGCCCTGCTCGACCGGCGTGAGGGTCGCGAGGGCCGCTGGCTGACCATCCGCCAGGCGCCGCGGCTGCTGGCCTGGTCGGCCGCCTACCGGGAGGCGCCCGACGACCGCCTCGACCCCGCCGACCCGCCGCCGCCCACCCTGCGGGCCCCGGACGGGACCGTCTGGCCCTGGCACGACCCCGGCCTCGACCGGGCCCTGGCGGCCGACCTGGGCATGGCCGTGCGGCGCCACCGCGACCTGGGCGGCCAGCAGGACCTCCAGGCGTCGGTCCTGGTCACCACCGAGGCGTCGCGGCGTGCGGTCGCCGAGGCCCTGGGCCGCCCGGTCGAGCTGCGGCGCTTCCGGACCAACCTCCACCTGGAGCTGGACACACCCGCGTTCGCCGAGGAGGGCTGGGAGGGGGGCCGGCTCCAGGTCGGCGAGGTCACCCTGGCCCTCGCCCACCCCTGTGCCCGCTGCGTGATCCCGACCCGGGACCCCGACGACCTGTCCCGCTGGCCGGAGCTGCTGCGCTGGCTGCACCGGCGGCGCGGGGGCCTGTTCGGGGTCAACGCCCGGGTGGTGGCCGGCGGCCGGGTCCGGGTCGGCGACCGGGCCGCCGTGACCGAGCCGGCGACGCCGTCGCCGCCGAGGCCGTCGACCGACTGGGACGTGGCTCCGCGATGGGGTCTGGGGGCTCAAGCCTAGCCCCCCAGTGGAACGGTGGTGGTCGAGCTCGAGTGGTCCTAGGCCTGCGGCCGGTCGAACCAGGACTGGTAGGTCTGCGCGAAGAACAGGTCGCCCTGCACCCTCAGCTTGCCGGTCATGAACAGCTGCATGCCGTTGGCCTTGCCGGTGATCAGGCCCAGGAAGTCGGCCAGGCCCATGCGGATGGTGACCCGCGGGCTCTCGGCCCGGCCCTTGTCGATCTCGCAGCGGCCGTCGGCGATGCGCATGGCGTACTCGTGGGCGCCGTCGGGAGCGGCGATCTCGTACTGGACGACCGCCTGCTGGCCGGCCGCCTTCTCCGGGTTGAACGACTCCGACATGCCGGCGAAGACCTTGTCCAGCACGCCCTCGACGCCGCCCTCCTGCCGCTGGATGGACCCGACCAGCTCCTCGTTGGAACTCCGCTCGACGACATCTTTCAGCGACGAGAAGTCCGAGGCGTCGATCTGGCTCATGGGAAGGCCTCCTTGCTCGGCGGCGACCGGGTCCCCGAAGCGTACGCGACCGGACCGCCGTCCCGTCCAGTGACGGACACACCGTCGACGGGCGTTACGGGCCCTACCCGTAGTCGATGGAGGCGTAGCGGCTGAGCTTGGAGAGCTGGTGGCGGGCGTCGATCTGGCGGGAGGTGCCGGACTTGGAGCGCATCGACAGGGACTGGGTGAGGGCGCCACGGCGGTCGAAGCGGACCCCGCGGAGCAGCTCGCCGTCGGTGACGCCGGTGGCGGCGAAGAACACGTTGTCGCCCCGGACCAGGTCGTCGATGTCGAGCACCTTGTCGAGGTCGTAACCGGCGTCCAGGGCGGCCTGGCGCTCGGTGTCGTCGCGGGGCCAGAGGCGCCCGAACATGGCCCCGTCCAGGCACTTGAGGGCGCAGGCGGCGATCACCGCCTCGGGGGTGCCGCCGATGCCGACCAGCATGTCGACGCCGGTGCCCTCGCGGGCGGCCATGATCGCCCCGGCGACGTCGCCGTCGGTGATCAGCTTGACCCTGGCCCCGGCCTGGCGGATCTGGGCGATCAGGTCCTCGTGGCGGGACCGGTCCAGGATGCACACGGTCAGGTCGGCCACCTGCCCGCCCTTGGCCCTGGCGACCAGGCGCAGGTTCAGGGCCAGCGGGGCCTCGAAGTCGACCGCGTCGGCCGCCTCCGGCCCGACCGCCAGCTTCTCCATGTAGACGCACGGCCCGGGGTCGAACATGGTGCCGCGGTCCGACAGGGCGACCACCGAGATCGCGTTGGGCATGCTCTTGGCGGTGAGGGTGGTCCCGTCGACCGGGTCGACGGCGATGTCGACCTCGGGCAGGGTGCCGTCGCCGATCTCCTCGCCGTTGTAGAGCATGGGGGCGTTGTCCTTCTCGCCCTCGCCGATCACCACCACCCCGGTCATCGAGACCGAGCCGAGTACGTGGCGCATGGCGTCGACCGCGGCCTGGTCGACCGCCTCCTTGTCGCCGAAGCCCATCTTGCGGGCCGCGGCCATGGCGGCCGCCTCGGTGACCCGGACGAGTTCGAGGGCCAGGTTGCGGTCGGGGGCCTCGCGGTCGGCTCGAGCTTCCATCTACGCACCTCCAGTTCGCAGCATCCCGGGCCCCGTCGCGCGCTGATGAACCGCATCGCATGCCGGCTGGGCCGTTGTCCCATTTTTCTCCACAGGGGGGCTGGCATCCAGGGCCGCTCCGGCTTACCCTTGCAGCGGTGGCCCCGCCCGCTCGGGTGTGCGCGGCCTCCGGCAGTTGGGCCCTGGCGCCGCCGATCCCACCCGGTTGGCGCCAAGGGCCCGCTGCATGTCCGGCGCCGGTGGGCCTGGGGCGTGGGAGGGGAGCGGTGGGCGGCAGCCACGGGCACGGGCATGGGCACAGCCACGCCCCGGTGCCGCTGGCCGGCTCGCCGGCCGGCGAGGACCAGGGGCTGCGGGCGGTCAAGGTCTCGGCGGCCGGGCTCGGGCTGACCGCGGCCGTCGAGTTCGCCTTCGTCGCCGCCAGCGGCTCGGTGGCGCTGCTCGCCGACGGCCTGCACAACCTGGGCGACGTGTTCACCACCATCACCCTGTGGGTCGCCTTCCTGGTCGGCCGGCGCCAGCCCGACCGCGGCCACACCTTCGGGTTCGCCAGGGCCGAGGACGTCGCCGGTGTGCTGGTCGTCCTGGCCATCGCCGCCTCGGCGGTCGTCGCCGCCTCCGAGTCCGTGGCCAAGCTGGTCGAGGGCGTGCCGCCGCTGCGCAACCCCGGCTGGGCCCTGGCCGCGGCGTTCGTCGGGGTGGCCGGCAACGAGGCCGTGGCCCGCTACAAGCTCCAGGTGGGCCGGCGGATCAACTCGGTCCCGCTGGAGGCCGACGGCCGCCACTCACGGGTCGACGGGCTGGCCAGCCTGGCCGCCGCGGCCGGGATCGCCGGGGCCTGGGCCGGCTGGCCGGCCGCCGACCCGCTGGCCGGCCTGCTGCTGTCGGCCGTGATCGCCTGGGTGCTGGTCGGGACCACCCGCGACGTGCTGGCCCGGCTGCTCGACCGGGTCGACCCGGAGGTGATCGACGAGGTCGAGGCGGCGGCGGCGTCGGTGGAGGGCGTCGAGGCGGTGCATTGGGTCAGGGCCCGCTGGGTGGGCCGGTCCCTGCACGTGCTGGTCCACGCCGAGGTCGACCCCGACCTGCCCCTGCGGGCCGCCCACGCCATCGGCGAGCGGGTCCGCCACGCCATCTTCCACGCCCTGCCCGGGGTGGCCGCGGTCGACCTGCACCTGGACCCGGCCGGGGTCGACGAGCACGACAGCCACGGCGAGACCCTGCACCACCGGGGCCAGGGCGGCCGCTAGGAGGTCAGCGGGGGTCGACGTAGAGCGCGCCGCCGGCCAGGGAGGCCGGGACCCGGCGCAGCGACGGGGCCGCCCGGCCGTGGCCGGCGGCCGGGGCGCCGCCGGCGTCCCAGCGCTGGCCGGTGCAGGGGCGGGCGAACCCGGCGCCGGCGGCCTCCACCGGGCAGGGGCCGGGAGGGGCCAGCAGGGCGCGCAGGCCGCTGTCGCGCCGGTCGACCACGACCACCTGGCCGGCCGGGCCGGCGACCTCGGTGACCGCGCCCGCGGGCAGGGCCGAGACGGCCGCGACCCGGACCCAGGGTGGCCCCGGGTGGCCGGCCCTGGTCAGGAACAGCACGCCGGCGGTCAGGATCACCACCCCGAACAGGGCCGAGGCGACGATCCAGCCGCGGCCCAGCTGGCTGCGCAGGATCAGCTTGCGCGCCCGGGCCGCCCGCGGCGGCAGGTAGGCGATCCGGCCCCCGGGGTCGCGGCCGGGCCGCGGTGGCGGGTCGCTGGTCGGCACGGCGGTCGTCCTCTCCAGGATCGGGCGTTGGGGCGGGAAGATGGCCGGGTAGTATCGTGCCAGGTGCGGCCCGGCAGCGAAGCGCGGGCCGGCGGACGACGGCGAGAGGGGCAGCGGGCACCGTGGCGCAGGGACGCATCCGGGTCGTGGTGGCCAAGCCGGGGCTGGACGGGCACGACCGGGGCGCCAAGGTCGTGGCCAGGGCGCTGCGGGACGCCGGCATGGAGGTCATCTACACCGGGCTCCACCAGACCCCGGAGCAGATCGTCGCCGCCGTGGTCCAGGAGGACGCCGACGCGGTCGGGCTGTCGATCCACTCGGGCGCCCACATGACCCTGTTCCCCCGCGTGGTCGAGCTGCTGGCCGAGCGCGGCGCCGACGACGTGCTGGTGTTCGGCGGCGGGATCATCCCCCGCGAGGACATCGCCCTGCTCAAGGAGCAGGGGGTCGCCGAGATCTTCACCCCGGGCACCCCGACCCAGAGGATCGTCGACTGGCTGCGGGCCGCCCTCGACACCGCCGCCTGACCAGCACCGCCCCGCCAGACCGATTGAGAGGCTGACGCATGGACCTGTTCGAGCATCAGGCCAAGGAGCTGTTCGCCAAGTACGGTGTGGCCGTGCCGCGCGGCAAGGTCGCCTGGTCGCCCGAGGAGGCCGAGGCGGCCGCGGCCGAGGTCGGCGGCACCGTGGTGGTCAAGGCCCAGGTGCAGACCGGCGGCCGTGGCAAGGCGGGCGGCATCCAGCTGGCCGCGGACCCGGCCGAGGCCCGCCGGCAGGCCGAGCGGATCCTGGGCATGGACATCCGCGGCCACACCGTCCGCCGGGTGCTGGTCGAGCAGGCCTCCGAGATCGCCGCCGAGTACTACGTGGCCATCCTCCACGACCGGGCCAGCAAGGGCTTCCTGGCCATGGCCTCGGCCGAGGGCGGGGTCGAGATCGAGCAGGTCGCCGAGGAGCAGCCGGAGGCGATCGTCAAGGTGCCGGTCAACCCGCTGGTCGGGCTGCGCGGCTACCACGTCAACCAGCTCGTCTACGGCGCCGGGTTCGACGAGCGTGCCCGCAAGGGCGCGGCCCAGCTGCTGGCCAGGCTGTACGAGGTGTTCATCGCCGCCGACTGCATGCTGGTCGAGGTCAACCCGCTGGTCCTGACCGCCGACGGCCAGGTGATCGCCCTGGACGGCAAGGTCACCCTTGACGATTCGGCCCTGGACCGCCACCCGGACCTGGAGGAGCTGCGCGACACCTTCGCCGTCGACCCCCAGGAGCAGGCGGCCAAGGAGAAGGGCCTCAACTACATCAAGCTCGACGGCTACGTCGGCATCATCGGCAACGGCGCCGGCCTGGTCATGAGCACCCTGGACGTGGTCGCCCAGGCCGGCGGCAAGGCGGCCAACTTCCTGGACGTCGGCGGCGGCGCCTCGGCCGAGACGATGGCCGACGGGCTGGAGGTGATCCTCTCCGACCCCAAGGTCCGCACCGTGCTGGTCAACATCTTCGGCGGCATCACCCGCGGCGACCTGGTCGCCCAGGGGATCCTGGACGCCCTCGACCGCCTCGGCGACAAGGTCAAGGTCCCGCTGGTGGTGCGGCTGGACGGCACCAACGCCGAGGAGGGCCGGGCGTTGCTGGCCGGCTCCCCGTCCGACCAGGTGGTCCCGGCAGCCACCATGCTCGACGCCGCCCGCAAGGCGGTCGAGCTGGCCGAGCCGAAGGCAGGTGCCTGAGCCGTGGCCATCCTCGTCGACGAGCGCACCCGGCTGGTCGTGCAGGGCCTGACCGGCCGCGAGGGCCGCTTCCACGCCCTGCGCAACCGCGAGTACGGGACCAACGTGGTCGCCGGGGTCACCCCGGGCAAGGCCGGCCAGGACGTCGAGGGCATCCCGGTGTTCAACACCGTCGCCTCCGCGGTGGCCGAGACCGGGGCCAACACCTCGCTCATCTTCGTGCCCGCCCGCTTCGCCGTGGACGCCCTCTACGAGGCCGCCGACGCCGGCGTCGGGGTGGTCGTGCTGATCACCGAGAACATCCCGGTGCTGGACATGACCAGGGCCTACAACTACATCAAGGCCAAGGGCGTGGCCCTGGTCGGCCCCAACTGCCCGGGGGTCATCTCACCCGGCAGGGCCAACGTCGGCATCATCCCGGGCGAGATCACCCACGCCGGACCGGTCGGCCTGGTGTCACGCTCGGGCACCCTGACCTACCAGGTGATGTACGAGATGGCGGCGGCCGGGGTCGGCCAGACGACCTGCGTCGGCATCGGCGGCGACCCGGTGGTCGGGTCCAGCTTCATCGACGTCCTCGGGCGCTTCCAGGACGATCCCGAGACCGAGGCCGTGGTGATGATCGGCGAGATCGGCGGCGACGAGGAGGAGCGGGCGGCCCGCTTCGTCGCCGAGGAGATGGACAAGCCGGTGGTCGCCTACATCGCCGGGTTCGAGGCCCCGCCGGGCAAGCGCATGGGCCACGCCGGGGCGATCATCTCCGGGTCCAGCGGCACCGCCCAGGCCAAGGCCGAGGCCCTGGAGGCGGCCGGGGTGCGGGTCGGCCGCAACCCCACCGAGGCGGCCGAGCTGGCCGTCGCCGCCGTCAAGCCGACCGGCCCGGTCGGGGTCCGCTGATCCGTCGGCCAAGGGCCGACTCCGAGCCGTCCCCGTCAGACCTCGGACAGCACCACCGTGTTCATGATCTTGTCCGAGAACAGGCACTGGCGCCTGGCGTCCCAGATCGGCCACAGGAAGCCGAGGTAGCACAGCAGGGCGTCCAGGATGTGGAGCAGGTCGCGGACGAAGGCCATGCCCCCGCCCATCGGCTGGCCGTCGGCCATCCGCACCAGCCGGAGGTTCAGCACCTGCTTGCCCCAGCTCTGGCCGGTCCGGCCGGCCAGGATGGAGCGGTTGTAGATCCAGATGCCGAGCGAGGTCAGGTAGAGCAGGAACGCCACCAGGCCGGCCCCGGCGCTCGGGGTCTGGCCCTGGTCGGTCCCGCTGAACAGCAGGACGGCCAGGAACGCCGGGATGGAGGCGATCAGGTTGTCGATCAGGTAGGCGCCGACCCGCTGCGGCCAGTTGGCCAGCCTCCGGCCCATGTAGTAGCCGGGCTGGTCGGCGACGTAGCCGCCCGCGGCCGGGGCCGGGGGCTGGCCGTAGCCGGGCTGGGCCGGGGTCCCGTACGGCGGCTGGCCGCCGTACGGCGCTTGGGGTGGCTGCTGGCCGTAGCCGGGCTGGTTGGGGTCCTGGGGCCCGTACCCCTGGGTCATGAGCGCTGCTCCTTGTCGTGATCGTGGCTGTCGCTGCCCGGCCGGACCGTCACAGCCCGGGCCGTCCGGCCTGCTGCTCGGCGAAGTCCCCGAGCACAGGCAGCTTGAAGTGCCTGCCCTGGAAGCCCTGGATGATCAGGACGATCCAGCCGATGAAGAAGGCGAACAGGACCAGGCCCAGCAGGGCGCGGATGGGGCCCGGCATGTAGGGCCGCACGACCCAGACCAGGGTCCAGAGCAGGCCGTAGGCGATCGCCTGCATGGCGTGGAAGCGGACCTCGGGACGCTTGTCGACCAGGAAGAAGATCAGGCCGGTCAGCCAGGTGATCCCGGGCAGCCCGTAGGACAGGCCGGAGGCCACGTTCTCGGTCATGCCGCTGCCCGCCGGCTGGCTCGGGTACTGCCCGCCGGGCGGCCCCCATCCGCCGGGCTGCTGGCCGTAGCCGCCGGGTTGCTGGTACCCGCCCGGCTGCTGGCCGTACGCGCCGGGCTGCTCGTAGCCGCCGGGCTGCTGGCCGGAGCCGGCCGGCGGCGGCCCCCAGCCCTGGCCGCCCTGCGGCGGGGGCGGAGGCGGGGCGCCCTGGGGTGGCGGTGGCGGCGGGGCGGACTGGGAGGGTGGGGTGCCCGGGGACTCCCAGCGGGGGGTGTCGGAGGGACCCTGCGGCTCGTCGGGCGGGCGGTGGTCCGGGGGCGGCCGGTCGGCGGGCGCCTCGGGCCCGCCAAGGGGCTCACGCGGCGGTTCCTCCCGCGGGTCGCGTGGAGTCGGCCCCTCGGTCATGGTCGTCCTCCTGTCGTCTGGCTCGGCCACCAAGCCGGGCGAACCGGTCTACACCCACCCGAACCGGTGGAGCTGGAACGCCCAGCTCGCGGCGGTCAGCACCCCGGCCACCCAGTAGCCCTGCCGGCGGCGGGACTCCGGCCATCGCGCTGGCGGGGCGAGCCGCCCGAGAACCCTGGCGGCCATCAGCACGGCCATGGCCACGGTGAACCCGGCCAGCACGAGCACGAACGGGTTGGCCGCCAGCGCCGCCCCCAGGTCACCGGAGGCCAGGCCGGTGGCGGCGGTGGTCATCCCGCACAGCGGGCACGGGATCCCGGTGAGCGTCCGCAGCGGGCAGGGGAGCCACAGCCCCTCCCCGCCCAGCGCCGCCTGGTAGGCCACCGCGGCCCCAGCGGCGGTCAGCCCCGCCAGACCGAGCTGCTCGGGTACCGAGCCCGGTCGCCACGCCCCCGCCGGCTGGCCCGCGCCCGCGAGGCGGGCACGGGAGCTCCCCTGGTTCATCTTCCGCGGTCCAGCTCCCTCCGCCTGGGGCAGGCTGCTGCATCCATTCTTGCAGGCTGGCGCAGTGAACCACATGCGCAGGAGTGGTTCAATCCTCCCAGCCGGCCGCCGTCCACGGTTGCCGGCGCCGGCCCCCGATGGCAGCATCCGCCCGGGCCGAGAACCAGGTGCCGAGGACCGGGGAGGCCGTGGCGGACGACAAGCGGGTGGTCGTGCTGGTATCCGGCCACGGCTCCAACCTCCAGGCGCTGCTGGACGCGGCCGCCGGGCCCGGTTCCGGGATGGCCGTGGTCCTGGTCGCGGCCGACCGGCCCGACGCCTTCGGGCTGGAGCGGGCCCGCCGGGCCGGCGTCGACACCGCCGTGGTGCGGCCGGCCGACCATCCCGACCGCCCGGCCTTCGACCTGGCCCTGCGCGACCTGGTCGCCGACGCCCGGCCGGACGCGGTCTGCCTGGCCGGCTTCATGCGCATCCTCGGCCCCGGGTTCGTCCGGGCCTTCCCCGACCGCATCGTCAACACCCATCCCAGTCTGCTGCCGGCCTTCCGGGGTGCCCACGCCGTCCGCGACGCCCTCGCCTACGGGGTCAGGGTCACCGGCTGCACCGTCCACCTGGTCGACGAGGAGGTCGACCACGGCCCGGTGCTGTTCCAGTCGGCGGTGCCGGTGGAGCCCGGCGACGACGAGGACCGCCTGCACGAGCGGATCAAGGCCGAGGAGCACCGGCTGCTCCCGTCGGCGGTCCGCCTGGTCGCCGAGGGCCGGGTCCGGGTCGAGGGCCGCCGCGCCCGGGTCGTCCAGCCCGAGGAGGTGCCCTGGTGAGCCCGGAGGAGCGCCTGCCCGTCCGCCGGGCCCTGGTCAGCGTGTTCGACAAGCAGGGCCTGGACCGGCTGGCCGGGGCGTTGGTCGCCGCCGGGGTCGAGGTGGTCTCGACCGGCTCGACCGCGGCCACCCTCGAAGGACACGGCCTCACCGTCACCCGGGTCGAGGAGCTGACCGGCTTCCCCGAGCTGCTCGGCGGCCGGGTCAAGACCCTGCACCCCAAGGTCCACGCCGGCCTCCTCGCCGATCGCGCCCGCCCGGGCCACCAGGCCGAGCTCGAGGCCGCCGGCATCGCCGCCTTCGACCTGGTCGTGGTCAACCTCTACCCGTTCGAGGAGACCGTCGCCGCCCCCGACGTGGACCACGCCCTGGCCATCGAACGCATCGACATCGGCGGTCCGGCCATGGTCCGAGCCGCCGCCAAGAACCACGAATGGGTCGCCGTCGTCTGCGACCCCGCCGACTACCCCCTGGTCGAGACCGCCCTCACCAACGGCGGCACCACCCTCCCGGAACGCCGCACCCTCGCCGCCAAGGCGTTCGCCCGAACCGCCGCCTACGACGCCGCCGTCGCCACCTGGATGACCCCCTCCACCGGCCCCGGCCCCCCGGGCACCCCGCAGGCGCCACGCTTCCCCGACCGGTTGACCTTGGGGGGGCGGCTGCGCCAGACCCTGCGCTACGGCGAGAACCCGCACCAGGGGGCGGCCCTCTACGCCCTGGAGGGGCCCGAGGGCCGATGGGGGCTGGGGGCGGCCACCCAGATCGCGGGCAAGGAGCTGTCGTACAACAACCTGCTCGACGCCGACGCCGCCCTCGCCCTGGCCGCCGAGCACGCCGGCCGCCCGTTCGCGACCATCGTCAAGCACACCAACCCGTGCGGGGCCGCGTTCGGGGCGACCCTTGAGGCGGCATACGCCGGCGCCCTGGACGGCGACCCGGTGAGCGCCTTCGGCGGCGTCGTCGGCCTGTCGCGCCCCCTGGACGCGGCCACCGCCAAGCGGATCGCCGGCATCTTCACCGAGGTCGTGGTCGCGCCCGGCTTCGACGAGGAGGCCCTGGCCGTGCTGGCCGGCAAGCCGTCGCTGCGGCTGGTCCGGGTCGACCTGGCCCGCCCGGCCGGCTGGCTGGCCGTCCGCTCGGTGGCCGGCGGCCTGCTGGCCCAGGAGCCCGACCCCGGCGCCGACGACCCGGCCGGCTGGGCCCTCGAGGCCGGCGACCGGCCCGGCCCCGAGCTGCTGGCCGACCTGGCCCTTGCCTGGTCGGTGGCCGGGCATGTCAAGTCCAACGCGATCGTGCTGGCCAGGGACGGCCGGGTCGTCGGGGTCGGGGCCGGCCAGCAGAGCCGGGTCGACTCGGTCCGGATCGCCGTCGCCAAGGCGGGGGAGCGGGCCCGGGGGGCGGCCGCCGGCAGCGACGCCTACTTCCCCTTCTCCGACGGCGTGGAGGCCCTGGCCGCCGCCGGGGTCCTGGCCGTGGCCCAGCCCGGCGGCAGCGTCCGCGACCCCGAGGTCACCGCGGCCGCCACCGCCACCGGCATCACCATGCTCCACACCGGCCGGCGTCACTTCCGGCACTAGAGCGAGCGGCGCAGGTCGGCGAACGCCCGGGCCGCCATGGCCCGAGGAGGATAGCCTGGCCCCGGCAGGCAGGGACGGTCCCCAGGGAGGGATGCCGATGGCGGCGAGGGTGCTGGACGGCAGGGCGGTGGCGGCGACCATCCGGGCCGAGCTGGCGGACGAGGTCGAGCGGCTGGCCGCGGCCGGCCGGCGTCCGACCCTGGCCGCGGTGCTGGTCGGCGACGACGAGGCCTCCCACATCTACGTCGGCTCCAAGCAGCGGGCGGCCGAGCGCACGGGCATCGGGTCGCGCCGGCTGGAGCTGCCCGCCGACGCCGCCCAGAAGGACGTGCTGGCCGCGGTGGCCGACCTCAACGCCGACGACGCCGTCCACGGCATCCTGGTCCAGCTGCCGCTGCCCGACGGGCTGGACCCGGTCGAGGTCCAGGACGCCATCGACCCGGCCAAGGACGTCGACGGCCTGCACCCGGAGAACGAGGGCCGGCTGCTGCGCGGCGACCCGCGGTTCGCCCCCTGCACCGCCATCGGCATCGTGGAGCTGCTGCGCCGCGAGCGGGTCCCGGTCGAGGGCAGCCACGCGGTCATCGTCGGCCGCGGCCTGCTGGTCGGGCGGCCCCTGGCGGTGCTGCTGTCGGCCAAGGCCCCCGGCGCCAACGCCACCGTGACCATCTGCCACACCGGCACCAGAAACCTGGCACAGCTCACCCGGCAGGGCGACGTGCTGGTGGCGGCGGCCGGTCGGCCGGGCATGATCACCCGCGACATGGTCAAGCCGGGCGCGGCCGTGGTCGACGTCGGCAACCACCGGGCCGGCGACCGGATCGTCGGCGACGTCGCCCCCGAGGTGGCCGAGGTCGCCGGCGCTCTCACCCCCGTCCCCGGCGGAGTCGGCCCCATGACCGTGGCCATGCTGCTGGCCAACACGGTGGCCGCCGCCCGCGAGCAGGCCGGCGGACGATGAACCTCGGGCGGCTGCTCGGGGAGGGGCGCTTCGTCGTCACCGGGGAGCTGGTCCCGCCGCGGTCGGCCGACCCCGGGATCGTGCGCCGGGCCGCCCGGCGCCTGCGCGGGCGGGTCGACGCGGTCAACGTGACCGACAACGCCACCGCCCGGGTCGGCATGACCCCGCTGGCCGCGGCCATCCTGGCCGCCGGCGAGGGCCTCGACCCGGTGCTCCAGCTGACCTGCCGGGACCGCAACCGCCTGGCCCTGACGGCCGACCTGCTGGGCGCCCACGCCCTCGGCATCCGGTCCGTGCTCTGCCTGTCCGGCGACCCGATGGAGGTCGGCCGCACCGGGGCCAAGCCGGTGTTCGACCTGGACGCGGTCGGCCTGGCCCGGCTGGCCACCGAGCTCGGCCAGGGCCGCGCCCCCGGCGGATCGGTGATCGACCCGCCGGCCCGGTTCCTGATCGGCGTGGCCGAGGCTCCCGGCGCCGACCCCTCCGGCGGGGCCCGCCTGGCCGCCAAGGCCGACGCCGGCGCCCGCTTCGTCCAGACCCAGCCGGTCTACGACGTCGCCCAGTTCGGTGCCTGGCTGGACCGCCTGACCGCCCGCGGCCTCGTCGACCGGGTGGCCATCCTGGCCGGGGTCCTCCCGCCCACCTCCGCCGCCCAGCTGGAGCGCTTCGCCGCCCTCCCCGGCTGGTCGGTCCCCCAGGCCGTCCTGACCCGCATGCGCGACGCCCACGACCAGCGCGCCGAAGGCATCGCGCTGGCCGCCGAGATGGTCGAGGCCGTCCGCAACCTCCCTGGCGTCCGCGGCGTCCACCTGATGGGCCTCGGCCCCGCCTCCGGCATCCCCGAGGTGATCGAGGCCGCCGGCCTGCTCCCCCGCCCCACCCCGTCCTGACCGGCCGCCTACCGGTGGCCGGCCGGCCAAGGGCCCCTGGCCTACCCCCTCGACGCGAGCGGCCGCCACTGGCGGGGCTCGGGGCCGATGTACTCCGAGTCGGGGCGGATCAGGCGGTTGTCGGCGTACTGCTCGCGGATGTGGGCGGTCCAGCCGGCCATGCGGGAGGCGGCGAACAGGGGGGTGTAGAGGTCGGGAGGGAGCTGGAGGGCCGAGTACACGCTGGCCGTGTAGAAGTCGACGTTGGGGTAGAGGGTCTTCTCCGCCATGACCGTCTCCTGGACCCGGACCGAGGTGTCGTACCAGCGGGTCTCGCCGGACTGCTTGCCCAGGCGCTCGGCGATCTCGCGGAGCACGGTGGCCCGCGGGTCCCAGGTCTTGTAGACGCGGTGGCCGAAGCCCATGATCTTCTGCCTGGCGGCCAGGCGCTCGCGGACCCAGTCGGGGGCCCGGTCGGGCGTCCCGATCTCCTCCAGCATCTCGCGGACCTCCTGGATGGCCCCGCCGTGCAGCGGGCCCTGGAGGGTGGCCACGGCCGCGGTGGTGGCGGCGTACATGTCGGCCAGGGTGGCCGCGGCCACCCGGCCGGCGAAGGTGGAGGCGTTCAGGGTGTGGTCGGCGTACAGCACCAGGACGACGTCGAAGTCGCGGGCGGTCTGGGGGTCGGGCTGCTTGCCGGTGAGGGCGTAGAGGAAGTTGGCGGCGATCCCGAGGTCGTCGCGCGGCTCGACCGCGTCCGCGCCGGTCCGCAGCCGCTGGTAGGTGGCGATGATCTGCGGGGTCTTGGCGATCAGCCGGTAGGCCCTGCGGAGGTTGGCCTCCGGCGCGCCGTCGTCCGGGTCGACGGCGGCCGCCGCCGACACCGCCGTGCGCAGGGTGGTCATGGGGCCGGTCCGCTGGGCCAGGGGGCCGATCAGCTCGACCAGCAGCGGGTCCAGGACGCTCTCGGCCCGCAGGGTGGCGACCGTCTCCTCCAGCTCGGCCGCCGTGGGCAGCTCGAGGTGGTGCAGCAGGTAGATGGTCTCCTCGAAGGTGGCGTGGGTGGCCAGGTCGGCGATGTCGTAGCCGGCGTAGAACAGCCTGCCCTGGCGGCCGTCGACGTCGGAGATCCTGGTCTGGGCGGCGACCACGCCCTCGAGTCCCTTGCCCGTCGCGTCAGCCATCTCGGGGTGCCTCCGGTCGTCTCGAGGGACGGTCAGGCGCAATCGTAGGGTTTTCCTCACCCATCCGCCGTACAGGGATACCCTGGCGACACCGCGAGCAAAGGAGCTTCCCGCCATGGCCCATCGCGTCACGTTCATCCCCGGCGACGGGGTCGGACCGGAGCTGTCGGAGGCGACCCGCCGGGTCCTCGAGGGCACCGGCGTGCCGTTCGACTGGGACGTCCAGGAGGCCGGGGCCGAGGTCATCGACAAGTACGGCACCCCCCTGCCCGACCACGTGCTGGACTCCATCCGCGGCAACGGGGTGGCGATCAAGGGGCCGCTGACCACCCCGATCGGCACCGGGTTCCGCAGCGTCAACGTGGCCCTGCGCAAGGAGCTGGACCTGTACGCCTGCCTGCGCCCGTGCAAGTCCTACCGGGGGGTCCGCTCCCGCTACGAGGACATCGACCTGGTGGTGGTGCGCGAGAACCACGAGGACCTCTACGCCGGCATCGAGTTCGAGCAGGGCACCCCCGACGCGGCCAAGGTGATCGAGTTCCTCAACGGCATCCAGTCCAGGAAGATCCGTGAGGACTCCGGCATCTCGATCAAGCCGATCTCGATCACCGGGACCCGGCGGATCGCCAAGTTCGCCTTCGACTACGCCCGCGCCTACGGCCGCAAGAAGGTCACGGCGGTCACCAAGGCCAACATCATGAAGTACACCGACGGCCTGTTCTACGCGGTCGCGCGCGAGGTGGCCAAGGACTACGACGACATCGAGTACGACGAGTACCTGGTCGACAACATGTGCATGCAGCTGGTCCAGAAGCCGGAGAACTTCGACGTGCTGCTGCTGCCCAACCTGTACGGCGACATCCTCTCCGACCTCGGGGCCGGCCTGGTCGGCGGGCTCGGGGTCGCCCCAGGGGCCAACCTGGGGGACCGGGTGGCGGTGTTCGAGGCCACCCACGGCTCGGCCCCCAAGTACAAGGGCCAGAACAAGGTCAACCCGATGGCGCTGATGTTCTCGGGCATGCTGATGCTGCGCCACCTCGACGAGGGCGAGGCCGCCGACCGGCTGGAGCGGGCCCTGGCCGCGGTCATCGCCGAGGGCGAGAGCGTCACCTACGACATGAAGCCGTCGCGGGACGACCCGACGGCGGTGGGCACCAGCCAGGTCGCCGACGCCGTCGTCGCCAAGATGGAGGAGGGCGTCTGATGCCGAGGGTCACCGTCGTCGGCGCCGGCAAGTACGGCTCGACCACCGTGCAGCGCCTGGCCGAGAAGGGCATCTGCGACGAGGTGGTGATGACCGACATCATCGAGGGCCTCCCCCAGGGCCTGGCCCTCGACATCAACCAGTCGCGGCCCATCGAGGGGTTCGAGACCCGGGTGGTCGGCAGCAACGGCTACGAGGAGACCGCCGGGTCCGACGTGGTCGTGATCACCGCCGGGGTGCCCCGCAAGCCGGGCATGAGCCGCATGGACCTGCTGGAGACCAACGCCAGGATCGTCGGCGACGTCACCGACAAGGTGGCCGACGCCTCGCCCGACGCGGTCCTGATCGTGGTCTCCAACCCGCTGGACGAGATGACCGCCCTGGCCGCCGAGGTCTCCGGATTTCCCAGGGAGCGGGTCATGGGCCAGGCCGGGATGCTCGACACGGCCCGGTTCAAGCACTTCCTGGCCGAGGAGCTCCACACCAGCCCGGGCCGGGTCGAGGCCATGACCCTCGGCTCCCACGGCGACACCATGGTCCCGGTGCCGAGCATGGTCAAGGTGGACGGCAAGCCGCTGACCGAGGTCGCCGACGCCGCCACCGTCGAGCGCCTGATCCAGCGGACCCGCGACGGCGGGGCCGAGGTGGTCGCCCTGCTCAAGTCGGGCTCGGCCTACTACGCCCCCTCCAGCGCGGCCGCGGCCATGGTCGAGGCCGTCCTCGGCGACACCGGCGAGGTCATGCCGGTCTGCGCCTGGGTCACCGGCCAGTACGGCATCGACGGTGTCTACCTGGGCGTCCCGGCCAGGCTGGGCCGCGCCGGGGTCACCGAGGTGGTCGAGCTGCCCCTGACCGACAGCGAGCTGGCCGACCTGCGCGAGGCCGCCGAGGCCGTCCGCGCCAAGCAGGCCGACGTCGCCAAGCTGGTTGGCTGAGCAGGAGGGTGCGCCGGGCTGCGCCCTGTGCGCGGCCGAGCAGGTGACGCCCTGGTTCCACGAGGACGACCGCTGCTGGGTCGCCGAGTGCCTGATCTGCCGCACCCCCATGGTGGTGTGGCGCCGCCACGGCGCCGACCCGCCGGCCGCCGACCGCGAGCACATGCTGGCCCGCCTGTCCGAGGTGGCCGCGGCCCGCCTCGGCGACGGCGCCTTCCGAATCGACCCGGTGATGCGCCGCATCCCCGACCACTTCCACGCCCACGCCCGCGACCCTGCCTGGCCGGGGTTCGCCTGGAGCTAGCTCGGCCTCCGCCAGCCGGTGGCGTACCGCCTCGTCATCCTGCAGGAGGTCAGCCGCCCCAGCCGTCGAAGGGCCGGTGGGTGCCGGGTTCCAGGAACCAGTAGTCGCGTCCCGTGGCGACCAGCCCGTCGGGGGTGAAGGTCAGGACCGAGGTGCCGATCAGGGTGGCCGGGTGGCCGTCCTCGAGGGTGGTGGTCCACCACTCGACGGCGGCCGAGGCGCCGGAGGCGAACGGGGTGCCGAACCGGGGGTCCTGGTCGGCCTCGGCGGCGTACGCCTGGCGGGTGTAGGCCAGCACGCCGTCGCGGCCCAGGTGGGGGTCGCGGAACGCCTCCGAGCGGTAGTGGGCGTCGGGAGCGTACCGGGTGGCCGCCGCCTCCGGGTCGCCGGCCCGCCAGGCCGCCTCGTAGCCCTGGGCCCAGCGGCGGGCGTGCTCGGCGGCCCGGCCGCCGGGGTCGGGGTCGAGGCGGCCCCAGTCGGCGGGTGGGTCGACGAGCTCCTCGGCCACGTTCCAGCACTCGCGCAGCTCGCGGCAGCGGCCGTCCCCGGCAAAGGCGAGCAGCAGGCAGCCGACCAGGGCCACCGGGTCGCCGCCGGCGCGCATCAGGGTCCACCACTCGACCGCGACCCGGTGGCCGTCGACGATCGGGTCGCCGAAGCGGACCCGGACGTCCCGCTGGTCGGCGGTGGCCCCGGCCCAGTAGGCGGCGACGCCGTCGTGGCCGGTGTGGGCCGGGCGCAGGGGGTGGGAACGGTAGCTGGCGTCGGTGGTGAACAGGCCGAGCACGGCCGGGGTGTCGGCCTGCTCCCAGGCCCGCCGGTACCCCTCCAGCCAGGCGTCGACCCGTTGGCGGTCCATGGCCGCCGATTCTACGGCCGGGGCGCGACCGCCCCGTGGACGACGGGACCTCCCCGGTCCGCTGACCGGGTACCCTGCAGAGCGCAACCACACGGGAACAGCGGAGGGCCGGGACCATGGCGGGGAACAGCTTCGGGGCGCAGACAGGGTTGGGCGTCGGGGACCGGTCGCTGGAGATCTTCCGGCTGGACGCCCTGGCCTCGGTCGGCGACCTGGCCGGCCTGCCCTTCTCGCTCAAGGTGCTGCTGGAGAACCTGCTCCGCAACGAGGACGGCAGCGCCGTCACCGCCGAGGACGTGGAGGCGTTCGCCCGCTGGGACCCGACGTCGGCGACCGACCGCGAGATCGCCTTCTCGCCCGCCCGGGTCCTGATGCAGGACTTCACCGGCGTGCCGGCCATCGTCGACCTGGCCTCCATGCGCGACGCCATGGGCACCCTGGGCGGCGACCCGACCCGGATCAACCCGCTGGCCCCGGCCGAGCTGGTCATCGACCACTCGGTGGTGGCCGACATCGCCGGCCGGCCCGACGCCTTCGTCCGCAACGTCGAGCTGGAGTTCGAGCGCAACCGGGAGCGGTACGCGTTCCTGCGCTGGGGCCAGCAGGCCTTCGCCGACTTCAAGGTGGTGCCGCCCGGCACCGGCATCGTCCACCAGATCAACTGCGAGTACCTGGCCAGGGTGGTGTTCACCAACGACCGCGGCCAGGCCTACCCCGACACCCTGGTCGGCACCGACAGCCACACCCCCATGGTCAACGGCCTCGGCGTGCTCGGCTGGGGCGTCGGCGGCATCGAGGCCGAGGCGGCCATGCTCGGCCAGCCGATCTCGATGCTCATGCCCAAGGTGGTCGGGTTCAAGCTGTCGGGCGAGCTGCCCGAGGGGTCGACCGCCACCGACCTGGTCCTGACCGTGACCGAGCTGCTGCGCGGCCACGGGGTGGTGGGCAAGTTCGTCGAGTTCTACGGCCCCGGGGTCGGCAACGTGCCGGTCGAGAACCGGGCCACCATCGGCAACATGTCGCCCGAGTACGGCTCGACCTGCGCCATCTTCCCGATCGACGCCGAGACCCTGCGCTATCTCACCTTCACCGGGCGCCCGCCCGAGCTGGTCGCCCTGGTCGAGACGTACGCGAAGGAGCAGGGCCTGTGGCACGACCCGCAGGCCGAGCCCCGCTACTCCGAGACCGTCGAGCTGGACCTGGGCACGGTGGTGCCGAGCCTGGCCGGGCCGCGCCGGCCCCAGGACCGGGTCGCCCTGAGCGACGCCCGGCGCGGCTTCCGGGCCGCCCTGGCCGACATGGCCCCCCAGCCGCAGGCGCGGCCGGGCACCCCGACCGGGCACCCGCTCCGCGAGGACGGCCCGGACGAGGCCTCGGCCGAGTCGTTCCCGGCCAGCGACCCGCCGGCCGCCATGGCCGGGGTCACCGAGGACGCCAACCACGACGAGCAGCCGGCGGGCTGGTTCGAGCCCGACCCGGCCGGGGTCAGCGGCCGGCCCGGCAAGCGGGTGCCGGTCACCCTCGAGGACGGCACCAGCTTCGACCTCGACCACGGGCACGCGGTCATCGCCGCCATCACCAGCTGCACCAACACCTCCAACCCGTCGGTGATGCTGGCCGCCGGGCTGCTGGCCCGCAACGCCGTCAACCGCGGCCTGACCTCCAAGCCGTGGGTCAAGACCTCCCTGGCCCCCGGGTCCAAGGTGGTCATGGACTACTACGAGCGGGCCGGGCTGCTGCCGTACCTCGAGAAGCTCGGCTTCCACCTGGTCGGCTTCGGCTGCACCACCTGCATCGGCAACTCCGGCCCCCTGGCCCCCGAGATCTCCCGGACCGTCGAGGAGCACGACCTGGTGGTCGCCTCGGTGCTGAGCGGCAACCGCAACTTCGAGGGCCGCATCAACCCCGACTGCCGCATGAACTACCTGGCCTCGCCGCCCCTGGTGGTCGCCTACGCTCTGGCCGGGACGATGGACATCGACCTGCTCGACGACCCGCTCGGCCACGACCCCGACGGCGGCCCGGTCTACCTGCGCGACCTGTGGCCGTCCAGCGCCGAGGTGGCCGAGCTGATCGGCCGGGCGGTCCAGTCGGACATGTTCCGCAGGAGCTACGCCCAGGTGTTCGAGGGCGACGAGCGCTGGAACACCCTGGAGGTGCCGACCGGTGAGAGCTTCGCCTGGGACGACGCCTCGACCTACGTGCGCCGGCCGCCGTACTTCGACGGCATGCCGGCCACCCCCGAGCCGGTGACCGACATCCGAGGCGCCCGGGTCCTGGCCGTGCTCGGCGACAGCGTCACCACCGACCACATCTCGCCCGCCGGGGTCATCAAGCGTGACAGCCCGGCCGGCAGCTACCTGATGGAGCAGGGGGTCCAGCCGCGGGACTTCAACTCCTACGGGTCCCGGCGGGGCAACCACGAGGTGATGATCCGCGGCACCTTCGCCAACATCCGCCTGCGCAACCGGCTCGCCCCCGGCACCGAGGGCGGGGTCACCCTGCACCTGCCCGACGGCGAGCAGATGAGCATCTACGACGCCGCCGTGCGCTACCAGGCCGACGGCGTCCCCCTGGTGGTCCTGGCGGGCAAGGAGTACGGGTCCGGCTCCAGCCGCGACTGGGCGGCCAAGGGGCCGATGCTGCTCGGGGTCCGGGCCGTGCTGGCCGAGAGCTACGAGCGCATCCACCGGGCCAACCTGGTCGGCATGGGCATCCTGCCCCTGGAGCTGCCGGCCGGCGAGACGGTCGAGTCCCTCGGCCTCACCGGCCACGAGACCTTCGAGATCACCGGCCTGGAGGGTGCCGGCGCCGACGGCTTCCCCCGCGAGGTCAGCGTCCGCGCCGACGACCACGAGCTCACCTGCCGGGTCCGGATCGACACCCCCAACGAGGTCGAGTACTACCGCCACGGCGGCATCCTCCAGTACGTCCTGCGTCAGCTCCGGGGGTAGCCCGACGGGGAAGGACGCCGTCAGGCCTGGGCGGATGCCGGCCGGGGCTGGGGCGTCCCCGCCGGGGCGAACCAGGCCAGCGGGCCGGCCAGGGCGACCGAGGGGCCGCAGACCAGGGTGGCCGGGGGGTCGATGTCGGGGTCGCCGGCGGCCAGCTCGGCCAGGGTGCCGGTCACGACCCGCTGGGCGGCGGTGCTGGCCGAGGCGATCACCGCCGCCGGCTGGTCGGCGGGGCGGCCGGCGGCGATCAGCTGGGCGCAGACCTCGCCCAGGCGCTCGGCGGCCATCAGCAGCACCAGGGTGTCCGCGGCCGCGGCGGTGCGGGCCAGGTCGGCCGGGGCGCCGCCGGCCAGGGTGGCGCTGACCACCGCGTAGCTGGCGGCCAGGCCCCGGTGGGTGACGGGGATGCCGGCGTAGGCCGGGGCGGCCACGGCGGCGCTGACCCCGGGGACGACCTCGAAGGCGACGCCGGCCTCGGCCAGCGCCAGGGCCTCCTCCCCGCCGCGCCCGAACACGAACGGGTCCCCGCCCTTGAGCCGGGCCACGGTCAGCCCCCGCCGGCCCCGGTCGACCAGCACCCGGTTGATGGCCTCCTGGGAGAGCGCGACCCGCCCCCTGGCCTTCCCGGCATCCACCCGCTCGGCCCCCCGGGGCGCCAGGTCGAGCAGGGCCGCCGGAGCCAGCCGGTCGTACACCACCACGTCGGCCCGCTGCAGCACCTCGGCCCCCCGCAACGTCAACAGCCGCGGGTCCCCCGGCCCGGCCCCGACCAGGTACACGATCCCGCTCACGCCACTCCTCCTCCACCCTCCTGCGCCACGCCCACGGCCAGGCCGGCCAGCAGGCGGTCGCGGAGGCGGGCGGCGGCCAGGTCGCGCTGGCCGGACCCGATCAGGTGCTCCAGCTCGTCCAGGTCCAGGGCTGCCCTCCAGCGGCGGGACCGGTCCTCGAAGTCGGGCAGGAGGGGGAGGGTGGCGGTGCGGACCCGGCCGACCACGTCGACCAGCTCGCTCCACTCCGGTCCGAACCGCTCGCCGAGCTCGGCGCGGAGGCGGCTGGCCAGGGCGGGGGCGCGGCCGCCGGTGCCGACCGCCACCACCAGGTCGCCGCGGCGCACGATCGCCGGGGCGGCGAAGTCGCAGTTGGGCACGTCGTCCATGACGTTGACCAGCACGCCGGCGGCCCGGGCGTCGGCGGCGATGGCCGCCCGCAGGCCCGGCTCGGCGGCGTGGGCGACGCACAGCACGGCGCCGGCGAGGTCGCCGGGGCCGCCGTAGCCGCGCCGGTGGACCACCACTCGCGGGTCCCGCTCGAGCCGGTCCAGGGCCGCCCTCGGGCCCTCGGCGACCACGGTCACCTCGGCCCCGGCGACGAGCAGGCCCTCGACCTTGCCGGCCTCCACGGCCAGCTCGCCGATCACGACCGCCCGCCGGCCTTCCAGCTCCAGCAGCACCGGGTACCCGAACGCCATCACGCGCCCCCGGGGACGGGCGCCGGTGTCGCGACCGGGGCCGGGCCCTGGCGCGCCCGGCGGTCGTCGCGGGGGCGCCGGTGGAGGGAATGGCGGCCCTCAGCAGCCACTGCTGGTCTCCCGGGCGCGGGCGTGGACGTCGGCGCGCAGCCGGTCGAGGGCGGCCGAGAAGCGGTCGCCCGGGCTGGACGCGGCGCCGCCGAGCCGGGTGTGCAGCCCGCACTCGCGGTCCTGGTCGGCCTCCCACCACCAGCGCCCGGCGCGCTCGTCCTCGCCGGGGCGGGTCGGGCGGGTGCAGGGGGCGCAGCCGATCGAGGTGTAGCCCTGCTCGTACAGCGGGTTCACGGGCAGGCGGTGGGTGCGCAGGTAGGCCCAGACCTGGTCGCGGGGCCAGTCGGCCAGCGGGTTGAGCTTGACGATGCCGCCGTGGGCGTCGTCCAGCTCGGCCTTGGGGGTGCCGGCCCGGGCCGGGCCGCCGTCGCGCCGCAGCCCGGTCGCCCAGGCGCCGAACCCGGCCAGGGCGCGGTCCAGGGGGGCGACCTTGCGGACGTGGCAGCACAGCCGGCGCAGGGCCGGGTCCTTGTGGAACAGGTTGGGGCCGTGGCGGGCGACCATGGCCGCGACGTCGGCCGGGTCGGGGGTGACCACCTCGACCTGGAGGCCCAGGCCGGTGCGGACCGCCTCGATGACCTGGAAGGTCTCCTCGGGCAGGCGGCCGGTGTCGATGGTCAGGACCCGGACGCCGGGGTCGATGCGGCGGGCCAGGTCGAGCACGACCATGCCCTCGGCCTGGAAGCTGGTGACCACGGCGAAGCGGCGCCCGAAGCGCTCGATGGCCCAGGCCAGCAGCTGGTCGGCCGGAAGCCGGTCGAGCCGGGCGAGGTCGGGGTCGTCGTTGCGCTGGGGGTCAAGGCCGTGCGGCCAGGTGGTGGCGGTCGCCGCCACAGCGGGCTCCTCTCGACACGCTCGGGTGAGGTGGTCCCAGGCCCGGTCGGTCGGAAAGCACGCGAGCTACGTCGTCACACGGCACGACCGCCGAGCCCACGGACACGCGCAGGACACCACCCACCCGTGGTCGAGGGCGCGGTTGCGGGTCAGGAGCGTGGCGGTCATGGCCCGCCACGGTAAGGTACAGGCGACAAGGTCGCAACCCTCACCACGACAAGGAACGGGCCGTGCCGCGCATCCTCTCGGGCGTCCAGCCCACCGGGAACCTCCACGTCGGGAACTACGTGGGGGCGTTCCGGCAGTGGGTGGACATGCAGCATGACTTCGACGCCCTGTACCTGGTGGTCGACCTGCACGCCATCACCCTGGCCTACGACCACAGGGAGCTGGCCGACCGGACCCTCGAGGTGGCGGCCATGCTGCTCGCCAGCGGCCTGGACCCGGAGG
>Ga0209382_10000715_pt1 | contig 53581 bp, 56 predicted proteins | sample SoiMetdeltSBSDD5_FD_187599 | JGI IMG/M metagenome (GOLD analysis project Ga0209382, IMG submission 187599) | Bulk soil microbial communities from a Populus tree surrounding site in Tennessee, USA - Soil MetaG P. deltoides SBSDD5 (SPAdes) (version 2) | ecosystem: Environmental > Terrestrial >...
ATCGTGGTGGCCATCATCGGTATCCTCGCGGCCATCGCGATCCCGCTGTACGCGAACATCCAGGCGCGCGCCCGTATCGCCAAGGCGCAGGCCGACGCTCGTACGCTCGCCTCCGCGGTGAGCATGTACTCGGCGCACATGGGCACGCTCCCGGGCAGCCTTGGCGCGCTCAACACGGCGATCACGAACAGCCTCGGCCAGACGGCCGGTCCGTTCATGGCCTCCACCCCTGCGCCGCCTGCTGGCTGGACGGCGTACGGGTACAGCTCGACCGCGGCCGGGACGTTCACGATCTCGGCGTCCGGCGATTCGACCACCGTCAGCCTGCCGTAACGACCTACACGCACACCGGGGGAGGGGCGACCGCCCCTCCCCTTTTTTCTTGCGATGCTCTTCGCCGTTCGCCATCCAGCGCTGATCCTCGTCCTGCTCGGTGGGCTGGCCTTCGCCGCCGTGCCGGGCTTCGACCTCGTCTGGGATGACCTGCACTTCCTCCATCCCGGCTCTACCCTGGCGCAGGCGCCGCTCGCGTCGCTGCTCGCCTCCGACTGGAGCCTCGAAGGGCCTCGCAGCGGCTACTACCGCCCCGTGGTGACGTTGAGCCTCGCCCTGGAGACACGGCTCTTCGGCGTGAACCCGGCGGCCTATCACCTGATGAACGTCCTGTACCATCTGGGCGCCTCGCTCGCGCTCGTGTGGGCAGCCCGCTGCATCCTCCCCAGCGCCGCCGGCGCGTGGCTCGCGGGACTCGTGTTCGTCGTGCATCCCATCCACACCGAGTCGGTAGCGTGGGTGTCGGGCCGCACCGACCTGATCGCGACTCTATTCTTCTGCCTCGCGGTGGGCTGCTACGCGCGGGTCGACGGCCCGCGCTCTCTGTGGATGGCGGGCGCAACGGTCGCCGGAGCGGCGGCCTTGCTCTCGAAGGAGGCGGCCATCGCGCTCCCCGCGGTGCTCCTCGCCTGGGAGCTCGCTCGCCCACATGGGACGCTGGGGGTCGTAGCGCTGCGGCTGCTTCCCATCGGCGCGGTCACGGCAGGTTGCCTCGCGCTGCGCCACATCGTTCTGGGATCGGTGGTGGGCCCGCTGGTGGATGGGGGTCTTCCCGAGCGGCTGGCCACCGGCGTCGCGACGCTCGGCCGCTATCTGCTCCTCCTCGTGGCGCCCTACCCGCCCAATCCCGATCCTGTCCTGGAACCGCTCCTGGGCTGGAGCGCCTGGCAGCCCTGGGCTTCGATGGGGGCCCTGCTGGGTCTCGCCGCCGCCGCCCGCCTCGCCTGGCGGGGATCCCGGCTTCCGGCCTTTCTCCTGGCGTGGTTCTTCCTGACCCTGCTTCCCGCCACGCCGCTTCTGCCCGTCGGGCCCGTGCACATGGCCGAGCGGTTCCTCTATCTCCCCTCCGTGGCGTTTGCCCTCGCCCTGGGCGGCGGCGCCGCGGCCGTTCTCGAGCGTGCCGGCTTGCGCCGCGGGGAGGATCTGTATGGCGCCAGCGGCATGCGGGCGCTCCTGGCCGCGGGCGGTGTGGCGCTCCTCCTGGTGGCGGGGCTCGGCCTGACCGTGTATCGCAACGAGGACTGGCGCGACGCCGAGCGCCTCTTCACACGGATGTCCGCCTCGTCTCCCCGCTCGTGGAAGGCCGCCAACGGTCTGGGCCACGTCTATGAGGATCACGGGCAGCTGGCGGCGGCGGCAGCGGAGTACCGGCGCGCCATCGCGCTGCGTCCCGGCGCGTTGGCGCCGGTGATCAGCCTCGCCCTCGTGGAGAGCCGCATGGGCCTGCACGAGCAGGCGACACGCCGGGCCCAGGAGGCGCGTCGCCTCGACACCCACGGGGGCGTGGCCATGCAGGTCGCGTGGATTCACTCGAATGCCGGGGAGCACGAGGCGGCGGCGGCGGCTCTCGCCACGGCGGCCGCGCGGGAGCCATGGCGCCTGGAGACGCGCTTCTTTCACGCGCTGGCTCTGGCGCGCGCTGGCCGCCAAGCCGAGGCCCGCGCGGCGCTGGCCGATGCGGAGCGGGCCGTCGCGGGGGCCGATCCCCAGCTGGCCTCGTGGCGACCCATCGCCGAGCAGGCACGGGTAGCGGTGGGGGAGACCCGTCGGTGACGGCTCGGTGGGGAGCCGTGCTCGCGGTGGCTCTGGCCGGCGTCCTGGCGTACGCGCGCACGCTCTCGTACGAGTTCGTCTGGGACGACGTACTCCTCGTGGCCCGGAGCCAGCGTCTCCGGGAGTGGTCGTCCCTTCCCGCCGTCCTCGGCTCGCACTTCTGGGCGGAAGTCCACGAGGGGAGCCATTACTACCGTCCGCTGGTGTCCTTGAGCTTCTTCGTGGATCTCCAGATCTGGGGGCTCAATCCGCTCGGCTTTCACCTGACCAACCTGCTCGCGCACCTCGCCACCGCGCTTGCCGTGCTCGCGCTCGCGCGCCGACTGGGGCTCGATCCGCTGGCGGCGTCCCTGACCGGGCTGGCCTTCGCGCTCCATCCCATACACACTGAGTCGGTCACCTTCATTTCGGGGCGTACCGACGTTCTCGCGACCCTGTTCTTCGTCCTCGCATTGCTCGGCTATGCGCGGTGGAGGGAGGACGGTAAGGCCTGGCCGCTGGCCGGCTCCCTCGGCGCCTTCTTCCTTGCCCTGGTCGCGAAGGAGGTGGCGGTCACCCTCCCCGGGATCCTGGCCCTTTACGACTGGCTGGTCGCGCGCCGCGCGACGGCGGGGGCGAAGGCCGCGATCCCCCGCCTGGTCCTGCGGCTCTCGCCCTATATGGCCGTGATCGCTCTCTACATCGTCACGCGCATGATCGCGCTGGGCGCCCTCGTGGAATCCGATCCAGGCGTCTGGGGATCGCTCCTCACGCGCTTCCTCACGACGGCGAAGATCGTGGCGGCCTATGCCTGGCTGACCTTCTTGCCCTTCCCCGCCAACGCGCACTACGTGATCGTGCCCATCGGGGCGCCGCCCCCGCTGGCATGGTGGGGCGCGGCGGCCTGGCTGGCGGTACTGCTCGCCGGCACCGCCTGGGCAGTGCTCCGCCGACCCATCTGGGGCTTTTGCGCGCTTTGGTTCTGGGTCACGCTCATTCCGTCGGTCGGGGTCAATCTCCTTCCGCTGCCGACCGCCGTGATGGCCGAGCGCTTCCTCTACCTGCCGTCGGTAGGCTTCTGCGTGCTCGCGGGCGCGGCGCTCGGACGAGCGCTGGGCGCGACGGAGTGGGGCGCGGCGAAGCAGGCGCGGCCGACGCCCGCGCTGGCGGTGGCGGCTCTCCTCCTCGCCTATGCCGGCCTCACCCAATGGCGGAACGAGCCGTGGCAGGACCACTATCACCTCTACCTGCACATGGTGGACACGTCGCCGGACTCGGACCTTCCGCACGTGAATCTCGCCCTCGTCCAGCTCCCGAGGGGAGAGATCGCCGAATCCCACGCCCATTTCAAGCGGGCGGTCGAGCTCTCCCCGCGGAACGCCCGTGCCCTGGTCGGCCTCGGCTTGACCGAGACGATACTGGGGGATCGCGAAGCGGGGCTGCGACACGCCGAAGAAGGCGCGCGTCTGGCGCCGCGGAACCCCAACGTCCTCACCTTCCTCGGCCAGCTCTATCTCCTCCGCGACGAGCCCGATCGAGCGGCGGCGGCATTCGAGGAGTCGCTGCGCATCCACCCTGACCAGGCCTATACCTGCGTGCTCGCCGCCCGGGCCCTCGGGCAGTCCGGACGCTTCGCGGAGGCCGAGGCGGCGCTGGCGCGGGCTGTGACGCTGGTCCGCCCGGAGACCGACGAGGCCGCCCTCCTGGACCGGGTCACGGCCGAGGTGATGGCGCGAACCGCGCCCGCGCGCGCGCGCGCCGCCTGGGAGCGGTACATCGCCCGGCTCCGGTCCACCCCTGCGCTCACGCGGGCCGGCCAGGCCGACCTGGTGGACGCCGAGCGGCAGCTCGCGTCTCTCGGCGGGGGGCGCCCGTGATCGCGTTCGAAGCCGCGGCCCTGGCGCTGTTCGTCGTCGGTCTCTGCGTGGGCAGCTTCCTCAACGTCGTCATCGCGCGGGTGCCGGAGGGGCGTAGCGTGGTGAGCCCCCGCTCGGCATGCCCGCGCTGCGGGGCGGAGATCCAGTGGTACGACAATGTCCCGCTGGTCTCGTACGCCCTGCTCCGGGCTCGCTGCCGGCGCTGCGGCGAGCCCATCTCCATCCGGTACCCGATCGTCGAGCTCCTGACCGGGCTCCTCTTCGTCTTCGCCGGGTGGCACCTAGGCCTGAGCATCGATCTTCTGCCTGCCCTGCTCCTGCTCACCGCGCTGGTAGCCATCACCGCCATCGACCTTGATCGTCAGCTCATCCCCGACGTGATCTCGCTGCCCGGCATCGCCGTCGGGCTGTTCCTTAGCGCGATCATCGGACGGCCGGGCTGGCTGGATTCCCTGGTCGGCGCGCTCGTGGGTGGGGGCATCTTCTTCCTCATCATCGTGGCCAGCCGGGGCGGGATGGGGGGCGGCGACATGAAGTTGGGGGCCATGCTCGGCGCGTTCCTGGGCTGGAAGCTCGTGCTGGTGGCAATCCTGCTCTCGGTCCTCGCCGGCGGCGTGGTCGCCATCGTCCTGCTCGCGTTGCGGCGCAGAGGCCGAAAGGACGCCGTCCCCTTCGGGCCCTTCCTGGCGCTGGGAGGGGCCGTATCACTGTTCTGGGGCCGACCGATCCTTGAGTGGTATCTGGGAGTATTCGCGGGCTAGGTGGTCGGGGGGGCAAGGGGTGTGTCAGCAAGCTGACGTCACCTAGACGGACACTTCTCGTCACCCTGGGTGTGGGGCAGTGGTCAGTGACCGGTGGAGCGGGTGGGAAATCGACCCTAAATCAACCATTTGCATCAGGGGGGCGTCGTCCAAGCCACGATTTCTCCTGGCCTTCATCTTGCTACGATAGGGTCAGCCGGTTCGTCGGCAGAAAGGGTGGTGCCTCAATCATGGCAGCTCGGCGGTCGTGGAGAGCAGGGGGCCAGGGTGGCTTCCAGCTTGTCGAGCTCATCGTCATCGTAGCCATCATTGGCATCCTCATCGCGATCTCGGTTCCCTTTCTGGTGACCTACATGCAGGCCGCCACACTCAAGGGAAATGCGGAAACGGTCGCCGCCTGGCTCAATCAGGGGCGGCAGCTGGCAATTCGAGGCAACCAGAACATCTGCGCGGACATCGACGGCGCGGGTATGCACTACCACATCGCCAACTGCGCAGGCACGGTCTGGGTCGGTACCGGCACCACTGCAGCGGGCTATGTTCCCTTCCCGGCGGGCGTGACCATGTCGGTCGGCGCGCCGGCCATCTTCAACTACCTCGGCGCCGCTACCCCGGCGGCGACTTACACGATCACCCACACGGCGAGCGGCCGCACCATCACGGTGACCGTGTCCTCGACGGGTCGAATCAGCATCCCCTGACGACTTAAGTCGGCGGCGGGCCCTCACGGGCCCACCGCTTTCGCTGTATTGCTGGACGCTGCATCGACGGTGGACCGCCCTTGCGCGAACGTGAGGAACGAGCGCGGGATCTAACGGCTGCTCGCGAACGATAGGGCGGAGATGCTCGCGGGGCTCCACTAGCCGAGGGGGGCGCGTGGGCGCGGGACACAACGGGGAGAATGTAATGAAAATTGACAGTTTTCTCGCACCGTCCCGATACAGTAACCACGCGTTCGCGAATTTTCGCCGACCGTCACTGATCCTCGGATAGAGGCGCCGCCGCGAGATCCGCGGAGGCCGCAGACTCTATCGGGCAGGGAGCCGACTATGGGGCTGTTCGGGCTGGGGAAAAGGCAGGCGACGTTCGGGTTGGACATCGGCGCCAGCGCCGTCAAGGTCGTGGAGCTCGCCGAGACCCGAGGCGGGTTCTCCCTGGAGGCCTTCGCGCGCGTGCCGCTACCTCGTGACGTGATCGCCGACGGCACGGTCCGGGAGCCCGGCATCGTGGCGGAGGCGGTCAAGGAGGCGGTGGACAAGGCCGGCATCAAGGGCAAGGCGGCGGTGATCTCGGTCTCCGGCCGGGAAGCCATCACCAAGCGCGTGCCCCTGCCAAAGGTGGGCGCCAAGGAGCTCGCCGACGCCATCATCCTCGAGGCCGAGCACCATATCCCCTTCGCCGTCGACGACGTCTTCCTCGACTACCAGGTGGTCGGGGAGAGTGGCAACACCATGGATGTCATGGTGGTAGCGGTTAAGAAGGTGAAGGTCCTCGAGTACGTCGCCGCGGTCGAGGAAGCCGGCTTCGAGCCGGTGGTCGTCGATCTCGACGCCTTCGCCGTCCAGAACCAGTTCGAGCTGAATCACCCGGGCGAGGGGGGCGAGGCGGTCGCCCTCATCGACATCGGCGCCTCGATCATGAAGACCAACGTCATTCGCGGAGGTCTCTCGATCTTCGCGCGAGACGTTCCCTTCGGAGGGCATCACTACACCGAGGCCATCGCGCAGCGCCTGAACATCCCCTTCGAGAAGGCGGAAGCGGCCAAGCAAGGGGAGAACGTCGGCGTCAACTGGGACGACATGGTCCCCGCGCTGGAGGCGGTGTCGCGCGAGCTCTCCCTCGAGGTGCAGCGAACCTTCGACTACTTCGCATCCACCACCGAGTCGGAGCGGATCGCCAAGATCGTGCTCTCCGGCGGGTGCGCGCAGCTCGCCGGCCTCGACGAGTTCCTCTCCTCGTCGTGGGGCATCCCCGTCGAGCTGGCCCGGCCTTTCCAGGGGCTCCAGGTGGACGGGGGGCGCTTCCCCGCCGCCGAGCTCGAGCGGATGGGTCCGGCCCTCGCGGTGGCGGTGGGACTGGGGATGCGACGCCCAGGGGACAAGCCGGCATGATCAAGATCAACCTCGCCCCCCCGAGAGCCAAGAAGGGGTTCTCCTTCCAGGTTCCGACGTTCAACCTGGGGATCCTCTTCGGCATCCTCTTCGCCGCGCTCCTCGTCGTCATCGGCGGTGTGTGGTGGTACTTCGATTCGGAGAACACGCGTCTTCAGAACGAGATCGCGGAGAACCAGAGGGAGATCGATCGCCTCCAGGCCGTGATCGCCGAGGGCCTGAAGTTCAAGAAGGACAAGGAGGAGCTGGAGAGGCGGGTCAACGCCATCGAGGCGGTGGCCCGGATGCAGCCCCGCCCCGTCTACCTCATGGACTCGGTCGCGGACATGCTGCCCAAGGACCTGTGGCTGACCCGGATGGAGGAACGCTCGGGCGTGGTCAAGTTCGGCGGCACCACCTACTCGTCGACGGCCTTGTCCGACTTCATGTCCAATCTCCGGGCCTCCGGGAAGTTCAAGGACGTGGATCTCGTGGAGCATCGACAGGATCTCACCAAGTCACCGCGGACGATCACCTTCGAGGTGTCGGCCCGCTTCGAGATCTGAGCCATGGCCATCTACGACCCGCTCCTCGCGCTCCCCAAGGCCCAAAAAGTCGCCATCGGGGTCGTCGGCCTCGTGGCGGTGGGCGCGCTGGCGTTCTTCCTGCTCATCCAGCCCCTGTGGGACGAGCGCGACGCCCTCTGGAATCGCAACGAGGGCCTGCGCGCCAAGGTGATACAGGCTCGGGCCGACGAGGCAAACCTGCGGCCCTTCCGGGTGCAGGCGGCGGCCCTGCGCAAGCGGCTCGAAGCGGCCCAGGAGCGGCTGCCCCTCGAGCGCGAGGTGCCGCGGCTCTATCGGCAGGTCTCCGATCTGGCCATTCAATCCGGCCTGGGGCTGGCGCTCTTCCAGCCGCGGGCGCCGGAGGAGAGGGCGGTCCTGACCGAGCTGCCGATCGCGGTGATCTCGGAGTCCGGCTATCACCAGCTCGGCGTCTTCTTCGACAAGATCGGTCGCCTCCCCCGCATCGTGAACCTCGGTGACTTCCGGATGTCCGGCATCGAGCGGTCGACGGGGACAGTGCGTGCCGAGCTGACCCTCACGACCTACGTATTCCGGCCGGAGGGCGCTCCGCCTCCGGGGGCGAAGCCGGGTCAGCCCGGCCAGCCTGCGCCCGCTCCGGCCGCCGGAGGGACGCGATGAACACGCGCAGGCTCGCAGCGGCGACCGCCGCCTCGCTCGCGATGGCCGGCTGCGGTAGCGGCAGTCCGCCGCCGCCCCCTGCTCCGGTCGCGGCAGTGGCCCCGCGGCCGCCCGTGGCGCCCAAGGAGCCCGACGCGGGGCCGACTCTCGCGCCCATCCCGTACGAGGCCAAGGGACGCCGTGATCCCTTCGCGCCGCTGGTGCTGGCGTCCGGCGGTAAGGGGTTGACCATCGGCTCGGCCAAGCTCGTCGGCGTGATCCAGGGCCGCACCTCACCCCTGGCGCTCGTGGAGACGGCGGAAGGCATCGGCTACGTCCTGAAGGCTGGCGACACGCTCGGCGACGGTCGCGTCACCGAGATCGGCGTGGATTTCGTGAGCTTCGCGGTGACGCCCAGGCCCGGTGAAACGGGCGGCTCCGTGACGCTCAGACTCAGAACCGACTAGGGGGGTGGGACGATGAACGGCAAAGTCTCGGCAGTCATGCTTGCGGTGCTCATGCTCTTGGGCCTGGCGCAGCCCGCCTCGGCCCAGAGCGCCGTGCAGCTCAAGAACGTTCAGGTCGAAAGCCAGCTCGACGGGGTCACCGTCAAGATCGCGACGACGGGCATGCCGAGCTACTCGGCCTCGCTGATCGACACCCCCGCCCGCCTCGTCATCGACCTCACCGGAGCGGCCTATGCGTGGGACAAGACCCGCCTGAACCCGGATCTGCCGCCGATCAAGGAGATCCGCGGCAGCCAGTGGAAGGTCGGGACGGCCCGTGTGGTGGTCGAGTTGACGCGCAAGGTCGGATACCGGATCGAGCAGAGCGCCGACGGCCTGTCCGTCCTCCTCGAGCCTTCCTCGACCGCATCCACCGAGCCGGCCAAGGCCGAGGCGCCCAAGGCGGCGCCGAAGAAGATCGAGACGGCCAAGGCCGAGCCGAAGCCCGAGGCGGCCAAGACCGACACGGTGAAGCCCGAGGCGCGCAAGGACATCGCCCGCGTCGAGACGCCCAAGGCCCCGGATCCGGCCAAGGCCGACGCCACGAAGGTCGACGCCCCCAAGCCGGTGGCCAAGGCCGAGGCGCCCAAGCCGGAGACGCCGAAGGCCGACACTCCCAAGGCCGAGGTCAAGGTCGACGCCCCCAAGCCGGTCGTGAAGATGGACGCCCCCAAGCCGGTGGTGAAGACCGAGGCCCCCAAGGTCGAGCCCATCAAGGCCGAGATCGCCAAGGCCGAGCCCGCGGCGGAGACGGCCGCGGTGCCCCAGCCCGCCGTGATCGCCCAGGCGACGACCACGCCGCCCACGAACGGCGGCCGCCTCCTGTCCATGGACTTCAAGGACGCCGACGTCGTCAATCTCCTGCGCATCCTCGCCGCCGAGAGCGGTCGCAACATCGTGGCGGGCGACGACGTGAAGGGCAAGGTATCGATCTCGCTCCGGAACGTGACCTGGGAGCAGGCGCTCGACACGATTCTCGAGGTGAAGGGGCTGCAGAAGGTCGAGAAGGGTAACGTGATCCGCATCGTCTCGACCGAGCAGCTCACCAAGGAGCGCGAAGCCGAGGCGCGCGTCAACGAGGCCAAGCTCAAGGCCGAGATCGACACGCGGACGAAGCTCGCCGAGGCACAGATCAAGGAGCAGGACCTCGCGGCCCGCAAGATCGCCAACGAGGCGGCCGCCGAGGAGGCGCGCTCCCGCGGGCCGCTCCGCGAGGAGACGGTCCGTCTGTCCTACGCCGATCCGGAGGAAGTCGCCAAGACGCTCCAGGGCATCCTGGGTATTCCCCCCGAGGGCACGCAGCCGGTGTCCGGGACCATCCCGAGCGTGCCGCCGGTGATCTCGAGCTCGGGGCCGAACCTCGCCCTGCCCAATCAGCCGCCGTTCTCGGCGCTATACGGACCAGGCCCCGCGCCCGCGCCCGTCGTCTCGATCAGCCAGGACGTGCTGGCCAAGGGCATCACGATCCGCGCCCACAAGCCGACCAACACGATCTTCATCCGCCACTACCAGGCCGACCTGGAACGGATCAAGAAGCTGATCCATGAGCAGCTCGACATCCCGCTCCCGCAGGTCAAGATCGAGGCGCGGATGGAGATCCTCGACCGCACCGCCCTCGAGGCCATCGGCGTGCAGTGGGGCGGCGCCAGCGCCGGCAACACCGGCAAAGCCACGCTGGTCGGCCAGGGCTTCCAGTCCGCGCCGAGCGCCATCCCGGGCATGACCCTGCCCGCGGTGGGCGGCGTGCTGCAGCCCGACGGCTCGACCGTCGTGACGAGCCCGACGGGCGTACAGGGCATGCGGACCAAGAACAACAACTCGCTGCTGGACCGTCTGCTTCCCATCGATACTGCGACGGGGCTTCCCATCGGTGGCAACCTCGTGAACATTCCCTTCCAGAGCCTGCCCAACGCGTCACAGTTCACGCCGGCGGGCGGCATCGCCTTCGGCATCGTGGGCACCAACTTCAACATCAACCTGGCGCTCCAGGCCCTCGAGAACCAGGGCAAGACGCGGACGCTCGCACGGCCCGAGATCGTGACGGTGGAGAACTCCAAGGCCGAGATCTCCCTCGGTGAGGAAATCCCCTACGCGACCGTCAGCTCGGCGGGTACGCAGATCCAGTTCAAGGAAGCCGTGCTCAAGCTCAACGTGACGCCGACGGTCGTTCGTGAGAGGATCAGCAACCAGGACGTGACCAAGCTCAAGCTCGTGATCATGGTGGAGAACAACTCCCGCGGCGACACCATCACCCCCGCCGCGGGCGTCGCCGTGCCGATCATCAACAAGCGCAAGGCCGAGACCCAGGTGCTGATGCGGGAAGGCGAGCGCCTCGTCATCGGCGGCGTGACCCAGTCCGTCCAGCAGAACACCGTGCGGAAGGTGCCGATCTTCGGTGATATCCCGGTGCTCGGCTGGCTCTTCAAGGCACGGGAAAACTTCGAGACCGGGCGTGAGCTGGTGGTGTTCCTCACGCCTTCGCTGGTCAAGACCGACGGCGCAGTCGTCGCACGGCCTGCGGCCAGCAGATAGCGGGGGGCAGTGAGCGGGGCGTTCCGGTTCCTCACCGCGGGGGAATCCCACGGTGAGGGCCTGACCGCCGTCATCGAGGGGCTCCCCGCCGGCCTCCCCCTCACCGAGGCCGACATCGACACCGACCTCGCCCGACGCCAGCGGGGGTACGGGCGGGGCGGCCGGATGAAGATCGAGCGCGACCACGCCCACATCTCCTCGGGTGTGCGCTGGGGGGTGACGCTCGGCAGTCCCCTCACCCTCAACATCCAGAACCGCGACTGGGAGAACTGGAAGGACACGATGGCGGTGGGCGAGCCGCCCACCGGCACTGCCGCCAAGGCGGTGACGCGCCCCCGCCCCGGCCATGCGGACCTCGCCGGCGCCATGAAGTACGGACACCGCGACATCCGCAACGTCCTCGAGCGGTCCAGCGCCCGCGAGACCACGGCCCGCGTGGCGGTGGCGGGCGTGGCCCGGCGCCTGCTCGGCGAGTTCGGCATCACCATTCTGAGCCACGTCACCGAGATCGGCCCGGTGCGAATCGGCCCTCTCGCGGTGCCCTGGGACGAGATCGCCCGCCGGGCGGAGGCCAGCGAGGTCCGCTGCGCGGACCCCGAGGCCGAGCGCGCGATGATCGAGGCCATCGACGCCGCGAAGGGCAAGGGCGACACCCTGGGCGGCGTGTTCGAGGTGGTGGGCCTGGGCTGCCCGGTCGGCCTCGGCTCCTATGTGCACTGGGACCGCAAGCTCGACGGCCGGCTGGCGCAGGCCTTCTGTTCCATCCACGCCATCAAGGGCGCGGAGGTCGGGATGGGATTCGAGGCCGCGCGGCGGCCCGGCTCGGAAGTGCACGACGAGATCCTCCTGGATCCCGCCGGCGGCTTCACCCGGGGCACCAACAGCGCGGGCGGGCTCGAAGGGGGCGTGACGAACGGCCAGCCGGTGGTTGTCCGCGCCGCCATGAAACCCATCTCCACGCTCCGGCGTCCGCTGCGCTCCGTCGATCTCGAGACCAAGGCGCCGGTCGAGGCGGTGGTGGAGCGCAGCGACGTGTGCGCGGTGCCGGCGGCGGGTGTCGTGGGCGAGGCGATGATGGCCATCGTGCTCGCCGAGGCCTTCCTCGCCAAGTTCGGGGGCGACAGCGTCGACGAGATCCGACGCAACTACCGCACGTATCTGGAGTACTTGAAGAGCTGGTGACGCGGGCCGCACGGCCCGCGGCCGCGTACACTCGAGCCCATGCACGACATCTCCGTGAGTCTTGGCGCGCGCTCCTACCACATCCTGGTCGAGCCCGGTCTGCTCGGCCGCACCGGTGCCGAGCTGGCGCGTCTCGGCGTGGGGCCGAAGGTGGCGCTCTTCTCCGATCCGGGCATACTCGCCCGGCACGGGGCCCCCGTGCGGGAGGGCCTGATCCGGGCCGGCTTTCAGGTCACCGTCGTCGAGCTCCCGGAAGGCGAGAGCGCCAAGACGCTCGAGGTCGCCGGGCGCGGTTGGGACGCCCTGCTCGCGGCCGGCCTCGACCGCGGCTCCACCGTGGTGGCGCTGGGCGGGGGCGCCGTCGGGGATCTCGCGGGCTTCGTCGCCGCCACCTACATGCGGGGCGTCAACTTCGTCCAGATCCCCACGACTCTCCTCGGTCAGGTGGACGCCTCGATCGGCGGCAAGACCGCGATCGACCATCCCCGCGCCAAGAACCTCATCGGCGCCTTCCATCAGCCGCGGCTCGTGCTGGTGGACCCCGCCGTGCTGACCACGCTGCCGGATCGTGAGTATCGATCCGGCCTCGCCGAGGTGATCAAGCACGGCATCGTGCTGGACGCCGCCTACTTCGCCGATCTCGAGGCCAGCCGGGGTCCGCTGCTCGAGCGGGAGATCGGCACGCTGACCCGTGTGGTGGCGGGATCCTGCCGGCTCAAGGCCCATGTGGTGGAGCGGGACGAGCAGGAGGCCGAGCTGCGCGCGGTGCTCAACTACGGCCACACCATCGGGCACGCCGTGGAGGCGGCCACCGGCTTCGCCCGGTGGACGCACGGCGAGGCGGTGGCCCTGGGCATCGCCGCCGAGGCGCTCCTGGCCGAGCGGCTGGGAATGGCGAGCGCGTCGACCACGCAGCGTCAGGTGGAGCTGCTCCGCGCCGTGGGACTGCCCGTTCGCGGCTCGGGCGCGGCCCCGTCGATCGTGATGGAGGCGCTCGGCCACGACAAGAAGGCCCGGAACGGCCGGGTGCCGTTCGTCCTGGCTCCCGAGATCGGGCGCTTCCGGGTCGTCTTCGACGTCCCCCGCGAGGCCGTGCTCGAGACCCTGCGGGAGCTTGGGTGATCGAGCCGCAGCAGGGCGGCCCCCGGACCCGGCTTCGCTGGGCCCTTCCCATCGCCGTCGCGGTCATCGGCATGCTCGCTTTCCTCCCGGGGCTACACGGCGAGTTCCTCGACTGGGACGATCGCGAGAACTTCCTCCACAACCCCCACTACCGGGGACTGGGGCCCGCCGAGCTTCACTGGATGGTCACCTCCGCGCGCATGGGCCACTGGATCCCGCTGACCTGGCTCACGTTCGCGCTGGACTGGCAGCTGTGGGGGATGAATCCCGTCGGCTATCACCTCACGACGCTGCTCCTGCATGGCCTAGCCGCCGCGCTCTTCTATCTGGTGGCCCGCCGGCTGCTGGCCGCCGCGCATCCCCGCTGGCCGGTGGGCGCGCTCACCCTGGGCGCCGTCCTCGCCGCTCTGCTCTTCGCCGTGCACCCGCTCCGGGCGGAGTCGGTGGCCTGGATCACGGAGCGGCGCGATGTCCTCGCCGGCGTCTTCTTCCTGGCCGCCACGCTCGCCTACCTCGGCCGGTGGACGCCGGACGGAGCGCCCCGCCCCCATGACCGGCTGTGCTACCTCGCCGCGCTCGTCCTCTTCGCCGGAGCCCTCGGTTCCAAGGTCATGACCGTGACCTTGCCCGCCGTGCTCCTGATCCTCGACGTCTATCCCCTGCGGCGGCTGGGGCCGGACGCGGGGTGGCTCGGCGGAAGCGCCCGCCGAGTCTGGGTCGAGAAGGCGCCCTTCGTCGCGCTCGGGGCTGCCGCGGCCGCGGTCGCCATCGCCGTCAACCGGGCTCAGGGCAATCTCACGTCGGTGAGCGACATGGGCATCGCCGAGCGCCTGGCCATCTCGGCCTACTCGCTGGTCTTCTATCCTTGGAAGACGCTCGCCCCGCTGGGGCTGTCGCCGATGTACGAGCTGCCCTATCCGCTCGTTCCCGGGGGATGGCCGTTCCTGGCCGCCGCGCTGGCCGTGCTCGCCATCACCGTCGCGGCGGTCGCGCTGACGCGGCGGTGGCCCGCGCTTCTCGCCGGATGGCTCGCCTACGTCGTGATGGCGATGCCTGTGGTGGGCCTCCTGCAGAACGGCTTCCAGATCGCCGCCGATCGCTATAGCTACCTGCCCTGCCTGCCGTGGGCGCTCCTGGCCGGCGCCGCGCTCGCGAGGCTGATCATGGGACCGGCGGAACGTACGAGGCTCGTGCCCGCCGCCGCTGCCGGCGTCGGCCTCCTCGTCCTCGCGGCGATGAGCTGGCAGCAGACGAAGATCTGGCGGGATACGGAGACGCTGTGGCTGCGCGCGCTCAGCGTGGCGCCCTCGTCGGTCGCTCACTCGAATCTCGGCCTCACCCTCGCGCGGCGGGGCGACACGAAGGGGGCCATCCCCCACTACCACGAGGCCATACGCCTCCGGCCGGTCTTCGCCGAGGCCTGGAACAACCTGGCCCTCGCCCAGGCCCAGCAGGGCGATGTCGCCGGCGCCGAGTCGAGCCTCCGCGAGGCGGTGCGGCTCAAGCCGCGCTTCGCGACGGCGTGGAGCAATCTCGGCATGATGCGGGCCCGGCAAGGGAAGAGTGGCGACGCGGTGGCGGCCTACCGCGAGGCCCTGCGCCTGCAGCCGGATCACGCCGACGCGCACGGCAATCTGGGGGCGACCCTGGACGCCCAGGGCCAGGGGGAGGAGGCGCTGCGCCATCTCCGTGAGGCGGCGCGACTCCGCCCGGACTCGGCCGACGCGCAGAGCAACCTCGGCATCTTCCACGCGCGGCACGCGGACCTGCCCGGGGCGACGCGCTACTTCGAGGCAGCATTGCGCCTCCGCCCCGACTCGCCCGAGGCGCACAACAATCTCGGCCTGGCCTTCGCCCAGCAGGGCCGCCTCGACACGGCGGCTGCGCACTTCCGCGAGGCGCTTCGTCTGCGGCCCGGGTTCCGGGATGCCCACCTCAACCTGGCGCGGGCCCAGTCCCTCCTGGGGGGACGCCAGTGAGACCCCAGGCGGTTGACTGCGCCCACCGACGCCGCGTATAAAAGGACTCGCCATGGTTCAGCCGGTTCCTCGGGCCGGCTCCGGTGTGGCGGCCGAGGATGCCGCTCATGCCGCGGTCATCCGTCGCTACGAAGAGCGGCTTGCCAAAGACCCGTCCTCGCTGGCCTTCGCCCCGCTGGCGGACGCCTATCGCAAGGCCGGTCGCACCGGCGAGGCCATCCGGCTCTGCGAGGACGGCCTGGGGCGCTTCCCGCACTACGCTACCGCGCGGCTCATCCTCGCCAAGGCGCTGCTCGACGATGGACAGGGGGACCGGGCGCGGGGCGAGCTCGAGACCATAGTCGCCGCGGGGGCGCGTGACGCGGAGGCACATCGTCTGCTCGGCGAGATCCACCGGAAGTCGGGCCGTCTCGAGGCGGCGCTGGAGCAGCTCGAGCACGCGTCGCGTCTGGATCCATCGGATAGGGAGTCGAGGCTGGCGGCGGAGATGCTGCGCGGACGGGGCCGGGCCCCGGAGGGCTCGCCGCTGGCCGCCCTCCTGACCGGCGACACGTTCGCCACGGAGAGCTTCGGGGCGCTGTGCCTCGAGCAGGGGCTGGTCGACGAGGCGGCGCAGGTGCTCCTGCGCGTGCTCCAGGCCAAGCCCGGGAAGACCACGGCCCGCGAGCAGCTGGAGCGGGCGATTCGACTCAAGATGCAACGACGGAAGGGGCCATAGCGCGATGCAGGTGTCCACGGCGGAGTTCAAGAAGGGGCTCAAGATTCAGTTCGACGGGCAGCCGTACAGCATCGTCGACTTCCAGCACGTGAAGCCCGGCAAGGGCGGCGCGTTCGTCCGTACCAAGCTCAAGCACATGAGGCAGGGCCGGGTCATCGACAACACCTTCCGAGCGGGTGAGAAGGTGGAGCTGGTCGATTTCGACGAGAAGCACATGCAGTTCCTCTACCGTGACGACCGCTACCACTTCATGGACCTCGAGAGCTACGAGCAGATCTCGCTGTCCGAGGACGAGGTGGGAGACGCGCGCGACTACCTGAAGGAGAACACGGAGGTCGACATCCTGCTCATCGACGGGAGTCCCGCCACCGTGGAGCTGCCGAACTTCCTCGAGCTGCAGATCGTCAAGACGGATCCGGGCATCCGCGGCGACACCGCCTCCGGGGGCTCCAAGCCGGCCACCCTCGAGACCGGTGCGGTGGTGCAGGTGCCCCTCTTCCTCAACGAGGGCGATGTGGTGAAGGTCGACACCCGCAGCGGCGAGTACCTGGGCCGCGTCGCGGCGGCGCGGTAGGCGCGGCATGCCTGCTCCGCGCAATGGTGGCAAGGCGCCGGCGGCCGCGCCCCCTCGTCCGACGGTGAGCGAGCTCGTGGAGCTCGCCGTCAAGCACGACCTCGCCGAGCTCGAGGTGGAGCAGGGCGGCACGCGCATCCGCGTCGTCCGCGAGCGCAGCACGCCGGCGGCCGCGCCCCGGGGAGAGGGCACGGCGGCGGCGCCCGCGGCCGCCGCACCCGCCGTGGAGACCCCGAGCCAGGCCAACCTGGTCAAGATCGAGGCACCCATGGTCGGCACCTTCTACCGCTCGCCCGCGCCGGACTCCGCTCCCTTCGTGCAGGAGGGCGACGTGGTCAAGGATGGCCAGGTGCTCTGCATCATCGAGGCCATGAAGCTCATGAACGAGATCGAGGCCAAGGTGGCCGGCCGTATCACCCGCGTGCTGGTGGAGAACGGCCAGCCCGTCGAGTTCGGCCAACCTCTGTTCCTCATCGATCCCAGGGCGTAGCCGCCCCGTGTTCCACAAGATCCTGATCGCCAATCGCGGGGAGATCGCGCTCCGCGTGATCCGGACGTGCCGCGAGATGGGCATCCGCACCGTCATGGCCCACTCCACCGCGGACGCGGACTCGCTCCCCGTCCGGCTCGCCGACGAGTCGATCTGCATCGGCCCCGCCGAGTCGCGCGGGAGCTACCTCAACATCCCCAGCATCATCTCCGCCGCCTCCATCACCGACAGCGAAGCCATCCATCCCGGCTACGGGCTCCTCTCGGAGAACGCCGCCTTCGCGGAGATCTGCCGCGCCTGCGGCATCACCTTCATCGGGCCATCCCCCGAGGCCATTCGGCTCATGGGGGACAAGGCCCAGGCCCGCGAGATGGCCAAGGCGGCGGGGGCGCCGGTGGTGCCCGGCAGCGAGGGGCCGCTGCCCGGCGTGGACGACGCCCAGGACCTCGCCGACCGCGTGGGCTACCCGGTGATGCTCAAGGCCGCCGCCGGCGGCGGCGGGCGCGGGATGCGCATCGTGCGCGCCCGAGAGGAGCTGCCGCGCGCCTTCGCGACCTGCCAGGCGGAGGCGCAGAAGGCGTTCGCGTCGTCCGAGCTCTACCTCGAGAAGTTCGTGGACGAGGCGCGCCACGTCGAGGTGCAGGTGATGGGCGACAAGAACGGCATCCGCGTGCACATGGGCGAGCGCGACTGCTCGGTCCAGCGGCGCCACCAGAAGCTCGTGGAGGAGTCGCCCGCGCCCTCCATCTCCGCCGAGACGCGGACGGGGCTGGCCCGCGCCGCCCTCGCCGTCGCCAACGCGGTGAACTACGTCTCCGCCGGCACCGTCGAGTTCCTCGTGGCGCGCGATGGGCGCTTCTACTTCATCGAGATGAACACCCGCATCCAGGTCGAGCATCCCGTCACCGAGCTGGTAACCGGGCTGGACCTCGTGCGCGAGCAGATCCGCATCGCCGCCGGGGAGTCGCTCGGCTACAAGCAGGAGTCGATCCGATTCAGCGGCCACGCGCTGGAGTGCCGGATCAACGCCGAGGATCCCGAGACCTTCGTGCCCTCGCCGGGCCGGGTCACGGCGTGGGTCCCGCCGGGCGGTCGCAACGTGCGGGTGGACAGCCACCTCTTCGCCGGCTACTCGGTGCCGCCCCACTACGACTCGCTCATCGCCAAGATCATCGTGCACGGCGCCGACCGCACGGAGTCGATCGCCCGCATGCAGCGGGCCCTCGCCGAGACCGTGATCGAGGGCGTCAAGACCACCATCCCGTATCACCAGAAGCTCCTCTCCGACCCCGCCTTCGCCTCCGGCGAGTTCACCCTCCCGCGCCTCGAGCACGCGCTCTAGCGTGCGCCTGCCGTCGCCGCTCTACGTGATCCTCGACGGCGAGGCGGCGCGCGGGCGCGCGCTGCCCGACCTGCTCGAGGCCGTGCTCGCGGGCGGCGGGCGGCTCATCCAGCTCCGCGACAAGACGCGCTCCATGGCCGACCTCCTGCCCCTGGCCCGCTCCCTCCGCGCGCGGTGCCGGGCCGCGGGCGCGCTCTTCATCGTCAACGACCGGGCCGATCTCGCGCGCGCGCTGGAGGCGGACGGCCTGCACATTGGCCAGGAAGATCTCCCGGCGGCGGCGGCGCGGCGCATCCTGCCCCCGCCGATGATCCTCGGCGTCTCCACCCACGACCCCACCCAGGCCCGGCAGGCGGTCGCCGACGGGGCCGACTACGTGGCAGTAGGCAGCATGTACCCCACCGCGACCAAGACGGGGTTCCAGCTCGTCGGCCCCGACCTGCTCCGGCGCGTCCGGCCGGACGTCCCCGTGCCCCTCGTCGCGATCGGCGGCATCACCGAGTCGAATGTGGGCGAGGTGATGGCCGCCGGCGCGGATGCCGCCGCGGTCATCTCGGCCGTGTGCGGGGCGCCCGATCCGCAGCAGGCAACCGCGCGATTCCTCAGCGCGATCCGCCGCTCGCGCCCCCTCGGGAGCGACCGTTGACGGACCTGCAAAAATCGCTATAATGCACTCGCCCTCAACCCCAACTCGCCATCGTCTTGGAGGAATGAAGCAATGAGAAACGCACGGTTCCGGTTCGTCCTGGTGGCCCTGGCGGCGCTCGCGCTGGTGCTTCCGTGGGGCGCCGAGACGCCCGCCCAGTCCAAGGGCACGATCAAGATCGCCACGCAGAGCCCGCTGTCGGGCGGCCAAGCGGCGCTCGGCGAAGGCATCAAGCTCGGCACCCAGCTCGCCGTCGACAAGCTCAAGGGGCCGCTCGAGAAGATGGGCTTCAAGGTCGAGCTGGTTCCCTTCGACGATCAGGCCAAGCCGGACGTCGGGGTCGCCAACGCCGCCAACATCATCGCGGACAAGGACATCCTCCTCGTCGTCGGGCACCTGAACTCGGGCGTCGCCATCCCGTCCTCCGAGAAGTACAAGGAGTCGCAGCTGGCGATGATCTCGCCCGCCAACACCAACCCCACCGTCACCGACCGCAACTACCTCAACGTGAGCCGCGTGTGTGGCCGCGACGACGTGCAGGGCTCGGTGGGCGCGGAGTTCGCCAAGTCCAAGGCCTGGAAGACGGCCTACGTGATCCACGACAAGACCACCTACGGTCAGGGCGTGGCGGAGTTCTTCAAGGCTGACGCCGAGAAGAAGGGCATCAAGGTCATCGGCTTCGAGGGCACCGAGGAGAAGTCGAACTTCGACCCCATCCTCACGCCGGTCAAGGCCAAGAATCCCGACCTGATCTACTTCGGCGGCATCTACGATCAGGCGGCGCCGTTCTTCAAGCAGGCGCGCGAGAAGGGCATCAAGGCGACCTTCATGGGTCCGGACGGCATGGATTCGTCCGACCTCACCAAGATCGCGGGTCCCGCGGTGAAGGGCATGTACTACACGTCGGTGGCCGGTCCGGTGACCGTGTACAAGGACGCGGCGGCCTTCGCCAAGGAGTACAAGGACAAGTTCAAGAAGGATCCGGAGCCGTTCGCCGCTCAGGCGTACGACGCCGCTGCCATCGGACTCAAGGGCATCGAGGCGGCGGCCAAGGCGGCTGGCGGTAAGGTTCCCAGCCGCGAGCAGGTGTCCGTGCAGATCCGGAAGACCAAGCACACGGGCCTGACCGGCGCGGTGGAGTTCGACGACAAGGGCGACCCCAAGAAGGCGCAGTACTTCGTGCTCCAGGTGGCCTCCGAAGATCCGGCCAAGTGGGGTGACAACAAGCCGATCAAGACGCTGACCATCGCGGCTCCGCCGCTCAAGAAGTAAGCCTCCGCATGCACCCTCGAAGGGGAGGGGCCGGCTAACGGCCCCTCCCCTTCTTGATTTGTAGCCCCATGGATCTCGAGCTCCTCGTTGCGATCTTCCCGCAGGTCCTTCTGGACGGCCTGATCCTCGGCTTCATGTACGCTCTCATCGCGCTCGGGTACACCATGGTGTACGGCGTGCTCGAGTTCATCAACTTCGCGCACTCCGAGATCTTCGTGGTGGGCGCGTTCGTGGGGGTGGAGATCCTCCTCACCTTCAAGGCGCTCGGCTGGATCGACCTCGTGTCGCCGTTCCTCATCCTCCTCGTGGTGCTCCTCGTGGGCATGCTCGCGAGCGGCCTCCTCGCCGTCACCGTGGAGCGCATCGCCTATCGTCCCCTGCGCGGCGCCCCCCGGCTCATCCCGCTGATCTCGGCCATCGGCGTGTCGTTCTTCCTGCAGGACGCGGTGCGGCTCGTCGAGAGCATCTGGCGGAACGCCTTCAACCTCGTCTACCCCACGATGGAGACGCTGAACCTCCGCTTCAGCCTGACCGAAACCATCGACGTGTCGGTGAAGTCGCTCGTGGTGATCGTGGCCTCGCTGCTCATGCTCTGGGGGCTCCACGCCCTCGTGAATCGCACCAAGATCGGCAAGGCGATCCGCGCGGTGGCGGAGGATCAGGCCACCGCGAGCCTGATGGGCATCAATGTGAACCGGATGATCTCGCTCACCTTCCTCATCGGCGGGGCGATGGGCGGGGCGGCGGGCGTGCTCTTCGGCGTGCAGTACAGCCTGATCAATCCCTACACCGGCTTCATCCCCGGCCTCAAGGCCTTCACGGCGGCGGTGTTGGGGGGCATCGGCAACATTCCCGGCGCCATGCTGGGCGGCCTGGTGCTGGGCCTGCTCGAGGCCTTCGCCGCCTCCTACCTCTCGCTGCTCACCGGCGGCGCTTTCGGCGCGGAGTACAAGGACATCTTCGCGTTCTCCATCCTCATCCTCATTCTGATCTTCCGCCCCAAAGGCCTCCTCGGCGAGGTCGTGAGGGAAAGGGCTTGAAGCGGCTGCTCGACCAGCCCGCGTCCGCCATCGTCATCGCGGTGGGGCTCATCGCCGTCACCTCCTATGCCGTCTCCCACTTTCCCCGCTCCATCGTCGCATTCATGCTGTTCCAGGCTTCCATCCTCGTCCTCTACTTCGCGCGCATGCCGGCCTGGCTCAAGGGCGGCCTCGCCGCGGTGACCCTCGCCGTCCTCATGCCCGTGCTGGGGTCCATCAACGGCTACTACCTCGAGATCGCCATCCAGGTGGGAATCTTCGTCGCGCTCGCCCTGGGTCTCAACATCGTGGTCGGCCTCGCCGGGCTCCTGGACCTGGGCTACGTGGCGTTCTTCGCGGTGGGCGCCTACACCTGGGCGATCTTCGGCTCGCCCCAGGCCAATCAGTTCCTCCCCGGTGGGCTCTTCCCCCTGGCCCAGGGCTGGTTCTTCGTGTTTCTGCTCCTCGGCGTGGGCATGGCGGCGGGCGCCGGTATCCTGCTCGGCCTCCCCGTGCTGCGCCTGCACGGCGACTACCTCGCCATCGTGACACTGGGTTTCGGCGAGGTGATCCGGGTGCTCGCCAACAACCTCGACAAGCCCATCAACTTCACGAACGGCCCGAAGGGCGTCACCCCGATCTCGCGGCCGCCCATTTTCTTCGAGCCCGTCCTCCGGGCCGTCGGGATCGATCCCAACCCCAACGTGATCTATCCCCTCTACCTCTACTTCCTCGTCCTCGCCATCGTGGGCGTCACCGTGCTCGTGAACCGGCGCCTCGAGGATTCGCACATCGGGCGCGCCTGGGAAGCCATCCGGGAGGACCAGACGGCCGCGCAGGCGATGGGCGTGCCGCTGGTGCGTACCAAGCTCCTCGCCTTCGCGTGCGGGGCATCCTTCGCGGGGGCGGTGGGCGTCCTCTTCTCGGCCAAGCAGGTCTTCATCAATCCCGAGTCCTTCACCTTCATGGAGTCCATCGGCGTGCTCGCCATGGTCATCCTGGGCGGCATGGGCTCCATCCCGGGCGCGATCCTCGGCGCCACCGTGGTCACCGTGCTGAACCTCCAGGTGCTCAAGGGCCTGTCGCTCTGGCTCAACGAGCTGCGGAACGCCGGCACCACCATCTTCGGATGGAGCCTCACCAACCTCCCCACCCAGCTCGAGCCCGCCAAGTACGAGCGGATGGTGTTCGGCCTGATCCTCGTTCTCATGATGATCTTCCGGCCCCAGGGCATCCTGCCCGCGCGCCGGCGCCACCGCGAGCTCACCGACGGCCCGAGCGAGCCGCGCTAGCCCCATGGCGGTCATCCTCGAGGCCCGGGGGATCACCAAGCGATTCGGGGGCCTCACCGCGCTCGACAAGGTGGACTACGCCCTGGAGGAGGGCCAGATCGCCTCGATCATCGGGCCCAACGGAGCGGGCAAGACCACGTTCTTCAACGTGTTCACCGGCATCTATGTCCCCGAGGAGGGCGCCGTCGCCTTCCGCGGCACCCCGGTGCTGGGCAAGCGGCCGGACCAGATCACGCAGCTCGGGATCTGCCGCACCTTCCAGAACATCCGCCTCTTCTCCAACATGACTGCGGTGGAGAACGTGCTGGTCGGGATGCACTCGCGCATTCCCCTGGGCCTCTGGGACGTGCTCGGCCGCGGGCCGCGCTGGGCGCGGGAGGAGTCCGCCCTGTGGACGCGGGCGGCCGAGCTCCTGTCCCTGGTCGGCCTCCGCCCCAAGGCCAACGAGCTCGCGCGCAATCTGCCGTACGGCGACCAGCGGCGGCTGGAGATCGGCCGTGCCCTCGCCTCCCGCCCGTCCCTGCTCCTGCTCGACGAGCCCACCGCGGGCATGACGCAGGGCGAGGCGCGCGGCCTGATGGCGCTGCTCCGCCGGCTCGTGCGCGAGCTGGCCCTCACCGTGCTCCTCATCGAGCACAACATGCGCGTGGTGATGGAGGTCTCCGACCACGTCACCGTACTCGACTACGGGCAGAAGATCGCGGAGGGCCTGGCCACCGACGTCCAGCGCAATCCGCGCGTGATCGAGGCCTATCTGGGCCGGAAGAAGTGGGCGCCCGCGGGCGGCGCCGGTGGCTGACGCCATGCTGGAGGTGCAGGATCTCCACGTCTTCTACGGAGAGATCCACGCGCTCAAGGGCGTCTCGTTCCGAGTCGCCCAGGGCGAGATCGTGACCCTCCTCGGCAACAACGGCGCCGGCAAGACCACCACCCTCAAGACCCTGTCGGGGCTCCTCGCCGCCCGCGGCGGTGACGTGCGCCTCGAGGGCAACTCCCTTCTCGGCATCGCCGCCCACGACATCGTGCTCCGTGGGATCACCCACGTGCCCGAGGGTCGGCGCATCTTCAATCGCCTGACCGTGTTCGAGAACCTGGAGATGGGGGCCTATACCCGCTCCGATCGCGGCATCGCCGAGGATGTGGAGCGCGTCTTCACCACTTTCCCCCGCCTGAAGGAGCGGCGGGTGCAGGTGGCGGGCACGCTGTCGGGCGGCGAGCAGCAGATGCTCGCCATCGGCCGCGCCCTCATGGCGCGCCCGCGGCTGCTGCTGCTCGACGAGCCCTCCATGGGGCTCGCCCCCGTGCTCGTCGAGCAGATCTTCGAGACCGTGCAGACGATCAATCGGCAGGGTGTGACCATCCTCCTGGTGGAGCAGAACGCGGCGATGGCCCTGTCCATCGCCGGACGCGCCTACGTGCTCGAGACGGGTGCGGTCGCCCTGCAGGGGCCCGCCGCCGAGCTCGCCGGCAATCCCGACGTGCGCCGCGCCTATCTGGGCGAGGCCTGAACCGAGACCCCGACGGAGAGCACACCATGCGCACCCACGGACTGACATTCGAGGAGCATCAGGTCGGCGCCCGCTACGACACCCTCGCCCGCACCGTGTCCGAGGCGGATATCTGCGCCTTCGTGAACCTCTGCGGCTTCAACGAGCCGCTGTTCCTGGACATGGAGTACGTGGCCCGCGAGTCGGTGTTCAAGGGCCGGCCGTCGCCGGGCGCCTTCACGTTCGCGCTCTCCGAGGGCCTCATCATGCAGACCGGGCTCATTCATGGCACCGGCATGTCCTACCTGGGGGGGGAGATCAAGATCGTCTCCCCGGTGCTCGCCGGTGACACGATCCGCGTGGCCGTCACCATCGCCGACAAGCGCGAGACCAAGAAGCCCGACCGCGGCATCGTCACCTATGTCCACACCGTGACCAATCAACGTGGAGAGGTGGTGCTGGAAGCTCAGGTCAAGCGGATGATCAAGCGGTCGCCCGCCAAGCCCTGATGCGGATTCTCAGCCGTGGGGACCTGGAGCGGTTGCTCGCGCCCGCCGATGTCATCGCGGCTGTGGAGGGCGCGTTCCGCGAGGCGGCAGCGGGGCGGGCGCGCACCCTGCCCCGCGCGATCCTGCCCATGCGGGGCACGGGGCTCTTCCTCTGCATGGTGGGGAGCCTCCCTCGCCGGCGCGCCCTCGGCACCAAGCTCATCACGGTAGCGAAAGCGAACCGTAAGCGCGGGCTGCCCACCATCCACGCCGCGTACCTCCTCACCGACCCCGAGACGGGAGCGCCGCTGGCCTTCATGGAAGCGGCTTTCATGACCGCCCTCCGCACCGGCGCCGCCTCCGCGCTGGCCGCGCGGTATCTCGCGCGGCGCGACAGCAAGACGGTGGCCTGCTTCGGCGCGGGTCTGCAGGCGCGGTATCAGCTGCACTGCCTGCGGGCGGTGTTCCCCCTGGAGCGGGTCGCCGTGGTCGGCCGCGACCCCGAGCGGGCGCGCGCCTTCGCGGAGCGGATGACGCGCGAGCTGCGCATCCCGGTGGAAGTCTCTCGGGACCGGCGCCGGGCGGTGGCGGGCGCCGACATCGTGACGTGCGCGACCACCGCGTCCACCCCCGTCTTCGACGGGCGCGACGTGCGGCCCGGCACGCATGTGGACGCCGTCGGCGCGTTCCGGCCCCACACCCGTGAGGTGGATACCGCCCTCGTCCGGCGGGCCCACGTGGTCGTGGACACCTACGAGGGCGCCTGGGAGGAGGCGGGAGACATCCTCGTCCCTTTGAAGGCGGGCGCTATCACGCGCCGCCACGTCCGAGCGGAGCTGGCCGAGCTGGTCGCCCGCAAGAAGACGGGGCGCACGAGCCGGGACCAGATCACCTTCTTCAAGTCCGTCGGCTTCGCCCTGGAAGATACGGCTACGGCGCGCCTGGCTTATGATCGAGCGGTGGAGGCCAATCTCGGCGCCGAGGTCACGCTCTGAGCGCGCTTGGTCGCATCGTCCAGATCAGCGTGTCGCCCGGCGGCGTCCCCAAGCGCCCGGTGGAGCAGGCGGAGGTCACCTCCGCCGGCCTCGCCGGGGACGCGCAGCGCGACCGCGAGCATCATGGCGGCCCCGATCGGGCCCTCTGCCTCTTCTCCATGGAGCTGATCCGATCGCTGCAGGCCGAGGGACACCCGATACAGCCGGGCCATATCGGCGAGAACCTCACGGTGGAGGGGCTCGACTGGGTCACGGTGACGCCGGGCGCGCGCCTCCTCCTCGGCGCGGACGTGCTCGTCGAGGTCACCCGCTACACCAGCCCCTGCCTCAACATCCGCGCCTCATTCACGGGCGGGGACTACGCGCGCGTCTCCCAGAAGCGGCATCCCGGCGCCAGCCGCGTGTACGCGCGGGTCCTGCGCACGGGGCCCATACGGCGCGGCGACCCCGTGCGGCTCCTGACCCCCTCACCCCAACCCTCTCCCCCCCTGGGGGAGAAGGCAGGGTGAGCGGGCCGTGACCCTTCGCGCCGCCGACGCGATCATAATCGGCGCCGGCATCACCGGCGTCTCCACCGCCTTCCAGATCGCCGGGCTCGGCCTGAAGCGCGTACTCGTGTTGGAGAAGAAGTTCGTGGGCGCGGGCGGCACCGGCCGCTCGGTCGGGATCATCCGCCAGCTATATCCCACGCGCGAAACCAGCGAGATGGTGCTGCGCTCCCTGGCCGTCTTCGAGCGCTTCGGCGAGGCGGTCGGGGGCGCATCCGGCTTCGTGCGCTCGGGCGTCCTCATCGGCGTCTCCCCCGCCATGCGGCCGACCCTCGAAAAGACCCTGGCCCTGCAGCGCTCAGTGGGGGTTCGGGCCGAGATCGTGGAGCCCGGGGATCTCGGACACATCGAGTCCCGCATCGACCCTGCTGGGCTCGGCGCTCTCCTCTGGGAGCCCGGCTCGGGCTACGGCGATCCTTCAGCGGTGACCACCGGCTACGCGGAGGCGGCGCGGAAGCGAGGCGTGGTGATCGAGCAGGGCGTGGAGGTGGTCACCGTCCGCGCGTCGGGCGGACGCGTGGTCGGCGTGGACACCGCCTCCGGCGACCGTATCGACGCCCCCGTGGTCATCAATGCCGCCGGCCTCTGGTCCCCGCGCGTCGCGCGCCTCGCCGGCCACGAGCTGCCCATCATCATCGGGCGCCACCCGGTGTTCATCGTAAAGCGCGACGCCGCTTTCGGACCCGCCCACACGGTGTACCTGGACCTGGCCGGCGGCTCCTACGCGCGACCCGAGACGGGAGGCCTCACCCTCACTGGCTCGCTCACCGACGACGAGACCGAGCACCCGATGGACGCCGATCTCTTGGGCAGCGAGGCCGGCTTCGACGAGGCCAGCGTCGTGCTGGCCCGGACCGCGCGCGCCATCCCCGCGCTCGGCGATTCGCGCTTCAGCCACGGCTATGCGGGCGCCTTCGACATCACGCCGGACTGGATGCCCATCCTCGACGAGGCGCCGCTGCGCGGCCTCTACGTCGCGGCGGGCATGTCGGGGCACGGCTTCAAGCTCGCGCCCGCGGTGGGCGAAATGATGGCGGCGCTGGTCACGGGCGGGCGCTCGCCGGTGAGCCTGGCCCCGTTCCGCCTCGACCGCTTTACGGGACACACGGAATCATCTACCTTTGTCTCCTCCTATCTCGGCCCTCCTGCATCACCCGCCATGGCGAAGGGGGCGAGCCACTGAACGCCACCCGCACCAATCGCCTTGTGGCGGGACTGGCGGGCGACTTTCTGATTCTTGCCTTCTTCGGCCTTGGGAGTACAGCACAGGGACTCCGGATCACGTTCGAGGCCGCGCACAGCGCTAGCTCACCAGGCGAAGTCTACTTCTGGCTCGGGCACGCGCTTTTCCTGTTTCCCGCCTGTTGCCTGCTGGGGTACAGCCTCGCACCCCGGTTGGGTCCTGTGCTCGCCCATTCCTGGGCGGCACTGGGCTCGCTGAGCCGCCGAAAGACGTTCCTTGGTCTTTTCGCGATTTTTCTGCTCGCAGTCTTCGTAGCGCGTGTCGGCCGAATCGCCGTCCTCTACGACCTTCCCTTCACGGACGACGAGTACGCGGTGGAGTTCGGCGGCCACATCATGGCGACCGGACACGTGACGGCTCCACGATCTCTTCCGGAAGCGGCGCTACCAACCCTGGGCCTCTACTTGAAAGATGGCCAAATCTCGAGAGCGGATTGGCCAGGCGCGCAGGCAGTCTGGGCGCTCGCCGAGTTGACACGCCTCGGCCCCTTCGTGTGGGCCCTCCTCGCCGCGGTTCCCATCTTGGCGCTCGGCACCCTCATGGCCCGACGCCTCGGGACGGGTTGGGGGTTCGTTGCCTGCATCGTGTTCCTATGTTCGCCGATGGCCCTGATGTTATCGCTGACGACTCACGCACATCTCGCGTCCAGGGCGATGCTGGCGCTGGCGGTGGCGGGCTACTGGTTCTCCCAACGCCGAGGGACCCTGGGTGGATGGACGCTGACCGGCCTGGCCTTCGGGCTGGGATTCCTCTGTCGCCCGCTCGAGATCGTCTTCTTCTCGGCGCCGCTGCTGCTGTGGGCGGTGGCGCAGAGCCTACGAGGCATGCCAGGTTACCGTCGCGCGCTCCCTGGACTTGTGCTCGGCGGTATCATTCCGCTCCTCCTCATGCTAGCTCACTCCTACGCGGTGACCGGACATCCGCTTGTACCTCCGCGGATGACCGATTCCCACGACATCGCGGCAGTGACACTCTGGGTCCGGTTCGGCGCCAACATGGCCTACAACACGTTCATGCTGGCCATCTGGTTCCTCGGGCCTCTCGGTGTCATTCTGATCGGCGCGGGGTGATGACTGTCCACTTCACCCCGACTTCTCGGATTGGGCGTTCTGACCGACCTGCTGCTCGCTCTCTTTCACACGAACATGGGGCTCCACTCCGTCGGGCCGATCCACTATTCCGAGTGCGCGGTGCCGCTCACGGTCATCGCGGTACACGGACTTGCCAACCTGCTGCGTGGCGCAAGAGAGCACCGGTTCGACTTGACGCCGATCGCGAGCGCTTTCGCGCTCGCCCTCTTCATAGGCCTCGGGATTTTCAATGTGCTACATGCTCTGGCGCTCCAGGAGCAGGCGCGCATCCAGCGAGACATCTATGCATGGATCGACCGCTCGGTCTATGAGCCATCGGGGAAGAAGGCTGTCGTACTGGCACCGCAATTCGCCGCGATATGGATCCAGGTACCGTGGATGCGTCAGCTCGGAACGCAGGTCTTCGAATGGCGTCGACCCCGATTGGATCTGAGTGACGACGTCCTCATCCTGCATGATCGGATCGGTGTCGAAGCCTGGCTGCGCGAGCGGATGTCCGAACGGCGTCTTTTTCGGATCGAGCTCCGGCCGGAGGCCCCTTACGCGCAGCTCAGGCCACTCGACGCCGGCTCGCCGATCCCGTGGTGTGGTTCATCGCCCGGTCTCCCGACATGCGGACCCTCAGGACGGTAGCGCGTTGAGCTTCCTGACGACCCGAAGTCGGGCGTGGCTTTACGCGCTGGGCGGCGCCCTCTGCCTCGCCGAGATCTGGATCGCCGGCCTCTACTATAATGGCTATCAGATTCTCAACGGCCGCCACGGGTGGTTCCCCAGTGAAATAGCCTTCCTGCTCTACTACGTGCTGTTCGGTATCCCGGCGATCATCCTCCTCACCGCGGCGTTTGCCCCCTGGATGGGGCCCCGGCTGATCACGGCCTTTGACGAGGCGGCGGTGCTGCCGAGTCGGGAGATCACCGCCGTGGTCGCTTGCGCCTCCGCACTCACTTTTCTGCTTGTCACCGCGGTGCGATTCGGGCTGTTGAAGGATGCCGCGGTCAGCGATGATGAGCACGCCTATGCCTTCATGGCCAAGCTCTTCGCCTCGGGCCGCCTCTACGTACCTTCACTGCCCCCGGACCTTCGCCCCTTTCTCGACAATCAGTTCATCATAAACACCGGGAAGACATACGGGATCTATTTTCCAGGGCATCCCGCGGCCCTGGCGATCGGCCAGCTCTTCGGCGCCATGTCCTGGATCCCGACACTCTCGGCGACCTTCACGGTGCCATTCGCCTTCGGCGTAGCACGTCGGATCTTCGGTCAGCGGACCGCGCTCCTCGCCCTGCCGCTACTGCTCGTCTCGCCCTACTTCCTCTTCCCCTCCGCCACCACGTTGGCGCACTCGACGGCGGCCCTCCTATTGATGAGCTTCGTCTACGCCGTCCTTCGCGTCCACGAGCGCCCAGACGCCCTGCGTTGGTGGGCGCTGGCCGGCGTCGCGGTGTCCTGGGCGGCCCTGACGCGCCCCTTCTCGACCCCCTTCTTCGCCGCGCCTTGGTTCATCTGGCTGGTGATGACGATCTGTCGCCAGCGGCGCGGGCGGGCTCTCGGCGGCGCGACGCTCCTGTGCCTGCTCGGCGCCGGCGCACTCGCTCTGCTGCTCGCCTATCAGCATGCGCTGTCCGGGTCCGCTTTCGAGAGCGGTTATCAGACCTTCAGCCGCATGCATCACTGGGGACTCATCGGCAAGGCGCTGGAGGCCGCACCGCCGCTGCCGTCCATCAACGAGTTGATGTTCACGCTGGCGCGGATGAACTTCTGGCTACTCGGCTGGCCCGCCTCGCTCCTGCTATTGTTCTTCTTCCGCCGAAGCGCCGGCGGCTTCCGCTTGGCCGCGAGCGTGGCGGCAGTGCTGCTCGTCTACGGCGCCATATCGGCGGCGACGATACACCCGGTGGGTCCGGTGCACTATGCCGAGCTCGCTGTCCCCATGTTGATCCTCTCGGCGAGCGGGCTGGAGCGGCTGGTAGATCTGGCGCGGGGCGTGGGCATGCCGGCGGGCGCGGTCCGCACGGTGGTGACCGCGCCTCTCGCCGCCGTCCTCTGCGCACTGGCGACCTTCTACCCGGTGTACGGCGCCTCGCTGCGCGCGAGCGCCGATCTCACCCGCGCCCCGTACGAGCTCTTGGCTGAGCGGGGCGTCGACCGGGCCCTCGTCTTCGTCCACAGCCTGCCCGCCCTCTACGTGTCGCCCTACTCGTGGGCCTACTACCGCCGCAACAACTCCCCCGATCTCACGGATCCCATCCTGTTCGTGAATTACCTTGGGCCGGAGAAGAACAAGGAGCTGATGCGTCTCTTCCCCGACCGCCCCGCCTTCGCGATGGGGATGAAGGACGGCAAGTTCGTCATTCTCCCCGGGCCCTAGCCGGCCGGGTGCCGGCCGCCGCGGCGGCCGGACCGGGCCCAGGACACACAGACGAGGTTCGACGGCAGCAGCGGCAGACCGGTGGTGATCAGGCGGTTGTCGCGATCCGCCGGGAACAGCGAGAGGAAGGTGGGGGCATCCAGCAGGTTGAGGTTGTCCACCTCGGCGAAATAGGGCTGGCCCAGCCGGCGCAACGCCGCGCGATACGTGGAGTCGGGCAGCCAGTGGAGCAACGGCAGGAAGGTGTGAAGCTCCAGGGGGAAGCGCTTGTTGGGCGTGGTGAAGACCACGCAGCGGGACACCCGGCAGACCTCGGCCACCAGCGCCCGCTGCTGCTCGCGGGTGCCGGCGTGCTCCACCACCGCGTTGCAGAGGCCGTAGTCGAAGGAGGCGTCGGGGAGCGGGATCGATCGGAGATCGGCCTCCAGATACGTGAGGCCGGGAAACTCCTCGGCGAACCAGCCCGCCTCTTCGGACGCGCGGCCGATCACCGTGAGACGCTCTCGGTGCGGATAGAGCCGCTCGAAGAAGGTGTGCACGGGGTGATCACGGTGGCCGGACACGCCGAAGTCGGCCACGCGCGCGTCGGGACCAGGGGCGCATTCCCGCATGAAGAGGTCGAAGATGCCTCGGCGGACGCGGAAGGCGAGATCGTTCTTCAGGCGATCCAGCTTGCCCAGCTCGGCGGAGTACTTGAGGGCCACGGACGCCTCTAGCGGATGGGCTTGCGGGCCACGAAGGCCATCGTGGCGGTTTGGCTCACGAGGGCCTGGAGCACGGTGACGGGCAGGAACGGCGCGATCAGCAGCGGGTACCAGCGCACGCGCCCGTTGGCGGGAACGCGCAGCCCCGCCCGATCGGCCAGCCAGTTCTGTATCCCGGCGCTCCAGCCGACCGTCCTCAGCCGCGGGATGATTCGCACACCCTGGAAGCCCACGCGCTCGCAGGCCTGAGTGATCGTCTCCGGCGTGAAGAGCGCGATGTGGCGGGGAAAGTGCAATGCCCCCCAGTAGCGGCCGAAGAGGCGGAAGTCCCAGCAGTCGATGTTGGGCGTCTCGCCGAACAGCGTGCCGCCGGGCTTGAGCAGCTCCCACGCGCGGCGCAGCGTCGCGATGGGATCGCGCACGTGCTCGATCACGTGGCCCATGCGGATCAAATCGAACGAGCCCGGCGGAAAGTCCGAGTCCACGAGGTCGCCCTGCCGCACGTTGAAGCCCTGGGCGGCGGCCCGCCGGGCGGCCTCCACGTCCAGCTCGAGGCCGCACACCTCCCACTTCCCCGCCCGCGCCAGCGCCACCAGCGCCCCGCCCGCACCACAGCCGACGTCGAGCACGCGCCCGGTGGGGCCGATGAGGCCGCCCACCCGGCGCGCGTCGAGCCAGTACGTGATCTTGAAGAGCCACCCCACCACCGGGTCGTCGCCGTACACGGCATAGCTGGGCGGATAGAAGGCGGGGATCTCCGCGGCGGCGGGCCGGGGCGCCTGGAAGTAGAGGCCGCAGGCGCCGCAGCGCGCGAGGCCCCAGCGTCCGGCCACCCCGTACTCGTAGTCGCCCGCCTCCAGGACGATGGTGGCATGGCGGTCGGTGCGGCAGAGATCGCAGACGGAGCCGGTCAGCTCGGTGACGGCCGCGCTCATGCCGCCCTCCTCGAGGGCTGGGGCAGCACCCACTCCGCGCGGATCTTCCGCCACACGAAGCCGACATAGCTCCGGTTCACCGGCACCGGAATACCGGCGGCGAGCAGGAGGCGATGCACCTCGGGCAGGTTGTAGTTGGGGATGCTGGGGAACACGTGATGCTCGTAGTGGAGGTACTGGCCGAAGGGGGCGATGATCCACTTCTCCAGGGGGTTCAGCCGGCTCGTCCGCGTCACCCAGGTCTCGCGCGCGCCGTCCGGCTGATAACCGACTTCGAAGCCGTGCTCGGCGATGGACCGGATGCGGATCTGCACGGGATAGAGCGTCGTGATGGGGAGGATGTGCAGGAGCAGGTAGGCGAGCGGCCCCGCCGTCGCCGCGTAGAGACCCAGCAGCGCCAGCTGCGTCACCGCCACCGGCAGGAACTGGGCGGCCAGGCGGCCGAAGTAGGCCGGCGTGAGGTTGCGCCACGGCGAGACGGAATAGGTCGCCCGGTCGGACTGGAAGTACTGCAAGAAGCGCTTCAGCGCCGAGAGGAAGAACAGGTCCTGGACCAGGCCGCGCAGGATCTCGCGGCCGGACGCGCTCGGCTGGCTGAAGATGAGGTCCGGGTCGCGCTCGGTGTTCAGGAAGAGGTGATGGTCCATGTGCGCCTGGCGATGGCCGGAGCGCGTGTAGCCGAGGAGGGAGGCAAACCCGTTGCCCACGAAGCGGTTGAGTCGCGGACTCTTGAAGAGCGTGCCGTGGTCGCTCTCGTGGACGAGCTGGGCGGCCGAGTTGAAGTTGCGGATGGCCAGGAGCACCCCGAGCGCGTAAGTCCACCACCGCGGATAGAGCGCGAAGAGCACGGGCAGGGCGGCGAAGGACGCGAGGGTGGCGAGCACGTCCAGCGCGCTGCGGCCGTCCCGCAGCCGGTGGGCGGCGCGGAGCGCGTCCAGCGTGATGGCGCCGGACTGTAGCGCCTCGCGGGCGGAGCGCGGCGCGCCCAGCGTCATCTCGTCCAGGCTGCCGGGCACGCGGGCTGCCGGCGTCACGTCAGGGCGCGCCATGCTAGAGCGCCTTCATGGCGAGGACGCGGCGCGCGATGGCGCCGGCGACGCCCCCGAGGCGGCCCTTGGGGGCCAGGTGATAGCCGCCCCCGCGCTCCTCGAGGAAGCCGTTCATGGCCATGGTGCGCAGCCGATCGTGCATCAGCACCTCGACGCCGCAGACCGCCTGCATCTGGTCCACGCTCATCCGCTGCTGGGGCGCCCGCGCCATCTCGATGAGGAGGCGCACCGTGATGGACCGGTCGGCGTGGTAGTAGAACAGCACACCGGTGAGGAAGAGCAGCACGAGGAGCGCGAGCCCGTTGAGCAGCGACAGGGCCGCGGCGCCGCCCACGAATCGCTCGGGGAGGAGTCCCAGATCGGCGGGGGTGAGGAGGTGGAGCAGCACGTACGCCACCGGCATGGGCGCGAACCAGGTCACCATGGAGGCGAAGGCCTTCTCGGGGGCACGCAGCTGGAAGACGATCCCCTGCATCAGGGCCCAGACCCATACCAGCACCCAGGCGAGCACCATGCCCTTCAGCACGGGCGGCTCCCCACGAGCGGCGCGTCCGCGTTGATCAGGCGCTTGAGGAACGCGCCCAGCGCCGCCACCCGCTCGCCCGGCGGCAGCAGGCGGTAGGCCCCGCCCTCCTTGCTGATGTAGCCGCCGGCTATGAGCTTGGGCAGCCGCCGCTGGAAGATGAGGTTCACGGGCTCCTCGCGGCCCTGCATGGCGATGGCTTCCTCCGCGCTGATGCCCCGCGCGCCGCGGGCGCGTAGCTCGACCATGACGCCCATCGACGGGCTCAGGCAGGCGAAGTAGGCGAAGCACCAGAAGCCGTGGAAGACGAGCGCCAGGATGAAGAGTCCGTTGGCGAAATCCACCGGCGCGGAGGGCTCGAGCCATCCCCCGGGCAGGACCCCGAGATCGGGCGGCGTGAGCGGGAAGGCCGCCGCGTAGCCCAGCGCCGCCGCCGCGAAGGCGCCGAGGAACACCTTGAATTCCTTGTTGCCCCGATAGACGCGCAGCGCGAGCGCGCTCCCGACCACGAGGAGGAGGAAGGCGGCGGCGGCGAGCGTCACTCCCTTCATCGAGCCCCGTCCGTCACTCCAGCCACTTCTGGAAGTCGGTGATGAACTGGCTCACCGCCTCGTCGGTCTTGGGATGGCTCACCATCTGGCGGAAGAACTTCGGCGGCACCGTGACGATGTCCGCGCCCGCCTGGAGCGCCTCGTTGATGTCGGCGATGTGGCGGATGCTGCCCACGATGATCTCGCACTGGGAGCCGCTCTCCCGGAGGGTCGCCTTCACCGCCCGCACCACCGACGCCGCGTCGTAGCCGATGTCGCGGATGCGGCCGTAGAAGAGGCTCACGTAGTTGGCCCCCGCCGCCGCCGCCATCACCGCCTGGTTGTAGGACATGCAGCAGGTGCAGTTGACGCGGATGCCACGGCGGCGCAGCTCTCGGATCACCGCCAGCTCGTCCCAGCCCACCGGCACCTTCACGTTGATGTTCTTGTAGTGGCCGAAGTGGCCAACGAAGTCCTCGGCCTGGCGGATCATCTCCTCGCGCTTGGTGGAAAAGACCTCCACCGACAGCGGGATGTCGTAGTCGTAGCGCTGCGCGAGGTCGATGATCTTCTTGATGTGCTCCCGGAAGTCGCCCTTCTGCTCCTTGGCGAGGATGGACGGATTGGTGGTGATGCCGGCGGGGAAGCCCCGGTCGAGCGCCTCCTCGATCTCCACCAGGTTCGCCGAGTCGACGAAGATCTTCATGGCATGCGCCCCCATCGGGTGACCTACTCCGTCACCGTCCAGTAGTAGTCGCCATCGTAGCCGGCCTCGCGAAAGAGCCGGCGCCAGCCGTCCGGATCCGAGTACGTCGCCGCGGTGAGCTGCCACCGCTCGAACTTCTCCCGCTGCTCGTCGTTGAGCCACGAATCGACCTGCACGTAGCGGTGCCGCCGGCTCACCCGCTCGATCTCGCGCAGGGCCTCGATGCACGCGGCGCGGCCGAGGTTGTGGATCGTGTTGATGGAGATCACGAGATCGAAGGCGGCGCTGCGGAAGGGCAGCCGCTCCGCGCTACCCCGCACCAGCCGGGCGCGCACGTCGTCCATGGCCTGGCCGAGCGCGTAGGCGGACACGTCGAGCCCGGTTACCCGGAGACCGGGGACGACCTGCCGCAGGTCATGGAGGAGGAACCCCTTGGCGCAGCCCACGTCGAGCACCCGCTGGCCGGCGGCCAGGCCGTAGTGGTCGCGGAGCCGCTCGGCGATGGGCACCCAGCGCCCGTCGTAACGGTAGCCCCCGTAGCCCTGGCCGCGGTCCCCGTCGAAGTACTCACGCCCGAACCGCTTCGCGACCGCGCGTTGGTCTGGCGCTGCCGCCGCGCGCGAGGCGATGTCGCGGCAGGTGCGGGGGTAGCGGTCCAGCAGGTTGATCTCTCCCACGTCAACCACGGGGGAGCGCTCCGAACGCCGCCAGCGTGGCGCGGAGGCCCTCGTCGAAGGGCGTGAAGGCAAAGCCCGGCACCGCGCGCTGCAGCCGCGCGGTGTCGAAGCGACGATGCGTGACGGCGCCGGCGCGCGGCGCCTGCGTCACCGTCACCTCGTAGGGCACCAGGCCACGGATGGTCTTCACCACGTCGGCGAACGGCCGGCTCTCCCCCGTGGCCAGGTTCAGCACGCCGGTGGCGCGAGCGCGGATGAGCGCCGCCATCAGGGCCGCCACGTCGTCCACGTAGACGTGGTCCCGCTCCTCCTCGCCCTCGCCGAAGATGCGCAGGCTACGGTCCTTGCAAAGCGAACGGGCGAAGCCGTTGGGGCCGTAGGAGCCGTGGGGATCGCCGGGGCCGTACACGCCGGTCACGCGCAGCGAGAGCAGCGGGAGCTTGCCCGCGCGCGCCGCCAGGTCCATCACGCGCTCCGCGGTGAACTTCCCCAGCGCGTAGTAGCCGGCGGGGCTCACCGGAGTGTCCTCGGTCACCGGGTTCACGTCGAAGCCGTACACCGCGTCCGAGCCGACGTTCACGCAGAGCCCGACCACGCGCCCCGAGAGATACCGAGCGAGATTGGCGGCCATGGCCACGTTGGCCATGAGAGTGTCGGGGTTCTGGCCGCGGTCTGGGGTCAGCGCGGAGGCGAAGACCAGCGCCGTCCCCGGCCCGAGGACGGGGTCCAGCGCGGCGAGGGCCTCCGGACGGATGAGGTCGAGCGTCTTCGAGGTGTGGCCGACGACCGGCACACCCTCGAGAGCTAGGCGCACCTGGAGCGCGCGGCCGATGTGGCCGCTCGCGCCCAGCAGCACCACCCGCTCGGGCCAGGCGCTCATCGCCCCATGCTCTCCCACTTCATCGGCGCGGCCTTGAGGCTCGGATGGGAGACGAGGCAATGCCAGACCACGGCCTGGAAGGCTTCCGCATGCGCGGTGACGAGGTCGGGGCTCACGGTGGGCACGATGACGCAGGCGTCCGCCACCTTGGCGGTAAAGCCACCGTCGCGGCCCACGATGCCGCCCACGCGCGCCCCGACCGCCTTCGCGTGCTCCAGCGCGCGCACGAGATTCGTGCTCACGCCGCGGTCGGCGTCGCCGCCGCCCACCGAGAAGACCAGCACCATGTCGCGCGAGGAGAGCCGGCTGCCCTTGAGCCAGGCCGCGAACGACGTGTCCCAGCCGTCGTCGTTGATGCGCGCGGTCAGCTCGGACACGTTGTCGGTCGGCGCGTAGGCCTCGAAGTGGGCGATCTTCCGGAAGTCGTTCACCGCGTGGGAGGCGTTGCCGGCGCTGCCGCCAACGCCCAGGATGAAGAGGCGGCCGCCGCCGTCGCGCGCCGCGACCAGGAGGTCGACGAGCCGCGCCACCGCGGCCTGATCGATGGCGCCGGCGACGCGCCCGGCCTCAGCGAGATAGCGTGCGATGAAGTCCATGGAAGTCCTCCGCGCGGGCCAGGACGGCATCGACGGCCTCGGCGAGCCCGGCCACGCGCGCATGAGCGGAGTCGCAGCCGCTGTAAGGACGGTCGAGGAGCACGGTGTAGCAGCCCGCCCGGCGCCCCGCCTCGATGTCGCGCCACCGGTCGCCGATCACGAAGCACGCGGCGAGATCGAGCCCCCACCGGGCGGCGCCCGCGTGCAGCATGCCGGGACGCGGCTTGCGGCACGCGCAATCGGCGGCGTCGTCGTGGGGACACACGAAGATATCGGCCACGCTCACCCCCGCCCGGAGCCGCTCGTGCATGCGCTCGAGGGTGGTGGGGGCGAGGGCGCCGCGGGCGACCTCGGGCTGATTGGTGAAGACGATGGGCAGGAGCCCGGCCGCCCGCAGCCGCGCGACCTGCGCGCCCGCCTCGGGGTAGAGCCGGAACTCGTCGAGGGTCAGGGCCGCATAGGCGCGGTTGTCGCGCACGGCGGTCTCCACCAGCACGCCGTCTCGGTCGAGGAACACCGCGCGACGGTTCACGGGCGCCCCATCGCGACGAACTCCACGCCGGCGAGGTCGGTGCGGCGCGCGTCCACCACGCCCACGCAGTCGATCACCAGCGGGCGCCGCATGGCTTTGAAGGCCTCGCGCGGAGTAGCCGCGAACTCGTCCCAGTCGGTGAGGATGAGGAGGCAGTCCGCGCCCGTGAGGGTCGCGGCGCGATCGGGCAGCACCGTCAGGCGCCCGTCGACGTCGGCGCCACGCACCAGGGGGTCGTAGGCGCGGACGTCGGCGCGGCCGGCGAGGTCGCCGATGACCCGGAGGGACATCGAGTTCTTGGTGGAGCGCGTGTCCTTCTTGTAGGCGAGGCCCCACACCGCGACGACGGGATGCGGGGTGTGGGCGAGGAGCCGCCGCTCCAGCTGCCGCCGGGCCCAGCGGTAGCGCTCGGCGTTGTAACGGATGAGGGTCTCGATGTAAGCGGCGTCCACTCCGTGGGCGGCGCAGAGGGCACGAAGGGTGACGAGGTCCCGCTCGAGGTTGCCGCCCGCCACCCCCAGGCTCGGCCGGATGTAGGCGTGCGCGCCTATCCGCTTGTCCAGACGCAGGGCGGGCGCCATCTCGGCCCAATCCGCCCCGACCTCCTCGCAGAGATCGGCGAGGGTGTTGGCGTACGTGACGGCGCCGAACAGATACAGGTTGATGGCAGTCTTGGCCAGCTCCGCGCTCTCGTAGCGCATGGGCAGCACCGGGCAGCCGAAGCGGGCCAGGCCCTCGGCCAGCTCGGCGGGCAGCGGCCGGGTAGGCTCGGCGGCACCCACGATCACGCGCTCGGGCTTGAGGAAGCGCTGGAGCGCCATGCCGAAGATCAAGGTCTCTACCCAGTAGTGCACGCGAAGCCCGAGACCCGGCCGCCGCGCCTCGATGCGCGCGGCGAGGGCGCGCGTGAAGCCCGGCGGCACCTGGCTCATGACCGCGAGGACCGCGCCCGGGCGCAGATGCGGGACGGCGGCGTCGACGAGGCGGAGCACCGCGGCGGTGTCGGCCTCGTCGCCCGCGTCCGTCGGGACGTCGCGCGACACGATCACCAGGGGGCACTCCGCGAGCGCGGCGGGATCCGTGGTGAAGCGCATCCGCTCGCGCGCGACCGCGAAGGCCTCGGGCAGGCCCGGCTCGTGCAGGGGCAGCTCGCCCCGCCCGAGCCGCTCGACCGGCTCGGCCTCGAGATCGACTCCGACCACCGGCGAGCCCATCGAGGCCCAGCCGATGCTGGAGACGATGCCGAGATGCGACAGCCCGAGAAAGCCGGTGAGGGCGGCGGTCACGGCTCGCCCTCCAGCCGCGCCGCTGCCGCCGACTGGATGGTCCGCGACAGCCACACGTCGTTGTCGCGCGACGTCCGCCCCGCCGCCACCTGCGCCTCGAAGTGCCGGATGTCGCCCGCCCAGGTCTGATCGGGGCCGGGCGCCACCTCGCGGGACTCCTCGGGCACGCCGCTGGGGAGCCGCCGGCGCCGTACCACCAGCTCGCTCCCGCCCCACTTGGTGAGCCCGTCCATCTCCAGCGCCCCGCGCTCGCCGGTCACCTCGATCCGCCACCGATTCTTCCAGGCGAGGAAGCTGCACTCGATGACGAGGGCCCGATCGACGGTGGCGAGGACGCAGTGGTCCGGGCCCTTCAGCTCGTGGCCCCGGCGCTCCCACACCCGGAATTCCTCGCCGAAGCGTCCGAAGACGAACCCGGCAAGGTCGATCAGGTGGCTCGCCATGTCCTCAAGGATGCCCAGGTGGCTGTCGCGCCACGTGCCCGCGATGTTGCCGGCGGTGCCGTTGCCGTAGAACATGCGGACCCGGTACACGCGCCCCACCACCCCCGCCTCGAGGTGCCGCTTGAGGGCGATCACGTGCGGCTCGAAGCGGAAGTTGTACGACGTGTACCAGATGGCGCGGCCCGCGCGCGCGTGGCTGTCCAGCTCGGCGGCGGTCTCGGCGTCCACGATGAGCGGCTTTTCGACGAGGACGTGCTTGCCCCGCGCCAGGAAGCGCTCCATGAGCTTGAGCTTCACGTCGTTGGGCACGGCGAGCACGGCCGCGTCGTAGCGGTCGGCGGGGCAGTCCTCGGGACAGCGGTAGTCGGCGGCGAGATTGAAGGGGTCCACGGTGGCCACGCAGCGCGCCCCGAGGACGGCCTTGCGCTTCGCCCCGATGTTGCCGAGCCCGACGACGACGTATCTCATCCGAAGTGCGCCCGCTTCTCGAGGCGGGCGATCTTCTCCTCGACCTCGGTGGGCGCTACCGGGCGGTTGCCCTGGTACTCGCAGGCGATGGCGGCGGCGAGGGAGCCGAGAATGGAGGCGAGCACGATGTCCCCGGTGCGCGCGAGGCCCAGCGAGGAGTACGCGAGAAGCGCGTCGCCCGCCCCTACCGGGTCCACGAGGGCGTCCACCACGCTGTCCACCGTGAAGAACTCGCGGGGCATGTGCCCGGGCGTCCGGTACCCGAGGATGCCCCGCTCGCCCAGCTTGAGGATCAAGTGCTTGCAGCGGGCAAGGCGGAACAGCTGGAGCGCGAGCGGCCGCACCACCGAGTCCTGGTCGCCCAGGGCGAAGCGGGCCTCCCGCTCGTTGGGGGTGATGAGGTCGAAGTCGGTGAACTCGAGGATGTTACCCCACCGGTTGGAGACCTGGCTGTCCGCCACCTTGATCGTCCCATCCGGGATCTGCTCCCGGAGGAGGCGGATGTTCTTGCGGTTGAAGATGCCGTGGCGGAAGTCGCTGAAGATGACCACGTCGGGGCGGCTCGCGGCCAGCGACTCGCCAAGGGCGCGGAGGGCGCGGTCCGAGATCGCGCGGTTGTCCACGCGGTCGACCTGGAGCATCTTGTACCCGTCGGCGATGAACCGCTCCTTCTGGGTGGTGGGGCGCGTGCGGTCGATGAAGGCGTGCACGGTGATGCCCGCCGCCTCGAGGTCGCCCAGGACGAAGTCCTTCACCGCGTCGTTGCCGAGCACGGTGGAGAAGGACACGTCGCCGCCGGCGGCCTTGACGTGCTTGGCCACCACCGCAGCCCCGCCCGCGAAGACGTCGGTGCGCTCGTGCTTGACGCTGAAGGTCGGCGACTTCGCGGTGGCCCCGAGCAGCGAGCAGTGGCTGTAGCTGTCCACGATGGTGTCCCCCACCACGTGGACGCGCACCCCCCGCACCTGCCCCAGCGTCTCCCGGAGGCGGTCGAAGCCGAAGCCCTCGGACTCCATGAGGGCGAGCAGCTTCTCCACCGCCAGCTTGGGCGGCGCCGACTCGATCAGGCGCGACGAGGAATAGACCACGTCGCCGGGCGTGAACACGATCTCGCCGCCGTAGCTCTCGAGGGTGTCGATCTCCTCCTGGGTCTTGGGTGGCACGCCCTCGGCGAAGTACTCGTAGCCCTTGGCGAAGAAGTCGGGCTGCAGGTACTTGATGTGCTCGATGGGGGTGGCGTGGGGATCGATGATGACGAAGTCCACCATCTCGAGCGCGGCGAGGTTCGCCGCCCGCAGGTCCTGGGGCACGTAGGGCCGGAAGTCGGCCTTGGTGGCGTGGACGTCGGCGGTGAGGCTGGCGATGAGGAGGTCGGCCTTCTCCTTGGCGTACATGAGGTGGCGGAGGTGCCCGGGATGCACGATGTCGAACATGCCGTGGCACATGATCACCGTCCGGGCGCGCGGCCGCGGTCCGATGGTGGCGGCCAGCTCCTCCAGCGTCTTGATCTTCGCGCGGTAGTCGGCCTTCATCGCGCCAGGTGCTGGAACCACGTGCGGGTGGCCGCCTCGATCGTGTCGGGCGTCCAGAGCGGCGCGGTGCGCCAGTCCTCGATGTGCCGGAGCATGGAAGCCACCCCCTGCGAGAAGGACACGGTGGGCGCCCAGCCCAGGTGCTTCTGGATCTTGGTCACGTCGGCCCACGTGCAGTCGGGCTCGCCCGGGCGCTTGGGGACGTGCACGGCGTCGCCGCCCATCAGCTCGACGAGACGGTTGATGGTGGGCGGCTGGCCGCCGCCGCCCAGGTTGTAGACCTCGCCGTCGCGGTCGGACTCGGCGGCGGCCAGATAGGCGCGCGCCACATCGGTCACGTAGACGAAGTCGCGCCGCTGCGTCCCGTCGCCCACCACGGTGAAGGGCTTGCCGTGGAGCTTCTGGGCGAGGAACACGCCGAACACCGCCCCGTAGGCGCCGGTGGTCTTCACCCGCGGCCCGTACACGTTGAACATCCGGATGGACACCACCGGCAGCCCGTAGACCCGCCCCCAGTGGAGCGCCGCGCACTCGCCGAGGTACTTGCTGAGGGCGTAGGGATACTCCGGGCGGATGGGGGCGGTCTCCGGGGTGGGCAGCTCGGCGGCGAGCCCGTAGCACGAGGACGACGCCGCGTACACCACCTTGCGCGCTCGGGCGTGCCGCGCCGCCTCCAGCACGGCGAGGGTGCCGTTGACGTTGGCGCGCATGTAGTCGAGCGGGCGCTCGATCGAGGGCACGATGTCGCCGATGCCGCCGAAGTGGAACACGTAGTCCGCGCCGCGGAACAGGGCCGAGTCGGCGGGCAGGCTCACCATGTCCACCGGACCGATCGTGTCGAAGATCACATGGGGGTTGTGGGCATGCTGGGCGAGGTTCTCCTCGCGGCCGCCCACGAGGTTGTCGATGACGACGACCTCGAAGCCCCGCTCCACGAGGAGATCCACCATGTGGCTCCCGATGAAGCCGGCTCCCCCGGTGACAACGGCGCGGGGCATCGCTCAGGCCAGGCCCGAGGCCTGGACGGTCTTGACGTTGTAGTAGCGGATGTCGTCCTTCGGATTCGGCACCTTCCCCGCCCGGAACGCCGCGCACAGGTCGCGGACCGCGTCCTCGATGGTCCGCTGCGGGGTCCAGCCGAGCTCCCGCTTGATCTTCTCGGACGACACGTGGTACGAGCGCAGGTCGTTGCTGGGCGAGGTCTCCACCGCGATGGGCCCGAGATCCGGCATCTCCTGCTCCACGATCGACCGCACGATCTCGCCCAGCTGAGCCACGGTGTGGTTCTGGTAGGCGGCGTTGAAGGTCTTCCCCGCGATCATCTCCGCGGGGGTGGTCAGGAGCTCCACGTAGAGGTCGGTGATGTCCTCGATGTGGATGTTGGGCCGCTTCTGGGCGCCGCCGAAGATGGTGATGCGCTGCTGGTTCACCGCGAGGCTGGTGAGGATGTTCACGGTGAGGTCGAGCCGGAGCCGGGGCGAGTACCCGCACACGGTGGCGGGCCGGATGATCACGGTGGTGAACTCGGGCCCCTGGTACCGCAGCAGGATGGGCTCGCACATGCCCTTGTACTTGTTGTAGTCGGTCAGGGGAACGAGCGGGTGGTCCTCCGTCACGTCGGGCGCGTCGCTCACTCCGTACACGCTCGAGGTGGAGGCGTAGATGAAGCGCCGCACACCCACCTGGCGCGACTCCGCCACCAGCGGCTCGAAGCAGTCGTAGTTGATGGAGCGGCTGAGGGTGGGATTCAGCTCGAAGCTGGGGTCGTTGGAGATGCAGGCGAGGTGGATCACCGCGCTCGCCTCCCGGAGGCTCTTCTTCACCGCCACCGGATCGCGCAGGTCGCCCTTGATCAGCTCGAGCCGCGGATGCGTGGGCAGCACGTCCGCGCCGAACAGGAACAGATCGATGACGCGCACCCGGTAGCCGCCGGCCAGGAGCTTCGGCACGAGCACGGCGCCCACGTAGCCGCCGCCGCCCGTCACCAGCACCGTCTTGCCATCGGTCGCCATGTCAGGCTCTCCGCGCCACGGTGTCCCGCCGGACATAGATCGCCCACCAAACCCGGGCGATCGCCCGCAGCGCCTTCAGGATGTTCGTGAGGGAGACCGCCTTGGAGCGGCCCGCCGTCCGCTCCACGTGGGTCAGGCCGACCTCGACGCAGGAGTAGCCCGCGTGGAGGGCGTGAATGAGCATCTGGGTGAGGAAGTAGAAGCCGCCCTCGGTCTTCGGCAGCGCGCGGGCAAGGGCGACCGGATAGATGCAGGGGCCCTGGTAGTAGCGCATCCGGAGTCCGAACAGCACGTTCACGAGGTTCGTCGATCCCCAGGTGAGGAGGCGGCGGTGGAGCTGCCGCGCCCGCGGGTTCTGGTGATAGGGCGCCACGATGTCGGCGCGACCCACCGCGGCCAGGATGTTGCGCACGGATTCGCGCGCGATCTCTCCGTCGCCGGCGAGAAAGCTGAAGTGATCCAGCTTCGCCTCGTCGAGCGCGCGCTCGTAGGCGGCGGCGATGCCCATGTTGCGGGGCTGGTGGAGGGCGCGCACCCGGGGGTTCTCGTGGGCGAGACGCTCCGCCAGCTCGCGGGTGCCGTCGGTGCTGCCGTCGTTGACCACGAGGATCTCGTACTCGGCGAGCACGCCCTCCGCCGCCCACACGATGTCCAGCACCGCGCCCTCGAGATTCTTCACCTCGTTGAAGGCGGGAAGGAACACGGACACGCGGCGCACGGGCTCCATCTCAGTACGGTCCCGCGAAGGTGGCCTGCACGTCGGCCACGCCCTTTGCGCTCGCCCCGCCCGCCTTGAGGACGTCGAGGCAGGCGCGGGCGATCGTCAGCGGATTCGGGTGGAACGCGTCCTCGAGCGGCTTCGACACGGGCGCGGGCGAATCCGGCGGCGTCACCCGGCGCACCGGCGCCTTGAGGGAGGCGAAGCCCTTCTCCGCCGCCACCGCCGCCACCTCGGCGGACACGCCGCAGAGGGCCCAGCTCGTGTCCGCGACCACCAGACGCCCGGTCTTCCGGAGGGACCGGAGGATGATCTCCTCGTCGAGCGGCCGCACGCTGCGGAGGTCGACCACCTCCGCGTCCACGCCCTGCTCGGCGAGGAGCTGGGCGGCGCGCAGGGCCTCGTAGGCCATCAGCGAGACGCCCACGATGGTGATGTCCTTGCCCGGCCGGGTAACCGCGCCTTTGCCGAAGGGCACCGCCTCCAGGCCCTCGGGCACCTCGCCCTCGTGCTCGTAGAGGGCGCGGTTCTCCAGCAGCACCACGGGAGCGGTCCCGCGCAGCGCGCTCACGAGCAGCCCCTTGGCGTCGGCGGGCGTCGCGGGGAGTCCCACGTGGAGGCCGGGAAAGTGCGCAAACATCGCCTGCAGGCTCTGCGAGTGCGTGGCCCCCTGCCCCCAGCCGCGGCCCACGATGCCGCGCAGCACGATGGGCACGCCGGTGCCGTTGGCGAACATGTAGCGCCACTTCGCGGCGAGGTTGGCGAGCTGATCCATGCACAGGAACATGAAGTCGTTCCGCGGGTGCACGATCAGCGGCCGCTTGCCCACCGCGGCGGCGCCGATGGCGATGCCGGTCATGGCGTTCTCGCCGTTGGGGATGTCGAAGACGCGGGCATCGCCGAAGCGGCGGTGCGCCTCGAGGGTGGTGCCGAAGATGCCCTTGAAGTCGTCGACGCCGATGCCGGCGACGAAGATGCTGGGATCGGCCTCCATGCACTGCACGGTGGCCTCGCTGATGGCCTGCCCGTAGGTCAGTCGCCGCGGGGCCGCCATCTCAGTACGTCCCCAGGGTGAGGTCTTCGACGGCGGGGAACGGGGCCGCCTTGGCGGCGGCCACCGCACGGTCCACCTCGGCCTGGCTCCCGCCGGTCATCGCGTCCACGTCGGCCTGGGTGCAGGCGCCGTCGGCGATGAGCCGCCGCGTGGCGGCCTGGATGGGGCAGCGGGCGACCCAGGCGTCCACCTCCGCCTTGGTCCGGTAGCCCTTGTCGTGATCCCAGAGGGGCCCCACGTGCTCGCGCCAGCGATACGTCGCGCACTCGAGGAAGGCCGGGCCCGCGCCGCGGCGGCAGCCGGCCACGGCGGCGGCGGCGGCCTCGTACACCGCGAACACGTCGTTGCCGTCGACCGCCTGCGACGGCATGCCGTACGCGGCGGCGCGCGCCTGGATCGTGACGCCCGCGGGCTGACGCACGTCGAGGCGCGTGTGCGTGGAGTAGCCGTTGTTCTCGCACACGAACAGCACGGGCACCTTCTTCACGACGGCGAAGTTCAGCGCCTCGTGGAAGATGCCTTCCTCCACGGTCCCGTCCCCGAAGAAGCACACCGCCACGCGGGGCAGCCGGTCCATGGCGAACGCCAGCGCGGTGCCGACGGCAACGGCCATGGTCTGGCCGAGGATGGCGGAGGAAGCCAGCACCCCCGCGGCGGGATCGCTCAGGTGGACGGACCCGCCGCGCCCGCGCGCGCAGCCGGTCTCCTTCCCGTACAGCTCGGCGACCATCGCGTCGAGGTCGCCGCCCTTGGCGAGGTAGTGGGCGTGACAGCGATGGCCGCTATAGATCGCGTCGCCACGTTCGAGGGCCGCGCACACGCCCACCGCCACCGCTTCCTGGCCGATGGAGAAGTGGGTGGGGGTGCGCATCTCCTGGGATGGATAGAGGTCCGCGAGGGTCTCTTCCGTCCGCCGGATGCGAATCATGTCCTGGAGCAACCGGCGCCGCAGATCCGAGGTCATGTCGTCGCTCTCGCCCCCACGGGAATCCGCCCACCCGTGGCCAGCCGTCCGGCGTCAACCGGATGGCGCTCTTGGTCACCAGGATCTCGGGATTCTATCCCCAAGAAGTCCGAAACGTCGCTAGTTTAGCACTCACTACCCACCAGGGCAGCAAACGTCGTCATGAGAGGGAGCAGGAGGCGTGCCAGCCCCCGCTCGACAGGGGCCTCGGTTTCGTGCAGAGTCTTCCTACCACCTCCCACCGCGAGGAGCCAGCCCTTGGACCGATCCTCCGTCTTCCGCCGCCACTCCAGCGCCCCCCACCCTGAGATCGTCCGGGGCGAAGGCGTGTACCTCTTCGACCGCGACGGCCGCCGGTACATCGATGCCTCCGGGGGCGCCCTCGTCGTGTCGGTCGGGCATGGCGTGGCCGAGATCGCCGACGCGGCCCGCGAGCAGACGGGGCGGCTCGCCTATGTCCATGGCTCGGAGTTCACGTCGCCGACGGTGGAGGCCCTGGCGGGGGAAATGGCGCGCCGCGCCCCCATGGAGGACGCGCGCCTCTTCCTCGTTTCCGGCGGAAGCGAGGCCACCGAGACCGCCATCAAGCTCGCGCGCGCCGTGCACGTGGCGCGCGGCGACACCGGCCGCTACAAGATCATCTACCGTTGGCCCTCCTATCACGGAGCCTCGCTGGGCGCGCTCTCGGTGTCCGGCCGTCCCCTCATGCGCGGCCCCTTCGCGCCGATGCTGCCCTCCCACCCGCACATTCCCGCGCCGTATCCCTATCGCTGCGCGCTCAAGGGCTGCGGGGAGCAGTGCTCGCTCGTTTGCGCGGAGGAGCTCGACGCCACGATACGGCGTGAGAACCCCAAGACGGTGGCCGCCTTCATCGCCGAGCCCGTGGTCGGCGCTTCCGCGGGCGGCGTGGTGCCGCCGCCCGGCTACTACCAGATGGTCCGCGAGATCTGCGATCGCCACGGCGTGCTGTTCATCGCCGACGAGGTCATGAGCGGGGTCGGCCGCACCGGCCGGTGGTTCGGCATCGAGCACTGGCCCGGCGTGTCGCCCGACATCGTCACCTGCGGAAAGGGCGTCACCAGCGGCTACATCCCCGGAGGCGCCGTGCTGGCGCGCGGGCGGCTCGCCGACGAGGTCAGCGGCCGCGGCAGCTTCCCCCACGGCTTCACCTACAGCCATCACCCGGTGGTGGCGGCGGTGGGACTGGCGGTGCTGCGCTACGTGGAGAAGCACGGCCTGGTGGCGCGGGCCGAAGCCGCCGGCCATCACCTCATGAAGCGGCTCGGCGGGCTCCTCGATCTGCCCGCCGTGGGCGAGGTGCGCGGGCTGGGCCTCCTCACCGCCGTCGAGATCGTCGCCGACCGCGCCACGCGCGCATCCTATCCAGGCTCGGAGGGCATGGCGGAGCGGATCCAGGCGGAGGCCATGCGGCGCGGCGTGGTGGTGTACGCCTCGGGCGGCCAGGACCACGGCGCCGGCGATCTCCTCCTCGTGGGACCGCCGTTCTCGATCACCAACGACCAGATCGACGAGGCGGTGTCGACGCTCGGCGATGCCATCGCCGCGGTGACCCGCGCGTAGGAGCTTCGGGGAGGATCGTCATGGACGAGACCGCGGTTCCCACCGCCACGGGGGTGGCCAACGTATTCGACCTACATGCCCTCAAGGCGTTTGCCCCCGACCGGCGCGTACGGAAGATGCTTTTCAAGACCGACCAGCTCTGGTCCGAGATCGCCTGCTACGAGCCGGGACAATCCACCGTGATGCACCAGCACCCCCGGGAAGAAGAGGCCATCTTCGTCCTCGAGGGGACCGCGCACATGGCCATCGACGGCCGGGAGGTGGTGGTGCCGGCCGGCGCCATCGTGCAGTTCCCCAATGCCGTGCTGCACGACGTGCGCAACCTGGGGCCGGGGCGCTGCGTGATCATGTTCGTCAAGGTCAATCCCAAGGTGCTGAAGGCGGGCGCCGAGGAGCCGGCCCATGGGTAGCGTGGATCGCTGCGACAAGACGTTGCCGCTCAACCAGATGATGTTCCACGTCCGGCGCGATCGCACGCTGCGGGAGCGGTGGCGCACCGACCTCGCCGGCCTCGCGCACGAGTTCGGCCTGGGCGCCGCCGAGTACGAGGCCCTGCGCGACAAGGACGTGCGGCGGCTGCACGAGCTGGGAGTGCACCAGTACTACGTCCCGCAGATTCTCCGCCTCTTCTACGGCGCCTCCGCCAACAGCAACGCCCATCCGGCGCTGGAGGCCTACAAGCGCGCGTACCCGGAGGAGTCGGCGCAGGCCCTGGAGCTCCAGGCTCGCCTCGCTGCGCGCGGGCCGAAGGAGGGCTGAGCCATGGCCGAGATCGTCGCCGCCATGGCCCTCACGCACTCGCCCGGGCTCACCGGCTGGTTCGACGCCGCCCCCGTCGATCAGCGCGCCCTCGCGCTGGAGGCCCTCGGGGAGATGCGCCTCCGGCTGGAAGCCTCCCGCCCCGACGTGCTGCTCATGTTCAGCAACGACCACCTGCTGAACTGGCCCATCAACAACACGCCGGAATACACGGTGGGCATCGCCGAGCGGCACGTGGGGCCGGCGGACTGGTACGACGAGTGGCTGGCGCTGGACAAGTACGAGGTGCCCGGACACCCCGCCCTCGCGCGGCATCTCGTCAACGCGGGCGCGCGGCAGCGCCTCGCCCTCGCGCATCTCCGCGACATGCAGTTCGACGACGGCATCTCTGTGCCCCTGCACTACCTGAACCCGGCGATGCGCATCCCCCTGGTGCCGGTGACGATGAACTGCACGGTGCCGCCCATCCCCACCCCCGCCCGCGCGTACGAGGTTGGCGTACTCCTGCGCGAGATCGTGCGCGCATTCCCCGGCCCCGAGCGGGTGGCAGTGATCGGCACCGGGGGCCTCTCCCACGAGCCGGGCGGGCCCCGCTATTTCTGGGTCGACGAGGAGTTCGATCGCTGGTTCCTCGATCTCTTGAAGGCCGGCGACCACGCGGCCCTGCTGCGTCAGTGCACGCTCGATCGAATGGAGGAGGCGGGCTCCGGCGGCACCGCCGAGCTCCTCGCGTGGATCCTCGCGATGGCCTTCACCACCGGCCCGGCCGAGGTGCTCGCCTACATGCCGGCCCTCGCCTGGCGCTCGGGCACCGGCATGGTGGTCTGGAACAACCTGGCCGCGTAGCGGCCGGATCTTGACTTGGCCCCGCGCTGTCCCTATTCTCCGGACGCGATCTTCTGACACGGGGAGGACAGCCATGACCACCGCGACTCCGTTCCGTACCCGGCTCGAGAACGCCGTCAACGCCCGCCACAGCCGGCTCAACCCGTTCACGGAGAAGTGGGTCAACGGCGAGCTGACCCGCGGCCAGCTCGCGTCCTGGGTTTGCCAGCACTACCAGTACGTCTCACAGTTCCCGCGGTGGTGCGCCACCATCTACGGCAACTGTCCCGATCCGGACGCCCGCGACTTCCTCCTCGAGAACATCATCGAGGAGGAGTCGGGAACCAAGCACGTCGATCTCCTCATCCGCTTCGGCGAAGCGTGTGGGGTAAGCCGCGCCGAGGTCGAGGGCACGCGACAGCTGGCGAGCACGCGTGGGCTCACCGCGTGGTGCTACGAGACGTCGCGGAGGCCCTTTCACGCCGCGGCGGCGGGCCTGCTCGTGGGGTTGGAGTCGCAGGTTCCCGGCATCTATAAGCGCAACCTGCCCCCGCTGAAGACCCACTACGGCTTCACCGACCACGAGGTGGAGTTCTTCGCCATCCACATCGAGGCCGACGAGGTGCACGGCGAGCGCGGCTACCAGATCGTGGAGCGGCACGCCTCGACTCCGGAGCGGCAGGCCGAGGCGGCCGAGGCCGTTCGCGAGGCCACCGAGATGCGGTGGCAGTACATGACGGGCCTCCACCGCGCCTTCGTCCTCAAGGAAGACGCCTAGGAGTGGCCGAGCGCCGGGTCGCCTCGCTCACCGACGTGCCCGTGGGGCGCCCGGTGGCGGTGGAGGTCGAGGGCGCCCGGGTGGTGCTGGCCCGCGTGGGCGATACGGTCTACGCGTGTGGTGATGTGTGCGCCCACCGCGGCGGGCATCTCAGCGAAGGGCGTCTGAGCGGCCCGCGTCTGGCCTGTCCCCTCCACGGTTGGATCTACGACGTGCGCACGGGCCGCTGTCTCTTCCCCGCGCGCGGCGACAGCGTGCCGAGCTATCCGGTCCGGGTCGAGGGGGATGGCATCTTCGTGGAGGTCCCATGATCACGGTCAAGCGGCTCACGCTCGAAGACGCCAAGGTCATGCTGGAAGCCGCCGAGGGCCGGGCCCGGGACATCGGCGTCACCGAGACGATCTGCGTGTGCGACGATGGCGGCCACGCGATCGCGCTGCACCGGATGACCGGGGCGCGGCTCACCGGCGTCGAGATCGCCATGGCCAAAGCCTTCACCGCGGCAGGGCACCGGCGCCCCACCCATCGCTTCAACGAAGCTCCCGGCGGCCCCGCCCTGCCCGGCAACGAGGCCTTCGGGATACACGCCATGCACCCGGGCCGGTTCGCCATCTTCGTCGGGGGCTTCCCCATCGAGGTGGAGGGCCAGGTGGTGGGCGGCATCGGGGTGAGCGGGGGGAACGGGGAGCAGGATACCCAGGTCGCCGAGGCCGGGCTGGAAGCCCTGCGCCGATCCCTCGGGACCCCCTGAGAACAACGCGCTCCTAGCGGTATGCTGGAAGGGTGAAGGTCGCCGTCCGATCCATCGCCCTCCTGGCCACCCTCTGCGTGGCGCTGGGGCTCGGAACGAGTCCCGTCATGGCCCAGTCCCTTGATGCCGCGTCCGCCGAAGCCCTCGCCGTGGTGCTGCGCCTGCTCCAGGATCCCGTCGCCCGCGGCGGCGCCATCGCCGCCAATCCGGACGCGGCGGCGATGGACCGGAACATCCAGGCGATGACCGGCTCGCCGGCGCTGACGCAGGAGTTCTACGAGCTGGCCGCTCAAGTGTTCACCGATCTCGTCCAGGGATCGGGCGGCGATCTCACCCGGATGCGGCAGTCGCTGGCGGATGGCCAGCGCGATCCGGCGGGCTTCGCGGTCTTCCTCTCCCCCGCCACCCTCCAGCATCTGCGCGACCTGTCGGGTCGCGTCTCGGACGGAAGGCGCTAGGAAATTGGTGCGGGCGAACGCGTCCGCTATCATGACGCCGTGGGCGTGCTGACCCGCGTCTGGGAGCGAATCCGGCGGCCGCGACGCGCGGTCAATAGCGTCGAGCTCTTGCAGCGCGCCGAGCGTCTCCGCCGCGAGGGTCGCTACGAAGAAGGGGCCGCGCTGGTCCGTGCGGCCCTCGCCCAAGACCCCAGGAGCACTCTCGCTCAGCTGCTCGACGGCTACTTCCATGCCGCTCTGCGCGAGAGCGAGGCGGCCCGCGCTTCCTTCCGAGCGGTGCTCACCCTCGATCCGGAGCACCCGCGCGCCTTGCTCGGGCTCGCGCGCATCGCCTTCGAGGGAGGCGACGCCGCGACGGCGGGACAGCTGCTGGAGCGGGCGCTGCACATCTATCCGGACTTCCCCGAGGCGCTCGCCCTGCTCGACGCCGCGCGGTCCGTCACCGGCGCTGCCGCGGCAGTCGCGCCGTCGGGCGTCACGGCAGCCCGGCTGGCCCAGATCGCCCGTCCGGACGGGACCCGGGAGTGCTATCTCCTCGCGGCCGACGGGGGGGTCGTCTTCGCCCATCCGGCCACCGCCACTCGAGACGCGCTCGCCGCGCATCTGGCCCGCGTGGCGAGCCTCGGCGCGGCCACGCTGGCGCGCGCAGGCATGGGCCCCCTGCGCCGCGCCGCGGTGTCCGCCAACCCCGGCACCACCTTCCTCCAGACCGACGGACGGCAGGTGCTCGCCGTGACCCTGCCGCCGGAAGTTCCGGTGGCGATCGGACATGGCCAGACCGCCGAGCTCTGGAAGCGCTTCACCGCGGAGGGGGCGGCATGAGCCCCGAGGCGCGCGCGCCGGCGGCGACGTCCCCCAGCGCCCCGTCGCGGGCGGCCGCCGTCCGGAATATCCTCGGCGACCTCGCCCGCATCCCGGGCATACGGGGGGGCCTGCTCATCGCCTCCGACGGTTTCGTCATCGCCTCGTCCTTGCCCGCGGAGCTCGCGGTGGATCCGCTCGCCGCCCTGGCCACGACGCTCGGACGCGAGCTCGAGCTGGGAACGAGCCGGCTTCATCGCGGCATGGTCTCGACGGCGTTCTTCTCGGCGGACGAGGGCAGCCTCTTCCTCGGCCCGAGCCCCATGGGCTTCGTCCTGCTCCTCGCCGAGCGCAACGCCGACGTCGGCGCGGTCCGCGGCGAGTTCCGGCGCGCGCTCGACACGCTGCAGTCGGCCTGGCGCGCGGGCGACCACACCGGCACCAAGCTCTAAAGGGCGAGCAAGCCCTCCCCCGCCGCCACCATCAACTGACACCAAGGGTGAGGGCGGGCGCGGGGGCGGGGCAGGCGGGTTCGCGGCGAATGGGGTACTGAGCAAGCGAGCCCGCCTGCCCCGCCCCCGCGCCCGCCCTCACCCGCCCGCCGCTAGCTGACGGTCACGCGGAGGACTTCCTCGACCGTCGTGACGCCGTCGAGGACCTTCTGCAGCGCGTTCTGACGCAGGGTCTTCATGCCGACGGTCAGCGCCGCCTCGCGGATCTCGGCGGTGGGCGCGTTGCGGAGAATCATCTCGCGGAGCTGCTCGTTGATCGGCATGACCTCGTAGATGGCCACCCGGCCCTTCATCCCGGTGAAGCTGCAGACCTGACAGCCCTTGCCCTTGAAGAGCTGCACCTTGCCGAGCCCCTGGGGCACGTGGCCGTACGGGACGAGGCTCTGCTCGTCGGCGTCGTAGGGCTGCTTGCAGTCCTTGCAGATCTTCCGCCCCAGCCGCTGGGCGAGGATGAGGGTCAGGGCGGAGGAGACCAGGAAGGGCGGGATGCCCATGTCGAGGAGCCGCGCCACCGTCGACGGGCAGTCGTTGGTGTGTAGCGTGGTCAGCACGAGGTGGCCGGTGAGCGCCGCCCGGATGCCGATCTGCGCCGTCTCCAGGTCGCGCGTCTCGCCGA